>Ga0265293_10004063_pt1 | contig 26277 bp, 36 predicted proteins | sample Munlanlewell138R_FD_192505 | JGI IMG/M metagenome (GOLD analysis project Ga0265293, IMG submission 192505) | Leachate microbial communities from a municipal landfill in Southern Ontario, Canada - Leachate well 138R | ecosystem: Engineered > Solid waste > Landfill > Unclassified | place: Canada...
TGCCCGGAGGCACCTGTTCGGGCGAAGGTGAACGCACTACTGTCGCAATAGCCCAATAGCCTGTGTGTTGCTACCTGCCCCTGCGCTTCTCTGTGGCCCGGGGGCAGCATGGAATACACCGGCAAAATAATCTGAACTGGTGGGATATAGCTATGAGGAGGCTTGAACATGAAAACGCTAATCGCTATTGTTGACGGGTGCGGGAATATCACGTTCCGTAACCCTGACGCAGAATATGCTGAGGTGGCCCGACAAGCTGCCCGGGTCGCTGTGCATGAGTGGGAGGTTTTCCTCCTGCGCGACTCCACTGGTGATGGGCTGTGGCATATCGCAGATGCCTGGCACCGTGGCAAACGGTGTGACCGCCCGGAGGCCATCTATTCCCCGAAGCACCCTCTGCAGGTGCGGGAGAATGGCTTCCATAGGCTGGGATGGTTGGAGGAGTATGCCCGTGGGGAGGCAGTGCGGAAGCTTGAGGCTGAGCTGGAGGCGGATTAGCTAGCCCCTGCCCTGTACCTCTCTAGCAGCTTCCGGTTCTGCCCGGAGGCTGCAGGAGGCGTATAGGTTGTAAATTACATATCGGAGGTACTGTTATGATTATCGTTACCCGCCACCCGGCCCTTGTGGATTACTTGATTGCGGAGGGTATCGCTTCCCCTGATACCCCTGTCATCTCTCATGCTAGCCCTGATGATATTCGGGGGAAGCATGTTATCGGCGTCCTGCCGTTGCACCTGGCGGCTGAGGCTGCTTCGGTGACAGAGGTACCTCTCTCCCTGCCTGCCGAATTGCGGGGCGTGGAGCTTGATGAAGAACAGGTGCGGGAGTTTGCAGGGGCACCGCGCACCTACCGCGTTGAAGTAGTCGGCTGAAATATTTTCAATTCGGAGTGTCCGGATTTCCAGGCTGGTGGTATATGGTTGTAGATGCCGCCGGATAACCGAAGAGGAGGAGGCTTGACCGTGCGAACCTTTATCTATCATATCGTACACACGGAGGGGCACCGGAAGACCGCCTCTGAAAAGAGGTGGTGCTTCCCTAACCGTGACCGCGCCGAAGCTTGGATGCGGGAGCTAGGCAAAATGCCCCGTGTCCACAGTGTCGGCTTTTTCGAGGCACCCCGGCCTATCTGGGAGTAGCCTCTCCCCCCACCTGTGTTCTGCTAGGGGTATCCGGTCTGCTGCTGGCCCGGGTATCCCAGGGGGCACACAGGCCCTGCTAACATTGTCAACACACTATCTGGCCCGGCCGAATCCGGCCGGGCCGCAGGAGGAGTATCATGGCTAACACTGACCGTTACGTTCGCGCCTTGGTTCGGGTAGCAGTGGGCTACCGCAAAAATGTGGATGGTTCCCCGGGGGGCTGGCTTGCCCCTGCGGAACACGTAGACTTTGACACTGGTGAAGAAGCGGCTGAGTATCTGGCTGCTGAGTTTCCCACATACCATGGCAGCATTTATGTGTGGGAAGCTGCTACACCTGACGCGGGGGAACCGTTTGCTACCGCGACTGTCAAGGTAGCTGACCCTGCGCTTCATCAGAAAATTGTGGAGGCATACGTTGCCCTCCGCAAGAAAGCCGAACCCGCATGACGCCTGCCTGTACCTCTCTAGTAGCCTCCGGTTCTGTCCGGGGGCTGCAGGAGGCGTATAGGTTGTAAATTACATATCGGAGGTTGTACCATGATGAAATATCAATTCGAAATATACCATCTGTATGATGACTCGGGGGCGCGAAGCTGCGACCCCCTGGGGTGGTTCGTGGGGCATAGTAATATCCTATCCCGCGCCACCGCCCGGGCCGCCCGCTATAATGGCGGGTATGTCCGACGGGTCGCGGATGGTGCGGTTTGGTATCCGCAACCCTGGGGCGGGAAATGGATTGATGGGGAGCTTGTCCACGGCCCCATCTCCGCCGCCGACCCGGCCTGACCTGCTACCTGCCCGCGTGTTGCTATCGGCCCCTAGCCTGCCTGTATCGTCTGGGGGCCGCAGGGAGGACACGGGTAAACACTATGCTGAAGGAGGCACAACATGTCTGGGAATTATTACTATTGGGGCCGTATCGCGACGGAGGCAGGGCCGCATACGCTTGACCTCCGCTATGATGATGGTATGTATCGCTGGATAGCTACCCACGAAGCTACCGGCGAGGAGCATGATGTGGAGCTTTCCGCCGACGACAAACATGAGGCCGTTGAGCTGGTTATCAACGGTTACCAAGCTGAGGCCTGGCAATTGGAGGTATGGTCAGGCCGCGAATGTATCCATCAATAAACCGAGGGAGGTGGCCGCTGTTCTCGAAATCCTTGGGAACGGGGGGCGCTACTGGAAGAACACTTCCTGCAGTATGCTGGGCCACGCCGCTTTCCGAATGGAGGCCTGCCCCTCTACTGCGCACGCTGACCGGAGGAAGAGGGCCAAGGTGTCCTGTGACCAACCGCAGACATACGGCGCCGAGGAAATTCTCAAGTCAGTCATTTACCGCTTCCGCGAGGACAAGCGTGTTTATCATGGCTGGAAGCGGAAGCTGCTACATTCACAGGGAGGCTCCAGCGGGGGCTTTCACTTCTCGGAACCTGGAGATTGGATGTAGCTGGCACTGGGGGCGATTAGGCTTTGACGCGACAGTGTAGGGGGTCACTTGTGGCCTCCGGTACGCTTGTATAGGCACCCCTGTTGCGGACGCAGGTTCGATTCCTGCCGCCTCCACCATACAGTTTTGATACTGACCATTTTGAGGAAGGAGGTGAACCCTCGGTAGAACCTCCGTCGGGGGCAGGTCTGCGCATAGGCCTGCCCCCACACAATACCCCACAGTTGCCCCAGGAAGCTCTGTGGCTGCCGATTAGCCTGCGGGTGGGGGGTAGGGCCTATTCAAGTAGCAACGGGCCGCAGAACGCTTCCAGAATATTTCCGGTTCGGAGTGTCCGCATTTCCGTTCCGGTGGTATATAGCTACAGAGGCAGGCCACAGTCGGCTTGCCGGAATACAACAAGGAGGACAGTCGTATGGAAAATATCAAAGTAGAGGCGCAAGACGGAAAGCTTATCATCACAGTTACACCCGGGGCACCGGTTCCGTCCGCCTCCGGCAAAACAATGGTAGTCGCTAGCACCCGGGGGGCTTCCCCGGTAACCTTGCCTGATGGCCAGGAGGCGATGCTCAACCTGAACCTGTATATCCCGCGCTAACCTGACCGCCCAAACCGCTGTACGGTGCCCTGCTATCTGGCTATGACGGCGGGGCACTCACCTGAACAATCATGAGGAGGAAATGACATGTCCATCAGTAGCGTTGCAGAAAGCAAACTGGAGAAAGCTGTGGCTGCAATCCTGGAAGACGAATCCGAACCGGGACGCACCATAGATAGCGTGTTGAGCGACTTATTCTATGGCGGTTGCGCGTCATGCACCATTTCTGACATGGTGTACTACAGAAATACCCTCCCGTTCTACGAAGAACATAAGGGGGAAATCAACAAGCTGCTAGTCGAGTGCAAAATATCCGTAACCGACTTGCAGGATTGGCAGACTGACGACCCGCTAGCTCTCGAAGACATGAACCGAAACACCCTTGCTTGGTTTGGCTTCGAGGAGACCGCGCGAATACTGGCCGACAGAATTGGATACGAAGACTGAACCCGCCTGAGGTGCCTTGCTATCCTGCCGATAGTGGGGCACCTACCCAAACAACCCTGAGGAGGAAGAAACATGGCCAGAGAACCTATTGACCCAGTAGTAGCCAACATGCAACCGTTTGAGCTGCGTGTTGTACCCCTACGGGATAACGAGGTAGCCCTAGAGGTTTGGCAAGAGTCGGTCAACCGCTGGCCGGAACGTGCCGAACCGAAACGCGTAGGGAGAGTATTCGGCAACGCGCTACATTTCGCATGGGACGACATCATGCTGGCCCTGCAGCGGTACAAGGAAGACTGGGCTGCACTCGGGGCTGCTAGGCGGAAGCGGGTATTGCGTATCGGAGAGGATGCCGGTGTCATAGTCGCACTGATGATATTGGCGGTGGCCCCCATGCGGGATATGGAACGTATCCGGGCGGTTGCTCGAACTATCCGCACAATGGGCATGGGAGAGTCGTGCTACTGGTATGCACATGCCCGGGGAGAGGACGGTTCTAACGCGTTGAAAGCCCTGCGGATATTTGTATCGTAACTGAAGCACAAACCCTGAGGAGGAAATGACATGACCGAAGCTACAACCCCTATCGCCCCACAGTACGAGGACGCCTTGCAACCCGGTGCCGCCAGACCCCTGCCCTCTGTCGAACCCCCGGCAGGCCTGAAGCTACCGCTTGACTGGAACACCGCAAGGGAGTTTTTCGCCCCTGCATACTGCGCCAGTCTTGACAGAACCCGGCCTATCCTGACCGGTTGCTACATTGAACACGGGGCAACACGGACAGTCTGCGTCGGAACCGATACGTACAGACTGCACGCTGTTCAACTCACTGAGGACGCGGGGCAGTATATCAAGTATTTTGAGGGTGTCCCACCTTTTGCGCATATCGTACCGGCAAGGCCGCTGATGAAAGCGCACCAGAAGCAGGCCTATGTTGACTGCACACTGGAAACATGCATGGTCGATGACGAAGTGCATTGGCGGTTCACCCGGGACACTGACACGGAACGGACAAAGCACCCGGCGGCCCCCTGGCTTGAAGGTGCATACGTCAATTTCCCGAAGGTGTTGCCACCTATCCCCGGCAACCAACTGATTGCGCAATTCAAGCTGACCGAAACAGTACGGGAGGAGGCCACACGGTTTGCTGAGTTACTCAAGGCCACCAAGTCCTGCTACCGATGCGCACTGCGGGAGGAGGACGGCCAACTCCAACTCTACACTGGACGTTGGTACTCCGAGGATACGGGGGAAGACGCCCTGACTGCCATGACGCTGTCCATGCGCATACCGACAGAGGTTGCCCCACAAGGCCCTGTAACACGCCACCTGCAGGGCGTCTGGTTTGCTGAGCATATAGCACTGATGGCCACAGTCACTGAGGGGAGTATCATGCGTATCTATGCAGGTAGCTCACTGGAAACGATACGTGTCTGTGTCGAGAACAAAGTGTTCCGACACTTGTACCTGCAGATGCCTATGGGGCCGCCAAAGAAGACGAGTAGCACCTAGCCTTACCACACTGGCGGCCTGCTGCTTGTACGGTTCACCCTCCTCCCGGTTAGCGGCAGGCCGCCATACATGTAGCGGTTGCGGGGGCCCTGAAGCAGCCTCCGTGTGTAAAGCGTAGCGTGCCCTGTCGCTAGTGCGGCTATCCGGCAGGGCACCTATGCCCCACAATACAATCACGTAGAAGGAGGCTTGACATGCTGAAGCAATTCTACGATGCACCGCCCTGGATACAGGCTGTCACTCTAATCTGGTACGCGCTTGTAGTCATCAGCCTGCACTATGGATGGGAGGCGATAGTAGCTATTGCAGAGAGGGGGTACTAAGGGGGAGTGTCCGGGTAACGGTTCTGGTGGTATAGATAGCAGCCACCTACAAAACAGGAGGGAATTGAAATGACCAAGCCTGATGAGTGCGTGCTGCAGGTGTCCGTCGGGGATAGCTTCCGCTGGAAGGAGGTACTCAAGCCGCCAACCGGCAAGCTGGTGCTAGTCCCGCCTGGAGAAGGCACTGTTCTAGTGGTAGGCAGCTACCGCTACATAGAAGTATTGGAGGCTGCGCGGTGCCAATGGCCTGACCGTGTCCGCGTCTATCTCATATAGGCCACAGTAACCCCAGGATTGCCCAAGTACGTCTACCCGGGTAGTGGGTATGCCTATGGTCTACTCGCTGCCCCTACATACCTCAAAACGAAGAGAGGAGTAACCATGCAGAACCCGAAAAGTATCTGTCGTGTCACAGGAAGATATAGCTACATGATAGAAATCGAACAGAACCTCCCTTCTGGGAATGTGGCGTATACACCACCAACATTCTTGCGCTTCGCTGTCCACCCACGTGAAGGGAAAAAGGTTGAGCAGGCTATCCGTACCTGGCTGGACGCTGCTACAAACCCAGCAAAAGTATGTCTAATTTTCACCTCCCCACACGACAATAACACCATCAGCCTGCAGATTGACGAAAGGCCATTAGTCGTGTTCAGACCGCTTGATGGTGCGCCTGAAGGCTTGGCAGAACAATTGGAAGCAGTACTTGGCAATGTCCGTTACTATGATGCTGAAGGAGAAGAGTTAGATGAACCGTGCCAATGATGGCCGTATCGTAACCGTTGCGTATGAAATAACTGACATAGTGGATACGGAGGTATCTGAACTGACGGGCCGCCTCTGGTTCCTGTACGTGTTCGACCCCGAGAAGGTTACCCCAGTAGGTGATGACGGTTCCTACACGTTCCGCCTGCACGCTATCGGTTGGATGGCGGAAAACATGCTGACACATGAGGAAGGGGAAGGCATTACCTCCGACCTGGATGAGGTCAACACGCTCGACTGGTCACTGGGGGAAGTACTATACCATGAACTCAACTATGTGCAGCCGAAGAACATACTCGAGTTTCCGAAGCCTGACCCTCGGTTCACCTATGAGAAAAACTGGGAGGCTATCGTAGAGTTTCTGACCTCCAACACGGAATACTACGTGCCCGCGCTTGATTGTATCTGCCTATCCTCAAGCTGGGGTTAGTCACAATATTCACAATCTGGACACAAGTAGCCCCACAGTTTCGGCACAGGAATTGTGGGGCATTTTGCTACCTGAATGAGGAGGAAACAGTATGGACGCACACGCAACAAGCCGCCAGTACAAGCACTGGAAGGAAGCTGAACACAGGTTCGTGATGGACAACTATGCCAGACATGGCCCTCAATTCTGTGCCGACCACCTAGGCCGCACGAAGAACGCTATCCGTTGCAGGGCTAATATCTATGGCCTCAAGTACCGTCCCCGCTATAAGCCCTGGATACGAGAAGAGGACGCGCCCCTCCGTCATGCGTACTGGTTACATGACGAGGACACCTTCCTGATAAACAACTATGCTGAACACGGTGCCACCTACTGTGCACATCACCTTGGCCGCACCATACTTAGCGTTCAGTGCCGCGCCCGTATGCTTGGTCTGAAGTACCGGACGCGTCGTGCTAATAGCTGGGAGGGAGCGCACAATACGTTCCTACTTACCCACTATCTGCAACACGGGCCACAGTATTGCGCAGACCACCTAGGCCGCACCTGGGGGGCTGTGACGAAGCAAGCTTCCCGTTTGGGTATCCGCCGAAAACATAGAAAAGGAGAAGAGTAGATATGGTTCACCTGATTAGCCGCAACATGCCCGGCCCCAAACCGACTGACGAACTCACCGATATGGCAGGTGTCCGGCAGGATAGAAACCTGATGGAGTACCTCTTCGCACCTAGCTACTGCACTCAGTACACGCGAAAGAAATGTTACGATGAATACGCTTCCAACCTCGAGGCCTGCTATGTTGAGCATAATGCTGACCGCACTATATCCGTCGGCAGCGACTCTTGCCGTATTCATATCACGCAGCTACACCTTGACCTGCCCTATGCCGACCCTTTCACGCACCTGATACCGGGCCGCCCTGCACGTGATATTTACAAAGGTCTCTTCTGGAAAAGGGGCGACCTGGTCTACTTTGACCGCGCAGATAAGGGGGTAGAAGGTTGGTCATTACGCAAAGATAGTGACCATTCTCGCAAGAAACACCAGTATTTCCCCAAGATAACTGCGGATTATCCCGACTTTCCTTGGGCTATCCCAGTAAATCATGGTCTCCACCGGATAGCGGAAATTGAACTCACTAACCAACTCGGCGACACTGTGAAAGCCTTCGACCGGATGCTGGCCAGTACCTACAGCGAGGTTGGACTAGGCCGCTGCCAGATTGTAACTGACTATCGCGAAGGGCAATTCCGACTTGTATTCACCAGTACCGACACCTCAGGGGCTACCCATGCTGACCTCTCTGGCCCGGTAGCGTACAGTGACATGACTATGGCCATACCGTCGCGGATAAACCCCCATCGGGATATACACGTGTACTACAGTGGCCGCTTCTTGTGTGAGCATATCGAGACAATGGTAAACCTGCACCGCGACGCCATTATGACAATCTACTCGGGAGATGATGGACTAAGCACGGAGGTAGTGACCGAGGAGGCGTCCCACATCTACGTCCAGATGCCGATGGTCAAACCCGAACATGCCGATATGCACCCCGTGTTCTGAACTTGTAGGCTCAGCCCCAACCCTACGATACCGATTGCTGGCACGAGGTTTCGTTCTGACGGACTTTCAGAAGAAAGTAGACCATACCCCTTACTCGACATATCAACAGGGCTTAGAACGCTTTTGCATCACAACACTCGATTGGAGAATTATGTAACATGACCAAGCAGACTACACCGCAGCAATTCGATGATTGGCTGGCCGACCCCGATACCCGAGACCGGCTGCTCGACTTCTGGCTCAACATGCTGCATGACCGCGATGACCTATCCGACTACCTGCGCACCGGCCCGAACCCGCTAACCGATGCAGAGAAGAAACACCTGGCCCTATCCCTGCCACCAGAACACCTGCACCACCTGCCCCGGTATATCAGCATCTACGAAACTTGGATGGCTGTACACGCTTACCGGTTCCAGCAGCATGAAACTGAACTGGTAGAAAGTCCTGACCCTCGCTGTCCTGAGTGCAATCATTTTCCCCTCGCGTGCGTGTACCTGGCAGAGAAGGGTACGGTATGGCAGTGCGCACGGTGTGGCTACTATGACCCAGTAGAACTCAACACGTTCATGGGGAGAACCCAGAAAGAAGAGGAGAACTGACCATGAGAGAGTTTCGCATAACCTTTGGCTTGAATGATGACAACATACGCCGCCTCAAAGGGGACGTAGCAGAAGAGCGCAACCTGGACACCACCGCTTCGACCGCAGAACTGTTGGCCGAGTATCTGGAGACTGTCATGCGCGACCATGCTGAAGCTGACAGTATCCATATCAACGTCTGGGAGGCAGAAGAAGCGTTTGGCCCTGACCCCGCCCTGCCCGAACTAGCCGCTGACCTGTGGGACCTAGCTACAGAGCTACAGCATATCAAGCTGCGGATTGATGACATAATCCAGGCGCAGGAAGAAGAAACCGGTGAAAATAGCCCAAATCACCCGGAATAGCATACTTGCAGGCTCAGCCTAAACACCACAATACCCCTCAGTTGCCCGACGTTTCGTTCTAAGCGAGTTCTAGGAGAAAGTAATGCTAATACCTCACTCGACACCTGAACGGGCCTTAGAACGCTTCCTCGTGCCAAAAACGAAAGGGAAATCATGGAATATACGTTTCAACACACCGACCAATCCGAAAAACTACACGCCCTCCAGGTTGAACACGGGCTAATCAGGGAGGTAGGAGTGTACCTCAACCGCAACACTCACCAGATGGGCTTCCTCCTCCCCCTGTCCAAGCGTGACCATGTAGTAACGCAACAGCGCATAGCCCGGTCAACACGGATGCTGCGCGACGCAGATGGGAATTGCCCGTGGGAACGCGCTGCCTTGTGCTACCAGATGTCGCCAATGTCCGCCTCACTCACCTCGGAAATGGATATGACCTTGATTGCACTCATGGTCAAGGCACCTGCTTCCTGCTTGTATCTGGGGGAGGTTGACCATCACGGGAACTTCCTGCCACTCAAAGCCCCGCTGATGGTAGGCCGCATGATAGCCGACTTGAAGAAGCATATCGTGGTGCCTGCTGCTTCTGCGGAGGACGTTGCACTGGCTGCCAGACGAAGCGACCTGGTCTTCGGCGTCCGCAACGTAGAGGAACTGATGGTGCTGCTAAGCGGGAACGGTGCTATTAGACCTACTCCTGCTTCCGGTATCGAAAAGCTTGAGGGGGATGCACAATCCTACCTGCTTGACGATTTCCGGTTCATCAAGGGGCAGGCCCGTGTCAAGGAGGCTGCCGAAATTGCTATGGCAGGGGGACACCACCTGCTGCTTGTCGGCCCTCCAGGTGAAGGAAAGACAGAGGTTGCCAAGCGTGCTTACACTATCTGCCCGAAGCTGACTGTGCATGAGGCGATAGATGTAGCTGCTATCTGGGAGGCTAAGGGGGATAGACGCTTGTCCGTACAGCCTCCGTTCGTGAAAGCTACTCGGAACGCTACTCCGGTTGCGCTGCATGGCGGAGGTTCTGAAAGCCCCTCCCCCGGTATCGTTAGCCTGGCCCACAAGGGTATCCTGATGGCTGATGAGGTCTTCCTGTGGACAAAGACTATGCTGGATAGCTTGCGTATCCCCCTGGAAGACAAGCGGGTGAATATTCACCGGAAAGATTGGAGTGTAGAGTTTCCCGCCGATTTCCAGCTGATTGCTACTGCCAACCCCTGCCAATGTGGCTTCTGGTCACCCGGTAACAGTGACCCGCGCACGTGTACGTGTAGCCAGACAGAACTTTACAACTACGCGAAGAAGGTCTCCGGCCCTATACTGGACAGGCTTGACCTGAAGGTGTGGGTAGGCAGGCTAGGGGAAAAGCTTCTGACTGATGACCATGCTGAGACTGAAGCTTCCGTGGACATAGCAACCCGTGTAACCGCTGCACGGGAATTGCAACTGGAAAGGTACGAGGGCTTGCCCATCCACCGGAACAGTGAACTCTCTCCTGCGCTATACGATAGCTACTGTCAGGAAAGTCCTGCAGCGGTGAAGGCTATTGTTGATACCGGTGCAAAGAAGCTACTGTCCACCAGGGGGATAGTTAGACTGAGGCGGTTAGCTAGAACCTGTGCTGACCTGAGAAGCAGCGGGAGTGTAGAAGCTGAGGACGTGGAGAAGGCTATTGGCTTCATGACTGTTCCGCTTCCCAACATGGATAGGCTTACTTAGCTTACTGCTTTGGGACTGGGTACACTGGGACACCTCCCAATCCCCCCTTAGTAAACCCCCCTCTAGCTAGAACGCCACTAGGAGCGTAAACGCTCAGGATGGCGATACACTGGGAAAAGGGTAGCAGGTCAGCCAACAGGAAAACAATAGCACCAACCTAGCAACCAAGGAGAAGCTTCGCAACCTAGAACAACTAGAATCTAGAATCCTAGGTTCACGAGCGTACCGCTCGCCTGGGGTACGAGGATAGAAGGATGATGAAGCCAGGGAACGACAACAGTAGGGATAGAAGGTTGGTGAGGAAAAGAGGGGGTACAGTAGGTGGGCCCCCAAGGCCCACCACCTACAGCAGAAAATCCCCGGAACCTAGAACAATTATAGAATCTAGATTCTAGGCTAGACGAGCGTAAACGCTCGAAGGCTGGGAGAGGGATAGCAGGCGAGGAGGAAAGAGGAAAAAATAGGAGGGTAGGAAGCAAGGAAATATTTCCCCCTACAACCCCCTAGTACTAGTACTACAACTACAACGGCTAGAACCCTTTTTCCCTACTCCAACTTCAACCCCTTCTATCCCCCCCTATAGTCCCCCCCTTTCTTCCCCTTCTTCTTCCTCTTCCCTTTTTCCCTTGTTACCTAGTTCCTAGTAATTTCCTAGCTAGGATTCTCCTAGACTCTAGGTTATCTTCTAGTCTAGTTATCTATCGCCATTCGAGCGTTCCGCTCGCTAGGCGTTCTATCAATAAGGGGGGTTTGCTAAGGGGGGTTGACCAAGGCCATCCACATCATACACTCCAGAAAAAAGTTTGTCAAGCCCCCCTTGTCAACTGTTTGCGATATCGCTCTCTTGACAGTCCGGATGTAGCTTGCTATCATATTCCAAGAAGCAGTTGAAGAGAGGAGGTGTTCACCTGGCTATCCGAAAGAAGAAACCAAAGAAGCAGCGCGGTAAAGTAGACCCGAAGCAGCTACAGAAGCTGATAGAGAACACGGACATGAGCCAGGTTGCCCTAGCAGAACACTTTGGCGTCTGCAGAAGGACTATCATCAACAATATCCAGAAGCTGAACCTGAAGGTGGACTGGAGGGCGCGATACCTGAACCGGAAGAAGCTTGATGTCTGCTGGGACACAATCTACCTCGAGTACTTGGGAGGTGCTACTCAGGAGGAACTGGCCAGAACGTACAAGTGCTGTAGGCTTAGCATCATCAGGATACTGCGGCACTACCGCACTGATTTCAAAGAGAAGCTTCGACCACCATACCAACCGGGTCTACCCCGGCAAAGAGGAGAAACGAAATGAAAACCGAAAGCACAAACCTGTTTGACCAGTGGCTAGCAATTGTGAAGGCGACCCGCTCTTCCAGAACTTACGAACTCTACTCGCAGGTGTCCCGGGAACTGATGCAGACAATAGGTTCCCCGTTGCAGTGGGGTGGGGAGGCAATTACTACTTACCTGAACTGGTTAGCTGACAAGGGGAACTCTCCCCGGTCTCGGAACACGAAGCTGCAGATAGTGAAATCGTTTGTTAGCTGGGCAGGAAAAGCAATCCCTGAGCAGGTAGTAACCAGTATGCCCTCAAAGGTTAGCTACATGCCATCCCAACCCACAGTAGCCAAAGCAGAAGAGGTGGACAAACTTCTGATTGCACTGAAGCACGAACCGGAAACAACCCTTGCGCTTCTTCTGATGGCTGATGCTGGACTGCGGGAGAGTGAAGTCCGAAACCTCAAGTGGAAGCATGTCAAGGGGAACGTGTTGCGTGTCATGGGGAAGGGAAGCAAGTACCGTGAATTGCCTATACCGGGAAACCGTCTTCCTGCCTTACTTGGGGAAGGCCTTGACAAGCACAGCCCCGAGGATTATATTGTCCCCGGTGCTTCGGGCGGACTGATTAGCCGAGGAGTTATCGGCACCCGGATTAGCGATGCTTGTGTCAAGGCGAGGATACGTAAGCTCAACCCACACAGCTTCCGGCATTGCTTTGCAGTCCGTTCAGTGAAGAACAACGTGGCAGCCCCGCTAATTCAGAGGGCACTAGGCCATAGCTCGCTGGAAACAACCGACATGTACCTGCGCGGGCTGGATGGTGACCTGGACGCACTCAGAGCCGGATACGCCAATTTCAAGTAGCAAAGGATAACCGTGGCACAGACAACCCTTGATAGCCTGCTGGAATATGACTGGGGCTTTCCTCTATCCGCACAGGACATTGCCTCCCTGCGAATAGTAGCGGCTGCAGATAGCCGCGATGGATACCGCCTCGTTGTAGACCGGCAGGCTACTTTTTTTTATCGGCAGATTAGACTTACCCTCGAGCCAACTATGACCACACAGCAAGCGCAGGAAGCTGCCCGGGCAAAACACCTGTTAGCCGGAACCGGACTGCCTGCTGACCACACCGACATTGAACCCGTAGAACCCCCTTCCGTCTCAACCGTCTTCTACCCTCACCAAGCACTCAATCCCATCATCAACAACCTGACGCTGTACGTGCAGGGCATGGTGAAATATTGCAGTCTGCAGCGACAGCCTTCCCGTTGGTTATTTTCCCCAAATGAGGTGGCCGGAGAAGCCCTGTGGAAGGTGCGTGACTACTCCCCAAACAGTTTTGCTTTGGCCCTTGACAGGCTTGACCTTTTGCACTATACTGCAGCCCGTGATGAGGTTCTGACGCAGGTACTTTCAGAAAGGCAAGTGCGGAAACAATTGACAATCATAACCGTAACCTCGCCCCCCGCCCTACTGTCCGACTGGTGGCTGTTCCGCACCATTACCACTACAGGTTTCACTTGGACAGGTTGGGGGCCGCAGCTCTAACCCCGACACAAACCCGCTAATCACACTGGAGGCAGATTTTTCCTCATGGACTTACGTGACAAGGTGCTACACTACGCAGTGGACTACACAGGTTCCGCCTCCCCCGAACCTATGCAGACCCTCATTGATTCCGGCTTTGACCAGGCCTGGCTTGAGCAGTACAACCCCACCAACAACCACATGGAACCGTCTCCACACTCGACGTTGTACTCGCTCTCTTTTTCTCATTTCACTGAGCAGGGCGGTCTAATCACCCCCCAGACGCTTCTGCACCAGTATAACGCTATGACGGGCGAGCTTGCCCGGGAACAAAATGTTGACGCAGCGGAACTGCAGGCAACTGCGCAGACTATTCTGGCCAACGCTGCAGGCTTTGTATCCAATGCAACCGAGATTCCCTACGTGGTGGGGCAGATACGTGACCGCTACATGCGCAATAATCTGATAGCTGCTCTGACGCAGGGGGCGCGTGTTGTTGACGAGTTCAGCCCGGTTACCACCATCCAGACACTCATAGGCAGCCTCGAACAGTTGCAACAGCGGGTAGGAGGTTCCGCCAGTGTTGCAGTGACAGTGCGGAGTATGCTTGACGGGCGCATGGAGGAGTACGAGCAGCGGTCTAACAATCCCGAACAGTTCAGGGGTATGCTCACAGGCTTCATGGAAATTGACCGGCGCACTAATGGCCTGCAACCGGGCGAGGTAGTCACTGTGGTGGGCAATACTGGTATCGGGAAGACTAAGTTTCGCGAGAAGATACTGTACAATTTTTGGAGGGCAGGCCATTCTGTTCTGGAAATCCTGTCTGAGTGTTTCCCCCACCATACGCAGGAGAGGCTGGAGTGTATGGCTCTAGGGGGCATGATAACGCTACCGGAGAACGAATACCTCAGCGATGTTCTTCGTTCGGGTAGACTGACGGAGGCACAGAAGGAAGCTTACGGTCAGGTTCTGGAAATGTTCAAGGAGGTTTCGTCAGAGTACTGCATTGTTTCCCCGAACGCATACAGCCACCTTGATGAGCTGGAGAGTACCATTGCAGGCTTGAAGCAGCGGTACGGTATTGAGGCCATAGGGGTAGATGATTTCCACAACCAGCGTCTTGAGGCCGGAAGCGTGGAGAAGGACTACCTTGCGCAGGGCGATGTGATGACGTGGCTGAAGCGGATAGCAGTGCGATATAGCCTTGTGGTGCTGGTGGAAATACAGGAGAAGCAGGGAACTGTTGGCCAGAAGAATGTTGACAAGTCAGATGTGGTGGCGTACAGTCACAAGATAGCAGAGAAATCGGATATGATAATCCGCTTGTTCGATGACAGTGGCCTGGACAATCCCGATAGCATTTACAAAACTGTGCAGATACTGAAGCACAAGACGAGTGCCGACCATTACAGCTTCCCGATAGTCATGGACGACCGGCGCATGTTTATTGACAACGCACCTGCGTATGCAGTGGAGGAACAGTGCGAGGCCCCTCTGGCCATGCGGGTAGATGACATAGCAGCCAGTATCTTCGGCGACTAGAGAAACTGGAAAGGAGACTGAGAGCAAAATGGAAACCCCGACAATCGAAAGCATTGCAGAAGAGTTTGGTATCCCCCTCGAGGTCAGTGGCGACGAGTACCGGTGTGTCTGCCCCGTGCATGATGATACTAACCCCTCGCTGTACATCAACCCTGTCAAGCAGAAATGGATATGCTTCGGCTGCGGTCAAGGTGGGGGCCTAGTCCGGTTCTATTCGTTTGTGGCGCGGTGTTCTCTGGCAGAGGCTATCACACGGCTAGGTTCCGCAGCGGTACTGGCTTCCTACCTGCAACAGTTTATGCTGAAGCAGGAGAGTGTGAGTGGGGACGCGACTGCTTATGTTCTGCGGGAATTGTTGGCGGAAGCAGAGGAACCGGGCTTGCAATCGAAGCTGATAGCTGCTACACTTGACCCGGGTGTGGACGCGGACAAGCTTCTGGAGGTGGTGATGGATGTTGGCTGAGTACCTTGGTTCCCGTGTGACGATAGGCGAGCAGGAGTGGCAGATAATCGGGCAGAACCCGTTCGGCTACTGGGCGGAGTGTTTGGCTACGAAAGAGCGGATAGTGTTACCGGGGGATATTGTTGACGGTGATGAGTTAGATGACCCGGCTTATCCTGACGAGGTGGTGATGGATATGGTCTTTGACTTTTGACGAGGAAGCGTTCTAAGCCCTGTTATAAATCGAAGTAAGGGGTATGGTCTACTTTCTCCTAGAACTCGCTTAGAACGAAACGTCGGGCAACTGAGGGGTATTGTAGCTTTGGGAAGAGAGTACTAAATAACACACAAGCAAGGAAAAGGAGTAAATCGAAATGGAAACAGAAGCAATTCAGCAGAAAGCAATTGAGTACGGAGTCCAGGATAACTTTCAGGACATCCGCCCCGACACAATGGATGTCGGACAGGTAGCCTACACACAAGCCGGTAAACTGATTCAGATACTGGAGTGGGGTACTGTAACCGACACGTCCGCCGATGTAAGGCTGTTGATATGGCCGAGTGGTAACCTCGATGATGTAAGCACCTATCCTACCCCTGATGGCAAGCACTGTGTCGAATTGAGTATCCAGATAGCCCTTGGCGTGGAAAAGGGGTGGGTATTTCTTGACAAGGGAGGGGAAGCTACTGATGTCGCGCCAAGCCCCGAAGCAGCGCAACCGGAAGCCGCAGAAGCGAGCAGGGAAGCCGATGGAATGCCGCCAAGTCCGTTAGCAGGCCCAATGGTGGATATGTTTCTTGGGGACGATGACCCCGCGCTAGTTGAATCCTATATCGAACCGGAACCGGAAGAGGTCAATATCCCCAAGGCAGAACTGGATGCCGTCATGGAAAGCTTTTACCCCGCCCCGCCTTCCCGACCTGCACAACCTGCTGGTGGCACAAGCAAGGTCAGCCTGACGCTTGAGCTTACTACTGGACAATTGACAGAACTGTTAACCCTCCTGAAGAAGTGGGAGGGGCGGTAGCATGACAACCCCCCGGGGCTGTATCATGGGCATAGACCCGTCATTCCGGGCTACAGGAGTGGTTACAGCGGTCATTGGTGACAACGGTAACCCTCAGCCTATCTACGTGGACTGGATACCCACAAAGCGTTCTCCTGACCGCAAGCGTATGTACGCTGCAGATGATGATATACTCTCTGCACAAGTGATTGTGGAACGGTTGAGTGAGCTTATCACCGAAGCTAATCCGAGTGCTATCTTTGTGGAAACCCCGGGGGGGTCACAGTCTTCTTCTGGTGCCCGTGCTAATGGGATTGTTCTGGGTATCCTGGCATCACTGGCAAACAAGTATGACACGATACCGTTTGTCTGGATAAATGCTGCAGAGGTAAAGAAGGGGCTGCTGGGTACACACCACGGTACTAAGAAGGAAATAGAGGATGCAGTGGTGGCGGTAGCACCGGACTTGCACAGTGTTATGGCAGAGTGTGGCGTGAAGCAGAAGAAGGGCAAGGAAGCGGTAGTGGACGCCCTGGCTACTATCCTTGCAGCGAGAGACACAGATGTGTACAAATTGTTGCAAATTGGGGAAAAGTGAAATGGAAGCAGACCTCGAAGCGGTAGGATTTCGCAACACGTTCTTCGTCAGAGGAGTATCGTTTCGCCAGAAGGAACTGGCCAGTGTGGAAGAGGGCATGTATGTTCTTCTTGTGCCGGAACCTACTAACCCGCATGACAGTGATGCCATCAAAGTCATGGTTATAACCAAGGGGGAACCTATCCACATCGGGTATGTGCCAAAGGAACTGACGCGGTATGTGCGGCCCCTTGTTGACCAGTTCGAGAACGAGGAAGATGATGGCGGGTACTGGGATGCAATGGTGGACAGGATAGTACCGGGGGACAATGGCCCGGGCGTGTCAGTAGTGTTCTACGCAGACAGTGTCATCCCGAAGCAGGTAGCTTTGAATGGGGAGGCTTAGGTGCAAACCTCAAAATCGAACGATTGTCCGCACAGGGCTGAGTGCCCTGACCCACAGGATACAATGGTGGTCTATGGCGGCCCGATAGATGCAGAAGTGGTCATAGTGGGCCAGTCACCCGGAGAAACCGAAGAGGCTACAGGCAGCCCCTTTGTCGGCCCCGCAGGTCAGGAGTTGCGCAAAACACTCCAGGCGGTAGGTTGGGACGATAGCAAGATACTGTTCACCAACGCCTGTATGTGCAAGCCTACCGATAACGCTACCCCCACCTACAAGCAGGTCAAGCTTTGCAGGGGGAACCTATTCACCGTTCTGCGTGCCTACCCTCGGAAGCTTGTGATAGCCCTTGGTAACGAGGCATGGTCAGCCCTGCATAATGAACCCCCCGGTGGCGTAACCAAGCGGTGTGGTGTCTTCAAGCGGATAGAAGAACTTGACAATACCCCATCCATGTCCACCTACCATCCTTCGTTTGTGCTGCGCGACCCGAAGCACTCCACACAACTGTACCGCGACCTCGAGGCGGCCCTCATGTTCTATCAAAATGATGGCAAGGCTCAGTCCCCAGATATAAACTGGAAACTCTTCCACCCGTATGATGAGGGCGTCCCCCCACAGTACTACCTCATGCAGATAGAGCAATCACCGTGGCTTGTGGTGGACGTAGAGACCACGGGAACCTCCGAGTATGATGACAGGTTGCTTGGTGTGGGGCTAGGCTTTGTGTCTCCCCTTGGCACAGAACAGTACCTGTACGTGTCCCTGCTGCACGGTGAAGGCCCATCATGCCCGTGGACAGCGGAAGAGTGGGTAGGTGTATACCGATGGTTGAAGGCGGCCCTGACGCGTAGAGAAGGTCAGGAACTCCTCGCGCACAATGTCAAGTTTGAGGCGCGTATGCTGTGGCGGCAACTGGGGATAGACCTGCGCCCTCTGCAACGGGACACCATGATAGATGTTTTCCTCGTAGACCCGACACGTAGCGCAGGGCTGAAGGATGCTGCAACTTTCTACCTGAAGGCCCCGAGGTGGGATGAGGAGTGGCAGGATGACAAGGGGCGTACGGTAGCTCACTACATTAGCGCACCGAGTAAGCATCTGGGTATGGTTCCGCGTGAGGTGGTGGCTAAGTACTGCTGCTTAGATTGTTACTATTCTGTGAAGATTGGTAACTATTCGCGAACACGGTTCACAATTAGACAGCAGCAATTCTACGAAGCTGTCCTTGGCCCCCTGCTACAGAACACACTCAACATTGAACTGGAAGGTATTCCGATAGACTGCAATGGCCTGCGCGACCTCGAAGCACGCCTCGCTGAAGAAGAGGACGCTATCCTGAAGCGGATTGCGGAGGTGGCAGGGCCGGAGTTGAACATAGGTTCCGCCATGCAATTGCGCGAGTACCTGTATGACCGGCACAGACTGGACAGGCTATTCTCCTATGTGACACGGGAAGACGGTAGCGTGGTCTACTTTGACGAAATAGAGTGGGAGACGAAGGCACCGGTCAAAAGTAGAAAGTTTGGGGTGTACAAAGACGACCTGCCTGCCGATGTCAAGGAGTGGGCAGTGGACGTAGTGGACATGTACCCCCAGTTTGTCACTTCGGCAGGTGCGCTGTCTACTGCACAAAACGTGTGTGAGTTTATCGGTAACGAATTGAGTAGTGGTAGGCACCCGGCTTTTGCAGGTAGCAAGGCTAATGCTTTCATACAGGAGGTATTGCGCTACCGGACAATCACCAAGCTGAACGCTACCTATGTGCGAAGCTGGCTTGAGTATAGTCAATGGGATGGGCGACTACATCCCTCCTTCCTGCTACACGGTACAGAGACAGGGCGCATGGCTTCCGCCGACCCGAACCTGCAGAACGTACCGGAGGAAATCTGCCAGTATGTGATAGCACCTCCCGGTTGGCTTGTATGTGAATCCGACTTTGCACAGTTGGAGTTGCGGGTATGGGCTGACTACTCGAAATGCCCAAACCTGTTGAAGGTCTTGACATCGGAGGACTTTCACCGGTATGCTATGGGGCAGGCACTGGGGAAACCGGCTGACCAGGTTACCAAAGAGGAACGGGACGCAGGAAAGGTTATCGTGTTCGGAGGGCTAATGTACGGAGGCGGTGTCAACATTGTATCGAAGCAGAGTGGCCTATCGTATGCAGAGGCGTCCGAGAAGCTGCAGCAGTATCGGTCGGCGTTTCCCACAGGCACACACTGGCTTGACAGTCAGGTAGCGTTTGCCCGGGAGAACCTGTATGTGGAGAGTGCTACCGGCAGGAGACGTCCCCTCCCCGGTATTCTGAGTAACGATAAAGGTAGAGTTACTATGGCAGAACGGCAGGCTATGAACACGGTGATACAAGGTACTGCTGCCGATATAACGTTCATAGCTTTGAACCGTGTGATGAAAGAGTTGACACGGCGGAAGATGCAGAGTAAAGTAATCAACACGGTACATGATAGCATCATCCTACTTTGCCCAGAGCATGAGAAGGAGGCGGTCTATGACCTGCTGAAAGAACAGATGACACGCACACCGTATTACGGTTTTACCGTACCGCTGGATGTGGAAATAGAGTTCCACAAGCGTTGGAAATCAGACGAGGTAAACCTATCGTTTCTGGAGAGGACAGTGACATGACTGTAGTCCCGTTGACAGAGGAGGAACAGGTTCTCCTGACCTCCCTCAAGTCGAAGACGAAGAGTAAGATGACCAATGAGGAAATGGAGGCGCAGGCCCGTCTAGAACAGAAGCATGAAACCTGGGCGCGGGATACCTTCACCAAGGTTATCGAGGCACGCACCAAAGCTATCTACGAGAGGCTAGGCCCTGACAGTGACAAGTGGGACTACCGGCTACGTGAGGAGTTAGCTGATGAAGGGGCCAACGTAACCCTCCCGCCTATAGAAGACATCACCTGGGCTAATGTGGGGACACTACGCCAACAGTTATCGTCAGTGCGTATTCAGTCCTCTTCCCTGGCACGCGAAGCACGCAGGCGGTCAGCTATCTTCAACGGTACAGTAGAGCAGCTTGAAGCACAGTGGAAAGGCATCACCAGTATTGACACTGAGTGGAAGGCTGGGGCTGCAGGGGAGGAACTGTTCAAGAGCTTGAAGGAAGAAGCACTACTGGCCAAGGCGCACGCAGAGTATGTGACGGCTTGTGAACGGACAGTGGTGCAGACGACGTTGGAGTTGCACTGGATACAGCAGGACAAAATGGGTACACGCGCACCATCAGAGCTTGAGAAGCCACAACTATAACCAGAAGGAGAACAGAGAATGGATTTCCCGACCCGTAGAATCGAGAGTAACACGGCTAATGACGGTGGGACTGGGCTGTATGCTAGGAAGGCGACCAAAGACTCGTGGAAGAACTGGGGCTTCCGGTTTCAGGTACTTTCACCCACGGTAGGATGGGTACAGCATAGCTTTCCTATCATAGACGATACACATATTCCGTCACGAGAGGACGGCAGCAAACCGACATGGGCTTTTGTCCCTTGTCTGGGCACACCAACTGACCAGTCCTCCCCTACTATTGACCTCGACCCAGAGGGCGTTGTCAGGTGCCGACAACTAATCATACCGGGCACTAACACCTCCCTCCACGAGTGTGACCATATTGTGGACGGGAACAAGTCCGGCTTTACCAGCTACATGTACCGTTGCCTAATCCTGAACTGGACAAGTCAGACGGTACAGATACTTGACTTGAAGACATCGGCATGGGAACGCCTCTTCATGGGAGTAGAGGAACTGCGCAAGACTTATGGTGAGAATTTCAGTGTCCTCAACTACACGTTTGAGGCCAAGTGTGTCCCATTACAAGGGGCAGCACCGTACAGGTATGACCTCGGTCTAATCAGCGACCCGCATGGCCACAAAGGGCCTGATGACATCAAGCAGTGGCTGAACAGTAACAAGGAAAACCGAGAGCAGTATGAATTGGCACAGAGGTCACTCATCCCCGCCAAGACGCCGGAAGAGGTTAGCCGGATGATAGGTGCAACCGCGCCGCCACAACCCATGAAGGCAGAGGCCGAAGCTGCTGGCGGTAACGTGTTCACTAGTGCAAGCCTTGACTCGGTAGAAGATATATTCGCAGGCCCGAGTACCGGTACTGCATCGAGGCTATAGGATATGATTATCCCCACCAACACTGCGCTTGACGAAAAGTTACTAGTCGGCTTTGATGGCAACCCCTTGGGGGGCCTGAAGACAGGTTGGGCTGTGCAGGTCAGGGGCAAGCCACAAGCAGGGACAAGCACCTTCTGCTGGAACCTGGTACATTCGTTAGCGCAACTGGACGGGGATACTCATGCGGTGTGGTTGGACTTAGACGGTTCAGCCACACCGGAACTCCTCCGCCATGTAGAAGATGACCTCGATATAATCATCATGAACACACGGGAAGCAAAAGTAGTAACCGACTACATGGACGCAATAGCCAACCACGTAAACCTGATTATCCTGGACAAGGTGGATGCGTTCACTACATCCGGTTGGAACTATCTGGCCTATCACTGCGCAAGGATAGCGTCCGAGTACAATGTGCTTGTGGTGGCCGTGTCTGGGGAGTGGTATAGCCCGACCAACAGAGTAGCGTTTACTGCAGGAGAGGACTTAGTTAGGTTGTATTTTACTCTGGGGCTAAGTATTGACAAGGGCACCGCAGAGACTGTATACTCGAAAGTGACAAGATACCCGAAAAGGATACGATATGAGTACGGTTCGGAATTACGTGGAGTATTGCCGGGGCCTTATCGCCTCCCACAAAGAAGCGTATGAGTACCTGGCGTCCCGTAGCCTCCCTGCAACAGTTGTAGATGAGTGGGGTATAGGCTACAACCCGGACAGTAAGCGTATTGTCCTCCCCATCTGTCTCCCCGACGGAACCCCTGTTGCTACTACTGAACGCGCCACAAAGCCCTATGGGCCGAAGTATCTTCACAGTAAGGGGTTCCCTACCAGTCATATTCTTTTCGGCTTACAGCGAAACGTGGGGCCAGTGGCGGCTATTGTAGAGGGGCCGATGGATGCCCTGCACCTGTCGCGCTTCACCGTGGATGGTAACCCCCTATGTGTTTTGGCAGTCCAGGGCAGCACACTCAGTATCTGGCAGGCTGCTATTGTTGCGGGATTGTTCAGAGGGGGACACGTGTTGATATACCCTGACCATGACGCAATAGACAAAGGGTGGGCATGGTCGCGTGTTCTGTTGAAGATGGGAGTACATGCTACCATGCCAGGTATTGCTTACCCGCTGTATGCCCCCAAAGATGCTGACCCTGCGTGGTTGGCGGAAAATGACCCGATGCACCTCGAGGTAACACTGACAAGTATGCTGGATAGAAACAGGAACAAAGGAGGTAGGTATGCTCAATCCCATAAAGACCGTATCCTTGGAGAACTTCGGGCGGTATCAAGGTGCGAGGTTTGACTTTGCACCCGGCCTGAACATCATCAGGGGGCCGAACCGTAGCGGGAAGACATGGATACTCCGTGGCATATCCGCTGCGTTGTGCAACACTGGTAGATTCAATGCTGATGACCCCGCCAAAGATGAGGTGCGCTTCTTCAACGGGACGGAACTGGCACCACATTATTCTGTCGAGTTGGAGTTTGGGGACGGGTTGCAGGTGCGCCGGTATCGCGACAGGACACTGAACATGTACCGTGTTGGTGGCACCGAGTATGACAAGGTGGGGAGAGGGTTCTTTGAACCTGTGGGGGATGCCACCGGTATCTTCCCGACTGTGTTGGACGGTAAGCCGGAGAACGCAGAGGTTATCAACATCAAGCTACTGTCTGATGACCGGTTCTTTCTGCTTGGTAGAAATGACCTTGACCGGAACCGGATACTGACACGGTTGGTTGGCATGGACGTGGTGGAGGAAGCAGAGAGGGCGACCGTGAAGGACTTGTCGCAGGCTACACGGGAACTGTCGGAGGCTCGGGGTGGTGTTGAGGCACAGCAAGCTACTGTGGACAAGTACAAGCCGGTGCCGAGCTTGGTCGAGGATATGGACAATGCTACTGGGCAGATAGAGGAAGCCGATACACTCCGAGCTACAGCGGACAAGGCAACAGAGGTAGGGGATGTCAAGCTGAAGGCAGTACGGGCTATTGGCTATTACTCAAACCACCAGCACGCCTTGGCTACAGCGGTCAATGCCCTGCAGCAGAACCTTGATGATGCGACCGCCCAGTATGATACGGCGGATACACTAGAGAACCTTCTGACCGCGGCGCATGATGCAGAGCAGACTGTTGCTACCACCAAGGCACACTGTACCGTCCTCCAGACTGCTACCGACCTATTGGGCTTGGCACTCCTTTCTGCTGACGAAGTACTGGAACGTGTACAGGAAGCGGAAGACATAGCCGAAAATCAGCATAGCCTCACCAAGGCAATAGCTACAACGCAGGCTGACATAGACACACTCAAGCGGGATATAGCGGCCAGTGAGAAGAAGTACAATCAACTGTTGCACGAGTACGGTGTCTGTCCTGTGTGCGGTCAGGATATTGATGCCAAGCATAAGTGTGGTGGTCAGCCGTGAGGATACTTCACTTTACCGACCTGCACTTGAGGGGGCCTAGACAGACCCCTAGGTGGCGCGCGGGTAGTATGGCAGATGACTTGATAGCTAAGCTGGAAGCGGTATCGGAAATCTATGAGGAGACTAAGCCTTATGTGGTAACGTTTGGTGGGGACTTTGTGGATAGCTTCACTACCTCCTTGCAGAGTGTGAACCTTGCTATTGATACTATGGGCTGGCTATGGGATATAAGCGCACGTTGGTTCTTCTGTGCGTGGGGGCAGCATGACTTATTGGGGCACTCACCTTCTACATGGATAGGAAGCAGCGCGTCAGTGTTGGCCCGGTGTGCTACTACTACAAGTAAGAACTGGGATACTTTCTTCCGTGAAACTACTGATGGGGAAAAGTACACAATCGGTATTGTCAACCACCATCACGAAGTACACGAAGCACTCACCGACGGCTCACTGGCTGACCTAGGCGCACAAGTAGTAGTAGTCCATGCCATGATAGTACCGGAACCTGTACTCTGGGAACATGTACTGATAAGCGACTTGCAAACTGATGCCAGAGTAGTACTGACAGGTGACTACCACCCGGGCTTCCAACCGGTACAGTTCACTAATGCCAAAGGGGAGGAAGCATGGGTAGTCAACCCCGGTGCAATGGCAAGGCAGGCAATCAACGATAGAGACAGAGTACCCCAGGTCAGCATAGTGGATATAACCGAAGACAGCATAGCCATAGAATACCTGCCAATACCATGCAGACCAGCAGAAGAAGCGTTCCGAGTAGAAGAGTTTCTCCAGCTACAGGAAGAGCAGGCAGAACACGGTAAGTTTGCCGATATGCTGGGCGAGGTTACCAAAGACGGTATAGCCTCATGGGAGAAGCTATTCGAGCGTATGCAAGCCGACCCAGACTGGAACTGGAAAGAAGAAATCATCAAGGAGGCGTATGAGCGATGCCAGACAGCAGCGAACAGATAGCCCGACTACAGAAGATGCGCAATCAACTGGATAACTGGAAAGGTCAGTTAGCCGCAGCACAAGCACGCAAGCAGGATGCTGAGGAAGCGCTGGAGAAGGCCAAGGCGCAACTGGAAGAACTGGGTATCACCAAGCCGGAAGATGTGGTAGCCCTGCGTGAGAAGGCCGGACGGTTACTTGACGAGGCAGAGAAGCTTATCAACAGCACCAAGGAGAAGCAGGTGGCAATAGAGGAGGGCACCTACGATGCTGAGCAGGATACAACAGCTCAAAGCGTCCTGTAAAGATACCTCGGATAAGCTAATCGGTATGCAGGCTTTCTATGACAAGGCGCAGGCTAACCTGACTGTACTGAAGAAGCAGGCAGCGGAACTGGAAGCCAAGGCGGAGAAGCTTGATGATGTGGTCAGCCTGCTACGGTCTCTATCGGGAGGTGCCAGAGAGTATGTAGTGGGTACAATCAATCCCCTTGCCAACGAAGCGGTACACGAACTGTTTGGGGACAATGCAGTGTTTGACATATCTTTCAGACAGCTACCGAAGCAGGGATGGGTAGCCGACATAGCCAGTGGTACAACCGATAGAGTGGGTAACCCGTTGGACACTGATGGGCTGAGTATGGCGGAGGTCATATCGGATGCGGTGCTAAGGCCTTTGGTGGTGGCAATACATAACCCGTCACTGAACCGTGTAGTGGTTATGGACGAACCGTTTGCCGGTGTGGACAAGGAGAGGCCGGAAGCCCTGTGCAAGTTCCTGCGGGGACTGTGTGACAAGCTAGGGATGCAGATAATCCTTACCAGTCATACATTCGGGGCGGAGTATGACCAGTACTTTGACCAAGTTATCACGCTTACCGGGGATTAGTTGGCATGAAACGAGAAGATAGGCAGCCAAAATACTACAAGGTGGTAGTGGTTGTAGCGCACCAAGGGAAGCGGACACGGTTACATAAAGAGTGGTACATTGCTACCAAGCTGACTGCTGCTGAAATCTACCGGAATAAGAATCATCAGATACGCGGTATCAACAGTGTGGTGTCTGTGGAAGAGGTGGCA
>Ga0265293_10004064_pt1 | contig 26277 bp, 24 predicted proteins | sample Munlanlewell138R_FD_192505 | JGI IMG/M metagenome (GOLD analysis project Ga0265293, IMG submission 192505) | Leachate microbial communities from a municipal landfill in Southern Ontario, Canada - Leachate well 138R | ecosystem: Engineered > Solid waste > Landfill > Unclassified | place: Canada...
GAAACTAGCTGTGCAGTTTCTGGCGAAACTGCTTTCCTTTGAATTGATTCAAAGGCGCACAAACTTATGGCTTATTCTCTTCAAACACAAAATGGTGTCTCAAGATTCAATGTTCAGTTTTCAAGGTACTAGCGCCCCAAAAGGTATCAGCGTTTTTTGGGGGACAGCGAGATTATCTTATCACACAACCGTCCCTGCGTCAACGCCCCAAATCTCTCAACTGGGTTCTTTTTCAAAAAAAAGCCCGTCCCACTTCTTCGGGCAAACCCTTGAAGTTCGCCGGGCGACAATTTCATACTTTATCACAGACCCAGATGGGTGTCAACACCTTTTCTTTAATTCCTTCAAATAGCATCCAGAACGGGTTCTACGTTCGATCCTTCGGAATCTGGGCTACGCGATAACTGTAGATCACGCAGACTGCAACGGTAACGAGAATGAGGGCTAGTGAGCAAAAGAAGGAGCGGATCGAGGTGAAAAGAAAGACGTTACCAACCAAAAGCAGGACGCCAGTTACAACAAAACTTATTCCACCAAATCTTTGGCTCTTTCTCCAAGCCTCATCACTGCTCAGGCTCCATTTTGTCCTCAGCCCCATGATACTATTTCGTTTCAGCTTGGGCATGAAATTTCCAACCACGACGAATGACAGGCCAAGCAGAGAGAAGATCATTCGCATTGGATCCGTCGCACTGTATAGATCGTCGACCTGTTTATAGGACGTGTATAGTGAATGTAATGTCAGTACATTGAAGACTATCATGAACACAATGGCAGAGATGAGGAGCACTTTCTCGTTATTGTGGTTTCCCTCCGATTCATGTTTCCTAGAAAACCTTGCCATGAAAAGCATAAAGAAACCAAAACCAATGGTAGCCAAGGGAAAGATGAAGGCTTCCCATCGACTTCCGTACCGTGTGACCATACCATCAAATCCGTAGTGGGCTGGAATACGTTCCGGTAGAAAGCCGAAGACGAGTGCTGTTACCACCGACGGCGAAAACATCAATACATAGAGTACTGTCCTTAACCTTTTCATTCCGACTGATCTCCTTTCAGACTTGTGATCCAAACCACAAGCTCGTCAAGAATGCTTAAGTTCAACTCATAGTAAATGAAATTCTTATGTCTGGACTCATACAACAAATCTGCCTCTTTGAGCTTCTTGAGGTGGTACGAAGTGGCTGCAGGCGTCATTTCTAAGGCTCTTGCTATGTCCCCTGCGCTCAACTTCCCCTCCTTCAACAAAGTCATAATCTCCCGGCTGATTGGATTAGATAGGGCGTCTAGCTTGCTTTGCAGACTCATGATCCTCAGCCTCCACATCTATTTAAAATTACTTTTAAATAGATTGTATCACGCTCCAGAGCATACGACAAGGTCTAGTACAAAAGAAAAAGCCGCAAGTCAGCAGCTCACGCCCTGCACTTGCGGCACTTGTTTCACAGCACTCCTATTCTTCTGTGGCTGTCTCCACTACTTCTGGTTCATCGTCCTCTTCTTCTTTACCCACGATGTCCGCGACACCGATCACACGATCATCGTTGTCCAAGCGCATTAAGGTGACCCCTTGGGTATTACGACCCAACCTGGAGATCTCCGCCACTTTCATGCGAATCATGATTCCATCTACGGATAAGATCATAATCTCGTTACCTTCGCGTACGACTTGAACACCTACAATCGCTCCGGTACGCTTCGTCTTATTGAGAGTTAAGACGCCCTTACCGGCGCGGTTTGCCACCCTGTATTCGCTAAGGGATGTGCGCTTTCCAAAGCCGTTCTCGGTCACTACCAGCAGATCTGCATCATCACTGGCCACAACGAGACCCACTACAGAATCCCCTTCATCCAGTTTAATTCCGATTACGCCACGTGTAGGTCGTCCCATTGGTCTAACTTGGTCCTCAGAAAAACGAATAGCCTGACCCTCGCTGGTCACCAAGAGAACCTCAGAGTTCCCTTCTGTGAGTTCCACGCCGACGAGCTCATCGTCCTCGTCCAGAGTAATACCAATCAAACCACCACTGCGATTGGTGTCAAAAGCACTCAAGGCAGTCTTCTTGATAATTCCTTTTCTTGTTGCCATGGTCAGGAAGTGATCATCGGAGTACTCCGAAATGGGAATCGTGGCCTGGATGCGCTCGCCTGGCTCAAAGTTGATCAAATTGATTACAGCGAGACCTCTGGCATTACGACCCGCTTCTGGAATCTCATGGCCGCGCAGGCGGTAGACTCTTCCCTTGTTGGTGAAGAAAAGAATGTAACTATGGGTACTGGCCACGAAGAGCCTCTCCACAAAGTCGTCAGCCTTGGTATTCAGAGCTGTGATCCCTCGTCCCCCTCTGCGCTGGGCACGATAGGTGTCAACTGGCAGACGCTTGATGTAGCCTTGATGTGTGATGGTCACGACAATGTCTTCCTCGGCCACGAGGTCAACATCTTCCAGGTTTCCTACAGATAACCCAATTTTTGTGCGTCGCGGATCAGAAAACCGATCTTTGATGTCGATCAACTCGTCCTTGATAATATCATAGACAAGGTTCATGTCGCCCAAAATAGCTTTGAGTCTGGCAATGGTCTTAATCAGCTCATCATACTCGGCATCGATTTTGTCGCGTTCCAGCCCGCTCAGTCTGCGCAGTTGGAGGTCTAGAATTGCAACTGCCTGCCGTTCACTCAGACCAAAGCGTTCCATCAAGCGCTCCTTGGGATTATCATAGGAGGCCCGAATGATGGCAATGACTTCATCGATATTATCGAGAGCAATCCGGTAGCCCTCCAAGATATGGGCCCTTTCTTCCGCTTTGCGTAGTTCAAAGCGAGTGCGGCGCACGATGACTTCCTTCTGGTGGTCGAGGTAGTGATTCAATACCTCTTTAAGATTCAGCACCTTGGGTTGATTGTCCACTAAAGCGAGCATAATCACGCCAAAGGTGTCCTCGAGCTGGCTGTGCTTATAAAGTCGGTTTAATACCACGTGGGGATCAGCATCGCGGCGGCATTCGATCACAATGCGCATACCCGATTTGTCCGACTCATCGCGCAAATCGGTAATTCCATCGACCTTTTTGTTCCTCACGAGATCAGCTATCTTCTCAATCAGCCGAGCCTTGTTCACTTGGTAAGGAAGTTCAGTGACCAAAATGCGCGTCTTGCCGTTAGCCATCTGCTCAATTTGGCTCTTGGCGCGAACTTTGATTCTTCCGCGCCCTGTATTGTACGCTTCCCTAATAGCCTCGCGCCCCAAAATAACGGCACCAGTTGGAAAATCCGGCCCCTTGATATGGGCCATTAATCCTTTGATGTCAACATCAGGGTTATCAATAAGCTCAATGAGAGCATCTACAACTTCACCGAGGTTATGGGGGGGAATATTTGTCGCCATTCCCACAGCAATTCCGGCGGCACCGTTAACCAAAAGGTTAGGATACTTACTGGGCATGACGGTAGGCTGCTCAAGGGTTTCATCAAAGTTCGGATAGAAATCCACCGTATCCTTATCAATATCTTTGAGCATTTCCATGGCCAGATGCGAAAGGCGAGCCTCAGTATAACGCATAGCCGCTGGAGGATCTCCGTCAACGCTTCCAAAGTTTCCGTGACCGTCTACAAGTAGGTTTCGATACGAAAAAGGTTGTGCCATTCTCACCATGGCATCATAAATGGCCGAGTCCCCATGGGGATGGTACTTACCCATGACTTCGCCCACGATTCTCGCAGACTTTTTATGGGGTCGATCCGGCCTGTTACCCAGCTCCAGCATACCGTAGAGAATACGTCTTTGTACTGGCTTTAAACCATCCCTGACATCAGGTAACGCCCTTTCCACAATAACACTCATGGCATAATTGATGTAGGAGGTCTTCATCTCCTCGGTAATTTTTATCGGGAGCGTCTTTCCATTATGCAGATTTATACCCAACTAGATTCACCCCTCGATTAAATGTCAAGATTTGTAACTTCATGGGCATGCTCTTCGATGAAATCACGTCGCGGTTCCACCTTCTCGCCCATGAGGGTATTGAAAATCTCATCGGCCATGATGGCGTCATCCACTTTTAACTGCAGAATCGTCCGTTTATCGGGATCCATCGTTGTCTCCCACAGCTGATCCGCGTTCATTTCTCCAAGACCCTTGTAGCGTTGAATCGTCGAACCTGAGCGGCCCACGCGCTCCAGGATTTCGTCGAGTTCTTGATCATCAAAGGCATAATAGGACTCTTTACCCTTGCGCACTTGGTAGAGGGGTGGCAGAGCAATATAGACATAGCCCTCTTCTAAGAGAGGCCTCATGTAGCGGTAGAAGAACGTCAACAGCAAGGTGCGAATATGGGCTCCATCAACGTCTGCGTCCGTCATGAGCACAACCTTGTGGTAGCGGGCTTTGCTGATATCAAAGTCCTCACCAATTCCTGTGCCGAACGCGGTGACCATAGAGCGAATTTCCGCATTGCTCAAGATCTTGTCGAGACGCGCCTTTTCGACATTCAAGATCTTACCCCGTAAAGGTAATATGGCCTGAAAACGACGATCTCTGCTCTGTTTCGCTGTACCGCCTGCAGAGTCACCTTCCACAATGAAGATTTCGCAGAGCTCAGGATCCGTGAGACTGCAATCTGCTAGCTTGCCTGGCAAAGAAGAGATCTCCAATGCGTTCTTGCGTCGCGTCAGTTCTCGAGCCTTCCGTGCCGCATGTCTGGCCCTGGATGCTTGAAGTCCCTTTTCGACAATGCGTTTCCCATCCGCTGGGTTCAGCTCCAGATAATCAGCGAGTTCCTCAGCCACAATCGATTCTACCAAACCTTTCACTTCGCTATTTCCGAGCTTTGTCTTGGTCTGGCCTTCAAACTGGGGATCAGGAATGCGCACGCTAATGAGGGCTGTGCAACCTTCCCGCACATCATCGCCCGTCAGGTTTTCGTCAGCTTGTTTCAGGAGACCCCTTTTTCGAGCGTAGTCATTAATGGTACGCGTTAGGGCACTGCGAAAACCAATCAAGTGGGTTCCACCTTCGTGGGTGTTGATGTTATTGGCAAAACTAAGCGTTGTCTCTGTATAACTGTCGTTATATTGAATGGCCGCTTCTACTTCAATGCCGTCCTTCTCGGCTGCGAAGTAGATGGGGTTCTTAACGATAACGGTCTTGTTACGGTTCAGGTAATCAACAAAGGACACGACGCCACCCTTGTACAGAAAACGGTGCTGACGTCTCGAACGCTCATCCATAAAGGTAATGGTTGTTCCTTTGTTCAAAAAGGCCAACTCTCTCAGGCGATAGACAATCATCTCCGCCTGGAAATCCACGGTGTCAAAAATCGTGGCATCCGGTTTAAAGCGAATCAGGGTTCCGTGCTCTTTAGTGGGACCTAAATCCTGCAGAGTCTGTTGGGCTACCCCCCGCTTATACATTTGAGAATAATGGCGTCCATTATACCACACATGTGCTTCAAGCCATTCGGACAAAGCGTTTACAACGGAGATGCCCACACCATGGAGTCCACCAGAGACCTTGTAGTGACCCCCCTCTTGCCCGAACTTACCGCCGGCATGGAGAATTGTAAGTACCGTTTCCAGGGTAGAGATTTTGGTCTTGGAGTGGATTTCGACCGGGATACCACTTCCATTATCTCGTACAGAAAGAGATCCATCTTCGTGGATTACGACCTCGATGTGGTCACAATAACCGGCCATAGCTTCGTCAATGGAGTTGTCTACTACTTCGACGAAAAGATGGTGCAGACCATAGACATCGGTGTTGCCGATGTACATACCTGGGCGAAGGCGAACAGCCTCCAGACCTTCCAGTACTTGAATCTGGTCCGCTGTATAGTTAGGCGCTACTTGCTTTTTTTCCAAAATCAATCAACTCTCCCTTACAACTCAGTCTCTGATTCCCAGATCTCTATCGATCGCCCGTTTATAAAGCGTTTTAGCCGAAATAGGCGAAAGGTAAATCGTCTTCGTGCAAATCACAATGGAAACAGGTGTTTCACTCAATTGTACCACAAAACCCTCTTCTTCTGCAGTCCTTAGAAACTCTCGGTTTACTTGCGAGGGTTCTTCCGTTAAATCGATGATTCCCACTACCTCACGTAAGGGTACCACAACATCGCTTCCAATGTGCAAAAACATACGCTCTCCCCTCCGCTACTGCAGAATTCTACCCTTCTCGATGGTAAACACAAGTGCCCGTGCTTTGGTCTCGGGAGTAAAGCTGTCTAAATTTGTTGTGGTCACAATGGTTTGGGCTTTTTCATTTAGTATGGACAAAAGAAGCATTTGTCGCTTCTTATCCAGCTCACTCATGACATCATCCAAAAGGACCACAGGATATTCTCCGGTCTCTTGGCACATTAGTTCAAGTTCGGCCAGGATATACGCCAGTACGGCTGTTCGCTGCTGCCCCTGGCTTCCATACTTCTTCAAATCTGTATCGTTGATCAGAAAAACCAAATCATCCCTCTGCGGTCCAACAAGTGTATAACCGCGGCGTACCTCTTCTTTGCGACGTTCCTGAAGCTGTTTTCTCAAGATCGCTTCGAGTTCGTAGATCGTGTACGCTGAGCTCATACTTGCTCCTTCTTCTTCCTCAAAAAACGGCTGGTAGATAAGGCGCAACTCTTCTCTTTCGTCACTTATTGTCTCGTGCGCCCTTTGGCAATAGCTCTGCAGAATCTCCACAACCTCTTGTCTACGCATCATGATTTTAGACCCCAGCGTCACGAGCTGGTTGTCCCAGGCCGGCAACTGGTTGAGTTGAACTCGATTATCCCAGGCATCTTTTAAGAGAGTGTTGCGCTGGCGTACCACTCTCTGGTATTTTAGCAGATTATTGCGGTAGACAGGGTCAATTTGGCAGATTTGCACATCCAAAAACCGCCGGCGATCGCCCGGCGAACCCTTCACCAATTGGAGACTGTCAGGAATAAATAGTACTGTGTTCAAGCAGCCCACAAAAGAATTGGCCGTCGTTGATTTCTGATTTACTAAAAGGCGTTTCTTTTCAGCGTGACTTACCATGACGCCCAGATCTAGGCTCGCCATCTTAGCCACTTGTGCTGTAATGATGGCTCGATCGGCTCCATGGCGAATCAGTTCGGTTTCGCGGGTTGTGCGATACGATTTACTCAGCGACAGAACATAGATGGCCTCAAGAAGATTCGTTTTCCCCTGGGCATTATCACCCACGAAAATGTTAAGACCCGCGCTCAAGCTAAGGCTGGCGGTTTCGTAATTGCGGAAGTTATGCAAACTAAGCGTCTGTATGTGCATTTAGTTCTTCTTCCTGATCAGAAACTTTTCTCCATTCGTCAACTCAACTATTGTTCCTGGTACAAGCTTAACAGAACGCCGGGTTTCAACCTGACCATTAACCAAAACCTGTCCGCTTTGAATAAGAATCTTCGCCTCGCCACCACTGCCCACTACGTTGATCCATTTCAAAAACTGATCAAGCTGGATCACATCGGTCTTGATCTCAACTTCCTTCACAAGCATCCATCCTCTTTATTAGATTCTAATGGGCATGAGAATATAGAGATGTGAGTCATTGTCGGCCGCTTTCATTAAAGCTTGTCTGGAACCTTCGAAACGAAACTCGACTTCGTCGGCGTCCATGGTCTTGAGCATATCCAGCATGAACTTGGGTGAATAAGCTGCTTGCTCTGCAGGGCCGTCGTGCTGCACGTTATATTGCTCTTGAGACTTACCCAGTCTCGATGTTGTTCCTATTTCCAAGACTCCTTCTTGAACCTTGAGAAGTACCGGAGCATTGTCAATTCGTCCCACAATGGCGGCACGTTCCAGCGCTTGAATGAGCTGGGTACGTTTCATCGTCAACTTTGTCTTCTGCTCGGTAAACAGAACAGAAGCATAATTGGGGAATCTACCATCAATTAAGCGTGTGGTAAAGATCGTGTCATCGAATCGGAAAGCGAGTTGGTTGTTTCCGGAAAAGACATCAATCATGGTCTCGTTTACAGGCAGACAACGTCCTAATTCCACGAGGTTTGCTTTAGGAATGATATAGGAACCTTCGTTCACAAAGGCTGTACCCGTTTCTGCAACCACAAAGGAGAGTCGATTAGAGTCGGTGGCCACGAAGTTGATCTTTTTATCCTCGATTTCCATTAAAACCCCAGAGAAGATTGGTTGGTGATCATCGTTCGAGGTAGCAAAGGCGCTGTTCCGAATGAGTCGTAGGAGCTCATAATCGGTTAGGCTGACGACCTTCTCTTCACAAACTGGATATTCGGGGAATTCCTCACCTTCAATGGTATTTAAGGAGAATTCCATCATACCAGATCGGACAAGAACTTGCGATCCATTCCACTCCACTGTCACGTCGCCATTGGGCAACTTTCGAACGAGTTCTGCAAATAACTTTCCGCTAACAACATGTTCGCCTTTCTGAAGTACATTGCAGGATGTTCGGGTTAAAATGGCCATTTGCAGGTTGTTCGCACTGATCGCCAGGCCATTGTCATCGACCAGGAGGTGTAGTCCTTCAAGGATTGGACTTTGACCTGCTGTTGAGATGGCTTTTTCTACCATGGCCACGCTTGCTACTAAATCAGTACCGCGGATCACAAAATGCATAAATATACCCCCTGTGGAATATTGGCTTGTTTTACTTAGCAGCCTTTAATTAGATCTTTTTTAGTAGTAATAGTAGTAGTGCATGTGCAAAAGTGGAAAACGAACAACGGTCGTTAGGGATATGCGTCCGGTTGAATGACAAGTTGTTGAAGGTTGGTCAAATGTATCCACACTCTCAACAACGCCAGAAACGATCGAAAAAGTTATCCCTAGGGTTTTCCACAGATTATCCCTAGCCTCGTTGAATAAGGTTTTCTAGTTCCTTAATGACGTTTTGAAGCGAAGGATCCATCTTCAGCTCCTTTTCAATCTTGTCTACCGCGTGGAGCACCGTTGTATGATCTCGCCCCCCAAAGGCTTCACCAATTTCGGGAAGGGAACGGTCGGTCAGCTCGCGGATCAGGTACATGGCAACCTGCCTGGGAAACGTGATGTTTCTCGTACGTCGTTTTGACTTCATGTCGGCGACCTTAATGGCGTAGTGATCGGCTACGACGTCCATAATGCCTTCCATTGTTACAGGCTTGCTCGGTGGTTCTTTAAGTATATCTTTCAGTGCAGCAGCCACGGTGTCGAGTTCCAGGGGTACGTTGTGTAAGGTACAGTGGGCGGTAACTCGTACCAGTGCGCCCTCGAGTTCTCGGATGTTGGACTGTACGTGGGTTGCGATATAGCTGAGCACCTCATGGGAGATCACAAGATTATCATCAATCGCTTTCTTGCGCAGAATCGCAATTCTGGTCTCAAGGTCGGGTGGTTGGATGTCTGCTGTGAGACCCCATTCGAAACGGCTTCGCAGCCGTTCCTCTAATGTAGGAATATCTTTGGGAGGACGATCCGATGAAATGATGATCTGTCGGTTCGCTTCATATAAAGCATTGAATGTGTGGAAGAATTCTTCCTGTGTGGACTCCTTGCCCGCGACGAACTGGATATCGTCGACCAGGAGGATGTCTACGTTGCGGTACTTGTTTCGAAAATCGACCATGGACTTCTTTCCGATGGCGAAAATGAGATCATTGGTGAAGGTCTCTGAAGTCACGTAGACCACAGAAATGTTCGGATCCCGCTCGAGCGCATAATGGCCGATCGCGTGCATTAAGTGTGTCTTGCCCAGACCTACGCCTCCATATAGGAAGAGTGGGTTATAGGCCTTGGCCGGCCCTTCAGCTACAGCCAGAGAGGCCGCATGGGCAAAGCGGTTGGAGTTACCTACAACAAAGGACTCGAAAGTATAGCGTGGATTTAGAATCGATGACACGGGAGCTGCCTCGCGGCTCGGTGTTTCAATGATAGGCTGATCGTCTGGTTCTTCGATGCGTTCAACCTGCTCTTGCTGGCGTCGAGGTTTTTCGTCGTACGTACGTTCGCCTGGTGTTGACAAAGACTTGACGCCTTTGGGAATCGTGAATTTGATGTCCCAATCGCGATTGGCCACCTGCCGCAGTGTTTTTTGTAGAGGATTCATGTAGCGTGCCTCGACCCAGTCTTTGGTAAACTCGTTAGGGAATTCAATGTACAAAGTGTTGCCATCGAGTTGTACCGGGCGGCTATCTTTCAGCCAGGCGTCGAAGGAACGCTCGGGTAGATCCGCTGCCATAATTTCCAGGACTTCATCCCAGACCAAACTTAACTGGTTTAGTTGTTCCATGAGGTAACCTCCCGATACTTGTTCACAGTTCAATTCTTGATTTATCCACAGGTTCCTGCTTTTCTTGTGTCAAAAAGCACAAGTCGTGATTCGCGTTATCCACAGAAAAAGGGCGAGAGGGATTGGACACCTTCGCAAAAACAGGAGGGTTTATCCACAGGTTCCCCAGTTTATCCACAAAAGAAACGTAATGCAATGGGTGGGCATCTTCTAGAAATCGACAGGAAATTCTCCCCAAAGTTATGCACAGATTGATCACAGGATGGGTTAACGTAAAGATGACGAAATTGTTTAGAAAATTGTCTAACGAGGTTATTGGAGGTATAGGGTTATTGTCCACAGGGGAGAAAAGGAGAGTTATCCCCAAGTTATGCACAACCTGTGGATAAAATAGTGGCTAGCCATGGGGAGATCCGCTATGGGAACGTGTGTTTAGATCGGTTATCCACAGGGATGGGGATCGTTTGGTGTGAATTCTGTGCAAATAATGGGGATGTCGATTGCTATTGACATGGTTTTGCAAATTGCGATATAATCGCCTTGACTGTCGTTTGCTTTGTTGTGAAAGGGGGAAGACTTGTGAAGAGGACATTTCAGCCTAAGATTCGTAGAAGAAAACGCCTACATGGCTTTCGCGCAAGGATGAAGACTACTGCCGGCCGTAGAGTGTTGGCCCGTAGAAGGGCAAGAGGGCGCAAGAGTATCTCGGCTTAACGGTAGGTGCTTAGACGCTCGGGAGGTTTTAAAGTGGAGCGTTTGAAGAATCCTAGGGAGTTTAGTGTAGTTTATAACCAGGGGAAGCCTCATTTTGGAAAATATGTGGTGGTCTCTGTCCTACCCATAGACAGACCTGTCTCGCGGGTAGGTTTTGCTGTAGGCAAAAAGGTTGGGAACGCGGTGACTCGCAACAAGATTAAAAGAAGGCTCCGGGCCATTATGCAAGGTCAGTCCGGCCGCATCGTAGCCGGTTTTGATGTTATCATCGGGGCGAAGCAAAGGTCGGTCACCGCAAGTTTTCATGACCTAGAAGATGATCTATGCCGGGTGTTAAAGAACTCTGGTCTGTTGACCTCAAACCGGAGTGGACCCACCAGGATTGGTGAAGAGCATGCTTAAGGTGGCGCTCTTTTTCATTAGGGGATACCAACGTTTCATTTCCCCCTTACTACCCCGCAGTTGTCGGTTTTACCCCACTTGTTCTGAATACGCTATCCAGGCGATTACCAAGCATGGGTGGAGGGGACTGTGGTTGGCCATAAAGAGAATTGGCAGATGCCATCCTTGGCATCCGGGAGGGCATGATCCCGTTCCTTAATTGATAGGAGGACTTACCTTGATGGATTTCATTGCCGGTGGACTCGGCTGGATACTCGAACAAGTAGTATCAGTAACAAATAGTTATGGACTCGGCATTATTCTTACCACGATTATTGTTCGCTTATTGCTGTTTCCCCTTACGTTGAGTCAAAACAAGAGCATGGTAGCCATGCGTAAGATTCAACCCGAGTTACAGGAGATTCAAAAGAAGTACGCGAATAATAAGGAAGAACAGCAAAAGTTGACCATGGAGCTGTACCAAAAGCACAAGATCAACCCCTTGGGAGGTTGTCTTCCTATGCTGATCCAGCTCCCCATTTTGTGGGCTTTTTTCCGGGTGCTGCAGAACATTCCAACCAATGAGACGGCTGTATTCTTAGGTATCTGGACGCTCAGCGAAGCTGATCCCATGTACATTTTCCCCATTCTCGCGGCTGCATCAACCTACTTACAGAGCAAGTTGTCGATGACAGGCGATATGGGACAACAGAAGACGATGCTGATCATGATGCCGTTGATGATTGGCTTTTTCAGTCTGAATCTTCCTTCTGGTTTGGTCTTGTATTGGATTACCAGTAATGTATTTTCCATTGTGCAACAGGCGTGGATCAATAAGATGTATCCCGTGAAATAAGGGGGAGAATATATGAAGTCGATTGAAGTGGTTGGTCGGACGGTGGACGAAGCCATCGCCGAAGCGCTTCGAGAGTTGCAGGTGGAGCGCGACGATGTAGAAGTGACAGTATTAGAGGAAGGCAACAAAGGCTTTTTGGGAATTCTCGGATCCAAGCAAGCTAGAGTGCGTGTGGAGCAAAGGGTGCCTGAGCATCAAGATAAGTTAAACAAGGCCCTGGAGTTTGTTAGAGAGCTGCTCAGACACATGGGTCTAAACCCCGAGATTGCCGGCGAGGCCGACGAAGAGAGCGTGAATTTACATATTCACGGCGACGATCTCGGCATCCTGATTGGACGCAGGGGGCAAACCCTCGATAGCCTGCAATACATCACAAGCCTAGCGGTGAATCGCCAAGGCGGAGAATGGATGAGGATCAACCTCGACATCGGTGACTATCGTGCGAAGCGCGAAGAGACCCTGCGCTCTTTAGCTCAAAGAGCGGCAATGAAGGTAGAGTCCTCTGGTCGCAGAGTAGCGTTGGATCCGATGAATGCTGCTGAGCGACGCATTGTCCATCAGGAGCTGCAAGAGTTTGCAGGTGTTACAACCCAGAGTGAAGGGCAGGACCCTTATCGCCGGGTAATCATTCTTCCTGAATAGACGTTTGACGGAAATGGGCTGCTGCAAGATGAAGTTTCTAACATTCATTTTGCCAGCCCTTTTTTGATTTTGTGGTAGAATATAAGCTGAGGTGATAGCGATGAACGATGGAACGATTGCAGCCATAGCCACCCCCATTGGTGAGGGAGGGATTGGTATTGTGCGCCTGAGCGGACCGGAAGCCATTGCCATTGCCGACCAAGTTTTTCGACCGAAACAAGGAGGCAGACTCCGTGATCAAAAGGCCGATCGTCTCCGCTATGGCCGTATTGTGAATCCTCATAGCGAAAAGACCGTTGACGAGGGGTTAGCCCTGGTCATGCGGGCACCTTATTCCTATACAGCGGAGGACGTCGTGGAGTTGCAGTGCCATGGAGGCGTTATCGTAGTACAAGAGGTCTTGTCACTGTGCTTGAATGCAGGTGCGCAAATGGCGGAGCCTGGGGAGTTTACCAAACGAGCCTTTCTAAATGGTCGTCTCGACTTAAGCCAGGCTGAAGCGGTGATAGATATCGTACGTTCTCCCACCCGTTTGGGACTAGAAGTCGCTGTCGATCAACTCGAAGGTAGTCTTAGTCGACGTATTAAGGCTATCCAGGAAGACCTTTACCAAATCACAGTGCAGGTCGAAGCCAGTATCGATTTTCCTGAAGATGACGTACCCGACGTGGAGCTTCAACAGATTGAAGACACGCTTACGCGCGTGCTTGAAGACATAGGAGAGCTCCTCGAGACAGCCGATGATGGGAAGATTTTGCGAGAAGGTCTGAAAACGGTGATTACTGGTAAGCCCAATGTGGGTAAGTCCAGTCTACTCAATACGCTGCTTGATGAAAACCGTGCCCTGGTGACAGATATTCCAGGGACGACACGTGATAGTATTGAAGAGCTTGTCAACGTGCGCGGCGTTCCTCTGCGCTTGATTGATACGGCGGGAATTCGTGAAAGCGCCGATGTTGTGGAACGCCTTGGAGTGGCTAGAAGTCTTGACCTTCTTCAAGACGCGGACCTCGTCTTGCATGTGTTGGATCGCAGCGAAGAACTCACAGACGATGACTTTGAGGTTCTGCGCAGAACGAGTAATACCAGACGCATTATCTTAATCAACAAGGTGGACTTGCCTCCCCTCTGGGATGTTGAGGCCTTAGGGGATGTAGGCGATTCGCCTGTTTTGGAGATCTCTCTTGTGCAAGATAAGGCGGAAGCGGTGGATCAACTGTCCGATGTGATCCTGCGTTTATCAGGAAGCGGCCACATCACCAGTTCAGCAGGATCTCGGGCACTACTTACCCGCACTCGCCATAAGCAAGCTCTGCAAGAAGCCAAACACTCTTTGAATGAGTCGCTAGAGACGCTCAAAAAGGGCTTGCCTTTGGATCTGATTGCTGTCGATCTTTATGCAGCCCTGGAGCACTTAGGTGAAGTCACTGGAGAAACAGTGCGGGAGAATATATTGGATCGCATTTTTGCCCAGTTTTGTATTGGCAAGTAGTAAGGAAGGGGTTCATTATGCCTCAAAGTTATGATGTGATTGTGGTCGGCGCTGGCCATGCCGGTACCGAGGCGGCGCTTGCAGCTGCTCGTATGGGGAGGAAGGTTCTGATTCTGACCCTTAACTTGGACAATGTAGCTTTGTTACCGTGCAACCCAAGTATCGGCGGATCGGGCAAGGCTACTTTGGTGCGCGAAGTTGATGCCCTCGGTGGTGAAATGGGTCGTAACTGTGATGCTACATTGATGCAGATGCGCATGCTAAACACGAGACGTGGACCAGCTGTTCAGTCCTTGAGGGTACAACTCGATCGCAAGCTCTACCAGCGACGGATGAAGAACATTTTAGAGACCACGGAGAATGTCTATCTTAAGGAAGCGCTGGTAACAGATTTGCTTGTCGAAAACGGAGCTATCTGCGGGGTTGAACTCCGCGGCGGGGTTAAGATTCATGCTCCCGTAGTCATCTTAGCTACCGGGACATACTTGCGCTCGGTGATTCATATTGGGGAGCTTCACTATGAGTCGGGTCCACAGGGGCAGCATACAGCCGTAGCTTTGGCTGATGTACTTGCCCGTTGGTTACCTGTGGTGCGTTTTAAGACTGGTACCCCACCCAGGGTTAACCTACGATCTTTGAATTTTGACCTCTTGGAAAAGTTGCCCGGCGATGAGAACATTCCTGGATTCTCTTTTGAGACGGAGAACTTAGAGTTAGAACAGGTTCCGTGCTGGGTGACGTACACAACCGCGGAAACCCATCGCATTATTAGGGACAACCTAGGACGTACTGCGATGTACAGTGGTGCCATCACAGGAGTGGGTCCTCGGTACTGCCCTTCCATTGAGAGCAAAATCGTAGAGTTCCCCAATCGGGAGAGCCACCATGTGTTCATTGAACCGGAGGGTTGGCAGACCAACGAGGCCTACTTGAGTGGGGTTTCCACTTCCCTTCCCTATGAGATACAAGAAGAGATGTTAAAGACGATTCCAGGCTTTGAGAATGTGGAGATTCTCCGACCAGCCTATGCCATCGAGTATGACTGCGTTGATCCTTTGTCGCTACGAGCTTCTCTTGAAAGCAAAGAGATTCCTGGTCTTTTCTTGGCCGGTCAGATTAACGGCACCTCGGGCTACGAAGAAGCTGCAGCCCAAGGCATCATAGCAGGGATTAACGCAGTGCGTTTGCTGGAGGACAAAGAACCCATCATCATTCCCCGCTCGCAAGGATACATCGGGGTCTTAATTGATGACTTGGTGACGAAGGGTGTTACGGAACCTTATCGCATGATGACGTCCCGTTCCGAATATCGTTTGTCCTTACGCATGGATAATGCCGATGCTCGTCTTACTCCCTTGGGCTATTCTTTGGGCCTAATTAGTGAAGAGCGTTATGCAGCCTTTGAGGAAAAACAGAGACAAGTTACAGATGAAGTGGAGCGTTTGAACAAGACGGTGCTTGGTGGAACGCCGGAGGTTAACGAAAAGCTGAAGTCTTTAGAGACTACGCCCCTAAAGCACGGAGTAACGCTGGCCGATCTTTTGCGGAGGCCGGAGCTAAAGTATGAGGATTTGCGACACTTCACAGAGTTGCCTGATCTTGCCCCGTTGGTCCGTGAACAGGTGGAGATTCAAGTGAAGTATCAAGGATACCTCGCTCGTCAGGAGTCGGCTATTGAACGTTTTGAGCGCATGGAAAAGAAGCATCTGCCCCATGATCTTCCGTATCACGAGATTAAGGGTCTTTCGAGGGAAGCCGCGACCAGACTCAGTGCGATTAAGCCAAGTTCGGTCGGGCAAGCTTCCAGGGTTTCTGGCGTCAATCCTGCCGACATTAGCGTGCTTCTTGTCTATCTTGAACAGATGCAGCGGAGGGCAGACTAATGGACTTCGATATCCAGATCTTCGAATCTGTATTGCGGCAGGGACTAGGCGAACTGAGTCTTGATCTTCCCGAAGAGGTGTTCCCCACTTGCACGCAGTTTGCTCAGGCCATAGTGGAAACGAACAAGTCTCTAAACCTAACGAGGATCATTGAGTCGGAAGAAATGGCGATCAAGAATTTTGTGGACAGTCTCGTGCTTCTGCGCATGGAATGGCCTAAAAATCTGCGCTGTCTTGATCTTGGAACGGGTGCTGGTTTTCCTGGAGTACCTCTCGCCATCGCACGGCCATGCTGGTCCATTACACTCTTAGATTCACTTCGTAAGCGGCTACGGTTCCTTGATGACGCCACAAGAGACGCAGGTCTGTCGAATGTGGCGACGTTACATGCCCGCGCTGAGGATGCGGGTCAAAGCAAGGAACATAGGCAGGTCTATGACGTGGTTGTGAGTCGTGCCGTAGCCCACTTGCCTGTGCTCTTGGAACTCGCCACTCCTCTTGTGAAAGTAGGAGGTCGCTTTGTAGCATATAAGGGAAGCGAGGCCGAAACGGAGCTTGCGGAAAGCAAGAGGGCCACGAAGCTACTGAGGGTGGATATAGAACAGGTGTTCGAAATAGAGTTGCCCAAGCAGATGGGTCGGCGTAGTATCCTGGTGTTTAGAAAGACGGCGGCTACTCCCCCCACCTATCCCAGAAAGGCTGGGATACCCAACAAGCAACCCTTGGTGTAGTCAGCAAAGGAGCCTCGTTCCTACGAAACGGGGCTCCTTTTTGTTTACATCTCTCGGAAGGAACTTCTTCTTATGTACAGAATTACATCACTAATTGGGAATGGGGTGAGCGTGTGAAGTTGACTGATGTGCTCTTGAGCAGAAGACGTACGGAAAGACCTAACAACGAGGCGTTTGACAGCTGGAGTGAAACGGTACAGGCTGTGCCAATTCATTTGATAGGGGCCGGAAAGTACCAGCCGAGGCAAGAATTTGACGAAGAATCTCTAGAGGAGCTAGCCGAGTCCATCAAGACGCATGGTCTCTTGCAGCCGGTTGTTGTGCGGCGGGGCGCCATTGGCTACGAGTTGATTGTCGGAGAGCGCCGCCTGCGCGCTTGTAAGAGTCTTGGCTGGGAAGTGATTCCCGCCATCATTCGGGATGTTCAAGATCGAGAGGCTGCAGAACTAGCCTTGATTGAGAATCTCCAGCGGTCGGATTTGCACGTTTTTGAAATAGCTGAGGGATATGAAAGGTTGTTGACAGAGTTTTCCCTCACCCAGGAAGAGTTAGCAAGTAGGCTTGGTGTGAGCCAGGCCAACATAGCCAACAAATTGCGCTTGCTGAAGTTGCCGCAGGAAGTGCGTGAGATTATTTCCCGGGAAATGCTTAGTGAGCGCCATAGCCGAGCACTCTTGCGGCTTCAGAATAAGGATCAGCAACTAAAAGTTTTGCAGAGAATTATTGAAGACGATCTCAGCGTCAAACAGACCGAAGAACTGGTCACATCGTTAATCGACCCGAGGACGTCAAAGAAGGCTGATAAAACAAGCAAACCCGAAAAGAAGCGTAAGCTGATCATCAAGGATCTTAGACTTTTCACGAATAGTGTGAAGCAGCTTACCAACACCCTGCAGTCCAGTGGTCTAGTGGTTGATATTGATGAGAAAGACGATGATGAGTTCTATGAGATTGTGGTGAGGGTGAAAAAACCGCATGGGGGTGAAGCAAATGGCTAAAGTGATAGCAATCATCAATCAAAAAGGTGGAGTAGGCAAAAGCACTACGGCCGTGAACTTGGGGGCATACTTGGCCCTAGCAGGCAAAAGAGTGCTTTTAGTAGATGTAGATCCTCAAGGAAATGCCTCAAGTGGAGTGGGTATCGAAAAGCGCAACATTCGCCGGTGTATGTATTCCGTACTTATTGAAGGCGAGAAAATCGAGCGAATTATAGAACCGACGGCCATAGAAAACTTTGATGTGGCTCCTGCTACCATCGACTTGGCTGGTGCTGAGATCGAGTTAGTGTCGACGATTTCTAGAGAGTTTCGTTTAAAGAAGGCTCTGGAACTCGTTCAGGATCGCTATGATTATGTGGTCATTGACGCCCCACCCTCCTTGGGATTGTTAACGGTGAATGGATTGACAGCAGCAAACTCGGTGTTGGTACCCATTCAATGTGAGTACTATGCGCTAGAGGGACTAAGCCAATTGGTCAGCACCATCGCCATGGTACAAGAGCATCTAAATCCAGCCTTGGAATGGGAAGGTGTCGTGATGACAATGTACGATGTACGCACGAACCTCTCGCAACAGGTGATAGAAGATGTGCAAACATACTTCCAGAACACGGTGCGTGTCTACAAGTCGATTATTCCCCGCAACGTACGTCTGGGCGAGGCACCCAGTTTCGGACAACCTATAGCTCTGTATGATCCGAAATCAAAGGGTGCCGAGGCGTACGAACGACTGGCGCAGGAGGTCTTAGACTCATGAGTAAACAGAGATTGGGAAAGGGTCTCCGGGCGCTAATTCCACAAGTTGAAGAGCCAGACCTTCAGGACGTTGCTCAGGGAGAAGTTCAAGGAGACGTTCAGGAGATCGCTCTCGATGCCATTGAACCAAACCCCTTCCAGCCCAGACGCCATTTTGATCCTGAAAAGTTGCAGGAGCTAGCCCAATCCATTGCGGAGTTTGGACTCCTGGAGCCTGTGCTGGTACGCGAACATGAAAAGGGTTACCAGCTGGTTGCCGGCGAACGCAGAATTCGTGCAGCTGAACTTGCAGGGCTTAAGAAGGTGCCGGCACTCGTGAAGAATTTTGATGATGAGGAAATGATGAAGGTTGCTCTGGTTGAAAACCTTCAACGCGAAAACCTCAATCCCATCGAAGAGGCCGAAGGGTACCAAAGGTTGATTAGTGAGTTTGGTTTTACGCAAAATCAGGTAGCTCATGCTGTAGGTAAGAAGCGTCCGTCCATTGCCAACGCTCTCCGGTTGCTAAATCTGAGTGATGTTGAGAGAGAGATGGTCCAAGATGGCAGGCTATCTACGGGTCACGCCAAAGTTCTTCTGGGTGTTAATGATGCGAAGAAGAGAGTGCAACTAGCAAACAAGGTAATTAAAGAGGACCTAAGTGTCCGCCAGTTGGAAGAGTTGCTTAAGAAACCAAAGACTGTTCCACGTGGAACACTTAAAATGAAGAGTCCTGAACTGGTCGACCTAGAAAACAATTTGCAGCGGATATTTGGAACGAAGGTATCCATGACATACAAAAAAGGAGCAGGACGAATCTCCATTGAGTATTACTCCGACGAAGAGTTGGAACGTTTGCTGGAAATGATGAGAAGGATTTAAAAAGGGGAGTGTTCCACGTGGAACACTCCCTCATTTTATACCCAAAAAACCAACGTTGTTCCACGTGGAACATTTCCCTCAAAGTGTCTGCCAAGAACCAAGCGCAACTTCAGCCTCCGTGAAGTGACTGCCTAAACATAAGGTCAAGGCCTCTGTAATAACATCGGCCATTTGAATTACCAGACTTAAGCGGGTGTTCTGTAACACAACGTGTTCCATGAAGCCAGCAACATTTACAACGCCAATGATGTGGTAATCGCCAACGGTAGGAAGTTGTTTGCTGACGCCGGTACCTGGGTGTAGTGGACCTTTTTTTATCGAGATGTAACCAATACTCTTCATACGACCTAGACAAGCATCGATCGCTATGATGGTACTATCGCGACCTTCCATTTCAATCTTATCTATCGTCTCCGCCAGGTTTAGAGCATGCACAGGCTCATCGATGGTCCCATGAATTCTAATATGGGCAGGCAAGATCCCTTCTTCTTGTCGTTTCATAAGTGCTGTACCAATGAAAGGGCCCAAGGAATCGCCGGTAGATCTGTCTGTCCCCACGCAGACAATATCGATATGAGGTTTTAAGGGCAGACCTGCTAGGGTAATAGCCAGTTGTGAAGAGGACAGGGGATCGCCAAAATGGGTTCGTCCCAAGACATCTGAATCAAAAAACATGCTCCACCTCCGACGAATAAACTTGTCTTAGTCTATGCGCCTTTTCCATATTTTATGCACAAATGAACTTTGCTTCATCAGTCCATCTCCACATGAATAGGCTTCATGGGGGTGATGTTGTGCGCTTGTGGTCCATCGTAGGGCTCTATATTGGAGGAATTATTGGAGCGGGGTTCGCCTCAGGTCAAGAGCTGGTCGTGTTCTTCACCAATTATGGAGTCGCAGGAATGGTGGGAATTGTGGTCGCCATCCTGCTCCTATCGTTGGGCACTATGCTCGTGCTCGATTTTTGTGCTCGTCACAGTGTCTCATCCTACGCAACACTCTTGGGTAAACTTGACCCCAAACGAACACATATCCTCGATGTTCTTTACTCGGTCTTTTTGCTGATCGGAAACAGCGTGATGTTTGCAGGCATAGGAGCAATAGGAGACACGCCCTGGTCTTCTTTCCATCTCCGGGTAATAACAGGTCTACTTGTACTTCTCGTACTTCGACGTGGTGTTGAAGGTGTGGCTAGGGCCAGTGCCTGGCTCGCTCCTGTCTTGGTTTTCATTCTCTGTGCTCTCTCTATTGACCGCCTTAGAAACCTTGGCATACGAATCCCTACACATGGTTCGTGGCAAGCTATGGAGGCCGCCACCCTTTATAGTTCCTACAATTTGGGCTTCTCCATGACGGTACTGGCCAGTATTCAAACGAGCCTGAAAAGCCAAAGGGAAAGGCTGGCGTTCGTAATAATCGCCAATATTATCTTGGGCATAAGCATGGTTCTGCTTTTTTTCGCTTTGGGAACACTGACTCCCGAAGAGCTATCCAGTCCTTTTCCCTTGGGTCATCTCTTCAACTCTCGCGGCGTTTTGGCCATCGGATTCTACCGCCTGATGCTCTGGGGAGCCATGTATTCAACAGCAATGGCCCATTCTTTAGCCCTGGTCAGCCGCACGACAGAGATGCAAAGATTCTCTTGGACGAAGTCCAGCGTCCTTGTTGTCCTCCTTTCGCTAGCGCTTTCTTATGCAGGATTTGCCACGTTGATCCGAGTAGCTTATCCCATTTTAGGTCTGGCTGGGCTATGGATTCTGGCAAATCTCGTTCGTGAGAGGATGGCATAAGGTTGGCATTTATGGCAGATTTTAGGTATAATAGAAACACTGAAGTACGAAGGTGGTGGCCTGATGACACCAGAAATCGACAGCTTATATAATGAAGCACTTGGTTATCTCGAGGCTTGGCAGCTCGACGAGGCCGAGGAATGTCTACGAAAAGTGATCGAACTTGATCCCGAGCATGCACGTGGATTCAACAAATTAGGGGTTGTCTTTGCGAGGCGCGGCGATTTAAGGCAGGCTGAAGAATGTTTTGATCAAGCCATAGCTTTAGATCCTCAACTTGGTGTAGCCTACTCGAATTTAGGGAACATCTACGCCGAACGCAATTGGATTGACCGTGCAAAGGCAGCCTACGAAAAAGCTCTAGCCTTAGACCCCGGTAACCCGACTGCAACCCATAACCTTGGAGTCTTGTACCGCAAGAGTGGAGATATTGGTCGCGGAATTGATTTGATGAAACAAGCTAACAAGGCCGACCGGCATCGGTTCCGTGAAGAAACGCGGCGCGATCCAAGAAGCCAACGCATTGTGCGCATTGGTTGGGCCATAGTGATCGCCATAGGGCTTTTGCTGTACTACGTGTTTAACAGGTAATATCCACATACTTATCCACAGCGGTTGTGGATACTGTGCATAACCAACAACAAAAGCCCAGCTAGCGACGTTTTCGACGCCAAATAAGTATCATTGTTTTGTGACGTGCTTTCAATATGGGATCCATAACCTTCTTAAGAAGAAACATGTTCACATCCCCCTCACTTCCGTCATTGCCCTTTATAATATCCATCGCAAGAAAAAAGGTGACAGAAGGAAACTGGTTTCCCATGGAGAAAGGTGTATTGCTGAGGCAGAAGCTACCAAATGAAGGGAAGGAGATGGACAATTGAAACAAACTCCATTAACGGCTAGACATCGAGCCCTCGGGGCTAAGATGGTTGACTACGCAGGTTTTGAGATGCCGGTTCAATACGTTGGAGTTCTAGAAGAACACAATACGGTGCGGACGAAGGTGGGAATTTTCGATTTAACGCACATGGGCGAGTTCGAGCTGACGGGTCCAGGAGCCCTTGCGACCGTGAACTACGTCACCACTAACGATGCCAGCGTGCTTAAAGAAGGTGAAATCCAATACACCTGTCTGACCAAGGAAGACGGCGGGATCATTGATGACATCCTTGTATATCGCACGTCTAACGGTTTTTGGCTGGTTGTCAATGCCTCCAACGCAGCGAAAGACTATGCCTGGATCGAGAAGCACCTCAAACCGGACACCCAACTGAAGGATCTCAGTGACGAGGTAACGCTCATTGCTGTGCAAGGTCCCAAGTCAGCTCCAGTCGTTGAAGAGATCTTTGGTCTGTCACTCACCGATCTCAAGAACTATACCTTCACTACTGTTACATTCGAAGGTGTAGACGTACTGCTTTCGCGCACGGGCTATACAGGAGAAGATGGCTTTGAACTCTATTTCCCCAACGCCCTCGCAGATAAGCTGTGGGATGCATGTTTGGAAAAAGGCGAGAAGTACGGTGTGCAACCTATCGGTTTGGGTGCCCGTGATAGCCTGCGGCTTGAAGCAAGAATGCCTCTCTACGGAAACGACATTGACGAAAGCACAAGTCCACTAGAGGCCGGACTCTCTCGCTTCGTGAAGTTTGACAAAGGTGAATTCATCGGAAGGGATTTTCTTGAGAAGCAAAAAGAGGCTGGCGTACAGCGCAGACTCATGGCCTTTGTCATGATCGACAAGGGAATTCCCCGTCAAGGTTATCCACTCCTCAATCTCGATGGTGAAGAGATCGGCGTTGTCACGAGTGGAACGCATTCCCCCACCCTCGACTATCCTATCGGTATGGGCTATGTTGATGTGGCTTTTGCAAAAGCAGATACAGAAGTACAGGTTCAGGTCAGGAAAAAGCACGTTCGGGCGAAGCTCATTAAGGGGCGCTTTTTAGCATAACCCAAGGTCCGGCGTCAAGCTTTTTGCCATACACCAAAAAAACTATCAGGAGGTTACAACATGAGTGAACAATTACGGTTTACCAAAGAACATGAGTGGCTTTTAGTGAAGGGTAACATCATCCGCGTAGGTATTAGCGACTATGCTCAAAACGAGCTCGGCGACATCGTTTTCGTTGATCTCCCCTCCGTCGGTGATCGGGTAGAAGAGGGCGAAGGCATTGCTGCACTCGAGTCCGTCAAAGCTGTTTCTGACGTTTACTCTCCTGTGGCCGGTGAAGTCGTAGCCGTTAACGAGGCTCTCGAAGACAGTCCTGAACTGGTAAATGAATCTCCGCTTGATGAAGGTTGGATCGTGGAAATTGAAGTAGAAGGTGTTGCTCAAACAGGCGACCTAATGACGAAAGAGGAGTATGAAGCATTTCTGAAGGGGGTATAAGTATGCGCTACCTTCCGTTAACAGAGGAAGAAAGGCAGGAGATGCTGCAAAGCCTCGGCGTTGACAAGATCGAAGATCTGTTTACTGCCATTCCAGAGGAAATGCGTCTTCGCACCGATTTGGATCTCCCCGCACCCCTAAGTGAAGCCGAGTTAATTCGTCACTTCACCGAACTGGCCAACAAGAACAATGATCTCAAGTCCTCCGTCTCTTTTCTCGGCGCTGGGTCCTATGATCATTTGGTGCCAAGTGTAATTAAGCATCTCGTGGGTCGGGGTGAGTTTCTCACCGCGTATACGCCCTATCAGCCAGAGATTACCCAGGGCGTACTGCAGAGTATTTTCGAGTTTCAGACACTGATTTGCCAACTGACAGGCATGGAAGCTGCTAACGCTTCGATGTACGATGGTGCCAGTGCCTTGGCCGAAGCGGCCCTGATGGCCTGCGCAGCAACCCGTCGTGAGTTGGTCGTACTGCCCAGCTCGTTACATCCAGAATGGCAAGACGTTGTCCGCTTGTATCTGGAGAACCAAGACGTTTCCATCGCCTACCTGCCTTATGATGAAAACACAGGAATCGTTGATCCCAAAGCATTCGACGGAATCTCCTGGTCTGAAGTGGCCTGTGTTGTTGTTCAACAGCCCAACTTCTTCGGACTGTTGGAAAACGTAGCCTCATTCAAGCAAATTGCGGAAGAAAGCGGCGCCTTGTTGGTCATGGCCGTTGATCCCATCAGCTTGAGCCTACTGAAATCGCCGGGCGAACTTGGTGCGGATATTGTTGTTGGAGACGGTCAAAGCCTAGGTAGCGCCATGGGCTTTGGAGGTCCTTCTCTTGGCTTCTTTGCCACGAGCAGCACCAAACTGATTCGACGCATGCCTGGTCGTGTTGTAGGCGAAACCGTGGATTCCGAAGGAACGAGAGGATTCGTGCTTACGCTACAAACCCGGGAACAACACATTCGCCGGGAAAAAGCGACATCGAACATTTGTTCCAACCAAGCTCTAAATGCCTTAATCGCTGCTATCTATCTCAGTGTGATGGGCAAAGAAGGATTTAGAGATGTGGGATACCAGTCTCTACAAAAGGCCAACTACATGAAGGGGCGTCTACTCGAAATTGACGGCTTATCATCGCCCTTCAGTGCACCTTCGTTCAGGGAGTTCGTGATTCAAGGTGCAGTAGACTGGGATGAAGTAAATATGCGCCTGGCCGAGCATGGCTTTGTTGGAGGTTTGCCTTTAGCCCGCTTTGGTCTGCCAGAAATGGTCCTTTTCTCCGTCACTGAAGCGCGAACCAAAGAAGAAATAGACAGCTTTGTCAATTTACTAAGGGGGTTGATCTCATGACTACACGGAAACTTGTCCCCTTAATTTTTGAGCGTTCTACACCTGGTCGTCGCGGTTATCGCCTCCCAGATCTAGATGTTCCCGAAGTTCCCGTATCTGAGTTGATCCCAAGCGAGTTCTTGCGTGACGAGCCTCCTGCGTTGCCAGAGGTTAGCGAACTTGAAGTTGTTCGGCATTACACGCAGCTTTCCAGATTAAATCATGGTGTGGATGTAGGGTTTTATCCCCTTGGTTCTTGTACCATGAAATACAACCCCAGGGTGAATGAAGATGTAACCAGTCTTCCAGGCTTTGCAGCAATTCACCCCTACCAGCCTGAAGAAACTGTGCAGGGCGCACTTGAGCTCATGTACAATTTAAGCGAGTACTTGGCAGCGGTAGCTGGGCTTGATGCCACAACACTGCAACCTGCCGCGGGTGCTCATGGCGAGTTGACGGGTCTAATGGTCATTAAAGCCTACCACGCCCAGCGTGGAGAAGGTCACCGAAATGAGATGATCATTCCTGACTCCGCGCATGGTACCAATCCAGCGAGTTGCGCCATGGTCAACTACAAGGTTATTGAAGTTCCGTCCAACGAGCGTGGTGGCGTGGATGTGGAAGCCCTAAGAAGTCTAGTGGGTCCAAACACAGCCGGACTCATGCTCACCAATCCCAACACGCTGGGTCTCTTTGATGAGAACATTTGCGAAATCGCTAAGATCGTCCATGACGCTGGCGGACTGCTCTACTATGATGGAGCCAACGCTAACGCTATTATGGGCATTGCCCGTCCAGGCGATATGGGCTTTGACGTTGTGCACTTCAATCTGCACAAGACCTTCTCTACCCCTCATGGAGGCGGTGGACCAGGCGCAGGGCCTATCGTGGTCTGCAAGGAACTAGCACAGTTCTTACCAGGACCGGTGGTCGAAAAGAACGGCGATCGCTACTCCTTTGTGACTCCCGAAAACTCCATTGGAAGGATGCGTTCCTTCTATGGCAACTTCCTGGTATATGCCAGGGCCTATGCCTATATCCTGTCCCATGGACCCAAGGGATTGCGAGAAGTCAGTGAAACAGCCGTACTGCACGCCAACTATATGATGAACAAATTGAAGGATGTCTACAAACTGCCCTATGATCGCACCTGTATGCATGAGTTCGTGTTATCAGGTGAATGGCAGAAGGATCAGCA
>Ga0265293_10004065_pt1 | contig 26271 bp, 22 predicted proteins | sample Munlanlewell138R_FD_192505 | JGI IMG/M metagenome (GOLD analysis project Ga0265293, IMG submission 192505) | Leachate microbial communities from a municipal landfill in Southern Ontario, Canada - Leachate well 138R | ecosystem: Engineered > Solid waste > Landfill > Unclassified | place: Canada...
GGCGGCGGCGACAACCTGTTCCTCTGCTCGGTCGTCGCGCTCGACGCAAAGACCGGCAAGTATCTGTGGCATTACCAGACCACGCCGGGCGAAAGCTGGGACTACAATTCGTCGATGGACATCGAACTGGCGACTCTGCCGATCGACGGCAAGGACACGCCGGTCCTGCTCCACGCGCCGAAGAACGGATTCTTCTATGTGATCGACAGGCGCGACGGAAAGCTGATTTCGGCCGAGCCGTTCACGACGATCAACTGGGCGACGAAAGTGGACCTCGCCACTGGGCGTCCGATCGAGAATCCCGAAGTCCGGGAGTTCGACAAGCGCCCGGTGCTGATGAAGCCCTATGGCGGCGTCGGCGCGCACGGGTGGGTGCCGATGGCCTACGACCCGCAACGCAAGCTGGTGTTCCTGCCGGTGATCGAGCTTGCCGGCCTCTACGACGCCACGGGCATCGACCCGAAGACGTGGCGGCATACGCCGGGCATCGTCGTCAACACCGGCTTCAACCCCTCGCTCCACTATGGCGAGGCACCGCCCGAAAGTGCGCGGTTCGGTGCGCTGGTCGCCTGGGATCCCATGGCGCAAAAGGCGCGCTGGACCGTGCCGCTGCGCAACCCCAACAACGGCGGAGTGATGGCGACGGCGGGCAATCTCGTCTTTCAGGGACTGGCCGACGGCATGTTCATCGCCCGCGATGCGGCGACGGGCAAGCCGCTGTGGACGTTCGATGCGCAAGCCGGCATCCTCGCCCAACCGATCACGTATCGCGCGGGCGGCAAGCAGTTCGTGACAGTCGTGGCGGGGTTCGGCGGCGGAGCCGGGGCATTCGGCCCGCTGATCGCGCATCTCGGCTGGGACTACCGCACCCAGCCGCGCAGAGTCCTGACATTCGCGCTGGACGGCGGCGCGAAGCTGCCGCCCGCGCCAACCGGAACACCCTTTGCACCGATGGACGATCCGGCCTGGCGCCCGGACCCGGCGGCGGAACGGCGCGGCGCGGTGCTCTATGCCAATTCGTGCACCATCTGCCATGGCGCCGGGGCGGTGGCGAGCGGAACGGCGCCGGACCTGCGCGCCTCCGCCACCGTGGCCGATGCACAGACCTTCACCGCCATCGTCCGCGACGGCGCGCTGGTGACGGCAGGCATGCCCCGCTACGACAACTTCAACGATGCCGAGCGGGAGGATATCCGCCAGTTCCTTCGCGGCCGGGCGGCGCAGTCGCGCAAGTCCTCCGTCCCGCCCGTCAGATAACCTTGGCCGACCAGGCTCCGTCGATGACGATCACGTCGCCGCTGTGGAAGCTCGACAGGTCGCTGGCGAGATAGACACAGATACCCTCGAAATCGTCGATCCTGCCGAGCCGGGGGATCGGCGTCGCATCTTCCATGGCCTTGATCCGCGCCGCCTTGACCGGATCGGGGTTCTCCAGCAGCGCGGTGCGGATCAGGCCCGGCGCCAGCGCGTTCACTCTGATGCCGTGCTTGCCCAGTTCCACCGCGGCGGACTTCATCAGCCCCGCGACGGCATGCTTCGAGGCCGTGTAGTTGGGCTGTCCGGCCAGACCGGCCAGCGTGGACAGGCTGCCGGTGATGACGATGGAACCGCCCCTGTCGGCGTCGTCTGCCTCGCCACGCGCGATCATGTGCCGGGCGGCGGCGCGCACGGTGTAGAACACGCTGTTGACGTTGAGGTCCATCAACCCGGTGAAGGTTTCCGTGGGCGTGGTTTGCAGCGGCTGCGCCGGTGTCGACCCGCCCGCGTTGGCGAAGACCGTGTCGATCCGCCCCATGCGCGCGACCGCTTCGGCAAAGCCCGCCTCCACCGCGGCTTCGTCGGTCACGTCCACTTCCATGGCCACGACGCGCGTGCCGTGCCGCTTCAGGGCATCGGCCGCCCGGACGTTCTTCGCCGCGTCGCGCCCCCAGATCACGACGTCCGCGCCGGCCTTCGCCACGCCCGTCGCATAACCGAGGCCAAGGCCACCGTTGCCGCCCGTCACCAGCACCACTTTGCCGGCCAGCGAAAACCCCGGATGCGTCATGCCGTCTCCTTCTTTTGTCAGGCGTCTCCCGGCGCGCGGGTCCAGTCGAGAAGATGGATACCGCCGTCGACCGAAAATCCCTCGCCCGTCATGTAAGTCCCCGACCGGCTCAGCAGCCAGATCGCCGGACCGACGATTTCGTGCATTTCCCCCTGCCGTCCGAGCGCGATGCGCCCCAGCAACCGCTCGCGCGTCTTCTCCACGGTCAGCGCGGCGGTATGGTGCATGTCCGGCTCCGGGAAATAGCCCGGCCCCAGCATCGACAGACGGATGCCGAACCGCCCCCATTCGCGCGCCCATGACCGGATCATCGACTGGACGCCGTTCTTCGCGGCCGAACTGTGCGACAGGCCCGGCGTCTCGCGCGAGGACGTGGAACTGGTGTAACACACCGCGACGCCCGGCAATCCGGCGGCAATGAGCGATTTCGCCCATGTCTGCACTGTGCTGAACGTGCCTTCCAGCACGGCGGCGACGGTGTGGCGGAACAGTTCGATCGAAATCTCCTCGCCAAGGCACGGCGTCGCATCGGAAGCGGCATGCACCAGCGCCTGAACCGGCCCGCCATCCGCCGCGACCGCATCGAACGCGGCCCGGACCGATCCGGGGTCGGTCATGTCGTAAGGCACCGGGACGATCCGCCCGGAAGCGCCCTGCGCCATCGCCACGGTCGTCTCCAGCTTCTCGCGCGTCCGGCCCATGACGTAGACCGTGCCGCCCATCCGCGCGAGCGAGTGCGCCACGCCGCGGCCGATGCCGCTGCCGCCGCCGGTCACGATGGTGCGATCATGGACCGGAGCGAACAGCGCCTTCAGTTCCTGTTCCACGTTTCTCTCTCCCCGTGCCTTCAGAGCGCGCGCGTGGTGGCCGGATCCCATGACAGGTCGAGCCGCTGCATCCCGTTGATGAGGCCGCTCGACATCTGTGGCTTCGTCCCTTCCGCGATCGAGAATTCGGGAATCCGCCCGAGAAATTCGGTCAGGAAAGTGGCGAGTTCGCGCCGGGCGAGGATCGCGCCCGGGCAACGATGCGGGCCGTTGCCGAAAGCAGCATGATCCACTTTCCCGCGCCGGAAATCGACTTCCAGCGGCCGTTCCACCCGGCGTTCGTCGAGGCCATAGAGGCAATTGGGAATCTGGATCATCTCGCCTGCTTTCAGCGCGGCGCCCTTGAACGTGAAATCGTGCGTGATGAGCCTGCCCATGTTGGCGACTCCGTGGCGGCGGATCAGTTCCTCGACCGCCGTGGGAATCAAGGACGGATCGTCCGCCAACTGGCGGCGGTGTCCCGGGTTGTCCGCAAGGAAGCGCGCGGCAAAACCCAGCATCGCCGCCACGGTGTCCAGCCCCGCCGCCAGCAGGTTGGAGCAGGTGCCGAGGATCGCTTCCGGCGGCATGCGCTCCCCGCCCACCCGGTAATGGATGATATGGCTGAGCAAGTCGCCTCCCGGCTCCCGCTCCCGCCGGTCGATCCATACCTTGACATAATCGGCCAGCGCCAGCCGGGCCGCCGTGACGTCGTCCGGGTTGGCCGAACGCGCCACTTTCTCCGCCAGCGGCAACAGGATCGCCGCGTCTTCCCGGGGCAGGTCCACCATTTCCAGAAACAGGACGATGGGCAGAACCTTGGCGAAATCCTGCACGAACTCGCACTCGCCCTTCAACCGGAAGGATTCGATCGCCTCGACCGCCACTTCGCGCACCCGCTCTCCCAGCCGGGCGACCATGGCGGGAGAGAAGGCGGGCGAAATCATCAGCCGGTAAGGCGCATGGTCGGGCGGATCGAGATCCAGCGGATAGACCGGAAAGGGGCGGCCGATATCGGGAATGATGATGCGCCTGAACGAAAAGCGGGTGTGATCGGCCTGGATGATTTCGATGTCCTCGGCCCGCGTGGCGATCCAGTGGCCGCCGTTCCGGGGGGTCCAGAACACGTCCGGGCATTCCTGCTGCACTTTGCGCCAGGCGAGTTGCACATCCTCTTCCGCGCCCGGCAGCGCGAAGGCGTCGACATCGCGCACCAGCGACGGCGGAACGTGCGGGGGTGTCGGCGCCGTTGCGGCGAAAGCCACGGGCGAATCTCCTCTTCCTTGCTGTCGTCTGGCGCGACCGGATACGCGAAGGTTAGCGCCGTCGAGAATATTTTACAACGAGCGGTGAATTTATTTTCCCGCCAACCGACGCGATAGTCTTCACGCTCCCTTGACCACCCGGTCCCACGCATTTCCGGCAGGCAGCGGATAGTCGCAGGACAGCGACAGCGCCGCGTGCGCCGTCCACTCCGCCAGCACGCCCTCGAACTTCGCACGCGCCACCTGGAGCGCCGGAGCGCCCAGAATCAGCCGCAGCGGCGGATCTTCCATCTTCGCCAGTTCCAGCACGGCCCCCGCGCCGCGTACCGGATCGCCGGGAAAATCGTTTCCGGTCGCCCGGAACTGACGCCGCCGCGCGCCCACGGTCTCCTCATAGTCGGGATGGCCGCCCTCGGCATGTTCCGCCCGCGCATCCATGCCGGTGCGGAACGGCCCCGGCTCGACCAGCGAAACCTTGATCCCGAGCGGCGCCACTTCGGCCGCCAGGGCCTCGCTCGCCGCTTCGAGCGCGAACTTGGTCGCCGCATACCAGCCCGATGCGGGATAGGCGGCGATCCCGCCGATCGAGGAAAAGTTGACGATCCGTCCCGATCGGCGCGCGCGCATGTGCGGCAGGATTTCCCGCAACAGAGCCATCGGGCCGAAAAAGTTGGTTTCGAACAGCGCGCGATAGCGCGCTTCGTCCGCTTCCTCGATCGAGGCGAGATAACTGACACCGGCATTGTTGACGAGCACGTCGATGCGCCCGAACCGCGACAGCGCCGCGGCCACCGCATCGCCGCGTTGCACCGCGTCGCATACGTCGAGCGGCAGGGCGAGACAGGTTTCCGGCCATCCCGCCTGCAATCCGGCCAGCGTTTCGGGACGCCGCGCGGTGGCGATCACGATTTCCCCCTGTTCGAGCGCCTGCCGCGCGATTTCGGCGCCGAAGCCGCTCGAACAGCCGGTGACCAGCCAAACCCGGGGCGCTTGCGCCATATCCGTTCTCCCGATGCCTTTGGCCTCTCATCATAGCTGGCAACGGTGGATGCGCCATATAAAATCACTGCTCGTTGACTATTATTCGTCCCCCGTTAGGATCGGCGGAAATATCATGGGAGCAGAGGCCATGGCGAGCGTATCCATTGATCCGGCGCGGGCCGAAGCGCCGGTAAGATCCGTCATCGCGGATCTCATTTCCCAGGGCCGCGAGGTGGGGCTGCAGACAGCCGCCTACCTCGGCGGGCGGCAAGTCGTGGACGTCGCCATGGGCGCAACCGCGCGCGAGGGCGGCAGCCCGGTCAACCGCGACACGCTGTTTTCGATCTATTCGGTGGCGAAAGGCGTGACCGCGACGTGCGCCCATGTCCTCGCCGACCGGGGGCTGCTCGATTTCGACGCGCCGATCGCGGAACTCTGGCCAGAGTTCGCGCGGAACGGCAAGCAGGCGATCACGCTACGCCACGTCCTCACCCATCGCGCCGGAATCCCGCAGATGCCGGACGGCGTGACTCCCGCCATGATGATGGACTGGGATCGCATGACCGAAGCCATCACCGATCTCGAACCGATCCTGAGAGTCGGTCAGGACAACGCCTATATGGCGATGTCGTTCGGCTGGGTGGTCGGCGAAATGATCCGCCGCGCCGACCCGCGTCACCGCATGGTCGATGTGTTCCTTCAGGAGGAAATCTGCCAGCCGCTCGGCATCGACAGCCTGTTCCTGCGCCTGCCCGATGCGGCCTTGCCCCGTTATGCGGAGCACTCCTACGTCCCGGACCCGTCGCCACCTCCCGATTCGCTGAGCGCCAGGGCAATCCCTTATGACGTGCGGCTGACCCCGGACGTGTTCTCCCGGCCCGACGTGCTCCGGTCGCTCGCGCCGGCCGTGAACGGCATCGCCAATGCAAGCTCGCTGGCCCGGTTTTTCGCGATGCTGGCAGGCGAAGGCGAACTGGACGGCGTGCGCGTACTCTCGCGCGAGCGGGTGCGCGGCCTGCTCGTTCCCCGCACCGCCGATGAAGAAATGGAGCCTGTACTCGGCAGGCCCTGGCGGCTTTCGACCGGCGGCTTCTTCCTGCGCAGCACCCACAAGCCCGCCGCCGGAACGAGCGAGACGATGCTCTTCGCCATGGGCATGGGCGGCTCGCTCGCCTTCGCCGACCTCGATGCCGGGCTGGCCGCCGCGATCACGCACAACCATATGTTCAACGCCCGCACCGCCGAGGAAGACCCGTTGCTGCCGGTCGCCAACGCTATTCGCGACGGGCTGGGAGTCCCATGATGCTCACCACGATCCGCGACCGGCTCTCGCTGTGCCACGGCACGATGCTGTCCGTGCCCGCGCCGCAATTCGTCCACGCGGCGGCCGACGCGGGCTTCACGCGTGTCAGCCTGCGCATTCGCAACCCGTCGGCCGGGCTGCCCGGCCGGATCATGGGCGAGCTGTCGCTGGAAGGCGATACGCCGTTCCTGCGGGAGACCGAACGGACCATGCGGGAGCGCGGCGTCCGGCTCGCCGAAGCGGAAGCCGCCGTGGTAACGCCGGAAAGCGACCTTGCCGAACTGCTGCCCTATATGGAATCCGCCGCCATCCTCGGCGCGATGGGCGTGATTCCCGTCTTTGTGGGGCAGGAGAGCGAAGCGCAGATCGTCGACCAGCTCGGCCGGTTCGCCGCGCAGGCCGAAGGCTTCGGCCTCAAAGCGCTGGTCGAATTCATTGCCCTGTTCGCGGTGTCCAGCATCGGCATGGCGGAGCGCGTGATCCGGGCGACCGGCGCGGATAACTGCCGGATCATCGTCGACAGCCTGCACTGGACCCGATCCGGCGGCACGGTGGAGGACATCCGGGCCGTCGATCCGGCGCTGATCGCCTCATGCCAGATCAACGACGGCTGGCGCGCCTTTCCCAACGAAGGACGCAACTGGTGGGAGGAGATGTCGCTGGCCCGCCATTTCCTGGGTGATGGCGACTTCGCGTTGAAGGACATGATCGGCGCGCTGCCTTCCGGCATTCCTGTCGGCTATGAAGTGCTGTCGGAAGAATTCCAGCAACGCGGCCTGACGCCGCCGGAAATGGCGAAGATCGCCATGGCGGATATCGAGGCCTATTTCGGAGAGACGGCATGAGCGGGAACGAATCCCTGCGCCAGTTGCTCGATCGCGAGGCGATCCGCGCGGCCATGGCGCGTTATGCGCGCGGCGTGGACCGCATCGACGTCGCGCTCATCAAATCGGCATTCTGGCCCGGCGCGATCGACGAACACGGCACGTTCAACGGCCCGGCCGACCAGTTCGCCGACTATCTCGGCACGTCGCTCCAGAACTTTGCCGCGACCCAGCACGGCCTGATGAACTGCCATATCGAGCTTCACGGCGACGAGGCAGACGTGGAAACCTATTTCATCGCCACGCATGTCATGCGGCCGGACCTCGGCGGGGCGCGCTTCACGCTCGGCGGGCGCTATCTCGACGTGATGGAAAGGCGCGGGGAAGAATGGCGCATTCGCCACCGCCGTCTGGTGCGCGACTGGGTGGACATCCCCGCAGGCGCCGATGCCGTGCGGGCGCTGCTCGACAAGATCGAACGCAGGGGCAAACCCGCGCCCGACGATCCGTGGGACACCGAAGTGATCGCCGCCCGCCGATAGCGGGGACGAGGCCCCGGCGCCTGGGCCGGGGCAACGGTCACGCAGGGCCGCTCTGGTTGCCGTGATTTCGCCAGGCGCCAGATGATGCCATCTGGCTCGAAATCACTATAGCGCGGCTTTCAGGTCCTCGATCAGGTCGGTCCGCTCCCATGGGAACAGGTCGCCCTCGGGCTTGCGGCCGAAATGGCCGTAAGCGGCGGCCGTGCGATAGATCGGCTTGTTGAGGCCCAGCCCCTCGCGGATGCCGCGCGGCGTCAGCCCGCGCAGGCGCGCGGCGGCAACTTCCGCCACGGCGGCTTCCAGCCGGTCGTCCGGCACGGTGCCGGTGCCATGCGTATAGACGTAGAGCGAAAGCGGCTCGGCCACGCCGATCGCATAGGCGACCTGGATGGTGCAGCGCGAGGCCAGCCCCGCCGCGACGACATTCTTCGCCAGATAGCGCGTGGCATAGGCGGCCGAGCGATCGACCTTGGTGGGATCCTTGCCGGAAAACGCGCCGCCGCCGTGCGGAGCCGCGCCGCCATAAGTATCGACGATGATCTTGCGGCCCGTCAGCCCGGCGTCGCCGTCCGGCCCGCCGATCTCGAAGCTGCCGGTGGGATTGATGTGATAGACCGTCTCGTCCGAAAGCAGGTCGGCGGGCAGCACATCGGCCACCACCTGCTTCACATAGGTTTTCAGTTCGGCTTCCTTCGCGCCTTCGTCATAGCCCGGCTTATGCTGGGTGGAGACGACGATAGCCGTCGCGGCAACGGGTTTGCCGTCTCTGAAGCGCAGAGTCACCTGGCTCTTGGCATCGGGTTCGAGGAACGGTGCCGCGCCCGAATGCCGGTCGGCCGCCATGCGTTGCAGGATCTTGTGGCTGTAATCCAGCGTGGCGGGCATGAAGTCCGGCGTCTCGTCGCAGGCGAAGCCGAACATGATGCCCTGATCGCCCGCGCCTTCGTCCTTGTTACCGCTGGCATCCACGCCTTGCGCGATGTGGGCGGACTGGCCGTGCAGGCAATTGGTGAAGTCGAGGGTTTGCCAATGGAAGCCATCCTGCTCGTAGCCGATGTCCTTCACCACCTGCCGCACGGTCTGTTCGATTTCCTCAAGCGCGCCGTTCTGCCAGCCGCCGTTCTCGTAGACGCCCTTGCAACGGATTTCCCCCGCCAGCACGACTTTCTGCGTGGTGGTCAGCGTTTCGCAGGCCACGCGCGCTTCGGGATCTTTCGACAGGAACAGATCGACGATGGCATCCGAAATCTGGTCCGAAACCTTGTCCGGGTGGCCTTCGGAAACGCTTTCAGAAGTAAACAGAAACTCGCTGCGCATGGGCGTCCATCCGATATAAAGAAAACTTTATGTCCGATCCGCGCTCTAGCCTCTGGAGCGCCGCGACGCAACAAGCGAGAGGGCCAGCAGCAAGGCCGCCAGCGCCAGCGGCAGGGCATTGCCGAACCGGGAGAACAGTGTCGGCTCGTGGGCGGGAGGCACCAGCCCGTCGAGCCTTCCCGCCACGTGGCGCGCGACATGGCGGCGCACGATGCCATCGGCGTCGATCACCGCCGAAATCCCCGTGGTCGTCGCCCGGAGCACGGGCAGCCCTTCCTCGATCGCGCGAAGGCGGGCCTGGGCCAGATGCTGCGGCGGCCCCCATGCGCCGAACCAGCCGTCGTTGGAGGGATTGAAGATGTAATCGGGCCGGTGCGCGGGATCGACCACTTCGCCCGAAAAGACGATCTCATAGCAGATCTGCATGCCCGCCTTGCCCCACGGGCCGAAATCGAGCGTGCGCGGCCCCGGACCGGGCTGAAAATCGAGCGTGCCGGGCACCAGCCGGGTGGCGCCCAGCGGCTCCAGCAGCCAGCGCAGCGGCAGGTATTCGCCATAGGGAACGAGATGCGCCTTGGCATAGCTTCCCGCGATGCCGCCGTCCGCCCCCACAGCGGTGATGACATTGCGCGCGGCGAAGGGCTGCCCCTGCCGCATCACCAGATCGACCGCGCCGGTCAACAGCAGACTGCCGGGGCCGACTTCCTCGCCGATGCGGCGGCGCACCACCACCGGATCGGCCTCGTAATCGCTGGCGAGGTAGTAATGGCGGGGATAGCCCGTCGCGAGATAGAACGGCACGCCCGATTCCGGCCACAGCACCAGCCGCGTCCGGCCCAGCGAAAACGGCTTGCTCAATCGGGCCGTCTTGAAGAACTGCGCCGCGAATTGCGCGGGATCGTCAAGGCTTTCCTGCCTGATATCGGGCTGGACCAGCGTGAAGGGCAAGGTTCCTTGCCGTTGGGGCAGCCAGTGCGAGGGCAGCAGCATCAGCGCGGCGATGCCCGACGCCAGGGCCCCGCCCGCGATCCACGCGCGCCGGGTCCGGGCCTTGCCGATTCGCAGGAAGCCGATCCGCCATAGGCCGCCCGCCAGCAGCACCGCCACGCCGGACAGCCCGTAAGTGCCGATCCATGGCGTGAGGAAAGCAAGCCCCTGCCCCTCGAAATGGCCCAGCAGGGCAATGCCCAGCGGATTCCAGGCAAAGCCGGTGAACACCCATGCCCGCATCCATTCGGTGACGATCCAGAGAGCAGCGAACGCCGGAACCAGCACCGCGCCCGCCTTGCGCGCCGCCAGCCACGCGCCCGCCGCGGCAAGGGCAGGCCAGACAGCCAGATAGAGCGAGAGCAGGACGACCGCGATCCAGCCGAGCCAGGCGGGCATATTGGCCTGATAGGTAAAGGCCGTGGCGATCCAGGTGTTGCCGACAGTGAAGTGACCCACGCCGAACAGCCAGCCGGTCACCAGCGCGCGGCGCGCCGTTCCGGCCTGCGCGATCGCTTCGATCAGCAGGGCGACGGCGAGAAGCGTGAGCGGCCAGAGACGCAGCGGCTCGAACCCGCAGGCGGCCACTGCGCCCAGCAACAGCGCCAGCAGGCGCGGCCGGTCGAACAACCGGCTGCCTGCGTCGGCAACGAGGCCCCGCAGTCCCGCTCCATGCCGTCTCGTTGCGCTCCGTGCCGTCATCCCGCGCGCCTCTTGCCGTGGGGAGCGCCGCCCTGACAAGTCCCGGCGTGGCGGACGGGAGCCATGGTCATGGCGTTATGCGGAACCTGCAGCGTTATTCGGAGCTGACAGCAGCCAGAGCCTCGCCCGCGTCATCGACCGGCGCCTTGGGCTTGCGCGTGCGGCGCTTCGGCTTGGGCGCTTCGCCTTCGGCCGCTTCGGCGGTTTCCTGCGCCGCCGCTTCGTTCGACACGCCGATCGCGGGGGGAAGAGTGGCGGGATCGAACCGAAGCTGATCGTCCCCATTTTCCCTTGCGCTTTCGGCCGGGGTGTTTTCGGCCGTTACGCTTTCGGCGCGCGCCGGTTCGCTCTTCCGGCGCGGCTGGCGTTCGGCGCGGCGCGGTTTCAGGCCGCGACTGCCGCGAGCATCGCGCGTGAAGGGGTTCTCGGCGGGCTCATAGAGCGAGGCCTGCCCACCGGACTGCTCGCCACCAGCCGATTCACCCGTGTCATCGGTTATCGCCGCTTCGCCGACGGGAGGCGGGACATCGCCGTATCCATTGCGCGCCTCGCGCGGTTCGCGACCGGTATCCCGCTCCTCTCGCCGAGGGCGGTCATCGCGCCGCGACGGATAGGGATCGCGGCCATAGCCATAGGCATCGTCCGCATCCGCGCCCGATTCGGCCGCTTCGTCCGTATCCTCGCGCCAGGATTCGCCACCCTCCTGCCAGCGTTCCTCGCGCCGGGCGCGCTGCTCTTCCTGACGCTGGCGCGTATCCGCGATGACACGAAAATAGTGGTCCGCGAACTGAAGATAATATTCCTCGGTAACGCGATCACCGTTGAGATGCGCGTCATGCGCCAGCTTGCGATACTTTTCCAGAAGCTGCGGCGCGTTGCCACGCGCCCGGCTGTCGATCCGGTTGAGCTGCTGGCCGCCGCCCTGCTGGCGATTGTTACCGCGGCCGCGCCGACGGTTGTTCCCACGATTGTTGTTCAAGGGTGAGTGTTCCTTAAAACCCTTAAGGCTGTGGGCCGATCTTGCGGCCCGCAGGCATTCCCATGCGCCCCCACGGCCCGCATCGCGCGCCGCGGCCCGACATCTGCACCCGGTGAGCGGCGATCCCGGCCGCATCCTCGGGCAAATGCTGGGGTTGTACCGATCCGATGGGAAGCGTGCATCCATCGGCCAGACAAGTGCGCACGTAAGCACTGCAAGGCGGCTTGCCAAGAGAAAACTTCGCCGGGCCGGTCAATTCGCGCGCATTTCCAGCACGCGCGGCCGCCCGGCAAGGTCACGATGCAGGCGTGTATGCAAGCCCGATCGCGCCGCGATTTCGCTGACCGGTTCGGCCTGATCCGCGCCGATTTCCACCAGCGCCACGCCGGCGGGCGCCAGCAGCGCGGGCAGTTGGGGAACAAGCGCGCGATAGTCGTCCAGCCCCTCCGACCCGGCGAAAAGAGCGCCCGCCGGTTCGTAATCCCGCACGTCGGGGTCGAGCGGAGCACCCGCTTCCACATAGGGCGGATTGGCGAGGATGAGGTCGAACGGCCCGCCGAGATAGTCGAACCAGTCCGGGGAGGTCCAGTCGGCCAGCAGGAAGCGCGCGCGCGGGGCGAGGCCCAGCCGCTCCGCGTTGTCCTGCGCGACTCCGACCGCGCCGAACGAATTGTCCACGCCGGTGCCCTGCGCCCCCGGCAGGTTTGCCAGCACAGCGAGCAACAGCGCGCCGGAGCCGGTTCCGCAATCGAGCACGCGACACGATGCGGGGCGCGCACCGGGCCGGGCGGCGAGCGCGGCCTCGACCAGAACCTCACTGTCGCCACGCGGGATCAGCACATGGCGATTCACCCGGAACGGCAGACCGAAGAACTCCTGCGTGCCCGTGATATAGGCGACAGGCTCGCGCAGCATGCGGCGGGAGACAAGCACCTGGAACGTGTCCGGCACGGCATCGGGCATATGGCTCAGCAGCATCTTCGACCGCGACACGCCCAGCGCGTGCGCCATCAGCACTTCGGCATCGAGCCGGGGCGTATCGCTGGTGGCCGCGAGCCTTTCCGCCGCCCCGCGGATCGCGGCGGCGATCGTGTCAGGCATCCATGGCCGCCAGCCGCTTGGCCTGATCCTCCGCGATCAGCGCGTCGACCAGTTCGCCAAGCCCCGGTCCTTCGAGAATCTCGGGCAGGCGGTGCAGGGTCAGGTTGATGCGATGGTCCGTCACGCGACCTTGCGGGAAGTTGTAGGTGCGGATGCGTTCGGAACGGTCGCCGCTGCCGACCATGGCCTTGCGCGCCTCGGCTTCGGCGCCGTGCGCCTCGTCGCGCATCTTCTCGAAAAGCCGCGCGCGCAGCACCTGCATGGCCCTGGCCCTGTTCTTGTGCTGCGAGCGCTCGTCCTGCTGCGTCACGACAATGCCGCTGGGCAAGTGCGTGATGCGAACGGCGGAATCGGTGGTGTTGACGTGCTGCCCGCCCGCCCCGGATGCGCGGTAGATGTCGATCTTGAGATCCTTGTCCTCGATCTGCACATCCACTTCGTCCGGCTCCGGCAGCACCGCGACGGTGGCCGCGCTGGTATGGATGCGCCCGCCGCTCTCAGTGGCGGGCACGCGCTGCACCCGATGGACGCCGCTCTCGAACTTCAGCTTCGCGAACACGCCCTGCCCCGTGACGTTGGCGACAACTTCCTTGAAGCCGCCGATGTCGCTGGCATTGGCGCTGACAAGCTCCATCCGCCAGCCCTGTTCGCCGGCATAACGTTCATACATGCGATAGAGATCGGCCGCGAACAGGGCCGCTTCCTCACCCCCCGTGCCCGCGCGGATTTCCAGCATGGCCGAGCGGCTGTCCGCCGCGTCGCGCGGCAACATGGCGATGGCGAGGCGGTGCTCGGCCTCCGGCAGTTCCTCGCGGATGCGGGCCGTTTCCTCCTGCGCCAGCGCGCGCATATCCGGGTCCGGCTCGTCGAGAACTTCCAGCGCGGCCAGTTCCGCCCGCATAGACCGCACGTCCCGCGCCGCTTTCGCCACGGGTTCCAGTTCCGCATAGTCGCGGCTGGCGGCGACGAACTCCGGCCCTTCCAGCGTGCCGGAGGCCAGCCGCGCTTCAAGCTCCGCGAACCGCGCGGCGATCTGGTCGAGACGCTGGGCAGAGATGGTCATGGCGCTATTCTCCCCTCCCCTTCAGGGGAGGGGCCGGGGGTGGGGACATGCCCCACGCGCAGCGCCAGACGGATAATCCCCACCCCTCAATCCCCTCCCCTGAAGGGGAGGGAAGGAAATGGCGGGATCGTTTTCAGCACACGCACCACGGCCCCTTCCAGTTCGTGCGCATCGGTTTCGCTGATTTTGTAAGTCAGCGCGCCGTCCTGAATCCGCACGGAGACCAAAAGCCCGGCATTGGTCTTCACCGCCTTGTCGAAACGCTTGCGCGGTGAACCGGTCGCGATCATCTCCGCCGAAAGCGACGCTCGCCGAAGCGCAGCCACCATGGCTTGCGCATACTGGAGGGCGGCATCGTCCTCCACGGCAAGGACAACTTGCAAGGGCGGTTCCACGCTCTCCCCCACCAGCATCGCCAGCCGTTCGATCCCCGCCGCCCAGCCGACGGCGGGCGTGTGCGGCCCGCCCAGCGTCTCGATCAGCCCGTCGTAGCGTCCGCCGCCCAGCACCGTGCCTTGCGCGCCCAGCCGGTCGGTCACGAACTCGAAGGCGGTGTGGCGGTAATAGTCGAGGCCGCGCACCAGCGCCGGGGCGCGGGTCCATGCCACGCCCGCCGCGTCCAGCCCTTCGCAAACCTTGCCGAAGAAGTCCTGCGCTTCGCCTGAGAGGAAATCGTCGATCTTCGGCGCGTCCGCCGTGAACGGCTTGTCGCGAGGATCCTTGGAATCGAGAATCCGCAAGGGATTGCGTTCCAGCCGATCCTGCGAATCCTCGGAAAGCTCCGCCCGGTGCGCCTGAAACCAGTCGATCAGCGCCAGCCGCCATGCCTCGCGGCTCGGCGCGTCGCCCAAGGTGTTGAGCATCAGCGTCACGCCGTCCGCCACGCCCAGTTCCTGCAGCAACTGGTCCGCCATGGTCAGCAGTTCCACATCGGCCTGCGGCTCGGCCGCACCAATCGCTTCGGCGTCGATCTGGTGGAACTGGCGATAGCGGCCCTTCTGCGGGCGCTCATAGCGGAACAGGGGGCCGTGCGTGGCCACTTTCAGCGGCGCGTGCTGCTGCCAGCCGTTCGTCAGGAAGGCGCGGGCGATGCCCGCCGTGAATTCGGGCCGCAAGGTCAGCGATTCGCCGCCCCGGTCCTCGAACGAATACATTTCCTTGGACACCACATCGGTGGTTTCGCCTAGCGAGCGGCTGAACACCGCCGTCTTTTCGAACACCGGCATTTCCACCCGGCGGAAGCGATAGAGCCTGCGCACACGCTCGAAAGTATCGACCACGCGCGCGAAAGCCTCGGCCTCCGCGCCGAAAATGTCCTGCGTCCCCCTGATCGCCTGCGGCGTGCTGCCCATAAGCCTTCGTGTCCTTCCAGCGGCGCGCTTAGCTCCAAAGGGCGGCTCGCGAAAGGGGAAGCGAAACACCCGCCGTTGCACGCGAAGGCACTTGCCGCCATGAAAGGGCGATGAGGAAAACGATAATCGCCGCCAGCCTCCTTCCCCTTTCGCTCTGTCTTTCCACCCCGGTTCCCGCGCAAACGGCGGCGCTTCCTCCCGCCGCCATCCCCGATCCGGCGGACATGCCCTGGCCGGGCGGGGCAATGGACCTGGACATAGATGCGACGGATGTGCGGCGCGGCGTGTTCCGCGTGACCCAGACGATCCCGCTCGCCCCTGGCACGCGCTCCGTCACATTGCTCTATCCGCAATGGCACCCCGGCAAGCACGCGCCGCGCGGCGCGATTTCCGAGCTTGTCGCCCTGAAGATCACGGCGGACGGCAAGCCGGTCGACTGGCGGCGGGATTGGCGCGACGTCAACGCCTTCCACGTCGCCGTGCCGGAGGGAACGCGCGCGCTGGTGGCGCGGTTCATCAATACGACCCCGGTGCGGCGCGAGGAAGGACGGATCGTGACGACGCCCGACATGCTGAACCTGCAATGGGAGAAAGCCAGCCTTTACCCCGCCGGCCACTACGTCCGGCGCATCGCGGTGCGCCCGGCGGTGACGTTGCCCGAAGGATGGAGCGCGGCGACTTCGCTCGACGGCGGGCGGACGAGCGGCAACCGCGTCGCATGGGCGGAAACCGACTATGAAACGCTTGTCGATTCGCCGGTCTTCGCCGGGCGCTGGTTCCGCCGCTGGGATCTGGGCAATTCGCTCACGCTCAACGTGGTGGCGGACGAACAGGGGCAGCTCGACGCCAGACCCGAAACCCTGGCGGCGATGACCGCGCTGGGCGCGGAGGCGCGGGCGCTGTTCGGGCGCGCGCCCTACGAACGTTACGAGTTCCTTGTCGCCCTGTCCGACCGGCTGGGCGACATCGGGCTGGAGCACTTGCGCTCGACCGAGATCGCGCTTTCGCCGCGCGCTTTCCTCGACTGGCAGGGGACGGACTGGGACCACGGCGTGCTGGCGCATGAACTGGTCCATGCCTGGAACGGCAAGTATCGCCGCCCCGAAGGGCTGTGGACACCCGACTACCGCCAGCCGATGCGCGACGACCTGCTGTGGGTCTACGAAGGGCAGACGCAATTCTGGGGCTGGGTGCTGGCGGCGCGCTCCGGCGTCCAGCGCAAGGAAACGGTGCTGGGGATGATCGCCAGCGCGGCGGGCAATTACAGCGAACTGCCGGGGCGCGACTGGCGCTCGGTCGCCGACACTACGCTCGATCCCATCATCGCCGCGCGCAGGCCCAAGCCGTTCGCCTCGCTGGCGCGTGGCGAGGACTATTACAGCGAAGGTGCGCTCGTCTGGCTGGAAGCCGATCAGGTCATCCGTGCAGGGACGCGCGGGGCGAAGGGGCTGGACGATTTCGCCCGCGCCTTCTTCGCATGGAAGGGCGAGCCGGAGCGGCTTTCCACTTATCGGCTGGATGATGTGGTGGCCGCCCTCAACGCAGTCCATCCCCACGACTGGCGCGCGTTCCTGACGGACCGGGTCGAAAGCCACGGCCGTCCCGCGCCACTGGCGGGCATCGAGAAAGCGGGATACCGCCTCGTCTGGCGCAGCGAGCCGAACCCTTACGACAGGGCGCGGATGGCGGCGGGCGGCACGCTCAGCCTGAATCATTCGCTGGGCCTTACCCTGTCACGCGAAGGCGCGGTCACATCCGTGCGCTGGGGCAGTGCCGCTTTCGATGCCGGAGTGGTGAACGGCGCGCGCGTGGTGGCCGTGAACGGCACGGCCTATAACGCGGGACGGATGAACGCAGCCGTTGCGGCGACGGCGGGGGGCGAACGGACCATCGAGCTTCTCGTGCGGCGCGGCGACACGTTCCAGACCCTGCCGGTGACCTACGCGGGGGGGCTTCGCTATCCGTGGCTGGAGCCCATCGGGAAAGGCGCGGCGGGCCTCGACCGCCTGCTGGCCCCGAGGCGGAGCAGACGCGGCCAGTGATGGGGCCGGCGCATCCGGCGGGTGGCGATCCTGCATTCGGGCCCTCCATTCGGGCGCGCCGTTCATCTTCAACATCGGCGGGAATCGCCTTCACCATCAACGCGCTGGGCGGCTCCGGCTGAACCGGACTGATTCAGGGACAATTTTTCCGCCTGCGATGTTGCGGCGCAACACGTTCGCGGCTAGGGGCGCGCCATGCGTATCGACATGATCCCCGTGGGCGACAACCCGCCCGAAAGCCTGAACGTCGTCATCGAAGTGCCTGTCGGCGGCGAGCCCGTGAAATACGAGTTCGACAAGGCCTCCGGCGCCCTGTTCGTGGACCGCATCCTGCACACGCCGATGCGCTATCCCGCCAATTACGGCTTCGTGCCGCACACGCTTTCGCCGGACGGCGATCCGCTGGACGCGCTGGTGGTGGCGCGCTCGCCGTTCGTGCCCGGCTCGGTCGTGCGCGCCCGTCCCATCGCCGTCCTCAACCTTGAGGACGAACACGGCGGGGATGAAAAGCTGGTCTGCGTGCCGGTGGATTCGACGTTCCCCTATTACACGGACGTCAAGGAAAAGGACGATCTGCCGGAAATCGTGCTCCAGCAGATCGAGCACTTCTTCACGCACTACAAGGATCTGGAAAAGGAAAAGTGGGTCCGCGTGGGCACGTGGGGCGGCGCGGCCGACGCCGCGCGCATCACACTGGAAGCCATAGAGCGCGCCAGGGCCGACAAGGCGGCCTGACCCGCCATTCAGTGCGTGGGCCGCGAGCGGGGGATCAGTCCCCCGCCACCGTCATCCCGTCCACGCGCAGCGTCGGCACGTTGATCGCACGGAACCATTCGAGATCGTTCGCGGGCGTCAGCCGCCGGAACATGTCGATCAGGTTGCCCGCCACCGCGAACTCGGCCACTGGCCCCGCCAGTTCGCCGTTCACGATACGAAAGCCGGACGCCCCCCGGCTGTAATCGCCCGTCACGCCGTTGACGCCCTGGCCGATCAGTTCGGTCACATAGATGCCGTCCGCGATGTCTGCCATCAGTTCGGCGGGCGAAACCGTTCCGGCCGCAAGATGCACATTGGAAACGGATACGCCCGGCGCGCCGTGCCCGCGCGAGGCATGGCCGGTCGGCTCAAGGCCGAGTTGGGCAGCCGAAGCGCAATTGAGCAGCCAGCCCGTAACCCTGCCGTTCGCCACCAGCTCGCGCGGGGCCGCGGGCAGCCCCTCCCCGTCGAAAGGGCGGGACCGCAAGCCGCGCCGCCGATGGGGATCGTCGATCACGACAATGCCGGGAGCGAACAGATCCTGCTCCAGCCGGTCGAGCAGGAAACTCGCGCGGCGGGCGATCGCGGGACCGGCCATCGCACCGGCGAGGTGGCCGAGCAGCGATCCGCCGACGCGCGGATCGAACACGACAGGCAGCGGGCCGCTTTTCATCCGGCCCGGCTTCAGCCGCGCCGTGGCGCGCGTTCCGGCCAGCGCGCCGATAACACCGGGGGCGGGGAGGTCCGCGGCATGGCGCACCTGGCGCCAGGCATAGTCGCGCTGCATGTCGGCCCCCGTGCCCGCCACGACGCTGGCGCTGACCGAGTGGCTCGACGCAACATGGCCGCCCGCAAAGCCCTCGCTTGTCGCCAGCGCGAACACCGCCGCGCCAGCCGTGGCGCTGGCGCCTTCCGAATTGGTAACGCCCGGCACGGCACGGGCCGCATCCTCGGCTTCCTCGGCAATGCGACGCAGCTCTTGCGGCGAGCGTTCGGCGCCATCGCACAGGTCGAGGTCCGGGAACGGCGGATGCATCACACGGTCGGCCGGGGCCAATACGGCATAGGGGTCTTCGGGCGCGGCTTTCGCCATGGCGACAGCGCGCGCGGCCAGTTCATCGAGCGCGCCGTCGCTCAGGTCCGTCGATCCGATGCTGGCCGAACGCCTGCCGATGAACACGCGCAGGCCGATGTGTTCGCCTTCGGAGCGTTCCACGTCCTCCAGCTTGCCCAGCCGGACATGGACGCTTTCCGATGCGTCGGCGACGTAGGCGGCATCGGCCGCGTCCGCGCCCGCCTTGCGCGCGCGGTCTACAAGGGCCGCTGCGCGGTTCCGGGCTTCTTCGGGTGACAACATCGGTGCAGGAAGGCTCCACGCGGGCGCGCGGAAACACACCGCGCGGCCAGATCGGTCATATGCGCGCGCTCTATACCGATGCGCCGGTCAGGGCAACGTCAGCCGATGATGACGGCGAGGCCCCTGAACAGGGCGGTCAGCGCGAAGGGCAGGCCCAGCGCCAGCGCCCAGACCATTGTCCGGTCCCGGCGATAACGCGGCGCGAGCGCCGGGTCCGCGGCCTGCGCATCGTCCAGCCGCTGCCAGCGCCGCTCGAACTGGCGGCATGCCGGAATGATCGCGGCGACCAGCACGACCAGGGCGAAATAAGGCAGGATCGACCCGCCCTCGCCCTTCAACGCGCTCATGGTCACGAAAATCTGCAAGGCGGTATAGACCAGAAGCGCATAAGCGATCGTGTCGCTCATCGACCGGCGCCAGTCGAGCGGCCGCCGGACCGGGGCTGAACCGGCACGCGGGAGAAAGGCCCGGCGCATATGCGAGGTGTCCTGCATCCTTGGTCCCCTTTTCGGGCCTGCCGCCCGTTACCGGCGGTCTCAGTGGCCCGAACGGCATTGAACACCGATTCGCTTCCACGATCAAGCACCGTTTGCCCGTTCCAGCCCGGGAAGCCATGCAGGAAACCTGCCAGATCGCCATTTTGGCGCGTCTGTAAGGGAAAGTGCGCTTGCCGATCATCCATCTGCCGCCTAAATCGCGGGACTGATGACCGAAAATGCTTCGCCAGACGTGATCGTGCCGGACCTGTCCGGGGCGGTGGTCCAGCCTCATCCCGGCACGCCCCATGCCAACGGGCCCTTGCCGCAGGGTGGGCTGGAAGTCGTCTCGATCGCCAAGAGTTATGACAAGCGGGCCGTGCTCACGGACATTTCGCTGTCGGTCGGCAAGGGCGAAGTGCTCGGCCTGCTCGGCCCCAACGGCGCGGGCAAGACGACCTGCTTCTATTCGATCATGGGGCTGGTGAAGCCGGATTCCGGGCGCATCCTGCTCGACGGCGTCGATATAACGCAACTGCCGATGTATCGCCGCGCCATCCTCGGGTTGGGCTATCTGCCGCAGGAAACCTCGATCTTCCGGGCCATGACCGTGGAGCAGAACATCAACTGCGTGCTTGAACTGGTGGAGCCGGACAAGGACGTGCGTGCCAGCGAACTGGACCGGCTGCTTGACGAATTCGGGCTGACCCGGCTGCGCGCCAGCCCCGCGATGGCGCTGTCGGGCGGCGAGCGGCGGCGCTGCGAAATCGCCCGCGCGCTGGCCGCCAGCCCTTCGATCATGCTGCTGGACGAGCCGTTCGCCGGAATCGACCCGCTGTCCATCGCGGACATCCGCCATCTGGTGATCGACCTGAAGAAGCGCGGCATCGGCGTGCTCATCACGGACCACAACGTGCGCGAAACGCTCGATATCGTGGACCGGGCCTGCATCATCTATGGCGGGCAGGTGCTCTTCGCCGGAAGCCCGGAGGCGCTCGTCGCGGACGAGAACGTGCGGCGGCTCTATCTGGGCGAGGGTTTCACGCTGTGACGCCCGCCCGCCCAGGGCACTGAACGATGGGATTGGGGCCCCGCCTCGACCTCCGGCAGAGCCAGTCGCTGGTCATGACGCCGCAGCTCCAGCAGGCGATCAAGCTGCTGGCGCTGTCCAACCTCGAAGTAGAGACGTTCATCGGCGAGGCGCTGGAAGCCAATCCGCTGCTCGATACGGGAGAAAGGGAACCCGCGCCCGCCGCTGACACGGAACCCGCCGGGGAACAACGCCAGACCGCGCTGGAAACGTCCGCCGTGGACCGCCTGATCGGCGAAGGGAAGGCCGCGGAGGATCGCCCGCTCGACATCGACACGCGGGCGCTCGACCGTGATCGCGATACGGGCGATGGCGGCGCTGTCGACTGGGGCAGTTCGGCGCCGCTCGGCATGGGTAGCGAAGGCCCCGATATAGAAGACCGCGCCGCGCCCGCCGAAACGCTGGCGGAGCATCTCGCCGCGCAAGTCGGCGCGGTGACGTCCGACCCGGTGCTGCGCGGCCTTGCGCTCTATCTCATCGGGCAACTGGACGAAGCGGGTTATCTCTCCGCCAGCTTGCCCGACATCGCGACGGAAACCGGGCTGGACGAGGAAGACGCGGAAGACGCTCTCATGCTCGTGCAGTCGCTCGATCCCACGGGCGCGGGCGCGCGCACCCTGTCCGAATGCATCGCGCTTCAGGCACGGGAGGCGGATCGTTACGACCCGGCCATGGCGCGGCTGATCGACAACCTTGATCTGGTAGCGCGGGGGGAGTTCGCCCGGCTGCGCCGCATGTGCGGCGTGGACGAGGAGGACTTCGCCCAGATGCTGGCCGAACTGCGCGGCTACGATCCCAAACCCGGCCTCCGGTTCGGGGGCGAAGGGCCGCCGCCGGTCACGCCCGACGTGCTCATCGCCGCGCGCGCCGACGGCGGCTGGGACATCGCCATGAACGAAGCCACGCTGCCCCGCCTCATCGTCAATCGCGGCTACCACGCGGAACTGAAAGGCGCCTGCGCCGACAAGGCGTCGCGCGCGTGGCTTTCAGACAGGCTGGCCGATGCCAACTGGCTGATAAAGGCGCTGGACCAGAGGCAAAAGACGATCCTCAAGGTCGTGGCCGAACTGGTCAGGCGGCAGGACGGCTTCTTCCGTCACGGCGTCGCGCACTTGAAGCCGCTGACGCTGCGGCAAGTCGCCGAAGCCGTCGGGATGCATGAATCGACGATCAGCCGAGTGACGTCGAACAAGTTCCTTCAGTGCGAGCGCGGCACGTTCGAGCTGAAATACTTCTTCTCCTCCGGCGTGGCGGCGACAGGCGGGGAAGGCGGCGCGTCCGCCGAAGCCGTGAAAGCCGCGATCCGGCAACTGATCGACGCGGAAGACCCGGCGGCGATCCTGTCCGACGACGCGCTGGTCGACCTGCTCAAGGCGAAAGGCTTCGATCTCGCGCGCAGGACAGTCGCCAAGTATCGCGAAGCGATCGGCCTGGGCAGTTCGGTGCAGCGGCGGCGGCAGAAAGCGCTGGCCGCGATTCGCTGAACGGCGGGCCGCGCGGGGGCGCGAATATGGTCGACCGAACGCACCAGTTCGGGAGGACGTGACCGGGAGATGGGGCTTCAGTCGCCCTGCTCGGCCAGAAACGCCTCCAGCCGCTCGTCCGCCTGGAATTCGGGCCAGGCCGAACTGTGCGCCAGCTTGCGGTTCTCGCCCGCGCGCAGGCAGGTTCCCTCGGCGGAGCGCTTGTATTTGAGATGCGGCGCGAAGCCGGGCAACTCGACCATGTTCGAGCCGGGCTTCGGCCGCCAGACCCAATCCTGCCTCTCCCCGCTGCGGGTATCGACAAAGCCGAACCGCACTTCCTTGGGGAAACCATCATCACCCAGATCCAATTCCGCCCGCACATCGTTGCTGAAAGTCATGCGCCCGTCGCTCGACGTGATCCAGGCGGCGCCGAACCCGTCGCGCCCGACGATGATCGGCCCTTGCTCCCAGCTTCCGTCCTCGAACACGTTGCCCACGTCCAGCCACATGACCATCTGCCCGCCGCGCGCCATGGGCGAGATGCGATAGGTCAGGCCCGGCTTCTGGAAATGCGTGTTGAAGCCGAGCCAGCCGGTCACGGCCTTGCCGCCGATGTGCCCCGTCGCGGAATAGACGTGGTTCGCGGTGCCTTGCCCATGCGTGGGCTCGTAGAACTGATAGCCGTGCGCGGCGGGAACGGCCGCAAGTTCGACGAAATCGCCTTCGCGATACTCCGCCCGGTCCGGCGCGAACCATGCTTCCAGCGCGGGCGTGGCGCCGCGCCAGATGTCGGCGCTGCGCCAGTCGATCCGCTCGCCGTCCATGTCGATCGCCAGCGCGCCGCTCCACAGCTTCGCGCTTTCGGGCATCAGCACCATGCCCTTACCGCCCGCGTTGGACATGACCCAGCAGCCGCCCGTCATGTAGGCGGGCATCTCGCGGCATATGCAGTAGCTGACGCCGTCCTCGTCCTCGCATGCGCCCCACAGCACCATGGCGGAATTGGGCAGGCCGAACAGAGTCGCCGCCGGATGCAGCGCGGCCGCCGTCGCCCGATACGGCCCGAGAATGATCGTGTTGCCAAAATCGCCCAGTTCGCGCGGCTTCGTGAAATCCAGCATGCTCTGATCTCCCGATGAAGCGTTACAGTCCCGATATGTCCACCATGGCCACGCTGCCCTCGCCCGGCGGCGACAGCATGCTGACGTCAGGCACCAGCAGGGCAGGCTCGCCCTCCAGCGCGGCGGGATAGCACACGTTTATGTCGGCCGGGAACCGGGCCAGCTTTTCGCCTTCGGGATCGCGCAGCACTCTGTGCGTGCCGTCTGTCTGGAAAGCGTGGACTTCGCCTGTCACCGGAGTCGACACGAGGACCGTCCCGCGCCGAGTCACGCCGACGCCGTCCAGTCCCGTGCGCGCGATGCGATAGATCGCCGGCAATGAAGGCGTGAGGCACGTCTCCACCGGGTTGCCGTTGGGAACCACCGTACGGATTTGCGGCTCGGCATCAGGCTTTGCGCGATACATGGCGGGCATCCCGGCCTTTCGTTCTGATTTCCGCCGGGTTGTAACGCCGCGCAACGGCTACGCAAGAACTTTGAGTTATCTCAATTTAGAGATATAGGATAAACCTATTGCACGGCACTGCAAAATCCAGTTTTTCTACCTTAAGGCTTCCCTGTAGACACGGGGGAAGAACGATAATTGCTGAGAGGTGATGCCTGATGCGCGCGACTCCCGATTTCGATTTCGGCCTGACGGAAAGCGCCCGGATGATCCGCGAAGCGGCGGGCCGCTTCGCCGACGAGCAGATCCTGCCGCTGGCGGCGCAGATCGACCGGGAGGATCGCTTCCCCCGCGAATTGTGGGAGCCGATGGGCGCGCTGGGCCTGCACGGCATCACCGTGGAGGAACAGTGGGGCGGGCTTGGCCTCGGCTATCTCGACCATGTCATCGCGGTGGAGGAAGTGAGCCGGGCGTCGGGATCGGTCGGCCTGTCCTATGGCGCGCACTCCAACCTCTGCGTCAACCAGATCCGCCGGTGGGGTAATGACGATCAGAAGGCGAGATACCTCCCGAAACTGATCTCGGGCGAGCATGTCGGCAGCCTCGCCATGTCCGAAGCGAACGCCGGGTCGGACGTGGTTTCCATGAAGCTGCGGGCCGACAAGGTGGAAGGCGGCTGGCGCCTCAACGGCACGAAGTTCTGGATCACCAACGGCACCTATGCCGATACGCTGGTGGTCTATGCGCGGTCGGCGCAGGATGCGGGCAGCAGGGGCATCACGGCGTTCCTGATCGAAAAGGGCTTCGCCGGGTTCTCCATCGGCCAGAGGATCGACAAGATGGGCCTGCGCGGCAGTCCCACCGCCGAACTGGTGTTCAACGACTGCTTCGTGGGGCACGAGAACGTGATGGGTCCGGTGAACGGCGGCGTGGGCGTGCTGATGAGCGGGCTGGACTATGAGCGCGTGGTTCTGGCGGGCATGCAGATCGGCATCATCCAGGCCTGCCTCGACGTGGTGATTCCCTACGTGCGCGAACGCAAGCAGTTCGGCCAGCCGATCGGATCGTTCCAGCTTATGCAGGCCAAGGTCGCCGACATGTATGTCGCGATGCAATCGGCCCGCGCCTATGTCTACACCGTGGCCAAGGCGTGTGATGCGGGCCAGACCACCCGGTTCGACGCGGCGGGCGCGATCCTGCTGGCCAGCGAGAACGCCTTTCGCTCAGCGGGCGAGGCGGTGCAGGCGCTGGGCGGTGCGGGCTATACGAAGGATTGGCCGGTCGAGCGCTTCCTGCGCGACGCCAAGCTGCTGGATATCGGCGCGGGCACCAACGAAATCCGCCGGATGCTGATCGGGCGCGAACTGATCGGTGCCGCGGGATGAGCGCGCCGGTCCTGTCGACGAACATCGACCTCGCCAGCCCCGAGGCGCAAGAGCGCGCCGCGCATAACCGGGCGCTGGCGGCGGATTTGCGCGCGCGCGTCGCCAGGGCCGCGCTGGGCGGGGACGAGCGCAGCCGCGACCGCCACGTCGCCCGGGGCAAGCTGCTGCCGCGCGACCGGGTGGAACACTTGCTCGACCCCGGCTCGCCGTTCCTCGAAGTGGGCCAGCTTGCCGCGAACGGAATGTATGGCGACGAAGTGCCGGGCGCGGGCATCATCACCGGCATCGGCCGCGTTTCCGGCCGCCAGTGCATGATCTTCGCCAACGACGCCACGGTGAAGGGCGGCACCTATTTCCCGATGACCGTGAAGAAGCACCTGCGGGCGCAGGAAATCGCGGAGGCGAACCGGTTGCCCTGCATCTATCTGGTCGATTCGGGCGGCGCGAACCTGCCCAACCAGGCGGAAGTCTTTCCCGATCGCGATCACTTCGGGCGGTTCTTCTTCAATCAGGCCAACATGAGCGCGAAGGGCATCCCCCAAATCGCCAGCGTCATGGGAAGCTGCACGGCAGGCGGCGCCTATGTGCCCGCGATGTCGGACGAAACCGTGATCGTGAAGGAACAGGGCACGATCTTCCTGGCCGGGCCTCCCCTGGTGCAGGCCGCGACGGGCGAAGTGATCTCCGCCGAGGATCTGGGCGGCGGCGACCTGCATGCCCGCAAGTCCGGCGTGGTCGATCACCTTGCCGACAACGACGAGCACGCGCTGACCATCGTTCGCGATATCGTCAGCCATATCGGTTCCCCGTTCGACGCCGGGATCGCGCGCCGCGCGCCGCGCCCGCCGAAGTATGACCCGGAAGAGCTGTATTCCATCATCCCGGAAGACGTGCGCGCGCCCTATGACGTGCACGAAGTGATCG
>Ga0265293_10004068_pt1 | contig 26265 bp, 28 predicted proteins | sample Munlanlewell138R_FD_192505 | JGI IMG/M metagenome (GOLD analysis project Ga0265293, IMG submission 192505) | Leachate microbial communities from a municipal landfill in Southern Ontario, Canada - Leachate well 138R | ecosystem: Engineered > Solid waste > Landfill > Unclassified | place: Canada...
TTAGTTCTTTTAAAATTAATTTGTAACTTGCTTCTAAGTTGCTCATAATTGTATTTATTTGATAGTCAATACAATATACTGATTTTTAATCTTTTGAGCAACTTTTTCTATAATGCACTACGGGTTACTTTAATATTTTCCATTTTATTACCTTTTCACTACTAAGTCCTCCGATATCTCTGAATTTTTACAGAACTAGCATCGGTTTTCCCGTGCCTTCTACTTTTCCATATATAATTGAATCGCTATTCATTATCTCAACTTTTGTTTATATAGACTTACAACATTTTCCAATCCCAAATAAATTGCTTCAGCTATGAGAGCATGCCCAATAGAAACCTCTAACAAACCAGGAATATTTTCTTTAAAAAATCGAATGTTATCTAAACTTAAATCATGCCCTGCGTTAATTCCAAGTCCTAATTCATTTGATAATTCCGCTGCTTTTACATAAGGTTCAATAACTTTAAGATCTCCAACAGCAAAACCATCAGCATATGCTTCAGTATATAATTCAATGCGATCTGCACCGGTGGCTTTAGCACCTTCAATCATCTCTAGAACTGGATCAACAAAAATAGAAGTGCGTATGTTGTACTTTTTAAATTCTGAAATAACCTCTTTCAGATACGTTTGATGCTTCATAGTATCCCAACCTGCATTTGATGTAATTGCATCTACGGCATCTGGAACCAATGTAACTTGAGTCGGGCGGCATTCCAATACCAACTCAATAAAATTATCCTTTGGATTTCCTTCAATATTATATTCAGTATAAACCAAAGGTGCTAAATCACGAGCGTCCTGATAACGTATATGTCTTTCATCTGGTCTAGGATGAATTGTAACACCATCAGCTCCAAATTTTTGTACATCTACTGCTACTTTTAAAACATCTGGAACATTCCCACCTCGAGCATTCCTTAAAGTCGCTATTTTATTGATATTAACAGATAATTTAGTCATTGTAATAGAATTTTATCAACAAAAATACGAACAAAATTAGCGATGTTCCAGATAAATTTGATTATTTTGCAATGAATTAGAATTCTTATGACACAAATACAGAACTTGATATCACAAAAGCCAACTGCTGTTTCGTTTGATACCCGTCTTGAAGATGCTGCTGAATTACTAGCCCAAACCACTCACAGTCATATTCCTGTTGTTGATGGTGGAATTTATATGGGATCGCTGGCTGCTGATGATGTGGAAACAATTTCATCAGAAACTGTTGGTGATTTTCGTCATACACTTTCTCCACAATTTGTAAGAAAAGATGCGGACTGGTTTGAAGTTTTAGAAAAGTTTGCACAATTTGACTGCACACTTTTAGCGGTTTTAGATAACGCCAATGAATATGTAGGAAATTATCTATTTGAAGATCTTTTTCAGCTTTTGAAAGAAACGCCTTTTTTGAGGGAATACGGCTCTACATTGATTATTGAAAAACATTTTATGGACTACAGTATCAGTGAAATCGCTCAGATTGTAGAAAGTAATAACAGTAAACTTCTGGGTATTTTTGTTTCAAAAATTGAAAATGACTTTGCCCAAATCACCATAAAAGCGGCTTCTGCCAATATGAATGAAATAATTCAGACATTTCGACGTTTTGGTTATGAAATCGTATCGGAACACAATCAAGATGTTTTTCTCAACGAGTTAAAAGATCGTTCAGTTTACCTTGATAAATATTTAAATATTTAGAAAATGAAATTTGCTATTTACGCACAAAATTACAAACCGCATTATAGGGAAATTGTTGAAAAGTTGGTTCGTGCCATACAATCCAACAATGCAACCGTGGTTTTTGAACATGAATTTTATGAATTACTACAACAAAATCGCGTCTTAGATTACACTTATGAAACTTTTTCTTCGCATAGCGACATCGACGACGACACCTCCTTTTTTGTAAGTATTGGCGGTGATGGTACCATGCTTCGTGCGGCAAATTTTGTAAAAAGCAAAAACATCCCAGTTGTTGGAGTTAATACGGGGCGTTTGGGTTTTTTAGCTAATGTGCAACAAGACGCTATCGGTTTTTTGATTCCATTGTTGTTTTCAAATCAATATACATTATCCCGACGTACCTTATTAACTTTAGATCCAACAACAGAAAAAGCAGCAGACTTTTCGGTGAATTTTGCCTTGAACGAGATTACCATCGCTAGAAAAAATACCACCTCCATGATTACGATGGAAACGTATATCAACGATGAGTATTTGGCGACTTATTGGGCAGATGGCATCATTATTTCAACACCTACGGGCAGTACAGGATATAATCTAAGTTGTGGTGGCCCGATCATCACACCAGATAGTAATTGCTTGGTTATAACACCCATAGCCCCACACAACCTAACAACACGACCGTTGATAATTAACGACAGAAGTAAGATTGGAATGAAAGTGACTAGTAGAGAACCTGAGTTTTTACTTTCTATGGATTCGGAAACGTCCACGATCAGCAATGAATCTTATATAGAAATCAGCCTATCAAGTCACACTGTCAATATGGTTGAGTTTCCATCGGTGACTTTTCTAAAAACCTTAAGAAGTAAGCTCCTTTGGGGTGAAGATAAAAGAAATTAACCTTTTGATCGCTACCTCAAACAAATTGTTACTACCATTAGAAAATGAATTCTTATATCGAAAGTACTATCGTAACAAGCATTACTTTGATTGGAACTTAAAAAGTAGAAGTTTGAAAGAAGTTTATTTAATTTACGATTTCAAGATAATCCAACCGTGATTTTGAGAGCGCAGAACAGCATAGCAAAACAGTTTTGCGGAAAATCTATTTTATTTATGAATTTATTGGTTTACATTAGTATATTTGCAAATTGACCTTTATTATGAGAAGAAGACTATTGATCATATCGGCATTATTGGGTACTTTCGTTGCTCAGGCTCAGATTCACGAGCTAGGTGTGACTGTTGGTGCCTCTAACTATATTGGAGATATTGGTTCCACACAATACATCAATCCTACAGATATGGGCTTTGGTTTTCAATATCGATGGAATAAAAGCCCGAGACATTCTTGGCGAATCAATTATACTCATTTACCAATATCTGGAAATGATGCAGACTCTGATATGCCCTTAAGATTAGAACGTGGCTTGGAAACCAAAAATAATTTGAATGAAGTAATGTTCGGATTGGAATTCAATTTTTTTGAATTTGATTTACACAATGATTGGTTTGCATTAACGCCGTATATACATACTGGAATTGCAGGTTTTTCTTACACAGAAACCTATTACAATCAACATTGGAAACAAATAGAAAAAGAAGAGCAAGAATACGGACTTGCCCTACCGATAACTCTAGGTTTTAAAGCACTTATCAACAGAAAATTAGTTATTAGTGCAGAAGTTGGAGCTCGCTATGCGTTAACTGATAATTTAGACGGAAGCAATCCTGCCAATCCTTCAACTAGTATCCAAGCTTTCGGGAATACAAATTCCAAAGATTGGTATGTTTTCACAGGAATAAATATTTCCTATACTTTTGGACAAAACCCTTGTTATTGTGCACCAAGATAAAATGAAAGAGCAAACACTAAATCCAGACAAACTACCTCAACACCTTGCCATCATCATGGACGGTAATGGGCGATGGGCGAAACAAAGAGGTTTTTTAAGAACCATTGGACATGAAAATGGAGTTACTGCTGTTAAAAGAATTGTGGAACAGTGCGCTCGATTGGGGATACCCTATCTAACTTTATATGCGTTTTCAACTGAAAACTGGAACAGACCAAAGTTTGAAGTAGACATGCTTATGAAACTTTTAGTAAAAGTACTCAAAAAAGAGTTAAAAACCTTCCAAGATAACAACATAAAGCTAAATGCAATTGGAAGTTTGGATGCTTTACCAAAATCTGTTCATAAAGAATTAACAGAAGTTTTAGACAAAACCAAAAACAACACCCGATTAACACTTTCATTAGCCTTAAGCTACGGCTCACGAAATGAACTGGTTGAAGCGACAAAATGCATGTGTGACAAAGTTAAAAATAATATAATTTCAATCGATGCTATTGACGAATCGGTTATAAATAAGCATCTTTACACCCATAATCTACCTGATGTGGACTTGTTGATCAGAACCAGTGGAGAACAACGGATTAGCAATTTTTTGTTATGGCAAATTGCCTATGCAGAATTGTATTTCACAGACGTTCTTTGGCCTGATTTTTCTGAACAACACCTTTTGGAAGCTTTAAATGTGTACCAAAACAGAGAGCGCCGCTACGGTAAAACCAGTGAACAAATCAATAAGTAATTTTGTAAGATAATGCATCGCAAAAAATTAAAATACCTTTTCCCAATATTGTTTAGCTTTGCGGTTGCAAGTGCTCAAAACGAACCAATTGCAACTCAAGAACAAAGTGTTTCCAATAACACGGAGCAAACCAACACTACTTTCACACAAAAACAATACCGCTTAGGCACGATTAAAGTAACTGGAAATTATCATTTCAATGAAATGACTATATTTACTTATGCCGGATTGGAAAGAGGTCAAATCATCAATATTCCTGGAGAAGAAATTTCCGACGCGATAAAAAAACTCTGGAAAACAACTTTTTTCAATGACATTTCTGTATATCAAACTTCAGTCGAAGGCGATGTCATCAATCTTGAAATCTATCTAAATGAGTTGCCACGTCTAAAAAACGTAGAAGTTACTGGCTTAAAAAAGGCAAAAAAAGAAGAGATTTTACAAGATTTACAGTTGGCACTACCCGATAATTCAACAATAAGTAACAAGAAAAAGTCTATCAAAATTGTCGAGGGAAAAATCATCAATGAAAACCTGATTACTACCACTAAGAATTATTTGACCAATAAATACCGTAAAGAAGGATATTTTAACACTAAAGTTTCAGTAGAAACAAAATTACACAGCGATCAAAAATCGGCCGACTTAATAATTGATATCGACAAGGGTAAAAAAGTACGTATTTCTGATATCGACTTTAATGGAAACACTCAGTTTACCGATGCGAAACTTCGCAAGGCAATGAAAAAAACCAAAAAGAAAAGTCCGTTAAATCCGGTGCGTATTTTCAAACCTTCAAAATTCATCGAGAACGAATATAAAACCGATCTAGCAAACATCATCGATGCATATAAAGAAAAAGGTTATCGCGATGCAAGGATAATCTCCGAATCGGTTAACTACAATCCAAAATCGAACAATGTTGCAATCGATATTACTTTAGAAGAAGGAAAAAAATATTACATTGGGGATATTCGTTTTATTGGAAACACTCAATTTACTGATGCCTTTTTACGTCGAACTTTATCAATAGCAAAAGGCGATGTTTACAACGGAGTTATGCTAGAAAAACGAGTAAAAGATGTCACCAATCCTGATGCAATCAACATCGAAAACCATTACCAAAACTCTGGGTACCTTTGGTCGCAAGTAAATTTGGTAGAAAGAGCAACTCGTCAAGATACCATAGATTTTGACATTCGAATCATGGAAGGTCCTGTAGCACGCATTAACAATGTAACAGTGTCTGGAAACGACAAAACACACGATTATATTATTTTAAGAGAATTAACCACTGTTCCTGGAAAAAAATGGGCAAAAGCAGACCTTATGGAGTCTTTACGCCGTTTGGGAAGCATGGGAATATTCGACGGTTCAGCATTAAGTCCTGAAATAAAAAATCAAGATTATATGGAAGGAACTGTTGATGTAGAATACCACGTAGTTGAACAAGGTCAATCTCAAGTTGAAGTGCAAGGTGGATATGGAGGTCGTACTTTCATTGGAACTTTAGCCTTGTCATTCAACAACTTTTCTGCTCGTAATGTATTCAACAAAGACGCATACAAACCTTTCCCAATGGGAGATGCTCAAAAGATGTCTTTGAGATTACAAGCAGCTTCCTACTTCCAAAATTACAGCTTAAGTTTCTCTGAACCATGGTTTGGCGGACGTCGTCCAACTTCATTATTTGGTTCGATTTCTCATACAAGACAAAGTTACTACGATTGGACTTCAGGTGATGTGGATCGTAATCAAGAGTTGAATATTTCATCGGCTACTTTTGGTATAGCAAAACGTTTGTCTGTTCCAGATGACTATTTTGTACTTTCGCATTCATTAAGTTTCCAACATTATCAATTACGTAATTACAACACCCACTTGTTCGCGTTCAATAATGGATCTTCTAAAAACTTAGCCTATACCATTGAACTTTCGCGCGATAATAGAGGAGGAATAATGCCGTCTATCTATCCGCAAACAGGAGCATATTTTAGTGTTTCAGGTAAATTTACTTTCCCATATTCGCTTGTAAACAATGTGGATTATAAAGCACTAGAAGATATGGAAGCTTATAAGTTGAAGACTACAACACTAACTACAAACCCACAAACTGGTGCCGATATTCCAATAGGAAGTTATATTGATAAAAACGGAATGCCTGTTAGTGATTACAGGAATGCTGCTGTTGATGAAGAAAAATTAAATCAGAAAAAATTCAATTGGTTAGAATACTATAAAATCAATTTTAAAGCAGATTGGTACACAACCGTCTTCGACAAATTGGTGTTGCGTACTCAGGCTCAATTTGGTTTCTTAGGAGCTTACAACCAAGATAGAGGTATTATACCGTTTGAGCGCTTTTACTTAGGTGGAAGTGGAATGATGAACTATACGTTAGACGGAAGAGAAAACATCGCGCTTAGAGGATACCAGGATAACGAATTGACTCCTACTGAATATGACGAAAGAATTGGACGTGAGAGTGAAATTGGTGGTACTGTGTACAATAAATTCTCTTTAGAATTACGTTATCCTATTTCATTAAAAGGTCAAATGAGTGCTTATGTACTAACTTTTGTGGACGCAGGGGCTGCTTATGACGGTTTTAGAAACTACAACCCATTCAAATTACAGCGTTCTGCTGGAGCTGGAGTCCGTGTACACATGCCAATGTTTGGTTTATTAGGAATCGACTTTGGTTATGGCTTCGACAAAGTACCAGGAAAAACACATGTAGGTGGATGGCAAACGCACTTTATTTTAGGCCAACAATTTTAATGGCATAATTTTTGAAGATTTTTTATTATGAAAAAATTAGTTTCTATTTTACTTATTTGTTTGTGCAACGTTAGTTTTGCACAAAGGGGGCGTATTGCCATTATTGACTCTAAATTCATTATGAGTAAGATGCCCGAGTATCAAGAAGCTAATAAAGAAATGCAAAAGCGTGATGCAGCTTGGCAGTTGGTAATTGAACGCAAAAAGAAAGAAATCAAAGATCTTAAAGACCAGCTCAATGTAGAACGTCCTTTATTAACCCAACAATTAATCGAAGAAAAGGAAGAAGACATCCAAATCATAGAAAAGGAATTGTTGGAATTTCAAAATGAAAAATACAACAGCCAAGATGGTGATTATTTCAGGCAAAAACTGTCATTAGCGAAACCATTATTAGATCAAATCAATACGATAGTAAAGGAATTAGCCGATAGGAAACGTTATACCATGGTGATTGATAAAGCTACGAGTAGCGAAACAGCAGTAATGTACATCAACAGAGCTGATGAAATTTCCGATCAAGTATTGCGTAGATTGGAACAATCGCGTAACAAAACCAAAATGTCTAAGAAAGAGATTGCGCAATTGGAAGCAATTGAAGAGCAATTGGATGTAAGAGAACGTCAACGTTACCGCCGAGATGAATTAGAACATCGCCAACAGCTTTTAGAAGAACAGAAAGAACAAGAACAAGCCTTATCGGATAGTGTTGCACCTAATCCAATCGGAGAGACTCCTAGAGAAAAAATGCTACGAGAACGTAACGAAAAGCTAGAAGCAGACAAAAAAGAACGTGAACGATTAAGAGAAGAACGCCTAAAAGCAATCGCAGAACGTAAAGAAGAAGCAGAAAGAATACGAAACGAACGCATAAAAGAAGCAGAAGAACGAAAAGCTAAACTTTTAGAAGAACGTCAACGATTGGCTGAAGAACGAAAGCAAAAAGCTGAGGAAGCGAGACAACAAAGGTTAAAAGAAATAGAAAACCGCAGAAAATAGAAAATAATCTATTATCTTCGCAGCAAATTTATAAGTGAATTTAAATATTAAATATTAAAATGAGAAATTTAAGAAAGCTATTTTTAGCAGCAATAATGATTGTAGGAGTGAATGTGGCACAAGCCCAAGAAGTAGCTCATATTAACGTTTCAGAATTGATTCCAGCAATGCCTGAGTCTAAGGTTGCACAAGATGAATTAGTTAAGATGCAAGAAAAACTAAGAACCGATTTGCAAAAAATGCAAAATGAATACATGCAAAAAGCCGAGCAATACCAAAAAGAAGCGCCAACAGCTGGTGATGCTTTGAATGAAACTCGTGCAAAAGAATTGCAAGATATGGAGCAAAGACTTTATATGTTTCAACAAAATGCTCAACAAGAATTAGAAAAGAAAGAATTGAGCTTAACCGAACCTATCTTTACAAAAGCACAACAAGCAATCCATAAAGTAGCTCGTGAAAAAGGTTATAAATTCGTATTCGACTCAACCACTGGTAGAGGTTTAATCTTAGCAGACGGGCCGAACATTATGGCCGACGTAAAAAAAGAATTGAAGATCAACTAAAAGTTGTCATTTAATATTGAAGAATTTTCAACATAAAACTACCTAATCTATTTAGGTAGTTTTATATTTTTGTATCATGAACAACGACAGCAGACCTATAGGATTATTTGACTCTGGAATTGGTGGCACTAGCATTTGGCATGCCGTTCATAAATTATTACCTAACGAAAACACTATTTTCTTAGGTGACAGCGCCCATGCACCCTATGGTCAAAAAAGCAAAGAAGAACTGCTGGAACTATCTACAAAAAATGTTGAATGGCTCTTAGATAAACAAGCCAAATTAATCATTGTTGCTTGCAATACCGCAACAACAAACGTAGTTACCGAATTACGTGAACGCTACGATGTACCTTTCATAGGAATTGAGCCTGCAATTAAGCCTGCGGCTCTACGATCTAAAACTGGCAAAATAGGTGTTTTAGCAACTCAAAGAACCTTAGAAAGCCCTAAATATATCGAAGCTCTATTGCAGTTCCCACAGACTGTGTTTATCAACCAGGCCGGACACGGAATTGTACAGCTTATAGAAACAGGACAATTATATTCTGACGAGATGTTGCAACTCTTGAAGCAGTATATTTCTCCCATGTTAGAACAAAATATCGATTACTTAGTTCTTGGTTGCACACACTATCCCTACTTATACCCTATTCTTAGTAAAATTGTCCCAAGCAACATACATATCATAGATTCTGGAGAGGCAATTGCCTTACAAACAAAACGTATTTTGGAAGAAAAAAACCTGTTGAAGAAAGACAACAATCCTGGAAAACATCTTTTTTACACTAATAAGGAAACTACAGTTTTACAAAGTTTTATTGAAGGTTTTGGAATAGCTGAAAAAGTTGATTTTTAAATAATACAGCTTCTTTCAACTTAATTCTGATTCAATAAAAAAACGACGAATCTAAAGATCCGCCGTTTTCAGAAATTATCAATCATTACATCTATTCTTCGTCGCGCTCGTATTTACAACAAAAGTGCAAACCTTCGTAATCATTTTCTGTAGATTTCACTTCTTTGGTATCGTGACCTGTTGCCGCAATTGCTTTTTGAATTTGAATTGCGTCGGTCTTATTTTCATCCAAAATCAAATAAAGCTTTTGATTTTCCGCATTCCAGTTGGCTGTTTTCACACCTTTAACTCCAAAAGCTGCCTTCTCAATACGTTTTTTACACATATCGCAATTACCTCTAACCTCAACTTCTAACTTGGCGTTTTTATTTTTCTTTTCTTGCGCTTGACCTGAAAAAGCAACACCCAAAACGGCTAATGTCAATACTATATATTTTCTCATTATTTTCTATTTTTGATTTATAAACTTCTTTAATTATAATGTACTAAATTAACTAAAATAATTCGTTGGACAAACTTCCTCTGAAAAAGTAAGAATCCATATTATTTAATTTTAAAACGTAAACCCGCATAATACATTTGTCCAAAAATCGGACCATAAACAATCGTACTATCAAATTCATTACCAAAAGGATCATCAGCTCCTAATATCACACGTTGTTGACGATAGTTACTGATATTCTCTCCGCCAACATACACTTCAAAGGTATCAGAAAACACTTTCGTTACCTGAGCGTTTATGGTAGAAAACGGATTGGTATAATCAGCCAATTGATTGCTTTCTGAATTATCGCCCGTATAAGGTAAACGCTGTTTTCCTAACCAATTCCAAGTAGCATCGAATTTCCAGTAACTTCCATTCTTTTCATGCGTCGAAAACTCTAGGTTTGCAAACAAACGATGTTTTGCCTGTAAAGGTCGTTCTAATGTTTGATTGCCATAAGTTGTTTGAATATCATAATATTTGTACGCGGCTCTTAAATTCAAATGTTTCAAGATGTTGTAATTTAACTCAGCCTGAAACGAATTCGCAAATGATTTTCCTTCTAAATTATATAGATTTACGCTACGAGCAGATTGATCTAAATCTACAACAATCTGGTTTTGGAAATCGGTACGATAGAAATCAAGAGTTATATTGGCATTCTTATTCAAGAACAAGAAATCCTGAGAAATACTCAACCCGTAATTCCAAGCAATTTCAGGATCCATCCCGTAGGCTTTCCCTCCATCATTTTTAATATTAAATTTCCGAGAACTTGCCAATAAGTATTGATTTTCTGCAAAAACATTAGCCAAGCGCTTGCCTCGTCCGGCAGAAACACGCAGAGTGGTTTTCTCCCAAGGATTGTAACGCAAATGCATACGAGGAGTTATAAAAGCACCTAACCGATTCGAATTATCTGCACGAATTCCAAGAACCATCGATAAATCACCCATATTGTCGTAAGTATATTCCAAAAAAGCTCCATAACTCGTATCGGTTCTATCGTAATGAGTTGCTCCATAATTTTGAACAAACTCATCATAATCATCATACATAAAACTTGCTCCGGTAGAAAATTTATGCATGGTGTTACTAATAATAGAACTGTATAAAAAGTTAGAATAAACACTTCTTTGCGTGATATCAAACTGATTTAAACCAAAATAAGAATTCTGACGATGGTAACTAAACGCATTTTGCCATCCAAAACTTTTGTATGGTTGATCCGGGAAAACATAGCCGATTTTTGTGCTCAAATCAAACTTATCAGTATTGATTTCAGAACCCCATTTATCAGTACCCAGCTTGTGAATATTTTGATCAAAATCGATTTCTCCGGTTTGTTTTTCATCTTTCATATAACGTGCTGTTAAGAAAGCAACCCACCCTTTTTCTAAATTCATATATTGCCAACGATTCATCAAATTGATTTGGCTACCGAGTGGATTATCTAGAAATCCGTCGTGATTCATATCATTCTTTTTTACACGTGTATTTCCGTGCACAAAAAGTGAAGAACTCCATTTATCTGACAATTTCTCATTAACATGAGCATTTATTTCAAAACGCGCATCGTTAGAACCGTACAAATTCAAGAAAAACGGAATATCATCACTCGGTTTAATCAGCTCGGTATTTATTTGTCCGGAAATCGATTCAAAACCATTAACAACACTCCCTGCTCCTTTGGTAACCTGAATACTTTCTACCCAAGTTCCAGGAGTAAACGACAAACCATATGCTTGAGAAGCTCCGCGTACACTAGGAATATTCTCTTCAGCAATCAAAATATAAGGACTGGTCAAACCCAACATCCGGATTTGCTTAGAACCTGAAACGGCATCAGAAAAATTAACATCGATTGACGGATTGGTTTCAAAAGATTCGGCAAGATTACAACAAGCTGCTTTTAGTAATTCACCGCTATTCATAACTTGTGTATTGCTTGCTCCTTGCAAGCGTTGTGTACTTTTTCTTCTTGTATTGATGATTACTTCATTTAAATCAGCTTCAGCTTCAATAGTGATAAAATAATCTTGGAGTGGATTGTTGAAAGTTACTTCTTTTGTTTCGTAACCTTCGGCATAAACTACAGCTATTGTTGGTTGATCAATTCGGATTTCAAAAGTTCCAAAAGAATCTGAAATTCCCATGACACTATCATTAACAATGATTTTTGCGGATTCTACAGGTGTATTCTCTGTATTTAAAACCTTGCCCTTATAAGTATTTTGGGCAAGCAGGGATTGCGCAGCGAATAAGCACAATACCGATAAAATATATTTCATAAAATTGCATAACTTAATTAAACATTTGTACTCTAATAATTTGGGAAAATGTCTAATTATGCATAAAACAGAAACTGATGGTATAATTTATATAAGGGCGGGGCGTTACTTTCACAATAAAAAGCAACATCTATTTTTTTAAGTAATTGTTGTTCGTTAACAACTAATGGTCGGAATTCATAGTTGGTAGGAACAGTAAAGTCCGAAGAAAAATAAGAAGAAAAAACCTTGGCAATCACTTCATCGTTGCCTTGCTTGATGATTTCGTCTTTACAACAATCCGATTCTGAAGGTGTCTCTGAACAACACGCCTCTTCTTCTAACTCATCGTTACAAGACATTGAAGTTACAAACCCCAATGCAATCTTTTCTATAGATGTACCACAATAGTGGATATTGAGCGCCAACCCTAAATTTGAAAAGAGTAGCGTTAAACTCAAAAAAATACTATAGAAAAATCGTTGAAACATATTAGCTTCCTTCGGTTTAAATTTTTGTAAATTTACAGAAAAGAATCGATGAACCAAGAAGAAACAAAAACAATTAAGAAAATTTTAGTAAAACTTTTTCAAGACACTAGCAGTTCCGAGGAAAAGTTACAAAAGACTTGTGAAATTTTACAACATTCTGTTCCTCATTATGATTGGGTAGGCTTCTACTTTGCCAATCATCATCAAAAAACCTTGCATTTAGGTCCCTTCGCCGGACTTCCAACCGATCACACAGAGATTCCATTTGGAAAAGGTATTTGCGGACAAGTTGCAGAGAGCAATCAAACTTTTGTGGTGGACGATGTTGCCGCACAAGACAATTATATCTCGTGCAACATCCATGTAAAATCCGAGATTGTAGTACCGATATTCGTCAACGGAACAAACATCGGACAAATCGATATCGACTCCAATACCTTAAACGCTTTTACGGAAGAAGACCGCGAGTTTCTGGAATGGCTGGCAGAAAAAGTCGGAAAATTTATTAAGTAAACCCGTAGTGCATTATAGAAAAAGTTGCTCAAAAGATTAAAAATCAGTACATTACATTGATTATCAAATAAATACAATTATGATCAACTTAGAAGCAAGTTACAAATTAATTTTAAAAGAACTAATTAAAATATCCAAAGTGGAGAACTTTTATTTCAAACCTAGAAAGCCAAAACTATCTGATTTAGAATTGATTAGTTTGATTATGTTTGCAGAATATAAGTCAATCGACTCAGAACATCAGCTTTTTAGAGAAATCAAAGGATTTGATATAGCGTCAAAAATTGAACGAAGTGTTTACAATCGAAGAAAGAGAAAACTCTTCCCGTTTATTAGAAGAAATCAGATTGAAAATGGTAGAAATGTTTAATGAATTTGAGAACTATTTTATAGTAGATAGTATGCCTTTGGAAGTTTGTAAATTGGCTCGATCTTCACGAAGTAAAATCTGTAAAGAAATAGGTTATGTCATTCCCAACAAGGGATTTTGTGCGTCTCAGAATTTACATTTTTACGGTTATAAGCTTCATGCAGTTTGTTCTATTTCGGGCATTTTTCAAAGCTTTGATTTATCACCTGCTTCTGTTCATGACATCCATTACCTACAAGACATAAAAGGGCAACTATCAGACTGTGTGCTACTTGGAGATAAAAGTTATCTTTCTCAAACCATTCAGCTCGACTTGTTTAATGAAGTAAATATACAATTGGAAACTCCTAAAAGAAAAAATCAAAAAGATTATAAACCACAATTTTATCCATTTAAAAAATACCGAAAACGTATTGAAACTTTATTCTCGCAACTTTGTGACCAGTTTATGATCAGAAGAAATTATACTAAATCTTTTCAGGGACTTAAAACCCGAATTTTAGCTAAAATTACAACACTTACAACCATTCAATATCTCAATAAATTTGTATTCGACAGAAATATTAACAACCTAAAAATTAATCTCTTTTTAATAATGCACTACGGGTTAAGTAATATTTTTTCTTCTTTTTAAGCAAACCTAAGCATATTTTTCTTTCTTAAAGACAAAAAACATTCCGATTATTTTTACACTATTCAAAATAAATCAAAAAAAAACATAAAATATTTTTGTAATTCAATTTATTTTATTATATCTTGTGTCGCAACAATAATATGTCCGCTTTTTGTGATTTCATAGTTGTGAGCGGTACATTCATAATCTTTAAAAATTATGAAAAAAATAGTACTCTCTATTTTTGGAATCTTCGCACTCGCAGCGTGCAGCGAAGACGCTTATCACGACATCGATAAACAAAACAATGGTTTGGAAGCAGCAAACACTGCTTCGGATGACGGTTCGGGAGGTTATACAACTTTTTCCGACGATGGCGACTACCGGTCGTTTTGGAATATAAATACCCGGGGGCAACACGAGATGTTTTACAGATTTACAAACTGGACCGGCGACTGGGGCAACCCTGCCATACTGGATTTTAGGATAACCCCTTATGTAGGACTGGCGTATTTTGATGGAACACACGATGGAGATTACAGGGATGTTACTTCAGGAACAGTAGAAAACTTCAATACAGTTCCTCCGGGTACGTATCCTAACCTCTATGACCCCACCGGCAACGAAATTGGTAATTTTATGCCTACCTTGCCTTTTACGTTAGACGGTTCCGGGATACCCTCGTTTGGTGGGACGGTGGTGTTGGAAATGCAATCCGGCGACCATTGCCATGTGGTGAATGCAAATGCAAACTCATTAAACCCCGCAGGTGTGTTTTTTGATCTTTCTGCTCCACCGCCTCCTTTTGTACCGGCTCTTCCTCAGGAAGAAGAATTACTGAAAGATTACGGTAAAGTGTTTTTTTATTTTTGGGAAGCCGTAGATCCTGTCACCACAATTGTGGTAGCCAGCGGATACATTATGCCGCACTGCGACACCAATAATGCGGCATATTGGACAAACAGCACAGTTACCGCTAATTTGCCCGGAGGGGGTATTGCCGATCTGTATTATAATATTTATTCTAATGATACAGGTAACGCATCACATGAAGTTGTTTTGGAAAGAGGTACGTTTCCACACGAACAAACGTTCTTCCACACAGTGGGTGCGCAGGTGTATGAATACAAAGTGGAATTGGAAACATTTTTAAGCGGAACCAGTGATCCGGTGTCTACACTAAAATTATCTATAGTTTATTAAATGCGTTTTACTATGAAAAAGTTAATCATATATTTAGCACCCTTGCTTCTATGGTCTGCCACAAAAGCACAGGTACTCTTTAGCGAAGATTTTGACAGCTATCCCTCGGGGGATTTAATCAGTGACCTGTCCAGTACCATCCCCGATCAGGGCGGGTGGTTATCCGGATCGAGTAGCCCACAGACAGCTAATCTCATCGTTACCCCCGAAACCGGAAAAGGTAACGTAATAGTAGCAATATCAAATGGGACATCTCCCATTGGAGTTGTAAATTTTCGCCAAGCCTATGGAACTATAGATGCTCTATGGAACAACCGCACGACAGGCAATAATATTTTGAAATTTGAATATGAATTTTATGGTTCCGATAATTTTAATATTCACGGTCAGATTGAAAGTCAAGGATCAACTTTAATAAATGTAACTCCTCAATCATATCTAAACCGTATTGCTGCTAATTATTGGGATACCACATCTAATAAAAATATCATTTTAAAGAATTATAACACAACCATTTTCCCTTATGACACCTGGCTCACAGTAGAAATATTTATAGATTATAACACCAACGATGTGTATTTTTATCTGCCAACACTTAACCTTCAGGCAACAGGAACTTTTTCTCATAACAGAATTCCTGATGGTATAAGTTTTTATATCGGCGCTCTTAATCAGTCATCAGTTGTCAAGCTTGACAACATCAAACTTTCGGCACTGCAAACACTGCCTTCTTATTTGGTAAGTACCAGTGAGTTTGTGTCTTCCAAGTTTACTATTTTTCCCAATCCGGTTACGGATGTGGTTACTATCACTAACAGTGAAAACATTGGTATAGAACAGATAAAGGTTTTTGATATCAGCGGTAAAACCATAAAATTGCTCAACTTTCACAACGAAAATAAAGTGCAATTAAACCTTGGAGATTTTGTTGCGGGTATGTATCTCTTACATATAAAAACTAACGCAGGCACAGCTATAAAAAAAGTAGTGAAGAAGTAGTTTTTTGACGACATAATAACTATAACAACCTTATATTATTGACAAAGCGATAATATATCGTAAATATTTTGTATATTTGTGATATGGAAAAGACAGATTTTCGCAGACTATCAGAACAAGAGCGTTTAGCTTTTCGCAAACAAGCAATTAGATTGATAAATAGTGGCAAAAGCAAAGGGGAAGTTTCAGAAATAATTGGAGTAAGAGCCGGAACTATAAGTATATGGTGGAGAGAATATAAGGAGAAAGGTTTAAAAGGACTCATTTCTAAAAAGAAAGGAGTAAAATCCGAGGATAAAAAATTGTTAAGCACTGAGCAGGAAAAAGCAGTTCAAAAGATGATTATAAACAAGATGCCAGAACAGTTAAAGTTGGACTATGCATTATGGACAAGAAAAGCTATAACAGAGTTGATAGAAAGAGAATTTGGAATTATTATAGCAGTTCGTACTATGGGAGATTATTTGCGTAAATGGGGCTTTACTCCTCAGAAGCCCAAGAAAATGGCTTATGAGCAATGTCCTAAAAAGGTCCAAAAATGGTTGGATGAAGAATATCCGGAGATAAAGAAGCAGGCGAAAGAAGAAAAAGCTGAGATTCATTGGGGAGATGAATGTGGGGTAAAAAACCAATGCAATCACGGCTGAAGCTACGCCCCAAAAGGAAAAACTCCTGTAAAGAAAAGTATGTCCAAGAAGTTTTCGGTCAATATGATCTCAGCGATAACCAATCAGGGGAAAGTACAATTTATGCTTTATTCCGACACGATGAATGCGGATAGTTTCATTGAGTTTATGCAACAGCTCATCAAATCAAGCACACAGAAAGTTTACTTTATTGTGGATAATTTGCGTGTGCATCACAGCAAAATCGTCAAAGAGTGGGTTGAAGAAAACAAGGAGAAAATCGCTCTATTTTTCATTCCATCGTATTCTCCCGAACGCAACCCGGATGAATATCTCAATTGCGACCTCAAACAAGGAATGTCTGCCAAAAAATCACCAAAAACCAAAGAAATACTGCAAGAAAACGTACAAAACCATATGGAAATACTACAAAATAGTCCGGAAAGAGTAGCCAAATACTTTAAACACCAATCAATTCTATATGCGGCATAATCTATTTACAGTATTTTACCGCCGGAGTTTCAGACCTCTGCCTGGGCTTATTAAAAACAAATTACAATTTTTATCTTTATTTGAATAAAACCACAAAAAAATTGTACGTTTAAAAAAAAGCCGTACATTTGCAACGAATTTTTCAATTCAAAATTACATAATAATCATTTTTAATAATATTGGAATGTATTTAACTAAAGAAATGAAAGCTGAAATCTTCACAAAACATGGTGGAGAAGCAAAAAACACAGGTTCTGCAGAAGGACAAATCGCCTTATTTACTTTTAGAATCTCTCACTTAACAGAGCACTTGAAAAAAAATCGTCACGATTATAACACAGAGCGTTCGTTAGTATTATTAGTAGGAAAAAGAAGAAGACTTTTAGACTACTTAAAGAAAAAGGATATCAACAGATATCGTGAGATTATTAAGGAATTGGGTATTAGAAAATAAAACCATTTACATTGAGGTGCGCATATGCGTGCCTCAATTTTTTATAGATTTAAACACAAAAGCTTGGTTTTTCATTGGGTAACAACAACTACACAACAACACAACGCCCATTGTTTAATTAAGAACAAAAGAAATTATGATTCCTAAAGCAACCCAAGAAACTATCGATTTGGGTGATGGTAGAACCATTCTTATCGAGACAGGAAAATTGGCAAAACAAGCAGACGGCTCAGTAGTCGTTCGTTCAGGTAATTGCATGATATTAGCAACTGCCGTAGCTGCCAAAACAGCAAATCCAGGAGTGGATTTTTTACCACTAACTGTTGATTATCGCGAAAGATTTTCCGCAGCCGGACGTTTCCCCGGCGGATTCTTTAAAAGAGAAGCAAGACCAAGTGACCAGGAGGTTTTAACCATGCGTTTGGTGGACCGTTGTTTACGTCCACTTTTCCCAGATGATTATCATGCGGAAACTCAAATCATGTTACAATTGATGTCGTTCGACGAAAATGTAATGCCAGACGCTATGGCAGGTTTGGCTGCATCGGCTGCATTAGCTGTTTCAGACATTCCGTTTTACAACTTGATTTCAGAAGTACGTGTAGGACGTATAAATGGTCAACTTATCGTAAACCCTACCAAACAACAATTGGAAGAATCTGATCTAGACATGATGATCGGAGCTTCAAAAGATTCTGTTTGTATGGTAGAAGGCGAAATGAAAGAGATTTCAGAAGCCGAAATGATTGAAGCAATCAAGTTTGGTCACGAAGCCATTATCGTTCAAATCGAAGCGCAAGAGCGTTTACGTGCAGCTTTAAACCCAGGTTACCGCACTTATGAGTCGGAAGCAACTGATGAGGTTATTAAAAAAGAAGTACACGATTTTGCTTACGACAAGTTATACAACATTGCATCGGAAGCAAGTGCTAAACACGAACGTAGTGAAAAATTCGATCTAGTAAAAGTAGAGTTATTAGCTCAATATTCAGAAGATGAATTACTAGAAAAAGAAGGTTTGGTTTTAAAATACTTTTACAAAACCCAAAAAGAAGCCGTACGCAACTTAGTTTTGGATCAAGGCATTCGTTTAGACGGACGTAAAACCACTGACATCCGAAACATTTGGTGTGAAGTAGACTACTTGCCTTGTGCACATGGTTCTTCTGTATTTACACGTGGAGAAACACAAGCATTGGCTACCGTTACTTTGGGAACTTCTCGTGAAGCCAACGTTATCGATTTGCCAAGTGAACAAGGTGAAGAGCGTTTTTACTTGCACTACAACTTCCCTCCTTTTTCAACTGGAGAAGCAAAACCATTACGTGGAGTTTCTCGTCGTGAAATTGGGCATGGAAATTTAGCACAACGCGCACTAAAAAACATGATTCCTGCAGATTGTCCATATACTATTCGTTTAGTTTCTGACGTATTAGAATCTAACGGTTCGTCTTCAATGGCAACTGTTTGTGCTGGTACTATGGCATTGATGGACGCTGGTGTTCAAATTGACAAGCCAGTATCAGGTATTGCTATGGGATTGATCACTGACGGAAATCGTTTTGCGGTATTGTCTGATATTTTAGGAGACGAAGATCATTTAGGTGATATGGATTTTAAAGTAACAGGAACAAAAGACGGAATTACTGCTTGTCAGATGGATATCAAAATCGATGGTTTGCGCTACGATATTATGGAACAAGCTTTACAACAAGCTCATGAGGGTCGTTTGCATATTTTGAATAAAATAACCGAAACAATCGCAACACCGAAAGCTGAAGTAAAAGTACATGCTCCAAAAATCATCAAAATTGAGATTCCTAAGGATTTCATTGGTGGAATCATTGGACCATCAGGAAAAAACATTCAAGCACTTCAAGCTCAAACAGAGACAACTATTGTTATCAATGAAGAAGGAGATTTGGGAATCATCGAAATTCTAGGTACTTCTCCACAAGGAATTGAAACTGCAATTGCTTCTATCAAAAACCAAACATTCGCACCGGTTGAAGGTGAAGTTTACACTGTAACCGTAACTAAAATGCTTGATTTTGGTGCTGTAGTAGAATTTGTTCCTGGAAAAGATTCATTGCTACACGTATCTGAATTTGATTGGAAACGCATCGAAAATCCATCAGATGTATTAAAAGAAGGTGATGTTTTAGATGTTAAATACTTAGGGTTAGATCCAAAAACGAAAAAACCAAAAGTGTCGCGCAAAGCATTAATGCCTCGTCCACCAAGACCAGAAGGTAAACCAGAAAACAGAAACAACAATAACAAGCCTTCAGACGATAAGAAAGAAGATAAAAAGTAGTTTTTGTTAATAAATGATTAAACCGATGAATTATCTTCATCGGTTTTTTTACATTTGAAGAAATAATTATTAGATGAGAAAAACCATCCTACTTTGCTTTTTTGCAATCATGACAACAATGGTACAGTCACAAATCACGATTCAAGTATCTGATGTAGAAACCAATGAAAATATTGAATTTGCAAGCATTTTACTTCCTGAACACGAAAAGAGTTTCGTTGCAGACGAAAACGGAAAATTTCTAATTGACACCAATAGATATAAACTTCCACTAAGAGTAATTGTAGAACAATTTGGTTTTGATCCACAAGAAATCACGTTGCAAAGCACAACTCAACTTTTCAAAGTTTCCTTAAGTCCTGAACCCGAATTGTTGCGTGAAATAATCATCCCTCCAAAAAACTCAAAAATAAAAGAACGAATTTTCGGAAGAACCAGTGAAGGTTCTGGAAAGATTGTAGGTACTTTTAAAAATTACAACACAGAAAACAGCTATTCAGGTCTTGAATTTGGTTTAATTCTTATCACAAACAATAAGTTTAAAAAGGTCAAGAAAATCCATTGGCATATCAATACCTTAACCTTAGAAAAAGCAATTTATAATTTGCAATTCTACGAGGTAGAAAACGGCAAGCCAACCGATAAAATTTCACATCCAGAGATCAATTTCACCATTACAGACAAGGATAAGGGTTGGGTTGTTATAGAAGTAGATGATTTTGATATTTATATCGACGGAACCAAAAAGATTGCAGCGATATTAAAAACACAAAAAGTGGAATTAAAAAGCGGCACCGATGGTGGTACATTGGCTCTTAATTTAGGAATACCAGCAGTTTCGAACCTTATCGTAGGACGAGATTCTTACTACGAAGAATGGTCGAAAATACCAGTAAATTATCCGTTTTACATTACTGTAGATTCGTATGAATAAATGTTGTGTACTTTCATCTAATCTTGGAAATACAGAAACACCAAAAACTCTTCTAAAAATTGGAACTCAGCAGCGATAAAGGAGTTATGAAAATATTAGTAAACTTTTATGTAACATTTCGTGTAACCCTCCGTATAAGTATATGAAACTAATTAGTGAGGGATTATTTTAAACTATGAGACAACTTAAAATTACCAAGCAGGTAACCAATCGTGAGACTGCTTCTTTAGACAAATATTTGCAAGAAATCGGAAAAGTAGATTTGATTACAGCCGATGAAGAAGTAGAATTAGCACAACGCATCAAAGCTGGCGACCAAAGAGCTTTAGAAAAATTAACTAAAGCGAATTTACGCTTTGTTGTATCAGTTGCCAAGCAATATCAAAACCAAGGACTAACACTCCCCGATTTGATTAACGAAGGAAACCTAGGGTTGATTAAGGCTGCAAAAAGATTTGATGAAACACGTGGTTTCAAGTTTATTTCGTATGCTGTTTGGTGGATTAGACAATCTATTTTATCAGCATTGGCAGAGCAATCGCGTATTGTTCGTTTACCTTTGAACAAAATTGGTTCTATAAACAAAATCAATAAAATGTATGCTTTGTTGGAACAATCCAATGAGCGTCCGCCATCGGCAGAAGAAATTGCGAAAGAGTTAGACATGACGGTGAATGATGTTAAAGAATCAATGAAGAATTCTGGACGTCACTTGTCAATGGACGCACCTTTGGTAGAAGGTGAAGACTCTAACCTTTATGATGTTTTACGCTCTGGGGAATCACCAAATCCTGATCGCACTTTAATCCATGAATCATTGCGTACAGAAATTGAACGTGCTTTAGAAACACTAACACCACGTGAAGCAGATGTAGTTCGCCTTTATTTTGGCTTAGGGAATCAACACCCAATGACCTTGGAAGAAATCGGTGAAACCTTTGACCTGACTCGTGAAAGAGTAAGACAAATCAAAGAAAAAGCGATTCGCAGGTTAAAACACACTTCAAGAAGCAGAATCTTAAAAACCTATTTAGGTTAATTTTTCAAACAACAACTATTTTTAATTTCGAAACTCGTCAGCATTTAAGCTGGCGAGTTTTTGTTTAACTTTGTCTGTAACATTTCATAAAAAACAATACTAACTTCAAAGAAATGAGCTGAAATTGAAAGCAACTGAAAAAGAATTTTTAGATCTGATGGATAAGCACAAAGGAATTTTATATAAAATTTCTCGTATGTACTTTGAGAAAACAGAAGATCAAGAAGATTTGATTCAAGAAATGACTTTCCAGTTATGGAGATCGTATCAAAACTTTAAAGGAAACAGCTTATTTTCTACCTGGATGTATCGTGTTTGCCTAAATACTGCACTGACCTATTTTAAGAAAGAGGATAAAAAACAAGACAAGTTTGAACTCCACGAAAATTACGATAAAGAAGACGACGATCAAAGCCACTATAAAGAAGAACAATTAAAGTATTTTTACGAGGCAGTTCAGGAACTAAACAAAGTAGAAAAGGCTCTAATCTTTTTATTTTTAGAAGGAATGAGTCATCGAGAAATTTCTGAAAACCTAGGTATCAGCGAAGTCAACGCACGAGTAAAACTCAACCGAACCAAAGACAAATTACAAACCATCATAAAAAAGAACGGATATGAATTTTGATGAGTTACAAAAACAATGGGACAAGCAACCAGAGAGACCGCTGGATTTGACTCAGAATTTACATAAAATGAAAAGCGCTAATCTTTCGATAGATAAAGTTAGGAAAACAATGAAAAAAGATTTCTTTTTTCAATTGACTACTCTTCCGCTTTTATTGACATACCCATACCTATTCCCTATTCCGCAAGAAAAAGGACCCATTTTATGGTGGATTATTTTATGCATTTGTACTACTATTATAATCCCAATGGTGTATTTGTTTAGGTTTTATAAAAAATCATACAAGATGGAGTTCTCCTCTTTAAAAAACCTTAATTGGTTTTACTACAACTACAAGTTCAGTATAGATCTTTTTAAAATATACTCTTATATTATTCTAACACTTATAGTAATGTTTTTAGGTATCGTATTTTTAGGAAACGTTGATCCAGAAAAACTAGCCTATTTGCAAACAAGTACCGCATTTTATGTTACAATCATCATCAGTCTGATTATTTATATTGGTATTTGCTTATGCTGTATTAATCTATGGATCCGACTTTTATACAAGAAACATCTAAAACAGCTTAAAGAGATTTTGGACGAATTGGAAAGTTAAAAACCCAATATAAAAGCATAAAAAAAATCCTGTTAAAGTTGAACTTTAACAGGATTTATTATTTTAAATTAAAAAGTACAACTTATTAATATCTATAATATTCTGGTTTAAATGGACCTTCAACTTCTACACCAATGTATTTTGCTTGTTCTTCAGACAAAACATCCAATTCCACACCAATGCGTTCCAAATGCAGACGTGCTACTTTTTCGTCTAAATGTTTAGGTAGCATATAAACCTGATTTTCATATTTATCAGAGTTTTTCCATAACTCAATCTGAGCTAAAGTTTGATTTGTAAACGAGTTAGACATTACAAAAGACGGATGTCCGGTTGCGCAGCCTAAGTTTACCAAACGACCTTCTGCCAAAACAATCACATCTTTTCCTTCTACGTGATAGATGTCTACTTGTGGTTTTACTTCGGTTTTGGTATGACCATAATTTTTATTCAACCAAGACATATCAATTTCATTATCGAAATGTCCGATATTACAAACAATTGCCTTGTCTTTCATCGCTTTGAAATGACGATCAACAATAATGTCTTTATTACCTGTAGTAGTAATAACGATATCTGCATTCGCAATTACAGTATCTAATTTCTTAACTTCATAACCTTCCATTGCAGCTTGCAAAGCACAAATCGGATCAATTTCAGTTACAGTTACTATAGATCCTGCTCCACGGAACGATGCAGCTGTACCTTTACCAACATCTCCATATCCACAAACAACCACACGTTTTCCTGCCAACATTACATCTGTTGCACGACGAATAGCGTCTACAGCAGATTCACGACATCCATATTTATTATCGAATTTCGACTTAGTTACCGAGTCGTTTACATTGATAGCCGGCATTGGCAATGTTCCGTTAGCCACGCGTTCGTATAAGCGATGTACACCAGTGGTAGTTTCTTCTGAAAGTCCTTTAATTGCTGGAACCAACTCAGGATAACGATCTAAAACCATATTGGTCAAATCACCACCGTCATCTAAAATCATATTTAAAGATTGGCGATCTTCTCCAAAAAACAAAGTTTGTTCAATACACCAATCAAACTCTTCTTCCGTTAAACCTTTCCAAGCATAAACCTGAACTCCTGCATCAGCAATCGCAGCGGCTGCATGATCTTGTGTGGAGAAAATATTGCACGAACTCCAAGTTACTTCTGCACCTAGAGCAATTAAAGTTTCAATTAAAACTGCTGTTTGTATCGTCATATGCAAGCAACCTGCAATACGAGCACCTTTAAGTGGTTGTTCATCTTTATACTCTTCACGAAGTGCCATTAAACCTGGCATTTCAGCTTCTGCTAATTCAATTTCTTTTCTTCCCCAAGCCGCAAGCGAAACATCTTTCACTTTAAATGGGACATAAGGCATCGTTTTTGTACTCATCTATTCTGTATATTTGTAGTTCAATTTTGAAGCAAATTTAAGCAATTCATTTTAAATGTTTGCTAATGAAATCATAATCACAAAATTTATGCCATTATATAAAACTTTGACACCCGACAGTGAAACTCAAATTTATGTTTGGAAAGTAACTGAAAATGAGGAAGAATTGCGAGAAAAAACCACACTTCAAAAAAAGCATTTAGAGCGTTTAGAAGGTATGTTGTCGGAATCGCATCGCAATGGTTTTTTAAGCGTACGGATGTTGTTGCAAACCGCTGGATACACCGACTTTGATTTGAATTACGACGTTTCAGGAAAACCGATGTTAAGCGACGGAAAATTCATATCAATAACTCATTCTTTTGATTTTTCAGCCATCATCATCAGTTCAAAAAATGTAGGGATCGACATTGAAAAGCAACGCACAAAAATCACTCGAATTGCTAATAAATTTATTGGCTCAGAAATTAATTATCTTAACGAAAATCAAAATTACATTGAAAACCTAACAGTTATTTGGGGAGCAAAAGAATCATTATACAAAATGTGCAATTCACGAAGTTTAAGCTTTAAGCAAAATATGCACGTACTCGAATTTTGCCCGAATAAGAAAACAGGAAATGCGATAGTAGATTGTAAAGAACTTGATTTTAACCAGAGATTTCAATATTATTTCGAATCTTTTGAAGGTTACACAATGGTTTATGCTATAGAAGAACACTGAATTTAGACCTTGAATCGCGTTATTATAGACCTATGTTTCGCTAAAAACTTAAATAAAATTGAATAAAACAGTCATTAAACAAGAGTTACATTACAAAGCAGTTCGCAGCTCGGGTGCGGGCGGACAAAACGTGAATAAAGTTTCTACTAAAATTCAATTACAATTTTTTGTTGAAACTTCTTTAGGTTTATCTTTAGAAGAAAAAGAGCTTTTATTAGAAAAATTAAAGAATCGTATCTCGAAGGATGGTGCCATTATTGTTGAATGCGATGAGACTCGAAGTCAATTTAAAAATAAAACGTTAGCCACAGAACGCTTTCTTTTACTTTTGGAAAATGCATTAAAAAAAGACCGAAAAAGAATCGCCACTAAAATACCCAAATCAGTCATCAAAAAACGAATCGAAGACAAAAAACGACTTGCAGAGAAAAAACAAAATAGAAAATTCAGGTTTTAAATTTAGCTACTTAATAATTCATTTACTTAAATAAAAAGAAGCCGTCTCAATACCGAGGCGGCTTTTTTTTGTATTTTTTTTAGAAAATACTTGTGTAATATGTTGGTTTTGTGTATCTTTAAGTACTGATATACAATAATATGAACATTA
>Ga0265293_10004069_pt1 | contig 26263 bp, 17 predicted proteins | sample Munlanlewell138R_FD_192505 | JGI IMG/M metagenome (GOLD analysis project Ga0265293, IMG submission 192505) | Leachate microbial communities from a municipal landfill in Southern Ontario, Canada - Leachate well 138R | ecosystem: Engineered > Solid waste > Landfill > Unclassified | place: Canada...
AGTAATTGACCCAACTTGTACAAGTGATGGCATTGCAACAATTACTAACGTTGGAGCAGGAATAACATACAACTTTACCCCATCAGGTCCAACGGTTGATGGTGCAACGGGCGTAATTTCTAATGTAGCTGCGGGAACAAGTTATACAGTTATAGCTGAGGAAAACAGTTGTTTCTCCTCGGGAGCAACATTCCAAGTTGAACCACAAATCATAACGCCAGATGAACCGATTGTGGCTGTAACGCCACCAACGTGTACAACAGACGGAAGCGGGATTATTTCAAACTATGATGGAAGTTATACATATACATTCACGCCAGCAGGACCAAGTGTTGACGCGTCAGGAAACGTAACAGGAGCAACTTTTGGAACCGCTTACGATGTAACTGCAACATTTTCTGCTTTTGCAAGTTCTTGCGAATCATCTCCAGCGAACTTTACAATCGATGAAATACTACCAACGCCTACTGTTTCAGTTGTAGAAAACGACCCGACAGACTGCGGAGGGAATGGAAGTTTAGACTTTACAATTACAGACATTGCTGATGGAAGCTATACAATTAATTATAACACAACAGATAGTTGGTCTGTTACCGTAACTGGAGGAACGACAAGCGTAACAGCTGTGGCAGGAACATATTCTAACATCACAATTGAAAATCAACATGGATGTGAATCGCTTCCTGTAAGTGCGACACTTACCGATCCAAATGCACCAGATGTGCCAATAATTACAGTAATTGACCCAACTTGTACAAGTGATGGCATTGCAACAATTACTAACGTTGGAGCAGGAATAACATACAACTTTACCCCATCAGGTCCAACGGTTGATGGTGCAACGGGCGTAATTTCTAATGTAACTGCGGGAACAAGTTATACAGTTGAAGCAGAAGAAAATAATTGTGTTTCAGCAGATGCAACATTCCAAGTTGAACCACAAATCATCACACCAGATGAACCGATTGTGGCTGTAACGCCACCAACGTGTACAACAGACGGAAGTGCGATTGTTTCAAACTATGATGGAAGTTATACATATACATTCACGCCAACAGGGCCAAGTGTTGACGCATCAGGAAACGTAACAGGAGCAACTTTTGGAACTGCTTACGATGTAACTGCAACATTTTCTGCTTTTGCAAGTTCTTGCGAATCATCTCCAGCGAACTTTACAATCGGTGGAATGCTACCAACGCCAACAGTTTCGATTGTTTCAAATTATTCTATTTGTGGAGGGTCGGAAATTGTGTTAGTAGTAAACAATCCTGATAATGCTTTAACGTACGAATGGTATTTAGCGGGTGATTATGTTGAAACAGGTTCTTCCTTGATAATTTCTAAAGCAAGCTCTGACAATGCAGGAGAATATACGGTTGTTGCTATCAACAGTGACGGTTGTGAGGAAATTGCTGTTACAGACTTGGAGGTTAAAGCATGCGAAGTTTATCCTCCGGAAGCATTTTCTCCGAATGGCGATGGTGTGAATGATTTCTTTGAAATCAAAGATTTGGAAGGTTATCCAGGTTCGGAAATGTCGATTTATAACCGTTGGGGAGCAGAAGTTTTTTATAGTGACAATTACCAAAATGATTGGGACGGAACTTCTCAAAGCAAACTCAATATAGGCGGAAATGAATTGCCTGAAGGAACATATTACTATGTATTACGACTTGGAGGAATTAAAGGACAAGAAGGTTATGACACAGTTAAGAAAGGATTTGTTTATTTAAGAAGGTAGCAAGAATAATTAAATCAAGAGGTTGCGTTTTTCATAAATGCAACCTTTTTACTTTTTTAATAATCAAATATAAAATTGTTTAGACGTGCATTTCAATCAAATAAAACATCAAATCTAAACAATTTCAAATTTTTGATGTTAACTTTGTATATCAGTTATTATTCGGCAGATTCAAGTCTCAAATGCGACACTACCATAATTTCTATCTATAAAGTTATAAAATATTTCTTTTGGAGATTCAAATTCAATGAATTTTAGCAGTGTTTTTATTTTTAAATGAAGTAAAAGGTACTTTTATTTAAAGAAAAACAAAGTTATTCATTTATAATGAACAATGTCATTCATTAGTAATGAATAATGTTATATTTTAATAATGAATATCTTTATTCATTATTAATGGATAATTATTATATTTGTATTGTAAAACTGAAAAAAGATGTTACAACAAGCACAAATAAGTAGTGTAATAGACGCACAAAGAGAACTGTTTTTACAAAAAGATGGAAAATTATTGCGTGAAGCATTGACACAAGTTCCTGCGATAGAGAATTTTGCAACTATTATCACAGGAATAAGGCGATGTGGAAAAAGCACTTTGTTGTTGCAAGTACTCAAAAAAAACTATGAAGACGCTTTATATTTGAATTTTGAAGACATCAGGCTTACAGGATTTGAAACCTCTGATTTTGTTCGCTTAAAAAAAGAAATAGAACAACGAAAACTAAAAGTTTTGTTTTTTGACGAAATACAATTAGTCGAAAAATGGGAAATATTTATTCATCAGCTTCTTAATGAAGGATATACGGTTTTTGTTACGGGTTCAAACGCTTCTCTCTTGAGTAAAGAAATGGGAACACATCTTACGGGGCGTCATCTTTCTATGGAATTATTTCCGTTTTCGTTTTCAGAATATCTTTCGTATAAAAAAATCAATTCAGATGAAAAAGCACTTTCAGGCTATCTTCAAACAGGAGGAATGCCTGAATACGTAAAAAATAATCAACCGCAAATTATAACAAATCTTATTGACGATATTGTTGTTCGGGATATTGCTGTCCGATATGCCACACGTAATGTTGATTCGCTAAAACAATTGCTCGTTTATCTGATTTCAAATGTCGGAAGTCCTGTTTCTGCCAATAAACTTATGGGTATGTTCGGGATAAAGTCCACAACAACTATATTGGAATATTTTGCGTATTTTACAGATACTTACCTACTCGAATTTTTACCGCAATTCAGTTATTCACTGAAAGCCCAAGCCCGTAATCCTAAAAAAATATATGCAATGGACACTGGTTTTATAGATGCTGTATCGCTTTCGTTTACTGAAGATATGGGTCGAAAACTCGAGAATCTGGTTTTTTTGCACTTTCGAAGAATGTATCGGGATATTTATTTTTTCAAAGAAAAAAAAGAATGTGATTTCGTGGTTTTTGACAGAGGACAAGTACAGAAAATCGTACAGGTTTGCTATAATCTGAACGACGAAAATTTTGACAGAGAATATAGCGGACTTTTGGAAGCAATGCAATTTTTCGACCAAAAAGAGGGTTTTATCGTTACGTTAGACCAAAAAGACCACTTTGAAAAAGACGGATTTTCCGTTCGGGTAATTCCCGCTTTTGAGTTTGTAAAATAACGCTTTGAAATTTTGTGCATCAAAAATATTGAGTTCAAGTTTATAAAAACACCATTTTAAGCTCAAATTCAACAAGCTTTGATGTTAAATGAACCACAAAGCACATCAATTCCTCACTCAACAATTAAATCCCAAACGTAATCTTTAATTAACTTATATGTCCTATTTTTGCCACCGTTAAACATGGAAGAACAGAGAAATATAATAAAAGGCGTTTTTTTTGTAGGTTTTGGTGCTGCAATGTATGGAATGCTGGCAACTTTTGTGAAAATAGCCTATAACGAGGGATATACAACCGCAGAAGTTACGACAGCTCAATTCTCAATCGGGTTGATTATCCTTTTTTTAATCAACCAAATTCGAAAATTGTTCGGTAATAATCCAGTTTCAGTGAAAAAAGGCGACACTAAAAAACTCGTAATTGCTGGAACTTCTTATGGTTGTACAAGTTTGTTTTACTATTTAAGTGTTCAATATATCGACGTTTCTATCGCAATTATATTGTTGATGCAATCTGTTTGGTTGAGCGTTGTCGTAGAAGCATTCATCGATAAAAAACCACCTGAATTAAAGAAAATAATCGCTACAATAATCGTTCTGTTGGGAACGTTTTTCGCTACAAATGTGCTTCAATCTGATGTTCAACTTGATATTCGTGGATTATTTTGGGGAATGATGGCAGCGTCTTCCTATACCGCGACCATGTTTACTGCCAATAAAATCGCCAATTATTTGCCTCCAACCCAAAAAAGTTTTATCATGCTGATTGGCGGTGCAATTGTCATATTTTTATTTCTTATTTTCTCCCAAATCGGACCTTATTATTTTGATTCTTTTAAATCAATTTATCTAACATTTAGCGAAGATACATCAGGTATTCGTGCGTTTAATTGGAATATATTTGTCGGTTTTGGATTATTTTTGGCTGTTTTTGGCACTGTTTTGCCTCCAATTTTCTTAAATAAAGGATTTCCGCATGCCGGATTGGGATTGGGAAGCATCGTTTCATCAATCGAATTGCCTGTTTCTGTTATGATGGCTTTAATCTTGCTTGGAGAAAAAATCGCACCCATTCAATGGTTTGGGATTGTTTTGATTTTAGCTGCGATAATCCTAATGAATCTCAATAAGGAACTAAAATTTCTGCTTAAAAAAGGTTAAGAAAAAGTCAAAAGTGACCATGATTTTTGACTATTATCAACTTTACTTCTTTGTTCTCAATAATTTCTCCTACATTTGAAACAAATAAATCAAATGCCCAACAAAAAAAGGAAAAAGAAAGACATTCAACAATCTGTTCGGAAATTTTTCGATGCGCAACCCGACCAAAATTATTCCACAAAAGAGGTTTGTGATGCATTGAAAATAAAAGATAAAAACCTCAGAAAAACTGTTTTAACTGTCTTGATTGACCTTAAAAATGAAGGTTTTTTGAACGAATTTCAACGTGGAACTTTTACTTTAAATCAACAATTTCAGAATACCTTTGTTGGCGTCGTTGATTCAACATCACGTGGAACGGCGTACATCGTTGTTCCAGAGCTGGAAACAGACATTTATGTGCAAGGATACAACATGGGAAATGCGTTAGATGGAGATACGGTGGAAGTTTCCATTATTCGCCGCTCAAAACGTAAAATTGAAGGAGCAATTACAAAGGTTATTGAACGTAAAACTACACAATTTGTAGGCACTTTGGATGTTCACAAAAAGTTTGCGTTCCTGATGATTGACAGCCCGAAAATTCAAATTGATTTATTTATTCCTTTGGGCAAGTTAAAAGGCGGAAAAACAGGAGAAAAGGCTGTTGGGAGAATTACTTCGTGGCCAAAAGATGTTGATAATCCGTACGGAGAAATCGTTGAAGTATTGGGAGAAGCAAACAGCAACAATGTTGAAATGACTTCAATCTTGGTGAAAAACGATTTTGAAATCAAGTTTCCAAAAGAAGTGGTTGAGGAAGCCAAAAATGTAACCATAGATTTAGACCAAAACGAGGTGGAAAAACGCCTCGATTGTCGAAAAAAACTCACAATTACCATCGATCCATTTAATGCAAAAGATTTTGACGATGCACTTTCATACGAAATTTTGGAAAATGGAAATACAGAAATTTGCGTTCATATCGCAGATGTAAGTCATTATGTAATTGAAGGTTCTGCGACAGACCAAGAAGCGTTGAAACGTGGAAATTCAGTTTATTTAGAAGACAGAGTGATTCCGATGTTGCCCGAAGAATTGTCGAATTTTGCTTGTTCATTGCGACCAAATGAGGATAAATTTGCTTTTTCAGCCATTTTTGAGCTCGACCAAGAAGGAAATGTATCAAAAGAATGGTTTGGGAAAACAGTTATTCGATCGGATAGAAGAATGACATACGAAGAAGCCTTGGAAATCATTGAAGGAAAAGAAGACAAACACCAAGAAGCTATTTTGGGATTGGATAAAATTGCCAAAACCATTCGACGAAAAAGAATCCAAAAAGGAGCGTTGGCAATTGAATCTCGTGAAGTGAGTTTTGTTCTCAATGAAGAAGGCGAACCCATTGATGTTGCTGAAAAAATCCAGAATGATGCCAATCGTTTGATTGAAGAATTTATGCTTCTCGCCAACAAAAGAGTTGCTTTATTTGTCGGGAAAGTTCCAGGAGAAAAAGGTTCTTCTAAAGAGTTTATTTATCGCTGTCACGACAAACCAGAAGTGGAAAAACTCAATACTTTTTCTGTTTTTATCGATAAATTTGGTTACGATTTAAAATTTCAAAATATTGATAGCGTTGCGAAAAAGATAAATGCTTTTTTAGACCAAATTAAAAATCGTCCAGAATATGAATTGATTCAATCTATGGCAATTCGTTCCATGTCGAAAGCTGATTATCGAACCGGAAATATCGGTCACTACGGATTGGCATTTGATTTTTACACACATTTCACTTCTCCAATTCGTCGTTATTCCGACTTAATGGTGCATCGGATTTTATTGGATAAATTACAAGGAAAGAACAAAAGCTACGGAAATACGCTGAACGAAATCTGTAAGCATTTATCGGCACAAGAAAAAGCCGCTGCCGAAGCTGAAAGAGAATCAAACAAATTTTTCCAAGCAAAATACATGAAAGAACGTGTGGGTCAACAATTTACAGGAACTATTTCTGGATTAGCAGACTTTGGCGTGTTTGTTAAGATGGATGGAAATGCTTGTGAAGGAATGATTTCTTTGTCTGATTTACCAGGTGATTCGTATTATTTCGACCGAGATAAATTTCAAATTGTTGGAAGACAAACAAGGTATAAATTTAACTTTGGCGACCGAGTTTTGGTAAAAGTTATGGGCGTAAATCTAGCCAAAAAGCAAATCGATTTGAAAATTATTTAATACATCATGGATTAGTAAAGAACCAAACTCTCAATATTTTTTGATAAAACTTGTAATTTTTCTCTACCTTTTAGAAAATCCAGTTCAACCAAAAAGTTAAAACCAACAACTTCTCCCCCACATTTATTGATTAAGATAGCCGCCGCATTTGCTGAGCCTCCCGTTGCTAATAAATCGTCGTGAATCAATATTTTTTGCCCTGGCTTTATGGCATCAATGTGCATTTCTATTGTTGCTGTCCCATATTCCAGCGAATAGTCATACGATACCTTTTTATATGGTAATTTTCCTTTTTTACGAATCAAAACAAATGGAACACCCAATCGCATGGCCAATGGAAATCCAAATAAAAACCCACGACTTTCAACACCTGCAATTGCTTCAATCCCTTTATCCTCATAAAACTCTGCCAAGTAATTAACAATTTCACTTGAAAATTCAGCATCCAATAAAATTGGGGTAATATCCTTAAAAATAATCCCAGGTTCAGGAAAATCTGGAATATCCCGAATTACTTGTCTTAGCTTATGTTTTAGCGCATCTTCCATTAAATAATCGTATTTAGCTTGCACGAATGTACAAATTTTTAATGTTTAACGATAAAAAAAGACTACATTTGAAAAACAGATTATCAACGTATGGGAAAAGAATTAGCATCTATAAAAAAAATATTGATTATTATAGCAATTCCCATCGTATTTTATACGCTACACATACTTTCAGTAATTGTAGTTCCACTCATGTTTGGATTGTTTTTTGCATTACTTTTTATGCCGTTAATGCGGTGGTTTGAAAGCAAAAGGCTACCTACATTTCTAGGTTTAACCTCTGTCGTCATCATTGTTTCATTCATTTTTCTTGGCTCATACAAAATCGTTGAGTTAGCCAGTTCAGAATTAACAACAATCGATGATGATTATATCGCACGAATGGATGTTAGACTCAATCAATTGGCAGAACCAATCATCAATCTTATGAGAATAAACCCTGAAGAAGGAGAAAGCAATTTGTCTGCCTTGTTAAATAATGAAAAAGTTGTTGCCAATGTTTTTTCTAATGTGAGTAGCGGTATCAATATGGCAAGCGATTTTTTAACCATACTTTTGATGTCGGTTTTCTTTATGTTTTTGTTTTTAACGGGCTCCGTGAACATCCAAAATGTTCTTAAAACCTTTGTTTTTAAACAAGAAGAAACATCTTTCACGGTTTATAGACAAATTGAAAAAGATATTTTTTCATTTATTTCTATGAAGATTTTTATTAGCTTAATCACAGGTGTTAGCGTGAGTGTCTTATGTTATTCCTTTGGCATAAAATTTCCTGTTTTCTGGGGCGTAGCTGCATTTATGCTAAACTTTATTCAAATCATTGGTCCATTTGTTCTGGTTTTTGGATTATCCGTTTTTGCGCTTATCGAATTAAGTTATTCAGGAACATTTTTGGCGTTTTTCCTTATTTTACTTGCAATAGAAGCGATAACAGGAAATGTTTTAGAACCAATCATGATGGGGAAATCTTTTTCAATCAACACCATTACAATTATCGTAACACTTTCTATATGCGGATTAATTTGGGGAATTCCAGGATTTATCCTTTCTGTTCCGATTACGGTTTTGGTTAAGAAAATATTAGAATCTTTCCCCTCAACCAAGGATTTTTCAGATATAATGTCGTGATTTTAGACTAGCAACATCCACTTCCACAACTACAAGCGTGTGGTTTTTCAGCGTAAACAGTAATACTATAAATACCTGTACCTGTGCTCCCTGATTTGAATTGTTGAATTTCTTCAGACGACATATATTTAGAAAGGATATCATCTGGAATTATAATTTTCTTTTCTTTTTGGATTAAAATATTTTCAAATCCATTCTTACGGATTAAATCAAGATAATCGGTTTTTTGAATTGCTCCAGACACACAACCTGCATACATTTCTGCATCATTTTTTAATGCATCAGGCAATTCTCCGACCAAAACAACATCAGAAATAGCAAAGTGTCCTCCCGATTTTAAAACCCTGAAAATCTCTTTAAAAACATTGTCTTTATTCGGCACTAAATTTAAAACGCAATTGCTGATAACAACATCTGCAAAATTACCCATAACAGGCATGTTTTCTATGTCTCCTTCACGAAATTCAACATTTGTGAATCCAAGTTTATGTGCGTTTATTGATGCTTTTTGAATCATCGCTGGGGTAAAATCAACACCAATTACACGGCCATCCATGCCAACTTGTTGACGTGCAACAAAAGCGTCATTTCCAGCTCCACTTCCTAAGTCAATTACAATATCGCCTGCTTGAATCTTAGCAAATTCTGTTGGTAAACCACAGCCCAATCCTAAATCGGTTTCATTTTGATAACCCTCAACGTTTCCATAATCATCCGTCATAATGTTATAAACTTCTGTAGAACAACCACCAGCACCGCAACATGAAGTTTGATTTTCCTCTTTTCCTTGTTCAGCAATTCTCGTGTATTTTTGTCTAACAATTGATTTGATACCTTCGATGTTTTCCATAATTATTGAAGATTATTGAGTTAAATGAATTTAATCCATCACTTTTAAAGTGTTCGTTGAAATTTTAACAATTTCCTCGTATTGTTCAGGTGTTAAATCTGAATGAAAATAATTAATTGGATTTACTTTTTGTCCATTGTGTTCAACTTCATAATGCAAGTGAGGACCAGTAGATTTTCCGGAACTTCCTACCAAGCCAATAACTTCTCCCCTTTGCACCTCTTGCCCTACTTTTACCTTAAACTCGCTTAAATGAGCATAGCGTGTTTTATATCCAAAACCATGATTGATAACAATTTCTCTACCGTAACCCCAACTATTGTGTTGAACGGATTCAACCACGCCATCTCCAGTGGCAAAAACTTCAGTCCCAGTATCTGCTGAGAAATCCAGACCCCAGTGCATTTTTTTAGTTCCATAAACAGGGTCAACTCTCCATCCGTATCCACCAGCAGCATGTTTTAAATCATCATTCCGTACAGGTTGAATGGCTGGTAACGATGCAAGTCTATCTTTATTTTCTAATGCTAATCTGGTTAATTCTTTAAATGAAATACTTTGAGCGTGTAGCTTTCGTTCTACTTCATCCAATTTTGAGAAAGTTTCGACCAACAAATTGCTATTCGACATTTTTCTTAAATCTGCGTATGGATCACTTCCTCCCGTTCCCATCAAGCGCAACTCTTGAGGAAAAGAACTTGCACCCAAAGCTGTACGATACATATCTTCATCTCGAGATTTAATTACTTCTGTCACTTCGTTAATGAGCTCTAAACGGTCTTGAACAATGAGAAATTGAGCTTTTAATTCCGCTAATTCTTTTTTGGCTTTCTTTTCTGAGGTAGATTCAAATCTGTATGAAATGAAAAAGCCAATTACTATACTGAGTACAATCGTTGGGGCAATAAAAATAAAACCTCTAAAAATACGCTCTCCAATAGAACGCTTAACCCTTTCATAAGAAAGGGTTTCTGGATTATACTTATATTTAGTTTTTCTCATTGGTTTTATAATTTAACTGTAAACTAACTAAACAATTATCTTAATAAAAGCAATGCAAAATTAGGTAATTAATCTAAATTTGCAAAACTGTTAACGATGATTAACAGTTTTTATTACTTGAATTAATAGTTAATATCGATGAAAACATCAGAGATTAGAAAACAATTCCTTTCTTTTTTTGAAGAAAAAGCACACTCGATTGTTCCATCTGCACCGATGGTTATTAAAGACGACCCTACCCTAATGTTTACAAACGCTGGGATGAATCAATTTAAAGAATATTTCCTTGGTAATGCAACCCCAAAAAACAGTCGTGTCGCTGATACACAAAAATGTTTACGTGTTTCTGGAAAACACAACGACTTAGAAGAAGTTGGTGTTGACACTTATCACCATACAATGTTTGAGATGCTCGGGAACTGGTCGTTTGGAGATTATTTTAAAGAGGAGGCAATAGAATGGGCATGGGAATTGCTGACTGATGTTTATAAAATTGATAAGAACAACCTATACGTTACTATTTTTAAAGGTGATGAAGAAGATGGTGTTCCGCGTGATACAGCATCATACAATTTTTGGAAAAAATGGATTGATGAAGACAGAATTATCGAAGCAGATAAGGCCGATAATTTCTGGGAAATGGGAGATATGGGACCGTGTGGACCGTGTTCTGAAATTCATGTTGATATCCGTTCTCAAGCAGAAAAACAAAAAATTAACGGAAAAGATTTAGTAAACAAAGACCATCCTCAAGTTATTGAAATATGGAACCTTGTTTTTATGCAATTTAACCGAAAAGCCGATGGTTCTTTAGAAAAACTGCCCGCAACACACGTTGATACAGGAATGGGACTTGAACGCTTAGCAATGGTTTTGCAAGGAAAAACTTCCAATTATGATATAGATTTATTCCAAGAGCTAATTCAATATGTTGAAAAACAATCTGGATTTGAATATGGAAAAGACGAAAAAACAGACATTGCATTAAGGGTGATTGCGGATCATGTTCGGGCGATTTCTTTTTCAATTGCTGACGGACAACTGCCTTCAAATTCTGGAGCAGGTTATGTTATCCGTAGAATTTTACGTCGTGCTGTTAGATATGGCTTTGAAACATTGAAAATGAACGAACCATTCTTAGCTCCATTAAGCAAAGTTTTGGTGAAAGTGATGGGAGATGCTTTCCCTGAATTAGAGAAAAGCAAAAGTCTTATCTTCAAAGTCATTGAAGAAGAAGAAATTAGCTTCCATAAAACATTGGACAATGGAATCAATAAGATTGAAACGATTTTTAAACAATTAAAAGCAAAAGGTGAGAATCAAATTCCTGGAAAACAAGCTTTTGAATTATACGACACATTTGGTTTCCCGTATGATTTAACAGAGTTAATGGCTCGCGAAAACAACTTTACGGTTGATGAAAAAGGGTTTGAAGAGGCTCTTCAAGAACAAAAAGACCGTTCACGTTCTGCAACTTCTGTAAAAACAGACGATTGGATTGTGATTTCTGAAGACGATAAAGAAGAATTTATTGGATACGATTATTTGGAAACAAATATAAGCATCACGCGCTACCGCAAAGTAGAGCAAAAACAGAAATCTTTCTATCAGCTTGTGTTTAACCTTACTCCTTTTTATCCTGAAGGTGGAGGACAAGTTGGAGATACTGGATACATTGAGTCGAATGGCGTAAAAACATCAATTTTTGATACAAAAAAAGAAAATAACTTAATTGTCCATTTGGTAAAAGAACTTCCAACAAATTTAAATGCTCAATTTAAGGCAGTGGTTCATCAAGAAAGAAGGGCGTTGTCGGAATCCAACCACAGCGCAACACATCTTCTGCATTTTGCTTTGCGTGAAACGCTAGGAGAACACGTTGCACAAAGGGGTTCGTTGGTGCATCCCGACTATTTACGTTTTGACTTCTCTCACTTTTCTAAAATGACAGATGAGGAGGTTTTAACAGTTGAAAGAAGGGTAAATGAATTAATCCGTAAAAATATCCCGTTGAATGAAATGCGCAAAATCCCTATTGAAGAAGCAAAAGATATGGGAGCAATGATGTTATTTGGAGAAAAATATGGCGATGTTGTTCGTGTTATTCAATTTGGAGATTCAAAAGAATTGTGCGGTGGAACACACGTTCAAAGCACAGGAAATATCGGATTCTTTAAAATCATTTCTGAAGGTTCTGTCGCATCAGGTGTTAGAAGAATTGAAGCAATTACAAATACGACAGCAGAAAAGTATATTTACGACAAATTAAACAGTTTAGAAGAAATAAACGCATTGTTCAAAAATTCAAAAAACATTGTTCAATCCGTCGAAGAGTTAATCAATAGCAACCAATCGATGAAAAAGCAGATTGAAAAGACGGTTAGGGAGAATGCAAAACAAATAAAAGCCGATTTAAAATCTCAAATCAAAGAAAAAAACGGAATTCAAGTTTTAGAAGCGGTTGTTCCGCTTGACGGTGGTTTAGTTAAAGATATTCTTTTCCAACTAAAAGGTGAAGTTGACCAACTTTTTGCGGTTGTTGGTGGAGATGAAGGAGATAAATGTACATTAAGTATTATTATTTCTGATGATTTAGTGAAATCGAAAGGACTTCATGCAGGAAACATGGTTCGTGCCGCAGCTAAACATATCCAAGGTGGCGGCGGTGGTCAACCCTTTTTCGCAACTGCGGGTGGTAAGAATCCAAAAGGACTACAAGCCGCGATAAATGAAGTGACAAATTCGTTATAACATGTGTGGAATAACTGGATTTATTGATACAAAAAATAACACTGATGAGGCCTCTCTGAAAGAGATGACCAATACGCTGATTCACCGTGGGCCAGACGCTGGAAGTCAAGTGTTTTTTTCTGACAAACAAATGCAAATTGGCCTTGGACACAGACGATTATCGATTATCGATTTATCCGTAGAGGCCACACAACCAATGTCTTACAAAACATTTTGGATTTCGTACAATGGTGAAATCTATAATTATCAAAACATAAAAGATGAATTGATCGAATTGGGACATCAATTCAAAACAACTTCTGATACTGAAGTTATTCTGCACGCGTATGAGCAATGGGGAGAAAAATGTATAGAAAGGTTTAGAGGAATGTTTGCTTTTTTTATACTCAACACAGAAGATGGTCAAGTTTTTTGCGTAAGAGACCGTGTTGGTGTAAAACCATTTTATTACTATTTAAAAGATGGACTTTTTCTTTTTTCAAGCGAATTAAAAGCTTTCCATAAACATCCAAGGTTTAAAAAAGATATTCAATTAGAATCTGTAGAAATGTTCATGCAGTTCGGAAATATTCCTGCACCCCATACGATTTTCAAAAATACATTTAAACTCAAGCCTGGACACTTTTTATCTTTTAATATCAGTCATCTAAATGGCAATGATTTTTCATTTGACCAAACCCAATATTGGAATGTTTACGATGCTTACAATCAGCCAAAATTAGATATTTCTTTTGCAGAAGCGAAAACGAAAACAGAAGAAATCCTTCTTGATTCTTTTCAATTAAGAATGGTTGCCGATGTTCCAGTTGGTGTTTTTTTAAGTGGCGGTTTTGATAGTGCAGCGGTCGTTTCATTATTACAAAAAAGTCAATCACAACAATTAAAAACATTTACAATAGCTGTTCCTGAGATAGGATTAAATGAAGCACCGTACGCAAAAGATATTGCTAAGCGTTTGGGTACAGACCATACAGAATTTGAATGTTCCCATCGAGAAGCGATTAATTTAATTGAAGACTTACCTTACTATTATGACGAACCATTTGGAGACAGTAGTGCCATTCCAACAGGGCTCGTTGCTAAGGTTGCACGTGAACATGTAGCCGTTGCACTAAGTGCCGATGGAGGTGATGAAATTTTTGCTGGTTATAATCGCTACGACTATCTAATGATGTATGGAAAAAAATTGAACCAAATTCCAAAGCCTCTACGAAAAGTGCTGTCTGGAACGATGAACTTGATGGATGCGGATAAATTTCCCTATTTTAAAAATCAATATAATTTTGCCAATCGATACGAAAAGTTAAAAAATTTATTGAAAAATCCTTCGCCAGAACAGATGATGTGGAGTCTTTCGACGCAATTTGATGAAAAACAGATTTCTAATCTTATAAAAAACAGAAAACAACTTCCCACTTTGGCTTATCACAGCAAAGAATTAAAAGAACCTTACTATTCACCACTTTGTTACATGCTTGGAATTGATTATCAAACCTATCTTCCTGATGATATTATGACAAAAGTTGACAGGGCAACGATGCAATTTAGTTTAGAAGGGAGAGAACCTTTTTTAGACCATAACGTGATTGAATGGGCTGCCCAACTACCTGATGATTTCAAATATATGAATCGTGTCAAAAAACGCATTCTGAGAGAAATTGTTTACCAATATGTTCCAAAAGAATTAATGGATCGTCCAAAAATGGGATTTGCCATTCCTTATGAAAAATGGATGATGGAAGATTTAAGAAATCATGTTGAAGACTTTCTTTCAAAGTCAAGAATTGAAAAACAAGGAATTTTCTATGCAAATGAAGTGGAAAGACTGAAAACAAAGTTTTTTAATGGCAAGAAAGAATATGGATTAAAAATATGGTATCTGTTGATGTTTCAAATGTGGTGGAGTCGTTGGATGGATTAACAACGTACATTTAATTTTGGAAAGGTTTTTGCAATCTTACCTGGAAAAGCTAAATTTAATATAGATTTCTTTATTTTTGTAAAAATAAAAAACATGAAAATCCTTTTTGTCATATTATTAGTTGGGGTAAGTTCTGTGTCTTGGTCACAAAATAAGTGGTGGAAGAGTAAAAATGTAGATCTGAAAGCAGATGAGGAAGAAGAACAATCAACTGATACCATTCGCTATGTTAATGAAATCGATACAAATAACATTCAACCTGGAGAAGTTCATGTAATTAAAAGTCCGATGGTTGACAAAATCATTGAGTTTAAAGCGGCAAATATTTCTCCGTATGTTCGTCCTACCATGAAAGGATATCGTGTTCAGCTATTTTTTGATCAAAATCGAGATCAGGTTGACAAAGCACGGAGTCAACTTCTAGCGAAAGACAATGAAATTTCGATTTATGTAGAATACCATGCGCCCAATTACTACTTGCTTGTAGGTGATTATCGCTCACATTTAGATGCTGAAAAACTTCGCGCTGAAATGATAGAAGATTTCCCTGCGGCGATTGTAAAAGAATCACGTATTTATCTACCTAAAATAGATGAGAAAAAGGTCGTGGAATAACCGAAAACAACCACAAAACACATAGAATTATATGCAAATCGTGCTATGTTTAACGGCATAATTACCCACGTTTTAACCAAAAAAAAGCGTATTTCATCCTTTGCGCCCTTTGAGGTTATGAAAAAATCATCGTCCGATTAAACAGTCTATTCCAAAAAAAATAATCATCTTCACAATAATTGTTAATAAATAATCGTTTGAAGTTTTATATAATCAATTGGTTTTTAATATTTTTATCACTATAATCGAGTATAAATTAAGTGGAGTATAGTAACCACTTCAAAAAAACAGGGCGATACCGAAAAGCCATACGAGTAGGAAGTAACTTAAAACATAATCTTATGAAAAAGTCCCTTAAAAATGTGTTTGTTCAAAACAAACTTAAATTTTTCTCTCTTTTTTTATTTGGAGCATTAACAACACTCGTGCTAAATTCTTGCGCCAAAGAAGATGCTGCAGATGTGAATCAAGACAAAATTTGGACAGAATATCTGGTACATTACAATGAAAATGATGATAAAACACATGTTGTTGCACGTTTTCGTTTTGGGAATGCTATGGGAACCCTGCTTGAATTAGTAGATACAACAGGTGCAAGTGTTTCATTTAATGGAACGCCAATGCCTTATTCTATATTTTGGAGTGGTCACCACTTGGAGTTTGCAGGGAATGTAACAACAGGAACATTTGACTATGTAAATACCGAAGGAACAGTTTATTCAAACAGCGTTCCTTCTGGCACAGACGTAATCGCATTTCCTTCAGATTTTGACACAATTGCAAAATCACAAGCTGAAACCTTCACTTGGGTTGGAAATCCGCTATCTGCTAACCAAAGCGTTGGAATTTATGTCGGAAGTTATGGCTGGAATAAAGACGCACTGTTTTATACAAATGCAGTTGGAGCAAACAGCTTGGTGATGGGTGTTCAAGCAAAAAATAGTTTAACCGTTGGAACGGGAGGACTTTATATGCTTAGAGTCGTTGAAAACAATTCGATTAACGGTACTTCAAAAGGTGGTGTGATTCGTTATTCATATCGTCCGATTGACAAGAGTGTTGTCATCGTTCCATAACGTTTGATTATATTTTTTAATGAACCATTAAGGAGTTGAAAGATGTGATATCTCTTAACTACTTAATGGTTTTTTTGTCTCCTACTGCCAGTCTTCCTCCAAACAAAGGAACACATTTAACTTTCTTTGTTTTCAAAACGTTTAAGACACTTTTGGTTTTTGTAAATAATTCAAGCGAATAATAAGATTTTACTCTTATGCTTGCATTCAACTAATTTATTTTAGTATCTTAACGTTCTGAACCCACTTAAATCAAAAAAATGTTAAAGATGAAAGAGTTAACAACCGAATTCGAATCTCCAGCAGATTTTACGGAAAAATTTATTAATCGAACAAACAAGAACTTATTCTTAACTGGTAAAGCTGGTACAGGAAAAACGACTTTACTCAGAAAGATTATAGAAACAACATACAAAAACACCGTAGTTGTTGCTCCAACAGGAATTGCCGCATTAAATGCTGGTGGCGTAACCATTCATTCTTTTTTTCAATTGCCTTTTGGTGCATTTTTACCCATAGATGAACGACCTCCTTTTAGCGGATATTCGATGCAATTCAACACAAAAAACACACTGTTGCGTCATGCACGAATGAATAGAAAAAAGCAAGATATTATGCTAAAACTCGAACTGCTCATTATTGATGAAGTGAGTATGCTCAGGGCAGATTTATTAGATGCAATTGACCATACATTACAAAAAAACCGTCGTGATGACAGACCTTTTGGTGGCGTTCAAGTACTTTTTATTGGAGACTTATTGCAACTCCCTCCGATTGTCAAAGATCAAGAATGGAGCGTGTTAAGTCGATACTATAAGGGACAATTTTTCTTTCATTCAAAAGTTTTGGAAGAAAATCCTCCGTTTTACATTGAGTTAGAGAAGATATATCGTCAAAGTGACCAAAGATTCATAAGTGTCTTGAATGAACTCAGAAATAATTTTATTTCACCAGAGAATTTGGAGCTTCTAAATCAATATGTTCAACCAGATTTTGATGCAACCAAACACGAAGGTTACATCACATTGACAACGCACAACAACGTTGCAGACAGTATAAACGAAAAAGCGTTAAAAACCATCCAACAAAAGTCTTTTAACTTTTACGCAAAAACTACAGGCGATTTTCCCGAAAATATATACCCAATTCCGAAAGAAATGGAATTAAAAGTTGGCGCACAAGTTATGTTTATCAAAAACGACATGAGTTATGAGCGCAGATATTTCAACGGAAAAATTGGTGTTGTGTCAAGTTTATCAGCCGACGAAATTTTTGTTACTTTTCCAGAGGAAAACAAAACCATACAAGTAGAACCTTTTGGCTGGGAAAACAAAAAATTCACATTGGATGATAAAACCGGAGAAATCAAGGAGAAAACAATTGGTGTCTTTTCACATTATCCTTTAAAATTAGCTTGGGCAATTACAGTTCATAAAAGTCAAGGCCTAACGTTTGAAAAAGCTGTTTTAGACTTGTCACGTGTTTTTGCTCCAGGTCAAGCGTATGTTGCTTTATCTCGACTTGTTTCCTTAGACGGATTGGTGCTAACAGAACCCATTCAACTCAATGGGCTAAAGAATGAAGCTGATGTTGTTAATTATGCAAAAAACAAAGCCGATAAATCAACCATGATAAAGGCTTTAAAAGAAGAAACCGCCATTTATTTGCGTAATCGACTACAAAAAACTTTCAACTGGGAAGTTATGGTGACAAAATGGTTGACATTAGAATCTCAACATAAACAAGCGGGTGAACGAAGCGAAATGGGGAAAAACAGAACCATCTTTGAGAAGCAAACCCGTCTTTTATTAGACACTCTGGAACCTGCTAAAAAATTCAGAGAACAGCTGATAAGGATTTGCTCTCAACGCCCAATAAATTTAGAAACAATTCAAGAAAGATATGAAGCGGCATACACTTATTTTATGGAAAAATTAGAACCGGTTTTCCATAGCAACCTCAAACAAATGGTGATTATAGGAAGCCAGAGCAATGCCAAACAATATTTTGAAGATTTGGCTGAATTGGATGAATTAATAACGGATGTAATTGGAAATTTAAAAAAGGATAAAAACCTTGTACAAGCAATTGCCAGAGGAGAAGAACCAACAAAAAATCAGATTTGGGATAACGAAGTAAGAAATTTTAAAATTCACAAAGTTGAAGCAGTAAAAAATGAAGTTCAGAGAGAAAGACCAACTTTAGCGGAAGAAGCAGATTTTTTCTATTTAAAGGAGGAAGTACTACCAGCCAAAACTAAAAAAAAGAAGGAAAGCTCTAAACCAAAACGCGTGAAAGGCCAAACTTATATTGATACCTTAGAACTGTACAAACAAGGAAAATCAATTGCAGAAATTGCAAAAGAACGTTCGCTCACGGAAAGCACAATTCAGAGTCATTTCGCTCATTGGATTAAAAAAGGAGAATTAACACTGGATGATGCATTAACGAAGGACCGAATTCAAGTTTTAGAGGAAATCTTTGGTGATACAGTTCCTGAAGTAATAAACGAAGCAAAAGCCAAAGCTGGAGACAAGGTTACGTACGGAGAAGTAAGACTCTATCAAGCAAGTCAATCTGCTAATACATAAAAATAAGAAAACTTTAAATCAAATTCAACTTATTCATTAATCCTTCTCGGTATGAACCTCCGATAGGAATGAGTTTTTTTCCGTCTTCTAATTGAAGATTAGGATAATCAATTAAGGCAATCTTATCAATTCTAACGATATAAGAACGATGAACGCGAATAAAATCAGCGTCACCCAGCTTACTGTCAATATCTTTCATGGTTGAGTGGATGGTGTATTTCGAATCTAAGGTGTTAATTACCACATAATCTTTTAGTGCTTCAACGAAATAGATGTCTTTTGTGTTGATTTTCACTAACTGTGAGTTTGATTTCACAAAAATAAAGTTTCTAGAATTTTTTCCTTCTGCTAATGTATAAAGCAAGTCAAGCTCCTTGTTTTGATCTTTTTGTTTTTGATGATTAAAGAGTGCAATCTCAATGGTTGAACGTAAGTCAATTTCTTTAAATGGCTTTAAAATATAGCCACTTGGCATTGTAATTTTAGCCTTTGACAAAGTAGAGTCATCTGCATAAGCTGTCAAAAATACAATTGGAATATTATATTCTTCCCTAATGATTTCAGCGGCTTCAATTCCACTTAATTCTCCCTTTAACATGATGTCCATTAGGATTAAATCTGGAGAAAGATCTTCTGCCAATTTAATCGCTTTTTCTCCTGTAGTAGCGGATCCACAAACCTCATATCCAAGACGGGTTAAACTACCTTGAATGTCTTCTGATATAATCATTTCGTCTTCTACGACTAATATTTTTGCCATTCGATTTTGTTTTTATTAATGTTTACATTCATTCCGAACAAAAGCTCCAATGAAATACCTTGAAGCTAATAAATCCCTGTATCAAACACTAAATCAGGATTCAATATCAATAAAAGGCAATCAGTTCTCGTTAAATACACATCCTTATCAAAAACAGAAAACAAAGTCACTTCTTGTAAGGATTATATATTAACAGTTTTAACTCCTTTATAAATTCTGTAAATCTCAAATATAATTAAATAGTCTAATATATTAAACGGAAATATAACTAAAGTATTATTGAACAAATTTCCTTCATGAACATTCCTTCTTTTTGACTGTTATTTTATTATTATTCTGTATAATTGTTACGACAAAAAAGGTTCAATAAAAAATCGAAAAAATAAATATGAATATTCTTACTCAAAAGTTTACTACTCAATACGAAACGGCACCATTTTCAAAGATTAAAAATGAAGATTTTTTACCCGCTATTTTGGAGGCAATTGAAAATGCCAAATCTGAAATCAATGCAATTGTTGAGAGCAAAGACGAACCAACTTTTGAAAACACCTTAGAAGCAATGGCGTTTTCTGGAATGCAATTGGATCAGGTTTCTTCAATATTTTTCAACTTGCATTCGGCGGAAACAAATGATGAGATTGAAGATATTGCTCAAGAAGTGGCTCCAGTACTCTCTGAATTTCAAAACGACATTACACTCAATCCTAAATTGTTTGAACGTGTAAAAAAAGTTTATGACCAAAAGCAGAATCTTACATTATCAAAAGAAGAGGAAATGTTGTTAGACTCTACCTATAAATCTTTTGTAAGAAATGGAGCTTTATTAGATGATGAAGAAAAATCAAAATTAAGAAAATTAGACGCTGAATTGTCGATGTTGAAACTTACTTTTGGGAAAAACGTTCTGGCAGATTCTAACGCATATCAATTACATATTACTGACAAAAATGAAGTCGAATCTCTTCCTAATGCAGCAATTGAATCTGCTGCTGAATTAGCAAAAAGTAATGGAAAAGAAGGCTGGATTTTCACCTTGGATTATCCAAGTTATTTGCCTTTTATGAAATTCGCTAAAAATCGTGAGCGCAGAAAAGAATTGGCACTTGCTTTCGGGAAAAAAGGATTTCAAAATAATGAAAACAACAACGAAAAAGTCGCTATTCAGATTGCAAAATTACGCTTTGAAAGGGCAAAATTATTGGGTTATCAATCGCATGCAGACTTTGTTTTAGAAGAGCGTATGGCTGAATCACCAAAGAAAGTAATTCAATTCTTAAACGACCTACTCATAAAAGCAAAACCTGCAGCAAAAAAGGAATTTAAAGAATTAGAAGATTTTGCTAAGGAAATTGACGGCATTGACCAACTCCAAAAGTGGGATGGTGCATATTATTCATATAAATTGACGCAAAAGTTATTTGATTTAGATGAAGAAGACTTAAAACCATACTTTCAGCTAGAAAACGTGCTTAACGGGGCTTTTAAAGTTGCCAAAAAATTATATGGTTTAACTTTTACAGAAGTCAATAATATCGATAAATACCACGAAGAAGTAAAAACTTATGAAGTAAAGAACGATAAAGGAGATTTTATCGCTGTTTTTTATGCTGACTTCTTTCCCCGCAAAGGGAAAAGACAAGGTGCTTGGATGACAAGTTATAAACCACAATTCATCAAAGATGGCAAAAATCACCGCCCACACATTTCCATTGTTTGTAATTTTTCACGACCAACAGCAACCATCCCGTCGCTTTTAACATTTAACGAAGTTACAACGTTGTTCCATGAGTTTGGTCATGCTTTACACGGAATGTTAGCCAATACAAAATATCCTGGACTTTCAGGGACTTCTGTTTATTGGGATTTTGTAGAGTTACCTTCACAAATCATGGAAAATTGGTGCTATCAAAAAGAAGCGTTGGAACTTTTTGCAAAGCATTATGAAACCGGAGAAGTTATTCCAATGGATTTGATTGATAAGATCAAAAAAAGTGCCAACTTCCAAGAAGGAATGGCAACGGTTCGTCAACTTTCATTTGGTTTGTTAGACATGGGTTGGCACGGACAAGATCCAACTCACATTTCTAACCTGAAAGCGTTTGAAAAAGAACAGTTTGCAGCAACTCAGCTCTACCCTGATGTCGAAGGAAATGCGATGAGCCCTGCATTTTCACACATTTTTAACGGCGGATATTCTTCTGGTTATTATTCTTACAAATGGGCAGAAGTTTTGGATGCTGATGCGTTTGAGTATTTTCAAGAAAACGGAATATTTAATCGTGAAATTGCTAACAAATTCAAAGAAAACATTCTATCAAAAGGAGGAACAGAACACCCAAGTATTTTATACAAACGATTTAGGGGAAAAGATCCAGAAGTGGATGCCTTGTTAAAAAGGGCGGGACTGATATCGTAAAATATTGTATTAAACTCCTTGCATCGTACTGAGTCGATGGTATAAACCACCTTTCTCAAAGAGCTCTTCGTGTGTTCCTTGCTCAACGATTCTTCCTTTATTCAAAACCAAAATAACGTCTGCATTTTTGATGGTACTTAATCTGTGAGCAATCACCAAAGAGGTTCTGTTTTTCATTAATTTATATAGTGCATCCTGAACCAGTTTTTCGCTTTCTGTATCCAAGGCTGATGTTGCTTCATCTAAAATCATGATAGGTGGGTTTTTCAATACAGCACGAGCAATTCCAATCCTTTGTTTTTGTCCACCCGAAAGTTTGTTTCCCCTTTCTCCAATATTGGTAAAATAACCTTCTTCAAGTTCAGAAATAAACTCATGAGCGTTGGCAATTTTTGCTGCTTGCATCACTTCCTCTTCTGTTGCTTCAACGCCAAAAGCAATGTTGTTAAAAACCGTGTCGTTGAAAAGAATAGATTCTTGACTTACCACGCCGATCTGATTTCTTAATTCTTCCAAAGAAAAAGACTTTATATTGATTCCATCGTATAGAATTTCTCCAGAACCAACGTCGTAAAAACGAGGGAGCAAATCAGCAATGGTTGACTTTCCACTCCCCGATTCCCCAACCAAAGCCACTGTTTTACCACGATTTATTTCAAAATTAACCGCATGTAAAACATCATCATTTTGATAAGCAAAAGACACATTTTTAAATGAAATTTTATCTTTTAATGGTGCGATTTCAACAGGATTTTCCGGACTTTTAATTTTTTCATCTAGGTTTAAAATTTCTTCAATACGGTCTTGACTTGCTTTGGCCTTACTCATGTTTGCTGAGTTTTTAGCCATGTCTTGAACAGGTCTCAAAAGTTGAGAAAAAACAATGATAAATCCGATAAATTGTTCCCCAGTAAATCCATCTTCTTGCGTATTTTCTAAAATCATCGAGCCACCGTACCACACAATTATAATCATCACGCAAGCGCCTAAAAATTCATTCAAAGGTGAAGATAAATCACGTTTTCTAAAAGCACGTGTAATTAATTTTTGATGGTGAAGGTTGTTTTTAGCAAACTTTTCAATTGCAGCTTCTGTTGCGTTAAAAGCCTTAATAATTCTTATTCCCCCAAGATATTCTTCAAGAATCGAAAAAAGAACGCCCATTTGTTTTTGTCCTTTTGAAGCCGTTCTTTTTAAACTTTTTCCAATACGGGAAATAATCAATGCAGAAATTGGCAACAAGATAAACGAAAATAAAGTAAGTGGAACGCTCCAGTATAGTAAAACGCCAACAGTAATGATGATGGAAATCGGGTCTCTAAAAAACAACTCCAACATAGAAACCACAGCAATTTCAATTTGGTCAACATCACTGTTCATCCTTGACATCACGTCGCCTTTTCTCTCTTCAGTAAAAAAAGCAATGGGAAGGTTCATTGTTTTTTTAAATAATTTATCCCGATAGTCGCGAACAACAGCCATTCTAAGTTGTGATTGATGAAAAATTGCGAGGTATCGGAAAAGATTTTTTAAGAAAAACGCAATTCCGACAGAGATACAGACAAAAAGCAATGCTCCTTTTGGGTCGTTTGCTGCCATAGAATACATAAAATAATTGTAGTAATCTTGAATATATTCAAAATAAGACATAATGCCTTCACCACTAAAAACAGGTTTGTGAACAACCTCTAACGCCTCATCAGATGGGAAAATTACATTTAGGAAAGGTACGAACAACACGAGCGAAATCAAATTAAAAATCACATACAATAGGTTGAAGAATATCGTTGCGATTGCCCTCCATCTATATATAAAAGTAGCTTTAAATATCGTCTTTAATTGCTGCATGACAACAAAGATAAGAATTTCACTTTGCTAAATTCCTATCACTTCAATTTTATCAAAATATTTTCCTCTTAAAACAATAACTTTTACCTCATTTTACTTTTTACTTCTTATCTTTGTTGAATGGGATCAATACGACAGCAAAAAATTTCAAAAGTTATTCAAGAAGAACTCTCTGTGATTTTTCAAAGACAAGCAAGGGAGTTGGGTCTTGGAGCAATGGTTACAGTTACAACGGTACGTGTCACTTCTGATTTAAGTTTAGCAAGGGTTTACCTAAGTATCTTTGCAGGTCCACCAAAAGAAGAAGTATTGGCACACATTCAAAGTAACAAAGGTAAAGTTCGCGGGGAAGTCGGAAAACGACTAAAAAGTATGCGACATATTCCCGATTTGGCATTCTTCATCGATGACTCGCTTGATTATGCTGAAAAAATTGATGAACTATTAAAACAATAAATGAATGTAGCTCGATTTATAGCGCGACGTTATTCTAAAGCCAAAAAAACAAGAAATGTAATCAACCTTATTTCTTCAATAAGCGTGGTCGGTATTGCAGTATCTACAGCTGCTTTGATAATTCTTTTGTCGGCATTTAACGGGATTGAGCAAATGGTTATTAAACTCTACAGTGATTTTGACACTTCTCTTACTGTTCGTTCGAAAAAATCGAAAACATTTAACCAAGATTTTATAAATATTGAAGGAATCAACCAGATTTTGGGTATAGACAATGTTTCTCGGGCACTTGAAGAGGTCGTAATCCTCAGATTAGGCGACAAATGGGTTCATGCAAAAATGCTGGGTGTTGATAGTTCTTTTTTGGAAATGTCGCACATGGACAATCACTTGGTGGATGGGAAAGGTGTTTTGTATGAAGATGATGTTCCGCAAGCTATTTTTGGGGCAACATTACTCGACAAATTAGATGGTTTTATTCCTGAAATCGAAGGGTTTCAAGAGGAAGTTGTTTTTAATGTTCCTTTGAGAGAAGGGAAAATCCGCTTGGGCAAAAATCCATTTAATGTCCAGATTGTTCCCGTATCTGCACGAATGAATTTTAATCGTGAAGTAAATGCTGAATACGTTGTAGTGCCGTATGATCTTGCCAATGAATTACTGGATTACGACAGAGATATCACGGCGGTTTTCATTGATGTTAATGATAAATTTAATTTGAAAAAAGTAAAAAATCAAGTTCAAACATTTCTGGGGGAAGATTTTGAAGTAAAAACAAATTTTGAAAAGAATGAATTGATTTTTAAAACCAGTCAAACCGAACGGTTAATAGTGTTTTTCATACTTGTTTTTATCTTTATTTTGGCGTCATTTAATTTAATTGCTTCCATCACCATGCTTTTTGTAGAAAAACGCAAAGACATTGCTACTTTGTTTAGTTTGGGAGCCGATAAAAAGATGATTTTTAATATCTTCTTCTACGAAGGGCTGATGATTGTCGGAAAAGGAATTATCATTGGTTTGATATTGGGTTATGTGGTTGCACTTGGGCAATATTACTTCGGTTTTGTTGAAATGCCAAGTATAACAGGCGAAGCATTTCCGATGTACCCAATGTGGAAAGACTTTTTTATTATAACAGGTTCGGTTTCAATTTTGGGATATATCATTTCATATTTTCCATCTAAGATTCTTGTCAATCGCTACAACCTGCACAACTCAATAAAACATCTGTAAGATTTGAATTGTTGTAAATTAGCGATGAATTAAAAAAACATTATATTTAGGAAATATTTTACGCTTACTAATTACAAAAAGGTAAAGAAACTTAACGATTATATGTTGCATTCGTATGCCTTTCTAAGTTATAGGTGTGTAGATGAGTGAGTTATGCAACACATCTATTAGAAAATAGCACAGATTTACGCTACATCCAAGAGCTTTTAGGTCACAACAGTAGCAGAACTACTGAAATTTACACGCATGTTTCTAAAAAGAAAATTGAGAATATAAAAAGTCCGTTTGATGATTTGTGAAATTT
>Ga0265293_10004070_pt1 | contig 26262 bp, 27 predicted proteins | sample Munlanlewell138R_FD_192505 | JGI IMG/M metagenome (GOLD analysis project Ga0265293, IMG submission 192505) | Leachate microbial communities from a municipal landfill in Southern Ontario, Canada - Leachate well 138R | ecosystem: Engineered > Solid waste > Landfill > Unclassified | place: Canada...
TTAGCTATATATTACTCACCCATCCGCCACTAATCCATCTTGCAAGCAAGATTTCATCGTTCGACTTGCATGTGTTAAGCACGCCGCCAGCGTTCACTCTGAGCCAGGATCAAACTCTCCATAAAAAGTTTAATAAGCTAAAGACTGCTCTATAAAAGAGTAGATCAATAGTTTTTGATTTATGAAGTGTTTTTATATCTATATGTTATATAGATTTTTCCTTTGCTCTAAGGTCACTTGTTTAGATTTCAAAGATTGACATTGACAATTAAATAATAAATAACATATAGGTATAAAACATTTATAGTTACTAACTAAAAGTAGTAAGGATAATAAAAGATAAACCTAAAACTCTTTTAAGAGTTACTCTAACAAGTTTGAAGCGTTAAAGTCTTATTTAAAAGAGGTTGGAATTATATTGCAAGGAAGCTTAAGGGGAGGTTAAAATTAGTTTTTGATATCTACAAAACCTGTTTCTGGTTCAATAGTTATAGTGATATTTTCTCCATTTTTATGTTCTAATATAATTTCACAAAGTGCACTGATGAGTCTATCTTTTTGATATGAGGATGTGTAGGTTGCCAAATTACCTTTCATGGGCCTTCCTAAGTAGTCAAAGATAACTCTTCTTGAGCCTGTAACGCTACATGTATTGCTAAATGTTACCTCTTTTATTCCATATTTTTTTCCAAGATTGAGCTCTGAAGTTGCCCTTTTATCAGATGTTTTAACACTGCCAACTCCTCCAGTTAAAAGTTTTTCAGGATTTAGTGGATTTTTTGCTATTTCAGTTAAATCTGGATTTCCAGTGGAGCCTCCAGTAGTATCTTCAAATATAGTGTATGCAACCTCTCCTTCTGAACCTAGCTTGTTCTTTTCAGTGCCTTCTCTTGTGACAATGAGTTGCCATCTTTTTTTAAACCAATTTGCATCATTTGGATCAAATTTATCTGCTTGCATTGCAAGATGTTGGGTGTATCTTATGTGACTCATAAGCTGATCAGCGGCTAATCTAAGATTGTTATCATTTAGTCTTGGTGTTGCTACTAATGCTAAAATACCAACGATAATGATGATAAATATTAGCTCAATCATAGTAAAAGCTTTTCTTAAATCAATCTGTTTCATGAAGATATCTTACCACAAATTAAATGATTTTAATACGAAAATGAGCAATTTTCTTATTTGTGTAGACAAGAATGAAGTCGCCTTGCTCTACTTTTTGATCTTTTAACTCCATTAAATAGTACTTTCCACCTTCATTTATGCCATAAAACTTTAACCTTGGAGCAAGTTTTGGATTGTTAGTTTTGACTTCTTTTATCTCTTTTTGCTTGATCCATTTGGCTAACTCTTTTGCTATGTGATAGTTGTGAACAAAGTGAGTGTCAACTCTTTTTACCAAATGATAAAGTGGTTTATTAAAGATGCTAAGAGTAAAGTTTAAACTTAAACTAAAAAGCACAACCATTAGTAATGAAGTGTGCCATCTTCGGTGCCTTGGAAGTCTTACTCTAAAACTATTGAAAAAAGTCCTTGTCATTAAAGGAACAGCAATCACTGCATATGGTAAAAAATCTTCCAAAATAAGCTGTTGCCTTAGGGAAAATAGGGCTGAGAAAGCAAATGCACTAAATGAGATTACCCATAAGAGCTCTTTTTTTTCTTTAATTAAGATTCTATACATCGTGTAAACATAGTAGAGAAAAACTAGGGGTGAAAAAGTTATGGCATAGATGCCAAGCGTATCTAAAAAATATCCTTTTGGTTTTCCTCTTGCGTCAAATCCATATACGCTCATAGATATTGCAAAAAGTAGTAAAGAGAGGATTATGAGGGTTCTGTCTTTACTTGTTATGCCATAGAAAAATAGTGCAAAATACAAAATGGCAAATGAGCCATCTACAAAAAGCGAAAACAAAAGCACAAAATAGGCAAGTTTTAACTGTTTATTTTGATAAAACCATACAAACAAAAGTGTTAGCAAAATAACCAATGATGCTTCATTTACAAGCAGGGCAGCGGCAAAAACACCTGGTAGCATTAGGTATATGGCTACGCTAAAAAGCCTATCTATCTTTCTTTTTAAAAGTGGTTTTGAAATTTTATATAAAAGTGTCGCCGAAATGAAGTGAAAAAACACAAAAGGGAGTCTTAGGGCAAAGTCATTTTGGCCAAAAATAGTGCATGAAGCTTTTACAATGTAGTGCAAAAGTGTTCTATCTTCAAAAAATACTTTAGCTTCATGGTAGCTAATGGAGAGTTGTGTTATGCCATAAAATAGAAATATCGCGTGGGCAAGATACAAAAGTCCTAAAATACGATTTTCACTCATAACCTTAAAAAATTCTCCAAAATCTCTTTTCCATGCTCGCTAAAATAAGCTTCTGGATTAAAAAGTGTTCCGTATATGGGTAGATTTTTTATCTCTATTGCCATTATTTCGTCATCTTCTGCACTATAGGCTCTTGGGATTATTTTATCTACAACAAGCTCTTTATCTATCGCTAAGGAGTGGTATCTTGTGACTTGAAAAGTTTTTGGCAACTCTGCAAATAGCGGACATCTTTCATCTTGGATGATTTGTGATGTTTTTCCATGCATTAATGTTTTTGCTTTTCTAAGTCTAGCTCCAAAAGCTTCAGCAATGATCAAACATCCAAGTCCTATGCCTAAAATTGGCTTTTTATCTTTAAAAAACTCTACACTCTCAAGGGAGATTCCAGCATCTTTGGGCAGGCCAGTTCCAGAGGAGATGATGATTTTTTCTATATTTAATTTTAAGAGTTCATTCACGCTTAATTCATCATTTTTTATGATTTTTAAATCGGCTCCTAGCACCCTAACTAATTCAGCAATATTATAAGTAAAACTATCGTAATTGTCTATCAGTAAAATCATTCTATCTCACTTTTTGATTTTTAATATTATACCCACAGTTTTTTATATTTAAGAAATTGGTTTTATTAATAGTAAAAAATATTAAATTATGATCTTCTTACCCTCTCCTTTTTCCTCATAAGTAATCCCATCTCTAATATGATAAATTCTTTTAAAAGTTGGTATAATTTTTTCATCATGAGTTACCACAATTATGGCTATTTTTAACTCTTTTGCCATATCGTTTAAAATTTTGATTACGGTTAATGCTCTTTGAGAATCAAGAGGCGCAGTTGGCTCATCTGCTAAAATTATAGGGGGTCTATTAATGAGTCCTCTTGCTATAGCCACTCTTTGCTGTTCACCGCCAGACAAGGCACTAGGTAGAGCGTGAGCTCTATGATGAACGTCGAGCTCTTTTAGTAGATTGAGTGCTATTTTTCTAGAATAATCTTTCCCTTTACCTGCAAGCATTGGCAATAAAGCTACATTATCAATAGCGTTTAAAAATGGAATCAAATATGGAGCTTGAAAAATAAACCCTATTTTATCTCTTCTTAGGGCTCCTAAATCTTTAATTAACCATTTATTATCATAAATAATCTCTCCATTAATAGACATTTTTCCGCTAGTTGGCTCCATCACAGCCCCTAGACATTTAAGTAAAGTGCTCTTGCCTGATCCTGAGGGGCCAATTAATCCAACAACTTCGCCAGGAGAAACTTCCATATTTACATTTTTTAGAGCTAAAACAGCTCTATCTCCCTCTCCAAATTGTTTTTTTAACTCTTGAATTTTAATGCCACCACTCATAATTTATCCTATCGCTTCTGCTGGGTCTATTTTTAAAGCTAAATTAATAGAGATTAAGCTTGAAAAAATTGAAATAGTCATTACTCCTAAAAAAAGTAAAAATGTATCTAAATTAGTTAAAAGTACATATTTTGGAAAGAAATCTGCCATAAAGTATGCTGAAATTTTTCCAATCATAAATCCTATCAATCCTAAAATTAAAGATTGTTGCAAAATCATCCAAGCAATTGTTCTATTTCGTGTACCTAATAGTTTTAAAACAGCAATCTCTCTAGCTTTTTCCATAGTCAAAGTATAGATTATAAAAGCAACTATGGTAGCACTTACAACGGCTAAAATTACTAAAAACATTGAAATTTGTTTAGCTGATGTTGCAATTAGTTTTCCTATTAAAATCTCTTCCATCTCGCTTTTATCATAAACAGTTAAACTCTTCCATTTTCTTATCTCATTGGCAATTTCTTGTGCATTAAAACCATCTTCTACATTTACCAAGATAGCATTTACTGCTCTATTTTCAACCAATAAAGAGCTCACCCCTGCACTTACCGCACTATTTTTAAAAACTGGATTGGCCTCAACTCTTCTTCTATCCATTAAAATTGCTTCATTGTCTTTTAAAAATTGCGCCTCTTTAGCGTCTTTTAGTGGTATATAGACAATCGGATCTCCACTAGAAGAGACATGCCTGTGAGTTAAACCGACAACCTCATAGTGGTTTCTTCTTATTTTAATCTTATCTCCAATTTTAAAGCCAGTAGCTATATCTGCCACCGCCTCATAATGCCCTTTTGCAACATGTCTTCCCGCAATCAAATATGGTGGCCAGCCAGCCTGAGTGATCTCCCCAGAAGATATTCCAGCTACCATAGCTCTTACATCCTTGCCATCTTTTTGTAATTGCATAGTCAAATATGTCACATTGGCAACATCTTTAACCCCTCTTACCACACCAATGCTTCTATATAAATCATCTGGGATTGTTGAGGATTCTGCATAAGGTCCCAAAGTCTCTTTTTGCACAACCCATAAGTTAGCTCTACTATTGTCTAGCAAAACCTTTCCATCATCAACCATCCCCCTATACACACCAGCCATTATCAAAGTTATGCCTACCAAAAGCCCTAATCCAACTCCTGTTAGTAAAAATTTACCAAATGAATGAATAATGTCTTTTATGGCTAGATTTATCATTTTTTAAAGCCGCCTAGCTCTTTAACAATTTTAATTTTACTTTGAGGAGTTATCTCTTTTTTGCTATAAACAACAATCTCATCTCCTTGTTTAATTTCACCAAAAACCTGAACCATACCATCTAAATTAGAATCTAAAATTTTAACTTCAATAAACTCTATCTCATCACCATCGACTCTCCAAAGCCCTACTTTTTCATTAAATTTTCTAATTGAAGCACTTGGTACCGTAAGTTCTTCTTTAGTTTTGGGCAAAAAAACTTTAACTTCAGCTATTTCACCAATGGGAGGTACTGTTGCAGTTGTATCGAATGTAATTTTTGCTAGAAGCTCCTCTGTTATCAAATCCGCTAAGGGCTCAACTCTATAAACTTGACCTGTAATTGGACTGTTTTTTTTAGATCTTAATAACACTTCAGCCTTTAAATCTCTAACTAACTCTTTAGTAGTAGCTTGGTCAAACCTAGCATCTATCCATAAATCATTTGGATCTATAATTTCAAATATAATATCGCTTGAAGTTACATTCTCTCCTATCTCTGCTTTTCTTGAAACTATGTATCCACTAGCGGGAGCTTTAAGTTCTAAGTATTTTTTTTGAACACTAAGCACATCTAGTTCAGATTTATTTCTATTTAAATACTCTTGTGCACTCTTTAAAGAAGCCAAAGAGAGCACTAGATCATTCTTTTTATAAGAAAACTCTTCATCACTAACAGCATTGGCTTTAAAAAGTTTTTCATATCTTTCAAACTGTTCATTGGCAAAATTTGCTTCTTTTTTGGCTTTTTCTAAAAGCGCCGCAGCCTCTAAGATAGCAGCTTTTTGAGCAATAATCTTTTCATTTAAATCAATAGGATCCATCTTAGCAATGCTCTCATTAGTGGTTACAAAATCGCCCACATCTTTATATAAATCCATGATTTTTCCAGAAAAAGTTGGCCCTATTTTATAAAAATGCTTTGTGGCAACAGAACCTATACCAAAAAGCTCTCTATCAATACTTTTAAGCTCAACTCTTGTAGTAGTTATCTCACTTAATGAAAATGGTCCAGACTTTATAACTACATATAAAAAAATAATAATTATGCTAAAAATAGCAATAAAAAGTTTAAAATTAAGGAATAATTTTTTCACAACTTATTCCTTCTAAAAAAATTTCTAGTGCAGGCAGTGCTCTTTTTTCTATCTCTTTTACACTGCCATTTAGTAAAGAGCTAACAACTAACCCTTGAATTAAGCCAATAAATAAAAATGCTGCTAATTCTTCATCTAAATTACTTTTAAAAAAACCTCTCTCTTTGCCTTGTTTGAAAATTTTTATCAAAAGTTTACTGTATTCGCTCATGAGTACTTTTGCTGCTTTTTTGGTTAAGCTATCTTTTTCTTGTTGCAATTCTCCAAAAAGGAGCCTAGGCACTCCTGGATGTTTAACAACGATGTCAACATGAAGATTAAAGATATTTTTTATTGCATCCAAAGGATCTTTTGCTTCCATGCTCTTTTTTTTAGCACTATTTAATAGTTTTTTTGAAATCCATGCTATCACTGCTTCAAATATTGACTCCTTAGTTGGAAAGTGTCTAAAAAGAGCGCCCTGTGTAAGACCCATCTCATTTGCAATTGCGCTTGTTGTAATATCGCTTGGGTTTTGCTTGGAGGATAGCTCTATAACTGTTTTAACAGTAACTTCTTTTCGTTTTTTGGCATTTAACTTTGTAGGGGTTGTCATATAAAACCTTTTTAGTAAGTAAGTAATTACTATCTTACTAAAATTAAAATAGTTTTGTCAATATATTATGAAGTTATTTTTAAAGTATTGTAAAAAGGTTTTAAATATGAAACTATTTAACTGTTGATGCTAAGCTTTAAACCATTAGTTCAATTCAGCTTAAAAGCTATAGGCACCAAAATATCAATTGGCAAGTGTGAGTTTTTCTCAAAAGGAGAAGAGCTCAAAACTGCATCCATAGCTGCATTGTCTAGTATGACTTTACCGCTAGATTTTTCAACTTTTAAAGAAGATTTCACCACTTCACCATTTAAATCAACCTCAAATCTAACAGTAGTTTCGCCGCTAAATTTCATCTTTCTAGCTTGAATGGGGTAGTTTAAATTTGATCTTACTTTCTTCCAAATCTCTTTTAAAAATTCATCTCTAGCGCTAATATGTTCTTTATATTGACTCACATTGGGCGCTAAAGAGCACTCTTGCGTGGTAATATTTGGGTTTTCATCTTGGTTATCCTCACTATTTTTTTCTATATTTTCATTTTCTTGAAAGTTACTTTCTATAGTTTTAGCAATGGGCTCTTTTGTAGAGTTTTTGATTTTTTCACTCTCTTGAGTATTGGGCGCCTTTTTTTCTATTTTTTTAATAGAGGGTTTTTTATTCTCTTTTTTAGCCTCTTTAGTCTTGCTAATAAAATTCTCATCTGGCTTAATTTTTAAAATTTCACTCTCTTTGCTTTTGTCATCATTCATTTTTTCTACAATCAGCACTTCCATTTCAACAAATTTTATCTTTTCTTCATTTAATTGTTTTTGGGTTTTGATAGGGGGTTTTATTTGGCACATGCTAGCAAAAAGCCCCGCGTGAATTAAAAGTGAAAATAGTAAAAATGGAAAAAAACTATCTTTTTTTTGCACTCTTAACCTCTAAAGCAAACTTTTCTACACTATTTTTCTTACACTCATCGATTACTTTAACTACAAATTTAAAAGGAGTTTCCAAATCAGATCTTAAAAGAATACCATTTTCAAAGCTTTTATTTTTAGCAAAACACTCATTTAAATTCTGTTCTTTTACTAAAATTTCCTCACAATATATCTCTCCTTCTTTTGTTACTGTAATGACAAATGGCTTATCATTACTTGTTTGATTTTTTGAAGTTGTAGCACTAGGAAGATTAACTTTTACACTCTCTTTTTTTGCAAAAGTTGCAGTCGCCATAAATATAATGAGTAAAACTAAAACAATATCAACAAAAGGGACTATATTTATCTCTGAAATTTCATTTGAATTTAACACTCCTTTATCTCTTTTTGCAAAAGAATTGTTCTTATTTTTTTAGTGAAATAATTATAAAAAATAACGCAAGGAATAGCTACAAAAAGCCCTGTAGCAGTAGCAACTAATGCTTCTGAGATGCCTTTCATAATGAGCTCTATCTCAAACTCTCCCCCGCTATCTCCAATCATATAAAATGCACTCATAACTCCTAAAACTGTGCCAAAAAGACCAATAAATGGTGCATTATTTCCAAAAGTTGCTAATATGCCCAATCTTTTTTCAAGAAGTAGTCTAATTTTTAAGGCTGATAAGTTATCTATTTGTCTAGAAATTTTATAAAAAACTATAAGTCTTTCTAAAATTACAGCTAAAGAGACTATGCTCATAAAAATAAGTGTCCATAAAACTGGATCTATGCCTATGATTGAAATCGACAAAAGTTTTTTACTAAGCAATGCTCCCCTCCTGCCAATCTAACAACCTTTTCTCACCTTTTAATTCCCCCATTTTGCTAATATCTTGAGTTGTTTCAAGCACTCCTTTATATTTTCCATTTTCATCTTTTAGCGCGAAATATCTTATATGGATGGTTTTATCCTCAAGTTTTATCCAAAACTGTGCCTCATTTTTTGTACCATTTTTAAACGCATCTAGTATCTTTAAAACTTTATCTAAACTCTTTGGCGGGTGACAAAGCTTAACTTCACGCCCAATTATAGAGGGGGTTCTTGAAAAAATCCTATCTTTTGATTGATTAAAAAACACCACTTTACCGTGCTCATCTACCATAGTAATATCAATAGGCAAATGAGAAAAAATTAGGTTTAATTGACTAACTGTTAATTCTCCTACTTTTAAAGACAAAATCTCTTTTTTCAAACTGCTCTTACTGTTTTTAATCTCTAGTTGCCAAAATGGAGGCTCTATTTCTAAAATATAGCCCACTAAAGCCTCGCTTTCACGAACCATAGACCAATCCTCACTACTCAAAATCGCTACTGCGGCTGGAAGCAACATTTTTTCTTCCCTGATTGTCATCTCATTTACATTTTTTAAAATTCTACGAACTTCATTTATGTATTGTCTGCCTAACTCCTCTTTAAATCTACTTTTTAATGTTTTTATACTCTCTCTTATCTCATCATGAAACTCCCACATCCAAACGCTTGGGTAGGTAAAACCTCTTTTTTCAAGATAGGGGAAAAGTGCTTCTTCTTTTTTTAAATAGTGAAGATTTGTCTTATTAAATAATTCAATAATTTCTCTTTTTTTCAAGCTTTTTTTTAAAATGTTTTTTGATATTTTTGAAACTAACTCTTTTAAAACTCTATTTTCTCTCAAACAGTTATCTACTGGATGTCCTTTTGGAAAATTAGGAATTTTTGAATGGATTTTTTCTTTAATGATTTTTAAAAAAAGATCCCTTCTTCGGCTCTTCTCTTGGGAGTGATTGCCTCCTTTTTCAAAAAAAACTTGATTTGCCACAAGAAACTCTCTTGCTTCAATTTTTTCCATTCTCTCTAGCCATTTTTCACTATCTTCATAATTAAAATCTTTATGATAATTTAGTATGGACTCAACCACTTCGCTATTTTGCACATCTTCTCCTTTTCTATATCTAGGTGCTTAAAGCACCGATTGTGAGCAATTTATATATGCAAATTTTGCTATTTGAAATCAAGCTTTATAGTAAATTTAATTAACAATATATCTGTTATGTTTTTTTATATATAATGAAATTATTATGCTTTTGTGCTTAAAAGATGTTTAATATGTTTTTTTAATAGTTTAATACTTACAATTTAAATAGGGTTTTTCTTGTGTAATGTCGTGCGTGGAGGTGCAAAGATGGCAAGAAGATTTTAGCTTTCAACTTGTAGATTTATTACTTAAAAACTATTGATAACTCCTCTTTTTGTTTTACTTCACCGATGATTGTAGCAAACTCATAACCAAAATCTTTTAACCTTAAAAGTGCTTCATTTGCATCTCTTTCATCTATGGATATTAAAAGTCCACCTGAAGTTTGTGCATCATAAAAAATAATCTCATCACTATTGCAAAGTTTGCTTGAAAACTCTTTGTTTGCATATGATCCAGCTGGAATTATCCCCATATTTGCATAATTTACTGCACTTTTTAATATAGGAATTTTGGCACTTTCTAGCTCCAAAGTAGCATTTTTAGCCATCTCAAGTCCATGTCCAATTAGTCCAAAACCTGTTATGTCAGTGCAAGCATTCACTCTTAAATCTTTAAGTCCTCTTGAAGCGTATAGATTCAATTGTCTCATAACTCCAACAGCCTCTTTTAGTTCACTATCATTAACTAAATCAGCCTTTATAGCTGTAGTTAAAATACCAAGTCCAAGTGGTTTTGTAAGTATCAAAACATCTCCAGCTAAAGGAGTATTATTTTTCCAAAACTTTTTAGGATGCACTAATCCAGTAACAGAGAGTCCATAGTACATTTCAGGAGTCTCTATGGTGTGTCCACCAACTACTACTGCGCCGCACTCTTTAACCTTATCCAAACCACCCTCAAGAATTTCTCTTAAGATTTCATATGGTTGATTGCAGCTATCAAAACCTACTAAATTCAGAGCATTTATCACCTCTGCTCCCATGGCAAAAACATCGCTTAATGAGTTTGCAGCTGCGATTTGCCCATATATGAAAGGATCATCAACCACAGGGGTTATAAAATCAACAGTTTGAACCAATGCTTCATTCTCATTTAAGAAAAAGACAGAAGCATCCTCACTACTAGAGCTATCTGTTAAAAGCTTTGGATGGGGTGGATAAAGTCCGCTAAGTATATTTGTAAGATCACCCGGACCTACCTTAGCTGCTCAACCTGCTGCTTTTACATACTTAGTTAATTTTGCATTATGTCTCATAAACTTATCACATCCTTACTCTCTAGCAAAGACTGAACTACGCTAAAACTATTTCCAATCTTGCCTACTTTTAACTCATTTGTTACTTCATAAAAGTCTAAACAGACTCCGCAAGAGTAAATCTCTACCCCTTTTTCTTCAAGTTGTTTAAGAATTTCCACACATTTTTTATTTTTTGTAGTTAAGTATATGGCTTTGTTAACGCAGATTATCTCTTTTGGTAAACTCTCTTGTTCTAATAAGTTTTGCAAAAATCCAGCCATTAGCATGTTGCCTAACTCATTTTCGCCAATCTTGTCATCTTTTAAAAACAGTACCTTATTTAAAAACTCACTCTTTGGTGAAATTGTGCATTCAAATCCTTTAATGATAGTGATTTTTACACCATCTTCACTCTCTTCAAAACTACTACTATAGCCACAATTTGAGGCATATCTAATGACATTTTCTTTTGAAGCTACGCTATTTACTAAAACATCAAGTGTACTATCATCTGGAAGTGATTCTAAAGCTTTTTTTGTCTCTAAAACTGGTTGTGGGCACTCTAAATTTCGACAATCTATCTTCATTTTATCTCCAAAATTTATGATTTATCAATGTCGAGGCATCGATGTATGCTTGAAACTCAAGCCTAAAAGTGCTTTAATGTAGATTATTTAAAGTTTGCTTCTATCCAAGCCTTAGCCTGCTCTACAGAAGCGTATTTTTGGCTTTTCGCCACTTGTACTTCACCCTCATAAAAGCGAATTCTAATTCCATCTTGCACTTCATCTATCTTAACGCGTGTTATTTTATTTTTATTTAAATAAACACGATCATTTAGCGCTATAAACATTTTGACTCCTTTTTTTTAAAATATTATCTAACTATCTCTTCGTTCACGCTTATTTCGTGGCTTTAAAAATAGCTCTTTAAACCTACTGTTTGCAAACTCTTCTATCTCATTTTGCAAAGTTTTATAAGCTTCTATAAGCTCGTGTGCATGCTCTCCCAAAGTTGTGCCGCCTCTATCGCCACCACCTTTTTGAGTCTCAACCAAAGGGGCATCAAAACCTTTTTGTAAAACTTGAACATGACTCCATGTTTTTTTATAGTTCATCCCAAGTTTTTCTGCTGCACCTGAAATAGAGCCAGTTCTCTCAACATCTTCTAAAACTTGAGTTTTTCCTTTTCCAAATACAAGCTCACCCTTCTCATTTTCAATCCAAGTTTTAGTTTTTACATAAAGTCTTTTACTCTTTTTCTCTTTAAAGCACCCAAGTTGGCAGTAAGTTACATCCATGTCATACTTTTCTAGTGTACCTCTTATGTTTTTAAGCCCAATGCCAGCCGCCGCGTCTCTAGCATCTTTGCAAGTGACTCTATTTTTATCATCTTTTAAATCATCTAGCCTTAATTTAGCCTCTAAGCTAGAGTGACTTTTATCTAACTTTCCAAACTGTCCAAGCTCACAAGCATCAATCCTAATACCCATATTCTCAGCAATTTTTCCAACTTTTGTCACATCTTCTTTAGTTTTTGCAGCTATTTTAAAAGCTTCTTTACAATCAAGTTTTCCCTCTTCATTTAAACTATCACTAATCATCTTTTCTACATTAGACATTGATTCTCTCCGCAGCATTATAGATATTCATTCTTCCCTCTCTTACAAAACCGCCAAGAGTTAAATTAAATTTTTTAGCTATCATAAGTCCAAGACAAGTTGAAGCAGTCCTTGAGACTAATATTGGGATTTGGTGCATGATAGCTTTTGCAACCATTTCAGATGAAAGCCTTCCACTTACCATCAAAAAAGAGTTACTTAAATCTGCCCCAGCCATTTGAGCCTTCCCAACTGCCTTATCTATAGTGTTATGTTGAGCTATATCTTCTCCTATGAAAAACTCATTCTCATTTATGAAAAGTTTTGCCGTATGCACGCAGCCAGTTTGCTCATATAAAGGGCACTCTGTATAAAACTGATCCATCTGTCTAGTTAACAAAGAAGCTTCTATGCTAAAAGGATTGTTTATGACTTTTGCCTCAATAGCTTCAGGGTCAATATTTGCTGTAACACTTCGTCCACATCCGCTTATCACGACACCTTCTGCGTTTAATTTATTTATATTTTCACTATTTGCTTTAGCTTCAATCTCAATACCCATGCCATCATTAACTATTTTCATACTTTTAATATCTTTAAAAGAAGATATAATATTTTCGCTCATCAAATACCCAACGGCTAAAGCTTCTTGATCAACAGGAGTTGCCATAACTGCGCCAATTCGCTCACCATTAACGGTTATTTCTAGTTTAATCTCTCTTACTAAGGTATCTTCAGCACTGAATTTTTCGCCATTTTTGATTTTTGTTATTTGTGTAGTAAATACAGGTTCCATCTTTTTCCTTTGCGTGTTAATTAAACTAATATTAACACAACTATTTCAAATAAAAAACTAATATCCCCCTTTAAAACAGAACAAAAAGGGAGTTTTCTCCCTTTTTGTCGCTACACTTTCCCCTCTTTCTTTAACTTATTGTAGTAAGTACTATGTAGTATTCTTACCTCTTCTTCTTCTTTGTGTCCATCTATCATACTATTGATAGCTCCTTTGACTCCAAAGACTGACATATATATGTGAGTGAAGAATAGAGCAACTACTAAAAATCCTACAATGTTGTGAGTAATAGCTGCAAGTCTAAGAAGATCTATTTGACTAAGACCTGTCATAGAAGTTAGCATACTCATGTTAAAGTCTAATAGGTACATCATTGCACCTGTAATTATCATTGTCATTCCACCTAAAGTAGCAACCCAATACCATGCTTTTTGGCCAGCATTAAACTTGCCAGCAGGAATTGGTTTTTGTTTTTTAGATAGATAGCCGCCCATTATTGCCATCCATTTAATATCTTCAAATTTAAATAGTGCATCTTTAATCCACATGATAAACATAGGGATAACAACAATAGCAAACACTATAGTAAATATTCCATGTAGGTTTTTACAAAGTCTTACAAATTCTCCGCCTCCAAAGAAGCTTCCAAAGACCATTATAAATCCTGTTGGTACAATTACTATAAAACTAACTGCTGCTAGTTGATGAACTACTCTATTAAAGAGACTAAATATTTTAATCTTTTTACCACCATGGGGAAAAGATTTAGGACCTATTACTAAATAGTGCAATAAATAGATGGCAGGGACACCTATGAGTATTCCTAAAAATATAGTAGAGAAATACTCACTTTGTAAAAGTGTAAATAGTGGCCCTAGTCCACTACTATCTGCTTTTCCATATCCTAAGATATTAGTAATTCGTCCTTCTCCCCAGATAGGGTTATCAGCGGCAAAAGCCGCTGATACTGTGAGGAGAAAGTATGCCAAGAGTTTTGCCACTTTAAACTCCTTCATTAGTAGGCCGTACCCCAACCATAAGGCATCCCTTGAATACCATGCCCTCTTGCGGTAACTCTTTGTCTATAAATTTTACTTATAGACTCTCCATCACCAACAATTAAGGCTTTGGTTGAACACATTGCAGCACACATTGGAACCTTGCCCTCAGCAATTCTATTTTGTCCATAGAGTTGTCTCTCTTTTGAAGAGTTAGTCTCTTCTGGTCCACCTGCACACATAGTACACTTATCCATTGCTCCTTTAATTCCAAATGCTCCATCTCTTGGAAATTGTGGTGCTCCAAAAGGACAAGCATATAAGCAGTATCCACATCCAATGCAAGTCTCTTTATCGTGAAGAACTATTCCATCTTCTCTAATGTAGAAACAATCTACTGGACATACTTGCTCACAAGGTGCATCTGTACAGTGCATACATGCAATGGATATGGAAAATTCTTTCCCTTGAACGCCCTCATTAAGCGTTATAACCTTTCTTCTATTGATACCTACAGGAAGCTGATGAGCTTCTGCACATGCGATACTACATCCATCACACTGGATACATCTAGCTTCATCGCAATAAAATTTCATTCTTGACATGCTCATTTTCTCTCTCCCTTACGCTTTTTCAATGCGGCACAAACCGCCTTTTGTTTCAGGGATTTGAGTGATAATGTCATATCCGTAGTTTGTTACTGTATTCGCACTCTCTCCAACTGAATATGGTTTAGTACCTTCTGGGTATCTCTCACTTAAATCTTTACCTTGGAAGTGTCCCGCCCAGTGAAATGGTAAGAAAATACGATCTGGTAGTACTGATTGGGTAAATCTAGCTTTTACCTTAACCTTAGTTCCCTCAGGTGAGTGTACCCACATCATGTCACCATTTCTAATTCCATAATTTGCTGCTAAATCTGGATTTATATCAGCAAACATTTCTGGAGTTAGCTCAACTAAATATTTAGATCCTCTATTCTCAACACCAGATCCATTCATATTTACAAGTCTTCCAGTAACTAAGTTGATCGGGAACTCTTTTGCAAAATCTTTACTTTGTTGCAATGATGCAAACTTAGTTGTTACCCTATAGTGCATCTTTTTATCCTCTTTATAAGATGGATATTTTGCAACTAAGTCAGTTCTTGGTGAGTGAATTGGCTCACGGTGAATTGGAATTGGATCTGGAAAATTCCAAACTATGGTTCTAGCTTTTGCATTACCATAAGGTGCAATACCAGCTTCCATACATTTTTCTACAATGATGTTGCTCTTATCCATTGCCCAGCTTGGTCCCATTTTTGCTTTTTCAGCTTCAGTTAGTTTGATGCCTAAAACCTGCTCAATATTATCTTTAGTGATTTGTGGGTGTCCGCCCTTAATTTTAGACCCTTTTACTGTAACCGAATCCCCTGCCATTTGGCTAACACCATTGTGCTCTAATCCAAATCTATTTCTAAAGCCCATTCCGCCTTCGCTAACTGGCTTATCTACATTGTATAGAACTGGAGATCCACTATGAGTCTCAGTCCAGCATGGCCATGGAAGCCCGTAGTATTCGCCTTTCATCGGTCCATATCCACGCAAGCTTACTTCATCAAAAAGATGCCAATTATCTGTATGAGCTTTTAATCTTTTTGCTGTACAGCCTGTTAAGCCAATTGACTTAACAATTCTAGCTATCTCATCAGTCGCATCATCAGGCCAGATGAAATCTTTCTTATTCTCTTTCATGAGCATAGCTTTTGTGTACTCTTTATAAAAGCCTAATCTTTTTGCAAGCTCAAACATCAACTCATGATCCTCTTTTGACTCATAAAGAGGCTCAACTACTTTATATCTCCACTGCGCACTTCTATTTGTTGCTACAACTGAACCGCTTGTTTCAAACTGAGTTGCTGCTGGAAGTAAGTAAACTCCATCTTGCTTATCTGTAAGGACTGCTGCCTCATTTACAAAAGGATCTACTAAAACTAGCATTTCCAAAGCATCAAGTCCAGCTTTTACTCTAGCTTGTTGCGAAATTGAAGTGATTCCATTTCCTAAAACAAATAGTGCTTTAAGTTTTGTTCCTGCATTATTTGAGATAGTCTCACCCTCACCTGTTGCCCCCTCATACCATCTTGCTAGGGAGAATCCGGGCCTACTCATCATCTCTTTAGATTTAAATCTTCCAACTAGCCATTCAAAATCTACTCCCCAGCTAGAAGCGAAATATTTCCACGCAGGCTCTCCTAACCCATAATATCCAGGAAGGTTATCTGCCAAACATCCCATATCTGTAGCACCTTGAACATTATCATGGCCTCTTAGAATGTTTGTACCGCCGCCCTCTTTACCCATGTTTCCAAGAACAAGTTGGAGAATTGGAGCGATTCTAGTATTTGATGTACCAACACTATGCTGAGTTAAACCCATAGCCCAAATAAGAGTTCCAGGTCTATTTTTAGCATATACTGTTGTGATTTGGATTAGAGTTTCAGCTGGAACACCAGTAACATCTTCTACAACTTCTGGAGTCCATTTTTTAGCCTCTTTTCTAATCTCATCCATTCCATAAACTCTATCATTGATATAGTTTTTGTCTTCCCATCCTTTTTCAAAAATGATGTGCATCATTCCATACATGAAAGCCACATCAGTTCCAGGACGGATTGGAGCATAATGATCAGCTTTTGCAGCAGTTCTAGTAAATCTAGGATCTACTACAATTATTTGAGCATTGTTTCTCTCTTTTGCTTTTAGAAAGTGTTGAAAACCAACAGGGTGGTTAACAGCTGGACTTGATCCAAAAATAATAATAGCTTTAGAATTTTGGATATCACCTAAGTGGTTGGTCATAGCTCCGTAACCCCATGTATTCGCCACACCGGCGACTGTTGAGCTATGACAGATTCGTGCTTGGTGATCTGTGTTGTTTGTTCCAAAAAATGCAGCAAACTTTCTAAAGTAGTATGCTTGCTCATTTCCTATTTTGGCTGATCCAAGAAATTGAACCGAATCTGGTCCATCTTTTTCGCGTAAATCTCCAAGTTTTTTAGCAATTTGGTCAAGTGCTTGATCCCAACTGATTCTTTGCCATTTTCCATTTTGCTTAACCATTGGATATTTTACTCTAGTCTCTGATCTAACAAGATCTATCATTCCAGCACCTTTAGAGCAGTGTCCGCCTAAACTTACTGGGTGATCTTGCGCTACTTCTTGGCGTACCCAAACACCGTTTTGAACTTCAGCGATGATTCCACAGCCAACTGAACATGATGTACAGATGGTTTTTACCTTTTTTGAGCCAGGGAATGGATTTTTTACCTCTTCCTCTGTGGCCTGCCTAGTTGCACCACTGCTAGCAAAAGCGGAAGTTGCTCCAAAAGCGCCAGCTACTGCTGCCATCTTTAAAAAGCTTCGACGACCCACTTTATGCGCTAGAACACGAGTAGTATTCTCTTGCATTTAGCCTCTCCTTTCTACTGAGCTGACTGATAAAACAGTTCCCACTCTTTTGTTTTCTTGTAAAGAATCTCTTTTTTTGGAGACTTCCCTACAACAACGCCACCCGAATTGTAAGCTGACTTATCAGAAGCTGCCACTGCGCCAACTGTTGTCACAGCGCTTGCAACCGCTGCTTTTTTTAAAAAGCTTCGTCTTGCTTCTTGCATACAATCCTCCTTTGTTTTTGATTTAACCCAAAGAGGTTATAGCTCTACTTTTTACAAATAGACTCATAACCTCTTTAACAGTAGCTTTTTTGAAATTTATCAGCCTCTTTTTTAGCTCTATTAGCTGCTCTTCTTGCCATCTCTTTTTCATACTCAAGCTCTTTTTTAGTTTTTATTACCTCTTGTTTTGCTGGTCTTGCAATTTCAAAATAGAGTCTTTCAAACTCAATAAATGAGTTTAAAATGATGGCTACATCTTTATACGCATCACTTTTTTCATGGTTAAATAACTGCTCTATAAATCTATCTATAAATGGGTTGATGACTTCATTAAATAAACAGTGCTCTATGTTTGCATAACTCTTCTCACCACTCATCTCTTCTTCAATTAACTCTTTCATAAATGAGAGTAAAAATGGGATAGTATCTTCATTATCTTTGTAAAAGCTTTCATCTCTTCTAATCTTAGTTCTTGCTAAAAAACTTCTAACTTCAACAAGTTTTTCTCCAGCTTCAATCCCTTCTAAATAGTAAGAAGCCGATGTTTTAACCTCTTTTCCATAAAAAAGATGAAAGAGTACTTCAAACTCCTCTTTTAAATAGTCTATTCCTTTTGTATCAATAATCTCAAGTAGTCTTTTTGCAGCATTTGCGGAGTGTTCATCAAGTGGATTTGTAGTGATTATGGCCAAAGCATCATCAATTCCCTCAAATCTATCCTCTTTTGTACTATAAACAAACATCTTGCTTAATAGTCCATAGTATAGGGCTCTTGCTTTGTCTGTAGTTTTTTTATCTATCATTTTGTTACCTTTTAACTTACTAAAAATTCAACTCTTTATGTATAAAACAAGCTCTTTTGGTCAAAGAGTGTTTACCGAATTGTAAACTCTACTTGTTTAAATCATTCTTAATACAAAGAATCAAATCCCTATTTTAAAAGGTTTTGAGATAGATTTTAACTGTTTTTTATGGTAGTTTTTGCTTGGTTAAGCTCTCTTTTCTTTTTTTATATTTTTTTAACCTTTCTTTTGCCTCCCTTTAATGCGCCAGTCCAAAAATATGCTTTTTTTGCATATTTTTGGAGCAAGCTATAAAAATTATAAGTAAAAATAATGATTCAAATTTTTTTTCATCTGTTTCATTATTTTACACTTTCCCCTCTTTCTTTAACTTATTGTAGTAAGTACTATGTAGTATTCTTACCTCTTCTTCTTCTTTGTGTCCATCTATCATACTATTGATAGCTCCTTTGACTCCAAAGACTGACATATATATGTGAGTGAAGAATAGAGCAACTACTAAAAATCCTACAATGTTGTGAGTAATAGCTGCAAGTCTAAGAAGATCTATTTGACTAAGACCTGTCATAGAAGTTAGCATACTCATGTTAAAGTCTAATAGGTACATCATTGCACCTGTAATTATCATTGTCATTCCACCTAAAGTAGCAACCCAATACCATGCTTTTTGGCCAGCATTAAACTTGCCAGCAGGAATTGGTTTTTGTTTTTTAGATAGATAGCCGCCCATTATTGCCATCCATTTAATATCTTCAAATTTAAATAGTGCATCTTTAATCCACATGATAAACATAGGGATAACAACAATAGCAAACACTATAGTAAATATTCCATGTAGGTTTTTACAAAGTCTTACAAATTCTCCGCCTCCAAAGAAGCTTCCAAAGACCATTATAAATCCTGTTGGTACAATTACTATAAAACTAACTGCTGCTAGTTGATGAACTACTCTATTAAAGAGACTAAATATTTTAATCTTTTTACCACCATGGGGAAAAGATTTAGGACCTATTACTAAATAGTGCAATAAATAGATGGCAGGGACACCTATGAGTATTCCTAAAAATATAGTAGAGAAATACTCACTTTGTAAAAGTGTAAATAGTGGCCCTAGTCCACTACTATCTGCTTTTCCATATCCTAAGATATTAGTAATTCGTCCTTCTCCCCAGATAGGGTTATCAGCGGCAAAAGCCGCTGATACTGTGAGGAGAAAGTATGCCAAGAGTTTTGCCATAAATCCCCCCATTAATAAGCTGTTGTTCCCCGTCCGGCGATTCGTCTTCTATAAACTTCTGAAACTCTCTCAGCATCTCCTACTAAAAGCGCGTTTGTGGAGCACATAGCTGCACATGCAGGCACTTTGCCCTCAGCAATTCTATTTTGTCCATAGAGTTGTCTCTCTTTTGAAGAGTTAGTCTCTTCTGGTCCACCTGCACACATAGTACACTTATCCATTGCTCCTTTAATTCCAAAGGCTCCATCTCTTGGAAATTGTGGTGCTCCAAAAGGACAAGCATATAAGCAGTATCCACATCCAATGCAAGTCTCTTTATCATGAAGAACTATTCCATCTTCTCTAATGTAGAAACAATCTACTGGACATACTTGCTCACAAGGTGCATCTGTACAGTGCATACATGCGATGGAAGTTGAAATCTCTTTTCCTTCAATTCCATCAAAAAGGGTTATTACCTTTCTCCTGCTAATACCAACTGGTAATTCGTGAGCAACTGAACATGCAACAGCGCATGCAAAACACTCAATACAACGATCCTCATCGCAATAAAATTTCATTCTAGCTGCTTGACTCATATTGCCCTCCTTTACGCTTTCTCAACGCGGCAAAGGCCTGCGTTAAATTCTGAAATTTGAGTGATAATGTCAAATCCATAGTTGGTAATAAGGTTTGAAGGCTCGCCAATTGCATATGGTCTTGTCTCTTCTGGATATTTATCACTTTGATCAACACCTTGCCACACACCAGCAAAGTTATATGGCAAACAGATTCTATCTGGCGTTACACTAAAGTTATGCTTCGCTTTAACTTTAATTTTTGTTCCATGCGGAGCATGTAGCCACATCATGTCACCATCTTTGATTCCATGCTCAAGAGCTAAATCTGGGTGAATATTTGCAAACATTTCTGGAGTGATGTGTGCTAAATATTTACTAGTTCTCTCAAGCATTCCAGCCCCACTAAGGTTAACAACACGCATACTAACAATCATAGTTGGGAACTCTTTTGACCAATCTTTCTTTTGCTGTTCAGAGATATACTTTGTCTCTACTCTAAAGTTTTTCTCTTGATCTGGATATGTTGGGTATTTTTTAACCAAATCCCATCTTGGTGAGTGAATTGGCTCACGGTGAAGTGGAATTGGATCTGGGAATTCCCAAACAATGGTTCTAGCTTTTGCATTACCATAAGGCACAACGCCAGCTTCACGACATTTTTTCACTATGATACCACTATAATCCATTGCCCAGCTTGGCCCCATTTTTGCTTTTTCAGCTTCAGTTAGTTTGATGCCTAAAACTTTTTCAATGTTCTCTTTAGTAATTTGAGGATACCCGCCTTTTATCTTAGAGCCTCTAACTGTCACTCTTTCGCTTGCAAGTTGGCTAACTCCATTGTGCTCTAATCCAAATCTATTTCTAAAGCCCATTCCACCTTCACTTGCAGGTGTATCTATGTCATAAAGAACTGGAGAGCCTGGATGTTTCTCATCCCAGCATGGCCATGGAAGCCCATAGTATTCACCCTTCATCTTTCCTCTACCTTCTAGCGTTAAAGGATCAAAAAGATGCCAATTTTCTTGGTGAGCTCTTAATCTTTCTGGAGTCCAGCCTGTTAAGCCAATTGATTGGATAATTCTTGCAATCTCTCTAACCGCGTCATCTGGCCATACAAAATCTTTCTTAACTTGCTTAATAACTCCATCTTCAATACCCATCATCATTCCGCGAACATACTCATCATAAAAACCAAACTTTTTAGCAAATTCAAACATGATTTGTTCATCTGATTTTGCTTCATAAAGTGGCTCTATGATTTTGCTTCTCCATTGTGAGCTTCTATTTGTAGCCGTTACAGTTCCTTCAGTTTCAAACTGAGTTCCTGTTGGAAGGATGTACAAATCATCTTTTCTATCAGTAATAACCGCAGCTTCATTTAAGAATGGTTCAGCAATTACTACTAAATCAAGCTTATCTAAAGCCTCTTTCATCTTATGGGTTTGAGCCATAGATGTGATACCTGTTCCTTGGATCCATACAGCTCTAATTGGGCTTGATGAGTAAGTTTTTTCCTCTTGTAGTACACCTTGATACCATTTTGCAAGCGAGAAACCTTTCTCATTCATCCATTTTGGCTCAAAAAATCTTTTTTGTAACCAATTAAAATCTACTCCCCATCCTTGAGCATAATATTTCCATGCTCCCTCGGCTAAGCCATAATATCCAGATAGAGTATCAGCTAGGTTGCCCATATCGGTTGAGCCTTGAACATTATCATGCCCTCTAATAATGTTAGTTCCGCCACCCTTTTTACCCATGTTTCCAAGAGCAAGCTGAAGGATTGGTAAAATTCTAGTATTTGATGTACCAATTGAGTGTTGTGTAATTCCTAATGCCCAAATAACTGTCATAGGCTTAGTTTTTGCTATTACATTTGCAACTTGGATAATTTGCTCAACTGGAACACCTGTTACATTTGATGTCTCTTCTGGAGTCCATTTTTTAGCTTCTTCTTTAATTAAATCCATGCCATAAACACGATCTTTTAAGAACTCTCTATCTTCCCATCCATTTTTGAAAATGATGTGAAGGAAGCCATAAATTAAGGCAATATCAGTCCCAGTTCTAATTCTTAAGTAGTGATCAGCTTTTGCTGCAGATCTTGTAAAGATTGGATCTATTACAATTAGTTTTGCTCTATTTGAATCTTTTGCTTGGAGCATATGCTTAAATCCAATTGGATTTGCAACTGCTGAGTTAGCACCAATTACCATGATGGCTTTTGAATGCTTAACAATATCTCCAAAGTGGTTGGTCATAGCGCCATAACCCCATGTATTCGCCACACCGGCGACTGTTGCGCTATGTCAGATTCGTGCTACGTGGTCAATATTGTTTGTGCCCCACATAGCTGCAAATTTCCTAAAGTAGAAAGATTGTTGTAAGTTAAACTTTGCTGATCCTAAAAACATTGTAGCATCAGGGCCATTTTCTTTACGGATTTTTAGCATTTTATCGCTAATTTCATTAATGGCCTTATCCCAACTGATTCTTTGCCATTTACCGCCTGATTTTTTCATTGGGTATTTTAAGCGTTGCTTACTCTTTGTAAGTTCAATTTGATCAACACCTTTACAGCAGTGACTACCTTCACTAATTGGATGATCGTGTGCTGGCTCTTGTCTAACCCAAACACCATTGTGTACCTCAGCGATGATTCCGCAACCTGCTGAACAGATACTACAGATAGTTTTTACTTTCTTTGATCCAGGATATGGATTTTGTATTTCTACAGCTGTTGCAGGTCTTACGCCCTCAGCTGCAAAGCCTCCTGTCGCTCCAAAAGCAGTACCAAGTGCTGCCATTTTTAGAAACGACCTTCTACCAACCCTTGTTTGAAGGGTAGGATGATTCGTTTGACTCATTACTACTTCTCCTTAATATGAACGCTTATAGTACAAGTTCCACTCGGGTGTCTCACGGTATAGGATCTCTTTTTTCTTAGAGCGTCCAACAACCACACCACCAGAAATTTGCTCTACTTTTGTTGAAGCCATCAAACCTGATGCTGCAACAACCGCACTAGCCCCTGCTGCTTTTTTCAAAAAGCTTCGGCGTTGTTCTTGCAAGGTATCCTCCTTTGTAAGATGTTTTACCTTTGTGAGTAAAGCATGTTTTACCCATGTTACTCATAATTATGCAAAAAATGCACATTTATGAGTAACGATATATACGGAGTTAAAGAACATTACCATGAAATATGTAAAATTAGCATATTTCATGGTAAAAGAAAATATACCTATTTAAAGCTGAATTTCGTCTAAATTCCTCTTGACCCTCTCAACAAAAGGTTTCCTATCTTTAGCAACTTGCCAAATAGTCTCTTTTGTAACAGCTTTTGCCTCTGGTTTACTAACTTTTAATAAGAATCTTTCAAATGAGATGAAAGCATTTAAAATAACACTTACATTTTTATAAAAATCTGCACTCTCATGTGTAAAAAGAGCTAATTCAAACGAGTCTATGAATGGATTTATCATCTCTTTAAAAATTTCATTTGCTAACTTTTCACTCTCTTTGCATCCATTTGCAGCTTGTCTTAAAAGTGAACTATTTAGCCCAAAAATCAAACTAACATGATCCTCAGGCTCATTTGAAGCTGAAGTATCTCTTCTAAAAGTAGATTTAAAAAAATAATCCGCCATCTCTACCCGCTTCTTGCCATCATCCCTGCCCTCATCATAATATGAGGCAGTTACGGGGATCAAGGTTGTAGCAATACTATAAAAAACTTCATTATTCTCTTCGCAAAGAGCATTGAACCCCTTTTCTTTTAAAAAATCTTGCATATTTTCTAAAGATTTTGCACTTTTTTCTTCTATTGGATTTGTAGCTAAAATGTCAAGTGATAGGGATATATTTTCAACTATCTTTTCATCTTTTACATAACCAAAAAGAGCTGCAAGCCACCCATAATAGGCGCTTCTTGCCTGTAAAATTTCTATGTTTTCACTCATGGCATTCCTTTTTCTTTATTTGTTAAATATGACTCAAACATCATTTTAGGTTTACAATCAGCGCAGCAGTAGAGGCTTTTTTCTTTAGAGCTATCACCTGCAAAAACTGGAAGCATCATTTGGGCTATTTTATTGACTGACTTTGTTGTTGCAAAAGGTTTACCGCACATAATGCACTCAAAAAGAGTATCTTTGGCCAACACTCTTTGACCAAACCAATCTTTGTTCAGTTTAATTTCACCTCTAACTAAAGTTAAACAATCTTTCTCAGGACAAACATATTCGCAATATCCACAGGCTGTACAAATGGAAGCATTAAATCTTAAAGTATTATCTTCTGGATGCGCAGTTAAAGCTCTAACATTACATGCGCCCACGCAACTTAAACAAAGCGTACAGTTAACTTCATTTACCTTAACTTCACCATATTCTACATGTTCGCCAGAGTTTATAACGCCATAATCTTTCTCTCCAACCATCCATGATAGTCTTGATGAAAAAATTTCTCTTTTTCTAAGTCCATCTTCATTAATCCCATGTTTTGAGCCTTCAATAGCACCAACTTTTGTTAGAGCTTCTTTTAACTCATCTTCATTCATTGCAATATAAATAGCATCTTTGCCATAAATTTTTTGGTAAGCTTGATTTATTATGTATATAGAATCTTTTGTCCCCTTAGATAAAAAATCACTATAAAAAATAATGCTACTTCCACTCTCTTGCAAAAGTGAAAGGTAGTGGGCTTCGTGTAGATACTTTTCACCCTCAATTGCTAGAGGCAAAACTCCTTTTGGTAAAGTAGTATTAAACTCATCTGCAAACATTTTTCTAGGAATAATAAGCGGAATTTTATCTTCATACAATTTTGCGATCTCATAAAGAGCAAGGCGTGGCATCTGCGCATACTCAATCGCTCCACTAGGGCAAACGCTTATACAGCCTCCGCACCCTTGACAATCTATGTGAGAAAACTTTAAGTGCCTCTCATCTTCCATTTTCACGATGGCAACAGTAGGACAAACTTCAACACATTTTCCGCAAATGTCGCCTTGTCTTTCGTGATATTGGCAGATTGTATGATCGTGAGTTATATAGTTTTTATACTCATGTGTTCCAGTTTTTTCTTCAATCTCTTTAATGATTGCATCAATATCTATCTCATTTGGATTTAAAACGCCACTTTGTCTTAGGGCAAATTCAGGCGCATTTTGCCAAATGATTTGATCAGCATCTACTTCATGAAGCTCATCTTCATGCCTTATGGTAACTCTTAAAGCACCTAAATGTCCATCAATCATTGCTATACTATTTGGATCTACCACGATAACAGCAAAACCTCTCTCTTTTAAGCTTGCTTGCAAGCTAGTAAACATCTCTTTCTTGCCAACTAGCAAGATATTTTTTCCTACTTCTTGAGAATAATCAGTATCTTGCGCATAGTCAAAACAGATTGCTCTTGCTTCAAAAAGTTTTGTTACATTTTGAGATTTTGTTAAAACATCATCTTCACTATTTTTAATATATAAGTCAATCTCAGGTGCGGTAATGTGGGCTTTCATTTTTGAATGATTGCTTACTAAAGGCTTAAAACTTATCTCATCTTTTGTAACAAAAACCTCATCTCCAAGTGGTATTTCAATAGAATTATGGTCAAAAAAAACAAATTCGCTAGCTTGCATAGTGCTCCCTTATGGTAAATAACTGTTTACCAAATTGTATTAGTAGTGAAATTAAAAGCATCTTAATCTTAATTTAGGATTGATTGATGAGAGAAACAGTGAGTGCTAACTGCGGTATTTGTTTCTAAAAGCTCTTCATCTGTAAATCTTTTTTGGATTATCTAGTAGAGTTTTGGTAAGTTATGGGGTGGT
>Ga0265293_10004071_pt1 | contig 26259 bp, 19 predicted proteins | sample Munlanlewell138R_FD_192505 | JGI IMG/M metagenome (GOLD analysis project Ga0265293, IMG submission 192505) | Leachate microbial communities from a municipal landfill in Southern Ontario, Canada - Leachate well 138R | ecosystem: Engineered > Solid waste > Landfill > Unclassified | place: Canada...
GGGATGCTCCAACTCGATCCGCAGGCCCGCCTCCTGCACTGCTCGATCCTGGAACACCCCCGCGAGGTCGTGGACGGGACCGGAGAGCATGTCGGCGGCTTGCAGTTCTTCCACGAGGTCCTGGGTAGTAAACCTGCGCGTCGCTTCCGAAAGTCGTGCCTTCAGCGCTTGTCGCTCCTTGAGTCGCGTGCGCATATCCAGGAGGTCCTCCCGCGCCGCGAGGTCTTCGAGGCCGAGCAACGTGCAAAGGCGCTGCCAGTCGCCGGCAGCCCCGATCGCAACCCACCCGTCGCGCGTCGGGAATACGTCATAGGGAAACGTTTGGAACCAGGCGCTCCCGTGACGTCCGGGGACTTGTCCCGTGTTCAAGTACGACGTGGCCTCGATCGTTAGCGCCGACAGGGTGCTGCTCAACAGGCTGACTTCGACCGCCTTGTACTCTTCGTTGTCCTTGCGACTGGCCAATGCAGCGAGCACGGCAATGCAGGCGTTCAGTCCTGTGAGCACGTCGGCCAACGGAGCGCCGGCGGGGGTAGGCGGGCCATCCTCCTCGCCAGTCAGGCTCGCGAGGCCCGAGATTGTCTGGCCGATGAGGTCGAGCGCCTTGCGGTCCCGGTAGGGACTGTCCTGTCCGTAGCCGGAGATTGAACAGACGATTAGCTTCGCATTCAGCTCCTTCAGCCGCGCTTCGGAAAACCCCAGCCGGTCCATCACGCCCGGACGGAAGTTCTCCACAAGTACGTCCGCCCTGGCGACTAGCCTGGCCAGCACCTGCCGCCCCCCTTCGGTCCGAAGGTCGATCACGATGCTGCGCTTGTTCCGGTTCATGGCGAGGAAGTAGGTCGTCTGTGTGCCGACGTGCGAAAGGCCCGCCGCCCGGCCCATGTCCCCGTTCGGCGGCTCCACCTTGATGACATCGGCCCCGAAGTCGCCAAGGAGTTGTGTGCAGTAGGGGCCGGCTACCGCCCGCGAAAGGTCGACTACACGAATACCATTCAGCATCGCTTCTCCACTTTCAGCCAGAACCAGCGCGACTGCTGGTTTGCTCGGAGCCGTCGCTCACGCGCCCTAGCGCCCTCGCCAGACAGGCAGCCGCCTTTCGAGGAACGCGGCCGATGCCTCTCTCCGATCTTCGGACTCATACAGCGGGAAGAGGCGCATGCTGTCCTCCAGCAACGTCTCTTCGATCGGCCGGTCCACCCCCCTCGCGATGGACTGCTTTGCCATCATCACGCCGAGCGGCGACTTGCTCGCGATCTCCTCGGCGAGGGTGCGCGCTCCTTCCAGGAGTGCCTCGCGGTTGGCGAACAGACGGCTGACGAAGCCGAGGCGGTAGCCCTCTTCCCCGGAAACGAAGCGCCCGGTGAGGATGACGTCCATGGCATTTGACTTACCGACGGCCTTCACGAGCCGCCCTGTCCCACCCGCACCGGGGAAGAGGCCGAGCCCCGTTTGCGGGAACCAGAACCGTGCGTCCTCAGTGGCGACACAAATGTCCGCCGCCAACGCGAGTTCCCAGCCGCCTCCGCAGCAATAGCCGTGGACCGCCGCGATAACGGGCACACGGCAGGATGGAGCGATGTCCTTGCCCGGGTAGAACATGTCCAGCGCGTCGGCAATGCCCTCCGCCGAGTGCGTCGTGGACTCCTTCAAGTCGGCCCCGACCGAAAACGCTCGGCCCTCGCCGTGAATCACGATGCACCGGATGCCATCCCGCTCTGCGGTCTCGAACCCCTCGCGGATGCCCGCATTGATCTCTCTGCTCAGCGCGTTCAGGCGCTCCGGCCGATTCAGCGCGAGCGTCCGCACGCCGCTCGGGAGATCGGTGGAGAGCAACGCCTCCTCGGTCACGACGTTGCTCCCGCCACCACCGGAGCCATGTCCCGGATTGCCTGCCGCACAATCTCGCGTCGCTTCACAGGGTCAGGCTCCGAGGTGCCGAAGGAGAGGAACGCCGTGTCAATCCCAGCATCCATGTAGCGCCGCACGTGCTCGTTCCGCTCTTGGGGCGTTCCACGGATCATGAGTTCGTCGATGAGCGTAGGTGGCACTGCATCCAGCGAACCCGCGCGGTCCCCCGATTCCCAGGCGCTCCACATCGGCGTGAGTTCCTCGGTACGGCCCAGCCACTCGTGGAACTTCCGGTAGACCGGAACGTTCAGGTAGGTCGTCACTGCCCGGCGCAGGCCGGTTTCGGATTCCGGCCCGATGGGATCCAGGTTGACGATCAACCGCGCCGTCACCTCGAGGCTCTCCGGATCGCGGCCGGCTTCCTTCGCTGCCTCGCGCGCGACGGCCACCGACTTCCGCACGTCTTCGGCAGAGAGCCAGTTCAGGATCACCCCGTCGGCGACCTGGCCCGCTGCGCGAAGCATCCCCGGGCGAAGCGCGGCAATCTGGAACTGGACCGGCTGGGACGGCGGCGCGGTGAGCCGGAATCCGTTGACGCGAATCGTGGCGCCTTCGAACACCACCCGCTCCCCGGTCATCGCTTGCTTCAGGAACTCCACCATCTCGCGAACGCGTGTGACGGGTTTCTTGAATGGAATGCCGTTCCAACGCTCGATGATCGGCTGCGAACCAGACCCTACACCGAGCACGAACCGCCCCGGCGCAAGCTCCGCCATGCCAGCGACGGAGGACGCCAGCGTCTGCGGCCCACGGGTGTACGCGTTCACTATTGCGGTGCCCAGCCGCAGCTGGGTCGCCTGCGCGATCACGCTGAGCGGAGTAAAGGCGTCGATGCCATCTACCTCAGACGACCACGCGTCCGTGTACCCGAGGCTTTCCGCCTCCCGCGCGACATCTGCGAGGTCCGACAACGGGACGCCCGCCATGGGCAGTGAAAGTGACCAACGCTTCTGCATCTCTTCCCTCTCTTAGTTGGTGCCGTTCGCCGAGTCGCGACTCGCCGCAGCCCGCGGATCCTGTACGCCCGCCTTCTCGCGAACCTCGCTGAGCCACTCGGTGGTCGTCTTGCCGCCCCGCGCCTCCGTCCGCTTCGCCGCCTCGTCCGACCACATCGCTCCCTGCTGCGTCATCAGGTGGTAGTCGAACGCGGCCTTCTTGCCCATGAGCGTCCAAGCCTGGTTCAGGGACCGCTTGGTGAGCTGCACGGCTAACGGCGACGCCTGTGCGATCTGTTCGGCCATGCTCATGACCGTCGACTCAAGTTCGTCTCGCGGGACGACGCGGTTAACCAGCCCCAGCCGCTCCATCGTCTCTGCGTCCCAAATGGGCTGGGTCCAGAGGAACTCCTTCGCCTTTCGCACGCCCAACTCCCACGGATACCATGCGAGCTCGGTCCCGGGTGTCGCGAACAGCGTCACGGCGTGGTCAAGGAACTTGGCGTCGTCTGCAGCGACGATGATGTCGCACATCGCGGCCAGCGAGACCCCCGCAGTCGCGAGGTGCCCGTGGACGGCGGCAATCGTCGGTTTTCGCAGGTCGTGGATGTACATCCAGTACCCAAACAGGATGTCGTCCGCATACTTGAGCCGGCCGTACGTCGTTTCCCGTTCGTAGTCGGAGAACGGCCCCGATGCCGAACCTTCCTTTAGATCGTGGCCGGCCGAGAACGACTTCCCTGCGCCGAACAGCGTGACGACGTGGATCGAGTCGTCGGTTTCGGCGCGCACCATCGCGTCGTGCAGTTCGGAGATCAGTCGTCCGTCCTGTGCGTTCCGCTTTTCCGGACGGTTGAGCGTGATCTTGAGGACCGCACCAACCTGTTCGGTGAGGATCGTCGAATACTCCATAGGTCTGCCCCTTTCCTAATAGATGACGCCGTTGACCGTGAGCGCAGCGATCTCGTCGTCCGATTTGCCGAGCACGTCCCGAAGGACCTGGTTGCTGTGCTCGCCGATCATCGGTGCGCGCCGGTTCGGCACCGTCTGCCCGTTCGGACGAATAAACTGGTTGATCACCAGAAATTCGAACCCGTCCGGGTGCTCAATCGTCGAATACCGGAGGCGCGTCCCGTGATCGCGCTCCAGGTGGTCGCGGATCGTTTCGACCGGGGCAGCGGGAACACCGGCCGCCAGCAGTGCCTGCGCAAGCTCCCAGCGGTCCCACTGCGAAGTCGCATTGCCGAGGTGTTCCTCAAGCTGGTCCTCGTTCTGCTTCCGCGACTCCAGCGAGAGGAATCGCTCTTCGTGTGCCAGGTCGGTGAGCCCCAGCACCTTCGCGAGCGCCACCCACTCGGCATCATTCCTCGCCGCGATCGCGATCCACTGATCCGTCCCGCGCGCCGGGAAAATCCCGTGCGGCGACATCCATGCCGATCGGTTTCCCGTCCGTTCCGGATCCCGCCCGCTGAGCTGTGTCTCGGCATAAGCGGTGTCGAGCATCCAGAGCGTCGCCTCTACCATCCCGCAATCGACGTGCTGCCCCTGACCGGTGCGCCGGCGGTGCTCTACCGCCGCGAGCGTGGCCGTCAACGAAACGAACGGTGCGATGAGGTCCGATACGATCGGCCCGACCCCGAACGGCGGGTTCTCCGGGAACCCGGTGAGCATGTTGACTCCGCCATACCCGGCGACACCGTTCCCAATGGCGCCCCAGTGGGCATGCGGCCCGGTGCTTCCCACCGCAGGCTGGCTCACGACAACCAGGTCCGGGCGTTCGCGAAGCAGCGAGTGGGGGTCGAGTCCCCAACGAGCCATCGTCCCCGGTGTGTAGTTGTCGAAGACGATGTCTGACTTCGCGATGATCTCGCGCGCGATCTCGATCGCCGGGGGCGTGTTCAGGTTCAGCGCGAGGCTGCGCTTGTTGCTGTTCGCATGATGCTGGGTCGAGTTCGTATCGAGGCTGAAGTAGTTCGGCGGTTGCGGCCCGATTTCGCGTGTCATGTCTCGCCGCGCGTGCGATTCGATCCGGATCACGTCGGCGCCCATGTCGGCCAACACCCGTGTGGCAACTGGCGCCGCCAGCATCCAGGTGAAGTCCGCAATCCGCATGCCGGTCAGCGGGAGTTCCGGCTTGCCCGCCGGTTGCGAATCCGTCCGCGGTTCCCACACCACATCCGCCGCGGCCCCACGACACTCCGCCGAAGAGGGGCCAGGGACCGGAGTAGCAGAGAAGACCGCGGGAGCACGGGGCAACCGCAGTTCCCCGGCACAGGTACTCACCTTCCGGAAGACGTCCCGGGCTTCGAAGTGCTCGTCGGCCAGCAGATCGCTAATCGACGAAAGTGGCATCACCATCAGGCCGATGTCCTGGCCCTCGCGGACCACCTCATCCCGGTCCTTCTTCCGGCACAGCGCGGCGATCGCATCGGTGATCTCGGACTGGTGAGCGAGGTAGTACTCGCGGTCGAGCCAGCGCTCGTCGTGGAACGCGTCGGTCACTCCTTCGCGCTGAAGCCAGTCGGCGAAGTCATCGAAGTGTGCCCCGAGCATCACGAACGTCAGCCATTTGTTGTCCTGGCACCGGTGCAGCGACCGCGCTGCCGTGGCGCCCCACTCGAGGCGGCTGGGGAGCTGCCCATGCCACCTCAGCGGGTTTGGGTCGCCGCTCTGCAACGCCGCGAAGGCGAATGCTTCTTGACCTGTGAGTTCGAACCATCCCGCACGGTTGCCATACGCCCGGGCGGCGATACCGATGGCAGCCGCACCGGCGGCAGCAATCCCCGTATACCCGAGAGCGAGCTGGCCCTTCGGGTGCTCCGGTGTGGCGTCCGCCGCGCCGCAGTACCAGTCGAACCCACTCGCCGCTCCGATCGTGAGGTCCGTGAACGGCTTCCCGGCAAATGGGCTCTCCCGTTCGAACGGCTCAATGTAGACGAACACCACACCCGGGTGCTCGTCCGACCACGCTCGCGGCGACGGCCCAAATGCCACCGCATAGGGCGATGTGCTGCTCAGGAGCACCGCGTCGGCCGCCCCCGCCAGTTGCCGGGTCCGTTCAAGGCCCGCGGCGTCGACTTCCACCGGCAGGCAGAGCTTGCCTGCGTTGTAGACGATGTGGGCCACGCTCTCCGCGTGGTCGCCCTGCTTCGAGCGGGCAAATGGTGGTCGCGTTCGCACCGCATCACCGCCCGGCGGCTCCGGCCGCACGACGTCGGCTCCCAGGCCCGCGAGCAGCCGCGGCCCCGCAACTGCCAGTTCATCCGTGAGGTCGAGGATTCGAAGACCGCGATAGGGCCCCTGGTTGGTCGTTGTCATCGATCAAGCCCTCCCCCGCCGCGCCGGGTCGAGCAGTTCGCTCAGCACGTCGCTCAGAAAGTTCAGCGCTAGCGTGAGGAGCGCCAGGACGGTCGCGGGCGCCACGAGATACCACCATGCCAGCCGCATGAATCGCCGCCCGTCGTTGAGCAGGCCACCCAGCGTCGGGTTCGGCGGTTGTTCCCCAAGCCCGAGGAACCCGAGCGCCGCCATGATCAGCACCGAGCTTACGACCGAGATGGGAAGCTGCACCGCCAGGATCCCAAAGGTATTCACGGCGATGTGCCGCCAGAGAATGCGCGTGCCGGAACAGCCCATGGCCCGCGCGGCCAGTACGTAATCCCGCACGCCCTCGCGCATCACCGCCGATCGGGCGAGACGTGCGGAGATCGGGATATTGAAGATCGCCACCGCCGCCGCCAGGCTGGTGAGCCCCGGACCGAACAGGGTGATCAGCAGAATCGCGAGCAAGATCCCGGGGAACGCCATGAGCGTGTCCAGGAAGCGCGAAATCACACTGTCCACGCTGCCACCGCGGAACCCGGCGATATACCCAACCGTGATGCCACAGAGCCACCCTGCGATAACGGCGAAGACGCCGCCGATGAGCGTGGCTCGAAGGCCAACCGCGTTCCGGATGAAGAGATCCCTCGACAGTTCGTCCGTCCCAAATGGGTGGCTCAGGGACGGTTCGAGCAGGCGTTCTCCCCGGACGCTCTCGAACGGTGAGGTTGTGCTCACGAGCGGGACCACGAACGCAAACACCAGGAGGATGAGGAGCACTGTCGTGGCGAACGCCCCGCGGGGATCTCGCAGGAGCAGCCGAGTGGCTTGAACCCAGCCGGCCCGAGTCCAGCTCTCGTGCAGAACACCGGTGGCGGGGACGTCCAATGAAGTCGCAGCAATTCGTTGGTTCGCCATCTTAGGCTCCCACCCCGTGCCCAAGCTTCAGCCGCGGGTCCAACCAGGCGTACGCAAGGTCCGTAAGCAGGTTGAAAAGGAGGTACGAACTCACGAGCAGCAGGGTGATCGCCTGGATGGTTGGGTAGTCACGCGCGTTGATGGAGGTCACGAGCAAGCGACCCATGCCGGGCCATGTGAATACCTGCTCGATCACGATGGTTCCGCCGATCAGGCCGCCGAGCTGAATGCCGATCACCGTGACGACCGGCATCATGCTCGGCTTCAAGGCGTGGCGAAGGATGACTGCCCGGTTCGACAGACCCTTCGCGCGCGCCGTCCGGATGTAATCGTGGGTCAGCGTGTCCACGATCGATTGACGCGTGAACCGGGAAATGATCGCCGCAATGATTCCGCCCAGCGCCAGCGAGGGCAGCGTGAGGTGCATCAGCGCATCCCCGGGGGCCTCCAAGAATGGCGTTCGGCCCGCCGAGGGGAACCACCCGAGCCTCACAGAGAAGACCAGCAGCATCAGCAGGCCGGCTACGAACGATGGGATCGCGATCAGCAGGCCACTGAACATCCCGATCGCCACATCGAGCACGTTCCCCCGGTTTATCCCCGCGAGGATCCCGAGGCCGACGCCGAGCAGGTTCCCGAACGTGAACGCGAAGAACGCCAGCTCCAGGGTCGGCGGCAGCGACGAAGCGAACAGCTCAGTGACCTGCTTCCCGCTCGTTGATTGGCCCAGGTCTCCCGTCAGTGAGTCGCCGAGCCACCGAAGGTATCGCTGCGGGAGCGGGTCGTTCAGGCCCATCTCCTCCCGCAGCGCCTGGACCGACTCGGGTGTGGCCGTCTCGCCGAGGATGATGACGGCCGGGTCCCCCGGCAGGAGCTCCATCAACCCGAAGATGAGCACGGAGGCGATCAACACGACGGGAATGAACTGCTTGATCAGTCGAGTTAGCAGATAATTCACTGCGTTTCCCTGTTCTCACGCTGTCCATAGGACCGCTACAAGGGCTCGCGCGGCAGAGATAACCGCGCCTATTCGTCGACCCACACCTTGTGGTACTCGACCCAGCCAAGGGGGTTTCGTGGAATGTGAATGTCCTTCGCTTCGAAGTTCACTCCAATGGGCCGCGAAAGAATGAGCGCAAACGCACCGTCGACGAACGCGTTGTTGAATGACGCGTAGTCCGTCCCCCCGTCGAGAATCGCCTGGCGCGCCGCCAGGTACTCGGGGTCTTCGTAGTGCGTCACGACGCCGTCGAGGATGGTCGAGAAGAGCAGGCTTGTTCCCGGCGAAAGCGGTGAGCCGGAGTCGCCAAACCCAATCCACATGTTGTCGAGCTGAGCCTGGTAGTACCGGTCGAGCATGTTCTGGTACTCCAGTGGCACGAACTCGATGTTCAGCCCGAGCTCCCGCCCTTCCTGCTGCAGGAGTTGCCCGATGGCCGGGGAATAGGCCCGGATCGGCAGGGTATTCATCCGGATAGTGATCGGCGAACTCGACGAGACTCCCGCTTCACTCAGCAAGTCCTTCGCTCGCTGCGGATCGTACGTTGGCGCGTCGAGCGCCTGGTCGTATGCCGGCGAGAATGTGGGCCATGGGAGCCGGCCGAGTTCGTCGTAGCGGCCGAGGAAGCTCTCCTCCTGGTAGCGTTCCCGGTCGAGCAGGAACTCCATCGCCTGCCGCACCCGCTTGTCCTTCAGCGGGTCCAGGTCCGTTCGAATGCCCATTGGCGTCGTCCCGCCGGTCGACGGCAACGTCACCGTTTCGAAGTCGTCATTGTCGTAGAAGCGAATCGACTCTTCGGACGAGAGCGCCGAGTCGTGCACTTCGCCCGTCTCGAGCGCAATCGCCAGTGCGGCCGCGTCGCTATAGATCGTGTATTCGATGCGGTCCAGGTACGGCTGCCCGAGATGGTATCGGTCGTACGCCTCCAGCGTCGCGCCCCGGACGGGATCGTAGTTCGTCCACCTGAACGACCCGGTGCCGATCAGCGTCCCGGACGCAATCTGGTCGATCGTCTCCATGTCGGCGAGCCGGAACACCGTCATGAAGTCGAGTACCGGTGCGTTCGGCCGGATGAGCGTCCACTCCATCGTGTAGTCGTCGACGACGTTGTACTCAGCCACAGGATTCAGCCGGTATGAGATCGACGTTCGCCACTTCTCGTCCTTGACCGCCTCGAGGTTGGCCGCGATGTCCTTCGTCGTGAACTGGCGCCCCGAGTGGAAGAAAATGTCGTCGCGAATCACGAACCGGATCGAGGCGCCGTCCGGCGAGATCTCCCACTCCTTCACGTGGTCGGGCGCGTAGGTCAGCTCGTCCTCGGCAATGCGCACCAGGTTGCCCCAGATGAGCCCAGGGTCGCGGGCTGCGGCATTGCCGCCGCCGGCAAGTGTCCCAGCGTCAATGTAGGGCAGCGAAGCCAGGGCGATGTTGCCGCCCGCGCCGCGCCTCCAGGTTCCACCCTGCTTGGGCTCCTCGGTTTGCCCGGATTGCGGTGTGGTGCCCTGCCCGGGGGCTATCGCCGTGGTGGTTTCGCCACCGTCGTCGTCGTCGTCATCGTCGCCGCAACCAACGAGCGGCAAAGCTGCTGCGCCAGTAACCGCTGCAGCTCCTCCGGCGAGGAACCGTCGTCGCCGGAACGGACCACCGAACGTGCCCTTACTCATTGCTTCCCTCCTTGATGCCCCATTTTCGAATCGGGTATTTCCATGGAGGAGGGTACTGTAGACTATCAAGCGCTCGGTAGGCAATATCCTCCCGAGCGCTTGATCGAATCTCTGGAGTGCCGCCTACTTACTGTTCGGGCGCATCGTCCCCGCGGTGGTGGGGCTATGCCACCTCGGAACGGGAAGACACGAGAGGACAACGTCGAAATGCCCACCGAATTGCCGTCGACAGCAGGGACGGACCGCGCCGGCCGGCGCGACAATCGTTACGAGCTCATCCTCAGCACGGCCGCCGGGCTGATCCACGAACGCGGGTACCAGGCCGTCACGATGCGCGACCTTGCACGAGCAGTCGGGATCAAGATGCCCTCCGTGTACCACCACTTCGAATCGAAGGAGCAGATCCTCTACGCGATCTCGCGGTCGACAATGGTCGCGCTCATCGAGCGAACCGCGAGCGTTCTCGACGCTATCCCGCAAGCCCCTGTCGAAGAACGCCTTGCCGCTGCCATCCGCGTCGGCGTCCGCTTTCACATCGAACAGCAAGCCCAATCCGGGGTTGTCCTGTCCGAAGTGCGCAACCTCACTGGCGACTACCAGGCCGAACTCCGTCAGCTCATGAAGGACTACGAGAAGTTCTTCTACGACCTCATTGTCGAAGGGATGCGCCGCGGAGTGTTTGTGGAGCGAGACCCCAAGCTGGCGACGTACATCATCCTGAGCGCCCTCACGCGCATCAGTATCTGGTACCGCGACGCGGGCCGACTCAGTGCCCAGGAGGTCGAGACCGAATACACCGCGCTCCTCGTGGGCATGCTCAACTGGAGACGCGCGGCCGAGTTCGGCAAGGCCAAGTAGGCCGGGTATCAGCCGGCGGCCGGGACCAGGTCCTGGCCGCCGGCTGGACCATTACCAGGTATCGATATTGCGTCGCTTCTTGCCCTCGCGGGGCCCCGGCAGTCGCACCGACTCCAGCGCGTTGAGGACCCACTTCCGCGAGTCCGCCGGGTCGATGACGTCATCTACTGCGAAGGAAACGCCGGACTGGATGGCCTTGCTCCGTTCGTACGCTCGCGCCACGAGTTCGTTGTAGCGCGCCAGTCGTACCTCCGGGTCCTCGATGGCGGCGAGCTCATTCCGATACCCAAGTTTCACCTGTCCTTCGAGCCCCATCCCACCGAACTCCCCGGTCGGCCATGACACCGCGAAGAAGGGCTCCTTGAAGCTTCCGCCAGCCATCGCCTGGGCGCCGAGGCCATAGCCCTTTCGCAGCACGATGGTCATGTGCGGGATCGTCAGATTGGCCCCGGTGACGAAGAGCCGGGAACAGTGACGCACCAACGCGGTCTTCTCAATCTCCGGTCCGACCATCATCCCGGGAGTGTCCATCAGCACGAGCAGCGGGATGTCAAAGGCATCGAGCAGCTGCATGAAGCGGGCGGCCTTGTCGGAGCCATCGCTATCGACCGCTCCCGCCAGGTGCGCCGGGTTGTTGGCAATGACGCCCACTGGTCGACCTTCGATGCGGATGAGCGACGTCACCATCCCGTGACCAAATCCTCGCCGTAGCTCAAGCACCGACCCGTTGTCGGCGAGCGTCTCGATCACATTTCTAACGTCGTACACCCGCAACCGGTTCTCCGGCACGGTGAAGCGCAGCAGGCGCTGGTCATCGCACTCCCACTCATCGATCGCCCCCTGGAAGTACGACAGGTATTGCTTTGCCACTCGAACGGCTTCCTCTTCGTCCGCCACTCCGATGTCGATGACGCCATTGGCAACCTGGACGTCGAAGGGCCCTACTTCTTCGGGTGCAAACACGCCAAGACCGCCACCCTCGATCATCGCTGGGCCGCCCATGCCGATGTTCGAGTTCCGGGTTGCAATGATGACGTCGCAGCAGCCCAACAACGCTGCGTTACCGGCGAAGCAACGCCCCGAAGTGACGCCGACCAACGGCACAAGACCACTGAGGCGAGCCATGGTTGCGAAGGTGGGCGTGTCGAGCGGTCGTCCGCCCCCGACATCAGGGCCATCTGTGACAGCTCGGCCGCCCTCGCGCTGACCACCGGTTCCTGCGCGCCCTCCACCGCCCTCCGTAAAGAAGACTACGGGCATGCGCCATTTCTCGGCGAGCTCGAGCATCCGGTCCGTTTTCGGATGGTTGAGCGCGCCCTGGGTGCCCGCCAGGACTGTGTAGTCGTAGGAGATGACGACGCTCTTGCTGGCGGGGGCGTCGAAGTATTCGCCGTTCACCTGGCCGACCCCACAGACCATTCCATCGCCCGGGAACTTCCGGATGACCTCGTCGATCGGAAGGCCGGTTCCCGGGGTGAGTCCGAGTCCGCCGTGCTCAACGAACGTCCCCGGGTCGCAGAGATCGTCGATGTTTTCGCGAGCGGTCCGTTGGCCGGTCTTGCGGCGCCTCTCCACGGCATCCGGCCGGGCCGCATCGAGCGTGATGGCGTGGCGGTCGAGCACGAGCTTCAGGTCGTCGCGAATGTGGTCCAGGTCAAGCTGTTGAGTCTCGTCGTTCGCTATTTCATCGACCTCGGCCACCTGGATAGAGAGCAGCGGGTGTCCCTCGACGATGGTGTCGCCTGCCTGCACCATCACGCGAGTGACGACGCCACTGTCGGTGGCGGCGACGATGTGCTCCATCTTCATCGCCTCCATCACAAGCACTTGCTGCCCCTTGCGCACCGTATCGCCTTCCTCAACGTCGAGCTTCACAATTGTGCCCTGCATCGGCGACGTCACGAGGGCGGCCCCTTCCGTTGCTTCCAACACCGCCTGGTCCACCCCGCCCTGACCGACCGCGTTGCCGATAGCGCGGCTCGCCCTCCCGAAATCCAGCACCGCGAGGGGATCATTCGACTTGAGCCTCGCTCCGGCGAATCCAACGCCCGGCGTTATGTCCGCTTCCGGAGCGAAGTGGAGCGGCTCCGGTTCGCGCCCATCCGCATCCACCAACTCGGCGACGTGGTCATCGACGAACCGGGTATAGGCGTCCCCTGCAATGAAGGAGGGGTGCCGGAGGAGATTTTGGAGAAACCCGATGTTCGTCTGGACGCCCTCGATGCGCGTTTCGCGCAAGGCCCGATAGGCCTTCCTCGCCACATCCTCGAATCGCCCGGAGGGCGTGTGGACGATCACCTTGGCAAGCAAGGAGTCGAAGCGAGGGCTCGTCCGGTATCCCGCATAGCCGAAGGTGTCGGTCCGGAACCCGGGGCCCGAGGGCGTATCGAATGCGGTAAGCACACCGCCACTCGGCCGGGTGTTCCCTTCGGGGTCGAGGGTCTCCATGTTGACTCGTGCCTGCAATGCGAAGCCGCGGGGCGATGGCACGGAGTCCTGCAGCAGCCCCAGCTCGTCCAGTGATTTCCCCGCCGCGAGTTCGAACTGGACGCGCACCAGGTCCAGGCCCAACACCTCCTCGGTCACCGTGTGTTCGACCTGCAACCTGGGGTTCGTCTCGATGAACGCGAAGAACGACTCGTCCGAAAGCGAGGAGGCATCGACGAGAAACTCGAAGGTCCCGAGATTGTCGTAGCGCGCAGCCTCCGCCATGCGCACCGCGGCCGAGAGGATGCGCTGCCGCAGGCCGCCCGGGAGCCCGGCGCTGGGGGCGACTTCAACGACCTTCTGGTACCGGCGTTGAATGCTGCATTCGCGTTCCCACAGGTGACTCACCGTCCCCGAGCCGTCTCCAACAACCTGCACCTCGATGTGCCGCGCTCGCGGAATGAACACCTCCGCATAGAGATCTCCATTCCCGAAGGCCGCCTTCGCCTCCGACTGACACCGCGCGAACGCCTCGTCCAGCTCGTCCAGCGAGTGCACCGCGCGCGATCCTCGACCACCGCCGCCGGCGACCGCCTTGAGCATGATCGCCCGCCCTTTCGCGGCCGAACGGAAGAACTCCCTCGCGGCGTCGATGGTCAGCCCCCCCTCGGTGCCTGGGAGTATCGGTACTCCCGCGCGCTCAGCCAGGGCCCGCGCCTTCACCTTGTCGCCGAAGAGTCCCAGCGTCGCCGGGCTTGGCCCGATGAAGGTCAGGCCCTCCGCACTGCAACGCTCTGCGAATTCTGGATTCTCAGAAAGAAAGCCGTATCCCGGGTGGATGGCGTCACAGTTCGCTTCTTTGGCCAGGGCGATGACCTGATCGCCATTCAGATAGGCCGCTGGGCCCGCTCCACGAAGCGGCAAGGTCTCGTCCATCTTCCGGGTGTGCAACGACTCCGCGTCGTCCTCCGAGTAAACCGCGACCGACTGAATGCCGAGCTCGTCCGCGGCCCGCGCGATCCGGATCGCGATCTCGCCGCGATTCGCCACCAAAACCCTCGACAGCATCAATTCTCTCCTCTTCGGCGGGGCAGCGCCGATCTGTTGGGCGATTATGAACGAGCGCTCGGTAGGTTGTCACTTCACGGTGTTTGGTGGCAGGTGAGGCTGGCGCGAAAGCGCGTCTGCCGGACCCTTCGGATTTGACGCGGCACCAGGCAGAGATGGCGTAGTGGGAGCTGTAAGTCTCTCGTAAGTGCGACCCGGTACCAGGCGAGCGATGCGGCCGGCGGCCGCGCTGGTGCCGTAGCCCCTTGCGTTGGGCAGGGGCGACGGCGAGCGGGGTGGTGCAGTCCCCCATTACCCGATTCAACCCCCTGCGTGTTGGGACGACAGGTCGCTGTGGACCAACTAGAGCAGGCCGGATGCATCCCTCGTAGTCACTCTGGCGACGGTTTCCCTTCGGCTGACCGGCAAGGGTAAGGGTGAATCCAGGGACCACCTCGACACTCTGGTGGGTCACGGTGCTGGTCGCCTGGTGTGCGAAGGATCAAGAGCGATGACCACACTTACCATGACTGGGAGTGGTGGCATTGTTAATGTGGCGCGATATGTACATGATTTAGATCACATTTATCATCGACCTGTAGTAAATCTTAGCCATAGGCACATCTGACTTAGCGCAAACTGTCGCATATAGTAGTGATTAGTATTTCCTACTAGATACATCGGCCCATGTAATAGTGCTGTCTTTTGGGCCGGCCGTCCAGGTACAAGGAATGGCCGTTCGGCCGTGCGTGGCAGGCCCGTTCGGCGGTTTTTCAGGTTTTTACTGGTGTATTCCAGAAAAGGATTCAGGGTTCACAGCCCACCCAGGGGGCCACCCCCGGCTGGGCACGGGAAATCCCTAGCTAGCCCAAGACCGACTCGAACTCGACAGTGATGTACGTCGACACCTTGCGATATCGCGAAACCAGGACAGGAACATCAGATGAAGTGGTTCAGAAATATCGGATTGCGTTGGAAGTTGCTGGGCGTGAACGCCCTGCTTCTCGCGATGCTCCTCGGGATTGCGACGCTCGCTATCCTCCAGCTGCAGGCAGGTGCAGCACGGACAGCAGATCTGTACGAGCTGCATCTGCTCGGAGTACGCGACATCTATGAGGCGAAGGCAGACATCATTGCCAGTGGCAGGGCAGAGAACCGGGCACACCTTGCTGACAACCCGTCGACGTTGGAAAAGGAAGCGAACGCAGCGCGAGCCTACCTGGACTCGGCTGAGGAACACGTTTCGCAGTTCGCACAAACGCTGGTCCTCGATTCGGCAAGGGCCAAGACGCAGGACTTGAGCGCGACGCTCGCTGAACTTGCCCAGGGACGCGACGTTTCGCTGGGGCTGCTCGAGAGCGGAGACCGGGAGGGTGCAGCAAGCGCGCTCCGGCATGTTGCGGAGCTCACGGACACCGTCGATCAGCTGACCGAAGAACTCGTTGACATCAAGCTCGGACTGGGTATGGAGGCCAAGGAGGAATCGGCGGCCGCGAGCGATACCGCCCGCACCCTTATCCTTGCCGCCTCCGTTATCGCCCTGGTGACCGGGTTCGGATCGGCGCTGCTGATCGCACGCATGGTTCAAGCCGGTGTTGCCGCCGTCGTGGGACGGCTGAACAGCCTCGAGGCAAACGACATCGCGGACCTGGGCGTGGGGATGCGAGCGTTTGCGGACGGCGATCTCACCTTCTCTGTGGCAGCGGTGACGGAGCCCATCCCCGATCCATCGCGGGACGAAGTGGGACAGGCGGCGACCGCGGTGAACGGCATCATTGCCAGGACAGCGGCCACCGTCGCGGCATACGACCAGGCTCGCAGCAGCCTGACGGAGCTCGTGGGGGGAGTCCAGGCGAAGGCAAAGACGCTCGATGCCGCTTCTGACCAGCTCACCGAAGCCTCAACGCAGATGGCGGCTGCAACGGGCCAGATTGCCACGGCGATTAGCGAAGTCACGACTACAGCCGTGTCGCTGACCGGAATTGTGCAGCAGTCAGCCGTCGAAGTGGAGCGGGTTGCGAGTGGGTCTGAGCAGTTCGCCGCAGCAGCCCAGGAGAACGCCGCGGGTGCTAGCAACAGCCGCGAAGAGGCCTCCCAAATGGGGCAGCGGATTGCGCAGGTGGCGACGTCTGCGAAGCAAATGGCCGCTGTTGCCGACGAGTCGCGCGATGCCGCGCAGCAGGGCCAGGAGGCCGTAAGCCGGGCCGTGTCGTCGATGGAATCAATCGCAGCGACGGTCGAACTGGCCAGCGGTACCGTCAACCGGCTCGGTGAGTACGGACAGCAGATCGGGGAGATCGTGAATACGATCGACGAGATCGCCGCCCAGACGAACCTCCTCGCCCTCAACGCGGCGATTGAGGCCGCCCGGGCCGGCGAACAGGGGCGAGGGTTCGCCGTCGTTGCCGAGAACGTCCGCAGCCTGGCGGAGCGGTCTTCGGAGGCAACAAAGGAAATTGCAGAACTGATCTCGAAGGTGCAGGCGGGGACCGGCGAAGCCGTGGACGCCATGACCGTCGGCGTGCAAAACGTCGAGGAGGGCCGAACCATCACGTCGCAGGCCGGGGAAGCCCTGCAGAGCATCCTTGTCTCGGTACAGCATTCCTCTCAAGAGATGGAGCGGATCGCGACCGATGTCGAGGAGTTGCAGACGAGCGTGGAGCGGATAGTCGACTCCGCAAATGCCATTGCCGCCTCGGCTCAGCAGTCCGCTACCGGGGCGACCGAGATGGCCGCCAGCACCGCCCGTGTCAGCGATGCGGTCATGCAGGTGTCCGCCACCAGCGAACAGACATCGGCGTCAGCGGAGGAGGTCTCAGCATCGGCACAGGAACTGTCGGCACAGTCGGAAGAGCTTGCTGCGACCGCAGGCGAAATGCGAAGCATGGCGGAGTCGCTCACCGACCTGGTGAGCCGCTTCAAGGTGGAGGTGTCTCGGTGAAGACGCACGAAGAGTATCTCGCGGCGCTCCAGCCACTCGTTCGTGAGCTCATCGAGCTGTGGCTGCAGCTGCAGGAGGCAGCAGCGCGGCTGCGCGAGACCTCCGAAGACCTTCACGAGCAGCTTTGCTCCACAGACAGCGGAATCACATCAACCGGGGGATAGAGCGAGAGGCGACTGGAAGGGGCCGCGTGCTCGGGCCCCTTCACCTCCGCCAGCCCGAGGAGAATCTCGCATCTTTCAGATCGCCCACTTCGTATCGGACGGGAGAACATGACAGACGACAGCCAGGACAGCGTTCTGCACCTACAACTTCGGCGGACGACCAATGGGTGGCATGTGTACGGTGACCGGGAGGGCGGCCTGGTCTTCCATGACTATCGCGACGCCCTCGAAGCGGCCCTGAGTGTCGCCACCAGCCACGAGTGCCTGCTGAGAATCGAAACTCCGGACGGAGAGTTCATCGAAGGATGGCACGGCGATCCGGCGAACCAGCGACAGTGGGAAGCATCCGCCGAGTGACAGGAGTCGCTTGCCCGGCCGACGAGTGATCCCGACAGGTCGTTCCTTGCTTCCCAGGGGTCGCACTGGCCCGCTGCGGTCACAATTTTTCGTGTGGACCGGGAGCGCGGGCGAAGCGGCCCGTGTTCCCTGCCTGCTCCACCTTTTACCGTCAGTGATTCACACCTCATGGCCCGTGAACAGGAGGAGCAGGCCCGGAATGGCAAGGCTTGCCTTCGGGGCAGTCTGGATCGATGGGTGCGTAGGAAGCGGCGGTGCTAGATCGCGGGGAAGGACCGGTTCTTCGCGCAATCGCAGATGCAGCAGGCGGGGAGAGTATGGCGACCCCGAGCGGATTCGAACCGCCGATCTCCACCTTGACAGGGTGGCATGTTAGGCCGCTACACCACGGGGCCGCGCAGCAGGCTCTCCTTCGATAGTAGGTGGACTCGCTGTCTGGGGCAAGGTTCCCGGGGCGGTCCTGGAGGGTGGGCCGGGCTAACCGGACTGCGGCGGACGTGGATCGACGCGCTCGAGGCGCCAGCGCGTTCCAACGTCGTCCATGTCCACTACGGACGCCCAGCCGGCGCGACGGTTGGCGTCGCTGAGGGCCATGGGTGCGCCGGAGTAGATGGCCGTTGTGCCGCCCTTGCTGACGTCGGCGTGAGGCTCCCAGTGGCCGAAGGCGAGGTAGTCCCAGTGGCCTGATGCGGAGACAACTTCGCGCTCGTGGATGGGCAGGGAACGGCCATTTTCGGCCCCTTCAGCGACGAAGTGTCCGTGGGCCATGGCGATGTGCCAGCGGCCGTCGAGGCGTTCGGGAATCCCTTCCAGGGGCCGGAAGTGCCAGTCCGAGTCGAGGTAGGCGCGGCCCCAGAGCACGAGGTCGAGGTCTTCGTCGAACATCACCTGCCCGGCGTGCTCGCGGAAAATGCGAAGGTTTGGCGCCATGGCTTCGAGATCGTGTCGCCAATAGATACTGCCGTGGTCCATTGGGTCGTGATTGCCGGGGATGAGAAAGGTCTTCCCTTCGAACCGCCGAATCTGTTCGCCCGCGAACTGGACGACATCCTCGCCCACGCGGTCGTTGTCGAAGAAGTCGCCCGCGATCAGCAGAGCGTGCGCTTCGAGCGCGTTGGCACGGTCGATAACGTTTGTGAACGCTTGCTCCATAAGCTGGCGGCGGGCGGTCCACTGTTCGTCGGAGTGGCCGCTGTAGGCCCCGAGATGGACATCTGATGTATGAACCACGCGCAGTGGCCGCCGCTCAGGCACCGGTCACTCCCCTCATTGTTCCCTCGTCTTATTGTTGGCCGGCCGGCGCCGGCGGGCGTTCCCACACTGTGAGCTGCATCATACCGGCTGCGAGCGGTGTCGTGCGGCGAAGGACCATGTCCTGCGCGTGGAGCCGGTGCCAGCGGTGTTCGACGAGGACGATTGTGCCGCCGGGTTCAAGGACGCGTGACCATTCGCGCCACGCTGCCGCGCGTTCGCTTTCGGGCAGGTGGCCAAGGTGGTGGAGGGCGACGATGGCGTCGAACTGGGGTTCGCGCCAGGGCAGCGCGAGTGAACTGGCGTGCACGAGTTCGACGCCGAGCGCGCGGGCCTGGGCGCGCTCGAGCATGTACGGGGAAAGGTCGACGCCGGTGATGCGCGCGCCGCGTGAAGCACGAGAGAGGAAGGCGAGGCCGTGACCCGGGCCACAACCGACTTCGAGCACGCGTTCGTGCCGCCTGAGGGCCCGCGCGACCTGGCGGAGGCCCTGGCGTTCCCGCAGAGACCAGTAGAGCCGCCGGATGGCCGCGTCGTAGAGCGCGACGCTGCGCCGGGAGAAGTAGCCCTCGGGGAGGAAGTGCCAGCGGTGGAGGTACCACTCCGGGTACTCGACGCCGGGCGCTGCCAGGGGGGCATCCGCCGCCGCCGCCACCAATCGCTCCTGTATCTCGGGGGAAAAGCGCTTCACCACACGAGAATCGTAGCGGGGCGGGGCCCAAGGCACACCGCACGAGTGCCCGGTGCCCAGTCAGGCTTCGCGGTCTTCGGGGAGCAGGGCGTCGCGGGAGCCGAGTTCGGCGCCCATGTGCCGGAGTTCGCGGCCGAAGCGGGTGGTGCGTTCCGCAACGCCCGCGAGGTAGGTCCGCGCGGGCGTGACCTTCACCCAAAGGCGGCGGCGCGGGACGTAGAAGGTGATGGCCAGGCCGGCCATGGCCATCGCAACGGCGAGCCAGATGAAGGTGTCGCCCGGGTCTCGTTTCACGCTCACGCCAGAGGCTTCCACGCGCCCTTCGTAGGTGTAGGCGTAGCCCTGGCCGCTCTCGAACGTTTCGCCTTCGCCAAGCCGGACGTTGTCTGCGTCGATGCCGGTGACAAAGAGGTAGGGATCACCGGCGCTGTCGATGGGCATCTGCACCACTGCGCGGCCATCGGGGCTCCCCGGCATGTCGGCGATTTCGATCGCGGGGATCTCCACCGGGCCCTCGTAGGTGATGGCGCCGTTTGCTACGGACACGCGGTCGCCGGGGCGCAACTCGCGCGGGGGCACGCCAGTACCAGACATCACCAGCCGGAACTCGTGCTCAACCATGCGCCAGGTGAAGGCGTAGTCGACCTGCTCCCCGGGGGCTGCGGCCTCGCGTGGAAAGGTGGTAAGGACGGCGACGGCAATGTCATCTTCAGGCCCGGGGCTCGCGCCGAGTTCCGTGGCCATCTGTGGCAGGGGGGCATTCCAGACTTCAACGCCATCCTGGTTCTCGAAGCGGAGGTGGGGGACGGCCGTTGTCTTGCTTTCGAAGTCCAACACCCCTTCCCACGCGAGTTGGCCGTTTGGCGCGACGATGCGCAGGCGCGCGAGGTCATCGAAGAATGCCGCCTGGTGCACCGTATATCCGAACGCGCGGCAGGGGCTGTTGACGGTCGTCGTGCAGGTCACCGTTTCGCCGCCGCGAGAAACCTCCAGCTTGCTGTGGAAATCGATGATGTGCCCCTCCGGGTCGATGCCGCGATGCGAATCAACCATGCGGACGAACATCTGGCCCGGGCCGGGTGTTTCGAACACCGGCGCCGGGGGCGTGGTCTCGGCGATGACCATGGTGCGGTCGAAGCCAGCGAACTGGGTGAGGAGGCCGCCGAGCAGGATCATGAGGAGGGCGAGGTGGCTGAGGAAGGTGCCATAGGCTGCCCATTGGAAGCGCTGCGCGAACAGGTAGACCGTCCCGTCCACTTCGCGTACGCGTTCGACGGCGTAGCGGCGCTGCCGGAGGGCGGCCTCGATCGCCTCCGCACCACCGGGATGCGAGAACTCCGCACGGTGGCGGGCAGTCGTGAAGTAGCGGTCGCCGACAAGCCTCGGCGCCTTGCGCACGCCGCGGACCGTGGGGCGGATGCGGCTCACGGTGCAGACCGTGACGGCGACGATGATGAGCAGCCAAAGCGCGTAGAACCACCACGCGTGGAAGATGTCGAACAGTTCGAGACGGTCCATCGGGCGGGTGAAGGGCCCGAAGCTCTCCTTCTGGAGCTCAATCCAGGCCGCGCGCGCCACGGGGTTATCGCGCATGGGGAGCGGAACCTGGGGGATGGCCACCCCGGCGAACCCGGCAACACCGGCAAGCCCCACGAGCAGCAGCGCGAACTTCACGTTCGTCAGGAGTTGCCAGGCCCAGCGCAGCGGATCGATGCCGCCCGGCCCGATCTCCGCCGCGGCAGTGCCAGCCCGCGCCGCCATTACCGCAGGTACTCCGCTGCGAGGGCAGCCAGGTCGTCTTCGCGGATCTGGCCGAGGTGGATCTCGCGGATCACGCCTTCGGGATCGATGAGCAGGGACGCCGGCAACCCGCCTCGGCTCACGCGGTAGGCAACGGACACTTCACCGGTCAGGTCCAGGGCGGTCGGGTAGGTGACGCCGTATTCGTCGATGAAGTCGCGGGCCACGCTGGCCGCCTCCTGTTGATTCACGCCGAGCACGACCAAACCCTCGGGATGTTCGTTGGCGAAGGCCTGGAGCGTTGGAGTCTCCTGGCGGCAGGGCGGGCACCAGGCTGCCCAGAAGTTCAACAGGACCCAGTTGCCGCGGTAGTCTGCCAGCGAGACTTCACCATTGCGAACAGCGCGGAGGCGAAAGTTCGGCGCGGCACGGCCCACCTCAGATGCGGGCTGCTGGCCGGTCGGGTTGAGCTCATCGGCGAGTTCCACAACACCGAAGCCTTCGGTTTGGAGTTGGTTGCCGCCAGCTCCCCGTAGTTCGAACCACCAGATGGCGGCGCCAACCACCAGGACGATCGCGGCGGCCAGCCCGAGGGTTTGCAGCGCGCCGGAGTATTCGCGCCGGCGCTGCGGCCGCTCGTCGGGTTCGAGTTCGGTTGGGGGGATATGCGCTTCGGTCGACATCGGCCAGTGATACCTGCATTACGGTACCACCCGGGCGAAAGGCGAGGGTAAGCCAGCCCGCTCGCCTGGGCGGCCGCGCACGGTCCACAACCGAGATCGCTACACTCGATGCCATGGAACTGGGTCTTGTGGCCGACACGCACGGCTACCTCGGCTGCGACGTCCTCGCCGCGCTGGAAGGCTGTGACCACATCCTCCACGCGGGCGACGTTGGTGACGGTGTGTTGAGTGCTCTTCGTGGCATCGCGCCCGTGACGGCTGTTCGCGGCAACAACGACACCTCCGGCGAGGCAGCCGGACTGCCAGAAATCGCAACCGTCGATTCGCCAGCCGGGCCCATCGCGGTCGTCCATCGGCTCGTCGATGCACCGCCGGAGGGATGGGAGATCGTCGTCTTCGGTCACTGCCACCGTCAGCACGCGTACCGCGGCGAGGATGGCCGTCTCTTCGCCAACCCCGGGGCTGCGGGTCGCCGTGGCTTCCACCGGGCACGCTCCGTAGCCCGTCTCCGCATCGAAGGGGGGAGTGCATCGGTGGAGTTCGTCGACCTTGGCCTGCGAAAGGCGGCGCCCTGATGCGCCACACCAAGATCGTCTGCACGCTCGGACCCGCTTCGCTCCATCGGGAGACGCTGGCTGCGATGTGCCGCGCGGGGATGGACGTGGCGCGCCTGAACACCAGCCACGGCACGGTCGAGCAGCACCTCGCGGCCGTGGAGCTCGTACGGGAAGTGGCGAAGCAGGAGGGCAAGACGCTCGGGGTGCTCATGGACCTCTCGGGCCCGAAGCTCCGCACCGGCATAATGCGAAACGGGAGTGTGCACCTACAGGTGGGCGACCCGGTGCGACTCACCTCCGAGCAGGTCGAGGGGACCGCCGACCTTATCCCGGTCGAATACCCCAGGCTCTGCGAGGATGTGCTCGCCGGGGACCGGGTCTTGCTGGACGACGGCAAGATCGAAGCAGAGGTCGTGCAGGTCTCACCCGAAGGCCTCGAGTGCCGCGTAATCGTGGGGGGCGAACTCCTCTCCCGGAAGGGCGTCAGCTTCCCGCGTTCGAACCTCACCGTGCCCGCGCTGACCGAAGCCGATCGCGCGTACATCGACGTCGGCGTGAAGGCAGGCGTCGATTTTTTCGCGCTCAGCTTCGTGCGCGACGGAGAGGACATCGCCCGCGCACGCCAGCTCATTTATGACCTTGGCGCGGATATCCCCATCGTCGCGAAAATCGAGCGCCGCCAGGCGGTGGAGCACCTGGACGACATCATGGCAGAGGCGGATGGGGCGATGGTCGCCCGGGGCGACCTGGGCGTTGAGCTCCCGCCTGAGGATGTGCCTGTCCAACAGCGCCGCATCATCGAGGCGGCGGGCCGCCACATGATCCCTGTGATCACCGCGACGCAGATGCTGGAGTCGATGATCGATTCGCCCAGGCCAACACGGGCCGAGAGCTCCGACGTCGCAAACGCCGTGTGGGACGTTTCCGACGCCCTGATGCTCAGCGGCGAGACGGCGATCGGACGCTACCCGGTCGAAACGGTCGCGATGATGGACCGGATCATCCGGAAGGCAGAGGAGGCCATGAGTAGTGACACGGGGCCTGCCATTCGCGCCGAAAACGATGACCACTCCTACATCGTGGCGCTCGCCGCCCGGAACATCGTGGAATCGGACCCGAACATGCGCGGCATCGTCTGCTTCACGCGCAGCGGGTACACGGCGTTCCTCATGAGCAAGGTGCACTCGCAGGCACCGGTGTATGGGATGACTCCCGACGAGGCCGTCTGCCGGCGGCTCTCCCTTGCCCGCTCGGTTATCCCGGTCCAGGTGCCGGTGGTCGACTCGGCCGAGACCATGCTGCGCCTGGTGGACGAGGTGCTGGTAGAGCGCCGGTATGCCCAGGGCGGCGAAGAGGTGGTCGTGGTCGCGAGTTCGCCAGTGCAGGCGCGCGGGACAACGAACTTCCTGAAGCTCCACAGCATCGGGGAATCGGCACGCTACTAAGGCGCCGGACACGCACTGTCCACTACCCGTTCACCGGCGCGACACATCGCAGGCGTAACAAGGTGCGTCAGCGCGAGTAGTACCCGGTGCAACTCCGGAGTAAGGCCGGAGTGGGATTGCCTGAAGAGGCCGGCGCGCTGGTTGCTAGCGCGGCGGCCTCTTCTTCTTTTTGCCCACCCCCATCGTGCGTTTCGGGCCGCTCTTCGTGCGTGCCTGTGAATTGGCTCACACGCCAACGAGCTATAGCGCGGGCCATTCCGCCAAAAGGCCGAGGCGCCAGGAAGGACCAGTCAGCAGACTGGGCGACGGCGGCTGGCCTGCGAGTGCGAACTCGATTCCGGAATGCACAGCCAGCCAGACAGGGTGCGAACTCGGAGGAGAGGATTCATGACCGTCAGGCAGATGCCCATTTCCCGGCCGCTGATCACCTTCCGGGCGCCGGCGCGATTCGGGTGGGTGGCGCCATTCGGCCGTGATTTCGGCATCGTCCTTGCCGTGATCGGCGCCTACTTCCTGCTCCGTGGGCTTGCCCCAACGCGTATCGACCTTTCGCTGCAGGTGACGGCCTTCATCGTCGAGTTGGAGCGTTCGCTCTACCTCTTCTGGGAGCCGGAGATCCAATCCGTCTCCATCCAATCCCATGCGGTGCAGGAGGTAGCGAACTTTGTCTACGCCTACCTGCACTTCCCGGTACTTGCGCTCGTTGGCGGCTGGCTCTGGTTCCGTGGGCGCGAACGCTTCCTCTTCATGCGCGACGTGATGTTCGTGTCCATGGTCATCGGCATCGTCTTCTACTACGCCGTGCCGGCCGCGCCACCACGCCTGATGGCTGCCCACGGACAGGATCTCGGCTTCGTCGACACCGTGTTCGGCGGGAACACCTCGGTCCAGTACGCACAGCCATCCTTCATCCTGAACGAGTATGCAGCGATCCCGAGCTTCCACTTCGGCTGGATCGCGCTTGCTTCCGCGGCGGTGTGGATCAACACGTCAAATCGCGCGCTGCGTGCGCTGGCAGTGCTGCTTTCGGTGCTCATGACGTGGGCGATCGTGGCGAGTGCCAACCACTTCTTCTTCGACATGGTGCTCGGCGGGATTGTCATCCTCGCGGCGTGGCAGGTGGCGAAACGGATCGAACGCTGGCGCAGCCTGCGAAGCACGACGCCGCTCGTCCTTCCCGCGGCGATGCCCCGCGCCGCCTAACGGTGCGGGCTATCCGCCCCCTGGCTGCCAAGAGTCCCCCCTTCCCGGCGGCCTCCATTTGTGCGCTACCCATCGTTCGTGGCGTCGTGTCGGCAATCGGCGCTCGACCCTTCCGGATCACCCTCGGCCTGCCTCCTCGACGCTCATCCCGAGTCCTCTATCGTCCTCGCCCCGTATGCTACGCCTCACTTCGAACCCGGGAGGAAGGCTTGGGACAGCGGAAGCTGATGTCCGAAGGGGAAGCGATCGAACGCTTCGTGCAGGACGGGGACAGCGTTTACGTCGGCTACACGTCGGCGGCCTATGGGCTTTGCCAGGCGATTGTGCGGGCACGGAAGAAGGACCTGGAGATCCTGGGCGGATCGGTTGGGCCGCAGGGCACCATGATGATCATGGGCGGCTGCGTGAGCCGCGTGCGAACCGGCTACCTGGCCGCCGCCCTCCGGCCCGGCGTCGTGCAAGACTTGATGGCCAGCGGCGAACTGAAGTACGAGGACTACAGCAACCAGGGGATCGCGCTCATGCTCATGGCGGGTGCGCTCGGCATTCCCTTTATCCCAACGCGTTCCTTCCTTGGCAGCGACTACCTGAAGCCCGAGTACCGCGATCACCCGGGCGCTTACCTTGGTGACCAGAAGTGGGCGGAAATGCAGTCGCCTTTCGACGGCCAGAAGGTGGTGGCACTGCCCGCGCTTCGCCCCGAGGTCGCCGTGTTGCATGCGCAGCGTGCCGACGAGGAGGGTAATGTCCAGATCTGGGGCCACCAGGGCGATGCGCGCTGGGCCTACTGGGCGGCGAAGAATGTCATCGTTTCGGTCGAAGAGATCGTGCCGACCGAGACGATTCTCTCGGACTCGCAGCGGACGGTGGTGCCGGGGTCGCGCGTGGCGGCGGTGGTGCACATGCCGTTCGGCGCGCACCCGAGCGGCATGACCGGCTACTACGACTTCGACTACGCGTACCAGGCCCGAACCATGTCACGGATGGGCCGCACCTACGAGGGGTGGCAGGCGTACGCAGACGAATGGATCTACGGCGTGGAAGACCGCGCCGGCTATATCGAGCACTACCGCGAGCGGTTCGGCGACGAGGCACTGGCGGCGTTCGGCGCCGATGCCGGTCCGTCGCCTGCCGACGGCGTGCACT
>Ga0265293_10004072_pt1 | contig 26257 bp, 22 predicted proteins | sample Munlanlewell138R_FD_192505 | JGI IMG/M metagenome (GOLD analysis project Ga0265293, IMG submission 192505) | Leachate microbial communities from a municipal landfill in Southern Ontario, Canada - Leachate well 138R | ecosystem: Engineered > Solid waste > Landfill > Unclassified | place: Canada...
AAATTGACTCAAATAAATTGACTCAAATAAATTGACTCAAATAAATTGACTCAAATAAATTGACTCAAATAAATTGACTCAAATAAATTGACTCAAATAAATTGACTCAAATAAATTGACTCAAATAAGCCCGCAAAAAAACCGGGGAATAAAAAAACTTGCGGTGATTTTATGAACCCGTTATTCACGGTGGGGGCCTGCCGTCCGGTTCAACCTTTCTTGACCCGTCTTCGCCGAGGCTATGGCGGGAAGACCTGATTTCCGCGGGCAATGAGCGGGGCTCCCTGTTGATTCTTGTTGATTCACAAAAAATAAACCGCAAGTTTATTCAAAGAACGGTTTCAAGTTAAAGCCTTTTGGACTAAAAGACAATGTTTTTTCTTTTCAAAAAGTAAAAATATGCGTAGTATCTGCTGAAATGAAGCGCTTACAACAGGTTAAGAAAAACGATATTCTCCCGGATGACGGGCGTTTTCAATTCCGTATGGATCCGGCATTACAGCATTTGGCCAGGGTATTCCTTCCCCTGCTCTGGCAACGCCCCGACGGCCTGTTCCCGGTGCTGCTTCCCGCGCAGTGGCATCGAGAAAACACGACGCCGGTTGCGCTGGTCTTTTCAGAAGATACGGCATACGAAGCAATTCTTGAGGAATGCCTGGATCTTGCCCGGATCGGCGGGGAGCTGAATTATTTTGATATTGCGAATCTGCTGGATTTACTGGACCGCTACAGTCCGGGCTATGACGGACAGATCTGGGCGCGCCGGCTAAGCATGGGAAAGGAACAGCTCCGGGACTGCCGGGTCCTGAGTTCCTGGAATGCAGCCTGGAGAGCGTATTTTATCCAAAAAAAGGCGCCTCTAAAACGTATGCTCCATTTTTCTTCACCGGACCTGCGCGAGGTACTGGAATTTCTTCTCCCGCTGAACCCCGGAATCAATGTTCTTGAAAATATTGCCATTCTGCTTCAGGAGATCGCAAGACGGGAAGGCCGGGATCTGTTTGCCTGTCTGCCGGACTGTCGCAGTAGTGAAAATGAAACAAATCCGGCAGGGCGGATCGATGTTCTGCGGAACTGTTTGTATCGCAGGCGTTATCCCGAAATATCCGCTTTTGAGGACAATATGAAGAAAATGCTCGAGGCACTGTCGCCGCCGCCGGAGATTGCGGTGGAAACGGACCTCAGCGCGGAGCTGCCCGGGATCACACTGAAGATCAAGGCCCCGGATCGCAAAGCGATCCGGGAAGCATTGCGCTGGCTGAACGAAAACGGAGAACGCGTGGAAGAGATCCTCGATAAACGGGAGAGGTATTTGCGGGATAGCGATGCAAAAGATTAATGTCAGCACGGTAAGCGGTGCACTGGCCGTCGGATTGGCCGCTTTGCTCTGGAGCCTGGACGGGGTTTTTATCCGTCCGCAGTTTTACCGCCTTCCCGCAGGACTGGTGGTGTTTCTTGAACACGGACTGGGATTTCTGGTCCTGCTGCCCTTCCTTATACGCGGGCGAAAGGAAATTCTGAAAATACCCCTGCAAAGCTGGGCTTCGCTGAGCTGGATCTGTCTCTGGGGCGGCTTACTGGGAACGTTTTTTATCACCAAGGCCTTTTTTGCCGCTTATGACCCGGAAACCGGGACATCACTGGCAACGGTAGTGATCCTTCAGAAACTCCAGCCGGTATTCGCGTTGCTGCTGGCACGGCTGATCCTAAAGGAACGGTTGCGCGGGGATTTTTATCTCTGGGCCTCGATCGCCATTCTTGCAGCATATGTGCTGGCCTTTGCCAAAGCGGGAATGCAACTGCGGGATATCCGCCTGATCGATCCGGCGGCGCTGTATGCCCTGCTGGCCGCTTTTGCCTTCGGATCTTCGACGGTCTTTGGAAAACACTTCACCCGGAACTTGCGCTTTGAAACCGCTGCGGCGCTGCGTTTCGGGGGAACAATGCTGCTTTCGCTGGTCTTTATCCTCTTGGCGGGACAAGCAAGGCAAATGCCGGCGATCGAACCATTACATTGGAAGCTTCTGCTGCTTATTGTGTTCAGCAGCGGCGCAATGTCGATGTTCATTTATTACTTTGGATTGAAACGCATACCCGCTTCGGTAGCGAGCATCTTTGAATTGGCATGGCCCTTGTCGGCGGTGCTGCTGGACTATTTGATCCATGGCAGTTCACTGAATATTCTGCAGTATTTTTCTGCCGCAGTCCTGCTCTTTGCCTTTTTCATGATTATCCGGCGCAAACCGGAGAGGTCCCGAAATAAAAAGGAGGCTGAAATTGAATCCGCATTATAAGGAAGAACGTCCCTGGGGAAGTTTTGAGGTCCTGCTGGACGACCCGCATTTTAAGGTCAAAAAGATTAGTGTTAAACCCGGCTGCCGCCTTTCCCTGCAGTCGCATCGGCAACGCAGCGAACACTGGGTGGTTACTGAAGGCAATGTGCGCATTACTGTTGGGGAGTCTGTCAGCGATTATGCCGTGAATGAGCATGTCTATATTCCCTGCGGAGAAAAACACCGCATGGAAAACATCGCTACAAAGCCGGCTTCGGTCATCGAGATCCAGACCGGCACATACTTTGGGGAAGATGATATTATCCGTTATGAAGACGATTATGATCGGGCCTGATCCGGAGCAAAGAACCATGAAGCTGACACGCATTAAAAAGATGAAGGTCCTGGATTTTTATACGGCCGACACCGGCGTAAAAATGGAACTGCCCTATGCCGGGAACATCTCGGCGGGATTTCCTTCTCCGGCCGACGATTATATGGATATGCGCCTGGACCTGAACCGGGAACTTGTCAGGAATCCGAACGCCACCTTCTATGGGAGGGTCAAGGGGAATTCCATGCAGAACATCGGGATCCACGACGGCGACGTACTGGTGATCGATCGTTCCCTGGAACCCGCCAACGATGCCGTTGCGGTCTGCTATATTGACGGTGAATTCACCGTCAAGCGTGTACATGTAGAAGGGCAGAGCTGTTATCTGATGCCGGAGAACAGCGAATTCAAGCCCATTCCGGTCAGCGAGGACAATCATTTTCTGATCTGGGGCATTGTGACCTACGTCATTAAAAAGATGAAAGCATGATCGCACTGGCCGACTGCAATAATTTTTATGCTTCCTGCGAACGCGTATTCGATCCGTCCCTCAACGGCAAGCCGGTCGTCGTCCTGTCAAATAACGACGGCTGCGTGATCGCGCGCAGCAATGAGGCCAAAGCGCTCGGCATCCCGATGGGTGCGCCGGTCTTTCAGTACAAGAAATTGATCGAGGCGGAAAGGGTGCAGGTCTTTTCCACCAATTTTGCCCTTTACGGCGATATGAGCCGGCGGGTGATGAATATCCTGAGCGAATCCGCCCGCGATATTGAGATCTATTCCATTGATGAAGCTTTCCTGGACCTGGGAAAAGGCAGTGACGCGGAACTGCTGCAAACGGTGCGAATACTGCGGAAAAAGGTACTGCAATATACGGGCATTCCGGTCAGCATCGGTGTAGCACCCAGCAAGATCCTGGCAAAGATCGCGACGCACGTTGCCAAAAAAGACCCTTCCTGCGGATTTTGTTACCTGCTGACGGACCCCATTAAGCGCGATACCGTGCTGGCCGATTATCCCGTCCGGGAGATCTGGGGCATCGGACGGCGGACGGCGGAGAAATTACGGAACATGGGGATCGCGAAGGCCGCCGCCTTTGTAAAGCTCTCGGATGCCTTTATACTTCGGGAATTCACCATTACCGGTCTGCGCATGAAGCAGGAACTTCTGGGAAAACCGGCAATTTCCTTTGAATCTTCGGGAAAACCGAAAAAAGCTATCTGCACGGCGCGCTCTTTCGGCGAAATGATCACTTCATACGAATTTCTCGAGCAGGCCGTCGCCTCGCATGCCGTCAGCTGCGCCGATAAACTGCGGCGGCAGCGTTCCTGTGCCGCAGCTATGACGATCTTTATCCATACCAATATGTTCCGCAAGGATTTACCGCAGTATTGTAAAAATATCGTGGTAAAATTCCCTCCGACGCAGAATACCCTGACGCTTGTCCGTATTGCCAAGAATGCGCTCAGAGAAATTTACCGGGAGAATTACGCGTATAAGAAAGCGGGCGTGATCCTGATGGATTTTATACAAGAGGACAACCGGCAGGGCGAACTGTTCAACGCCTATCCCGAAGATGCGCGCGAAATGGAACTGGTCCGGGCCGTCGACCTGCTGAACGAACGCTACGGCCGCGGCACGTTGCGCCTGGCGGATCAGGGTCTGCTGGACAAGCATGCGCTCAAACAGAGCCGGCGCAGCCGCTCCTATACCACCCGCTGGAGCGAATTGCTGGATATATCCGCCGGAAAATCCGAAAAATAACCCATCGGGATCCGGGAATTCAAAGCCGTGAAACCGGACGGGTCTTTTTAAACAGGTTGTTTTTGATCAAAACGCCGAGGTAAAGCCGAAGATAAACTGATGTCCGGATTTTTCCAAATCATAGATATATTCACCTAGAAGCCGCAGGTTGCGCGACAGCATGTAGGTACTGCTGAGTGCCAGGGTGTGGTAATCGTGCTCTCCAAAACCCAAACCGGAATCGATGCGGTTGTACAATAAGGTCCAGTAAAAATTGGAACGGTCGAATTTCGGCGCAAATACCAGCTCTCCGACAATGCCATGAGTTCTGACATAAAAATCAGATTCAACAGACCCCAATAAAAATTTTGGATTACTATCTATGCGCAGCAGATATTGACCGGTAAAAACCAGTTTCCCCATCGAGAGCACAAGGTCGGGGCCCCAATAGGTGACCGTATTATCGTAATTGGTAGCGCCGGAAGGATCTCTTTCGCGGCCGTGGTAATAAAAGCCGCCGATCCCGATATGCTCCCCGATGCCCTGTGCGATCCTCACCATGAAATTCTTGTAAGGGTCCGCATCAAAGCGCAGGTCCGCGCCGGCTTCCGGAATGCCGTTGCCGGTGGTCACGGATGCAACGATATCGGTCCCGGTCTTGTCAATGCCGTAACCCAGCACGACACCGCGGTCGTAGGCCATATTGATGTTGGAATTGCCGACTTTCAGCTTGTAAATATGGTAATCCTCGTAGGTCAGCCGCAGCTCGCGTTTCATCAGCGGATCGCAGGTCTGGAACTGGCCGACCAGGATATCGAGCCCGCTTTTGAATACATTATCGAAATGGATGTAGGCATCCTCCAGCCCCGCCACCTCGCCGCGCTCAAAGAGATAAAAATACAGGTAATAGCCGATATTCTTATACAGCGTTCCGCCCGAGAACAGCTTGACGCCAAAGGGCGTCTGCAGATCGAAATTGACATCGCCGCCGGTTTCGCCCAGGGCAAAGGCCTCAAAGCGCATAGCCAGCGGGAAGTCCCGGTTCAGCCAGAGCTTGTCGTCCCCGGCCGTAACATAATCGCGCTCCTTCTCCTCTTCGGGCTCGATAAAGCCGTTCCCGGCAAATTCGTCGCCGTAATCCTTCAGCCGCGGGAAGGGGTCGTGGCAGGTGCTGCAGGAATATTTATAGCGGCGCGCAAAAGCCGGCACCGCTTCAGCGGTCTGCACCAAAAACAGCACAAGAAAAAGCACAACAAGAATACGGACCTGTTTGTTATTCATCATCTTCTCCTCCCTTAATCGTATACTTCAATCGTGGTGGAAGCCTCGTTGATGAGGATCGCTTCGCTTTCGTCTGCCGGGACCTTCAGGAAATCGGCGACCGGTTTGACGAGTTTTTGGTAATACAGCCGGGCGGTCACGGTCACAAATCCAAAGGCGATATCGTCGGGCATGCTCCAGGTAAAATGCTCGATCTTTGTTTCCCGCGGCGCAATACGGTAATCCACGCCCAGGGAACGGGTATTCCACTGCTGGATGGTCATGATGCCGTTCTCATCCAGATAGGGCATGCGGAAAATGCGGTTGCCGGCAGGAACGCCGTCCCGCTGAACGCCCTCAAAATTTTCAATTCCCAGCGGAACGCCCATATCAATATAAGCAAGCTCGTCCGAAGCGACCGTAAAATTCTCACCTTCAAAATTCTTCAAATCCACAGGCAGATGATATTCCCGTCCGTCTTCGGCCACGGCCCGCACATCCAGCCACAGGATGCGGTCTTCAACGGAGCCGGTCGGCACCTTGTGTCCGGCCTTGGCGTTAAAGAGCTCCACCTGAAAGCGCACCGTTCCGTCGTAGGGCACCTCGCGTTCGTCGGGATGAATGGACAGCTCGATCGCACTTTTCAGTTTGGCTTCGTTATGGGCGCCCAGAAAAACGTGCTGCGCCACCATGCCCTCTTCGGCCATCGGCGCACTGCGTCCCGGCGCCTTGGGCATATGGCAGACAAAGCAGGGAACGCCCTCTTTGGCATAGGGACCTTCCGCCCATTCGATCTGTGTGGATTTGACCATAATGCCGAAGGGATTCATTTCGTTGTGGCAGGAGCCGCAGTATTCGGCCTGGGTATAAATATCCCGGTATTCGGTAATATGGTGCGGCGAGACCAGCCCCTCTTTGGCGCCGTATTTGGTCCTGCCGGGTTCGGAGACCCAGTTAAAATTGACCGGATCCGCCGCCACGGCGGTGATGCTGTGACAAAGGTCGCAGCTCACGCTTTCGTTGGCACGGGAATTTTCGGACGGCCGCGGGGGCGGCACATCGCCGGCCAGGTAGGCCAGCGGCGCATGACAGCCGTTGCAGCCGTCAGCGGCTTCCTTGAAAAAAGGATCCTTTTCGGAATGCGGCACGGCCAGATCCCAGTATTCGATCTCGTCCCAGTGATGCGTGTAGGCCTGGGACATCATGGCCTGTTCCCACTGCCGGTAAATGGCGGTATGACAGCTTTTGCAGGCTTCCGGTTTTTCAAAATCGGCATATTTCCGGGTCCCCAGCGCATGCTCGCCGGCGGGAATTTCCGCAGCCTGGAGGATGACGCTAAGGATAAGTGACAGAGAAACAACGAATGTTTTCATGACTTTTCCGCTTATGATTTTATTTATTAAAATATACAAAAGACAAATCGTGTGCGCAAAACTTTAATTTTTATATTCGTATTCATGTTAAATAAACGGTTTTAAGCGTAACTGTGCAGGCCGGCAAGAATAAAGGTTACGCCCCAGTAGGTAAAGGCGACGCTCAGCACGGTGACGATCACGATCCATGCTTTTTTTTGCGGCGTCGGCGCCTTCAGGTGCAGGGCAAAAGCCAGGATCAGGATGTTGATCAGCGCCCAGGTCTCCTTGGGATCCCAGGACCAGTAATTCCCCCAGCTGACATAGGCCCAGACGGCGCCGGTAATGAGTCCCAGGTTCAGAAAGAAGAAACTGATCCGGATCTCTTTATCCATTTTTTCGCAAAGATCCCTGAGTCCCGCTTCACGTCCTTTTTTATCCCGGAACAGGATCATCAGCGCATAGATCAGCGCCACGATCAGGGACATGTAGGCAAAAAAGTAGGCCGGGACATGAATATACATCCAGGGACTGTTCAGGGCGGGCATCAGCGGCCGGGGATCGCTCATGGAAGCCGGCAGCAGCAGGGCCGCCAGTAAAAAAGCCGCGGAAATGATAAAGAGCAGCGGGTGCAGGGATCGGGCGCTCTGCTTCGGCCAGACAATACAGCGCAGGGCGATCAGAAAGGGCAGGAGCAAAAAGGTCTCGTACATGTTGGTAAAGGGCGGATGCTTGGCGATCAGGGAGCGTACAAGCAAGAGAGCAAGATGAAGAAAGGCCGCCGCAAAAAGCAGGAAGCGCGAGGTCTTGTTTTTCTGCAGATAAAACAACAGCGCAGCCAGCAGGTAAATGATCGGACAAATGATAAGCAGGATCGTTTCCATCAGTCCCGGCCTCCGTCTTTTTGAAATAAACGGAAATCCGTCGCCATCACAACAAGGTACAGCAGCGATGCGAGCAGCAGGACCCACAAGCCGCGGACCTCCGCCACCTCGATCACGGAGATATAGCGCTCTCCCAGCGGGCGGATAGCGGCGGCGCTGCCGGAGATCATCGTTCCGCCCATCAGCGGCACGGAAACGCTTTCGCCGTCCAGGCTCAGCCGGAATTGCCGGCGCTGATGGTCGTAGTCCTCCAGCATCAGCGTTTTGCCCCAGACATGCAGGGTGTCCCCGAAGCGCATTTCCTTCTCCAGATCGCCAAACCGGAACAAAAAGTAGTATTCGTTTTCATAGGCCGACTGATAGAGGCGGTAGGGACCGATCGAGAGGGGCTTGTTGACCTCCAGAACGCTTTCCTCGTCGTTTAGCAGCAAATGGCTGCGGAAGGCCTTTGGCGTCTGTCCATCCTCGTGCATTTCCATCTCAAAACGCTGCAGCGTGATCTGCTGCGGTCCGTATCGCTCCGGGAGCCGGAGCTGTTCATGCAGCGGCAGGGTTTCGCCCTCCCGGATGCTGATCATAAAGCGTTCATTGCTGAATTTGTCAAAGGCAACGGCAAGAAACACCAGCGCCAGGATAAAATGTAAGAGACGTTGTCCTTTGCTGTGCACCGCTTTCAGCAGCACGGCGGCGATCATGGACAGCGAGAGCAACAGCCAGAGTCCGGCGTTCAGCGGCGAATCGTAAAAACGGTCCAGAAACAGGACCTTCGTCAGAACATTGCTCTTGCCGGGATATTCTCCGGGAGGGAACATGTTCTGCTGCGGAATAAAGGTGCTGACGATCAGCAGGAGCAGCAGGAGCAGTGTGAGCACCTGAAAAACGCGGATACCGGTCATGTAGAAAGATTTTTTATTCATTATTGCGATCGTGTCATATGTTCTGAACGCTTAAATGTACGGCGTTTTTCTCAAAAGTAAAAGTCAATATCTTCTGCACGGGAAAAGCAGATCAGAAATACTGCGTCAGCCCGATCCCCGCCCAGGGCAGAATCCTGCCGGATCCCGGATTCATAAAAGGCGATGCATAGATATAAAGCGTAAAAGGCTCTTTGAACAAGCGTAATTCCCGGCCGTAGCCGATCCTGACATTAAGCAAATAAGACCAGAAGGGCACGTCAACCTCTTCGTCAAAGCTGCTGAATAATATGTTCGGCACGAAGCGGACACCAAGCAATAGTTGGTTTTTTTGTCCGCAGGTATAATTGAGCCCCAGGGGAAATCCAATATTTAATCCGACCGTGTTGATGGCCGCCGTGGCAGAGAAAGCATGCCGGTCGCTTACGAAAAATCTGTACTGATATTCAAGTTCAGCTATAGCAGCCGTACCGCCGAGATGGGATGTCAGTCCGTGCCGGGAAATGTCTTCAGCCCGGAGCGCCGCGGAAAATATCAGGATAAATATGAAGATAAACAAACGGCGTATTTTTATTGTATTAGCGATAATAAAAGCGTCTATAAGACCGCTCCTTTCTTCACGACCGTGCCGATGGTATTCACACCGAACAGCGTGATAAGGTCGGTCAGTTCGTCGGTTTCACAAATCAGAATATCCGCCTGTTTTCCTTTCTCAATCGAGCCGATGCGATGATCGCGTCTCAGCGCTTTTGCGGCATTGAGCGTGACGGCGGTCAGCGCTTCACCGGGAGTAAAGCCCATGTGCATGACGGCCAGGGACATCATCATGGGGATGGACAAAGACGGACAAGTGCCGGGATTGTAGTCCGTAGCAATGGCGACCGGCATGCCGGCATCCAGATAAGGACGGGCATCGGGATAAGCGGTTTTCAGATAATACGAGCAGCCGGGTAAAAATACCGGCACGGTGCCGGCGCGCAGCATGGCATCGAATTCGGCTTCGCTGACATGGTCCAGATGATCCGCCGAAACGGCGCCCAGTTCCGCCGCCAGTCCGGTGCCCCCAAGGGGTTCGAACTGTCCGGAATGGATCTTCAGCGGGAGCCCCTTCGCTTTGGCGGCTCTGAGAAATTTTTCGGTATCTTCAAACGAATAGGCACCGGCATCGCAGTAGATATCGACGAACGCCGCCCGCTCTTTTGCAAGATCCAGGCCCCCGCCAAGCAGCCAGTTCATATAAGCGTCCGGATCTTTATCCTCGGGATACACATGCGGACCCAGAAAGGTCGCGACGGTTTCAAGCGCGCTTTCGTTGTTCAGGCGCCGGATCACGTCGAACATCTTTTTTTCGGTATCCGGTTCTAGTCCGTAACCGGTCTTGATCTCCGCCGTGGTGGTACCGTGTTCCAGGCAGAGCCGGGCGCGTTCCAGGGACTGCCGGTACAGGTCTTCTGCAGATGCGGCCCGCGTAGCACGAACCGTGGCGTAGATCCCGCCGCCCTTTTTTTGGATCTCCTGATAGCGCATGCCCTGCAGGCGGTACTGCAGTTCATGGGCGCGCGAACCGGCATGAACCAAGTGCGTGTGGCAGTCCACATAACCGGGGATGACCAGCTTGCCCTTTGCGTCGATAAGGGTTTCGGCTTGATAACTTTTGTTTTCACCCTCAAAGACATCGAGAATATTTTCATCTTTTATCGCGATACAGCCATGCGCGATCTCTCCCTGTGCCGAGACCGTCAGGATATGTGCATTGGTAATGATCAGATCAGCCGATCGCATGGTTCAGTTTTTCCTCCGCATAGCGCGTAAGCCCTGCGGCTTTTTTCTCCACCGCATCGCATATTTTCTGTGCCGTTTTCCGGATGCTTTCGCGCTTTTTGGGATCGTCCAGCGAGGGCAGGTTGATCAGGATATTGTAATAGGCGCTCCAGGCGGCGGCCTGCGCCTGCCTGAGGCCCACGGCGGCGTCGGAGAGCGCATTTTGATTCCCTTTTTTCAGAACAAATTCCGCCGCTTTGAGAATATCCGGACATAATTTCAGCGTGTCGAGCGGAATATTGATAGCACCCAGTACCGCGCTTTGCACGGCGGCATCGCGTTTTGCTTTTTCTTCGGCCGTTTTTTTCGGCAGGCGCAGGGTGTTCATCCAGGCATTGAAGGCCGCGGTGTCCTCGTCGATCAGCGACAAGGCGCGCGCCTTCAGGCGCTGGGCGTCGCGGCCGGTCTTTTCCATGTCCTCGCGAAGGTCCGCATAATGCTTGTTTTCAAAGGTCAGATTGGCGACCATCGCCGAGAGTCCGGCCGCCAATGCCGCATTCAATGCCGCCACCGATCCGCCGCCGGGTGCGGGCGCATTCGAGGACAGCAGGTCCGTAAAATCGTTTACGGACAAATGCTTCAGCCGGCCTTTTTCGTTTTTCAAGGCGTATTCCACAATGCGCTTCTGCGGATCAAAGGGGGAGGTATCCGCCAGTCCCAGCGAGCGGACCGCACAGTGGATGATCTCTTTTTCCGGACAGGCCGTCGACGCGCCTTGTTTTCTCAAATAATGTTCGCCCGCATCCAGCATGGCCTGCAGGGGCGCGAGTCCGATCAGTTCGGAGCCAGTGACCCGCAGTCCTTTTTTGGCGGCTTCTCTGACCACCGTATCAAAGGCCGTATGCAGTCCGGTGATATCGATGCGGTGCAGGTTCATCGTGACCTGGGCATACCCGTATTCTTCGATATACCAGCCGCCGGCCTGGCAGAATTTCAGTTTGCCGGGGATCTTCACCGGTTTGCCGTGCTTATCCCGGACAATATTCCCGTTCACGTCCCGTTTGGCGCGGCCGGAGGAGCGGAGGGTCATTGCGATATCCTGGGCGGCTTTAAGGTCTTTTGTGTTCAGATTGATATTGTAAGCCAGCATAAAGGCGCGGGCGCCGACGGCTGTGGCGCCCGATTTGGGGAGAAACACCGGTTCGCCGAAATCGGGCGCAAAATCGGGATCCTTAAGCTTTTCTTCCAGCGCTTCGTACTCGCCCTTGCGGATGTCCGGCAGATTGTAACGGTCCTTGCGCTGCGCCGCTTCTCCGTAAAGATAGATAGGAATGCCGGTGGCTTCGTTGATGCGCTTTCCGAGTGCTTTGGCCAGTTCCACGCATTCTTCCATGCTGATATTTGAAACCGGGACCAGGGGACAGACATCCGTCGCGCCCATGCGCGGATGCGCCCCGCTGTGCTTGCTCATGTCGATCAGTTCTTTGGCCTTGGCCACGCAGGCCACCGCGGCGTCAAGAACCGGTCCGGGTTCGCCGGCAAAGGTCACAACCGTGCGGTTGGTGTCCTTGCCCGGATCCGCGTCCAGCAGCAATACACCGTCGACTCGTTCGATCACATCGGTGATCTGTTTGATGATTCCCATGTCGCGCCCTTCGGAGAAGTTGGGGACGCATTCGATGATCTGTTTCATGTTAGATCCTTTATTGTAAAGAAATTATTTCATGTAAACCATTTTTTGGGTATCTGAAAAATTTGATGTTTTTAGTTGATAAATGTACATCCCTGATGTTAATTCTTGCCCATTATTTTTTCTGCCATCCCATAGAATGCTATATGTGCCGGGGTCTTGACCAATAAATTCCCATTCCTTAACAATATGCCCCGAAATATCCATAATTGTCAATACAACATCAGAGTTTTCTGATAGATTATATTGAATTGTGGTAGTGGGATTAAAGGGATTAGGATAATTTGGTTTTAAATTATTTGAAGAGGGGATATTTAAATCATTTGGGTCGCTAATATCTTTTTTTAATCCATCAATAACTGTGACGGAATGAATATCTTCAGCGGTTTTATTATTGGAATCCGTAACAATACATTTCAATGAAAAACAAAAGTCCGGACCATAAGTAATAATTGATTGCCCTTCATAATGAGAAATGTAAACCCATATCCCTACTGGGGGAGCTTTCATACCTATTGTACCATCATTCCTATACCACCATTGATAATTTGTATATGGAGTAGTGCCCCCACCGGCATTAGCAGTAAATGTGCCATTATCACCGGCAAGAAATGTTGGGCCGGAAATATTTATACTTAAAGGGAGAGGGGTGGCATTCAAAGCCGCATTTGCATTTATTCTACCATAACCCATATTTTCATTAAAATTATTTACATAAGTATATCCACCAACCTTCGCTGCATTGTTTCTTATTATATCTCGGATTTCATAAAATGTTAAATCAGGATTAATTGATGCAATTAAACTTGCAAGCGCTGCAACATGAGGAGCGGCTGCAGATGTCCCTCTAAAGGAAGGATTATAATTACCAGTACTATAACCATATTGCCCTTCTATATCAGTAGTTGGAATATTTATTCCTGGAGCCACCACATCAATTGTTGTACCATAGCAGCTTCCCCAATTTGTAATATCAGCTCCATCGTTTAGTGTTTTTCTCTTATCATTTAATATAGTTGCTCCAACAGCAATTGTGTGGGGGCTGCTGGCGGGATATTTTACGTGGTTTTGGCTTTCTTTGGTATAATTTCCTGTTGATGCAACAATAACTCTTTTATTATTTACAGCATAATTAAGTGCAAATGCCATTTCTTCTGTAGGGATAACCTCCCAACTACAGTTTATTACTTTAGCTCCATTATTAACAGCGTAAATAATTGAAGCAACTGCTGCGGTATTATTAATTTCCTCTTGCCCCATGCCAAAGACTTCGCCCGCACGTAAGCTAATAAACTGAACTCCTTTAGTTAAGTTCCAACCTCCAGCAATTCCTGAAACACCTTCATTATTATTTAAATCTGAACATATTATTCCGGTTACACATGTTCCATGTCCATTTTTACTGTTTGTTAAATATTCTGGATATGGATTATTATCTCCATCCAAATAATCATATCCTATGCCAGGCCACATGTTCTTAACAAGATCAACATGAGTATAATCAGTACCTACATCAATTACGGCAACTTTTACACTGCTGCTACCAGTAGATTTTGTCCAAGCATTTGGCATACTGATTTTATCTAAATTCCAATGAAGGAAATTTTGATAATAAGTATCATCGGGTTCAATTGCGTGCAACTTGCCAAAAACATTAAAATGACACACATCGAAGTAACCAGAAGATTCGAATTGTTTTAATAGTTGAATAGAGTTTGTTTTGGAAGGTATCTGAAATTCAAAAAAATCTCCTGCAAATTTACCGCGAACATCTTTTAATGTTGGAGCATTAATCTTTATAAGTACGTCATTGATATTTTGTTTTGTGTTTTTTAAACGAACTATTACTTTATTAGTATCAATTGAATATGAATTATTGTATTGGTCGATAACATGAAATTTATTTTCAGATTTTACATACTGATATCCTGCTATACTAAAACTTTTTGTACCCGCGAAGCATAATTGAATAAAAATAAAGGCCATAATTAAAGTTATTAAAATTTTATACTTCATTTTTTGACCTTCCCCTAATTTTCGTTTAAGTTATATAAATAAAAATTATTTTGGGTTGTCGTTATTATTAGAAAATTGTTTATTGATTCATGATAAAGCTTATAAGCAAAATCATCATCAGTATTATTGCTGAATTCACAAACTTTATTAAAAGTTTTTAAAGTGTCAGATGAAATTAAAATATTATCATCACTTGTCGCCAAATAGAAAGTACCGGAAGCTAATTGATCCTTTATAAAGTAATCAATGTATGTTGAGTCATCTAGTGTTTGTTCCATTTCTGACCACGAGCTACCGCCATCTTCGGAATAATAAAAGCGAGATTTAGTTTGAAGTAAGTTTGAAATGTATATCCTGTTTTGTGAAAATACCATACCGCTACAATTATTTATTTCCGGTAAGTTTGCTTGATCAAAAACCTTGCTTAATTGACCATGATTTTCAACACATCCAAAAAATGGCCAACCAAGTTGTCCTAATCCATTGAACCAAATATCTCCATCTATGTATGGATTCCAGTAACTGTTATAGTAAGATGAATGACCCGCATATATACCGGCTTGCCAATGTTCACCATTATCAGGTGAATAGTACATTGAATCACCCTGGCTGATCACAAATAGCTTTTCAGATTCTACTGGTGATCGGGATAAAGCCGTTAACCCGTATGGAATACTTATTCCATGATTGATATTTTCCCAAGTATATCCGTTATCGGAGCTATGCCAGATATCATCTGAGGACAAAGCAACAATATCGTTTCCAGAAGCTGAAATATACTCAACAGGGATAACATTTTCAAATAAATCCAGGAGAGGTAGATTTTCAATAGTGTAATTGCTATTTGAAAGGTCAATTCTTAAAAGTCCCTCAGTTCTCGCGGCAATGTAAAGATATGGATAATCCAAATCAGTTTCGTAATCTGATCCATCTAAGTCAAGTATTTTTATAGCCTGATCTTGAGTAACCGGTGGGTTAAAACATCCAATTATAAATAATAAAATAATTAAGAATAAATAGAGCGGTTTCATTATCACATCGGTGATCTGTTTGATGATATTCATGTCGCGCCCTTCGGAAAAATTGGGGACGCATTCGATGATTTTCGGCATAGTTAAATCCTCTTTTGTGACGCACGGGCTGGACATGTCCAGCCCCTACACGTATTTATTTAATAACTTTTTGACTGGGAATATTCACTCCATGCTTCTTTGCAAATTCTTTTGCTTCATCATATCCCGCATCCACATGTCTGAAAATACCCATCATGGGATCGGCGTCCAGGACGCGTTGCAGACGGATGGCTTTCTCTTTGGCGCCGGTGGCCACGATAACCTGTCCGGCATGGGTGGAATTCCCGATCCCCACGCCGCCGCCGTTGTGCAGGGACACCCAGTCGGCCCCGCAGGCGGTATTGACCAGCGCGTTCAGCAAGGGCCAGTCCGCAATGGCGTCCGAGCCGTCAAGCATATTTTCGGTCTCGCGGTTGGGTGATGCCACGGATCCGCAATCCAGATGATCGCGGCCGATGACGATGGGCGCTTTCAGTTCCCCTTTAGCGACCATCGCGTTCATGCGCAGGGCGAATTCGGCGCGCTCGCCGAGTCCCAGCCAGCAGACGCGGTTGGGCAGTCCGAGCTGCGGCACCTGTTCCTTCGCCAGCGCGATCCATCTTGACAGAATCTCATCGTGCGGGAAAAGCTCCAGCACCAGATCGTCGAGTTTGTCGATATCGCTTTTATCGCCGGACAGCGCAACCCAGCGGAAGGGTCCGCGGCCTTCGCAGAACAGCGGACGGATGTAAGCGGGCACGAATCCGGGATAAAGAAATTTGCCTTGTTCATCGCGCACGTTCAATCCGCCGGCTTCGGCCTGTCCGCGCAGGTTATTGCCGTAATCGAAGGCGACGGCGCCTTTTTTCTGCATCTCAAGGATGGCTTCTTCATGTTTGATAATGGCATCCATAGCCAGCGCCTTGTATTTTTCCGGGTCTTCCCGGTGCAGCCGGCGCATTTCGTCAAGATCGCCGACGGGCACATAATCCAGCAGATTGTGCGCGGAGGTCTGGTCGGTCACCACATCCGGAATAATGTCGCGTTTCAGCAATTCGGGCAGGACCACGGCGCAGTTGCCGGCCAATGCGATGGACAGGGGTTTCTTTGCTTTCACCGCTTCCCGCATCCAGACCAGTGCCTCGTCCAGGGATTCCGTATATTTCATGCAGTAGCCTTCATCCACGCGGCGTTTGGCGCGGACGGGATCGGCCTCTACGTCGATGATCACGCCGTTGTTCATGGTGACCGCCAGGGGCTGGGCGCCGCTCATGGCGCCGAGACCGCCGGTCAGGACCCATTTTCCGCGCAGGTCCCCGCCGAAATGCTGTTCGGCCAAAGCGGCGAGTGTCTGATAGGTGCCCTGCAGAATACCCTGCGTCCCGATATAGATCCAGCTGCCGGCCGTCATTTGTCCGTACATGGTCAATCCAAGCCGATCATACAGGTCAAAATTTTCCTGCGTGGACCATTTCGGCACGATATTGCTGTTGGCGATCAGGACGCGCGGGGAATAGGGGTGGGTTTTTACGACGCCCACGGGTTTGCCGGATTGCATCAGCAGGGTTTCGTCCGCCTCCAGCTTCAGCAGCGCGTCCACGGTCTGCCGGTAGCATTTCCAGTTGCGGACTGCGCGGCCGGACCCCCCGTACACGATCAGCTCTTCGGGGATCAGCGCATTTTCCGGGTCCAGATTGTTCTGCAGCATGCGCAGCGCCGCCTCGCTTTCCCAGGTTTTGGCGCTTCGCCGGCTGCCGCGTGCAGCCCGGATGGGCCCTTCGGGTTTAAATTCGTAAAACATCGGCCTTGTTATCATAACCTGATCCCTTTTGCTTCAACCGCATTCAGGATTTCTCCGCTGCGGATCATATTTGCCATGTGTTCGATATCGGGGTACATTACCCGGTCCTCTTTCCAGTGCGGAATCCTTTTCCGGATCTGCGCATGCGCGGCGGCAGTACCCTTGCCCGGTTTCAGCGGCTGCTGAAAATCGATGCCCTGCGCGGCCGCCAGCATTTCGATAGCCAGGACCTGGAGTACGTTCCGCAAAATAAGTTGTGCGTGCCTGGCGGAAATGGACCCCATGCTGACATGGTCTTCCTGCCCGGCGGAGGTCGGGATGGAGTCCACGCTGGCCGGATGCGCCAGCACCTTGTTCTCCGAGACCAGCGCCGCGGCGGTGTACTGCGCGATCATATAGCCCGAATTCAGTCCGTTGCCTTCCGCCAGGAAGGGCGGAAGTCCGGATACATGCGGATTCACCAGCCGGTCCACGGTGCGTTCGGAAATATTGGCGATCTCGGACAGCGCGATGCCCAGAAAATCCAGCACGAAGGCCAGCGGCTCGCCGTGAAAATTCCCGCCGGAGATCACATCCTTTTCCTTGGCAAAGATCAGGGGATTGTCGGTGGCCGCATTGATCTCGGTTTTCAGCACGGAACGGGCATATTGAACGGTATCCCAGACCGCGCCGTACACCTGCGGGATACAGCGCAGGGTGTAGGCGTCCTGGACTTTTTCGCAATGGACATGCGAAGCGATGATGGCGCTGCGGTCCACCAGCTTGAGCATATTCGCCGCGATCCGGATCTGTCCCGCATGCGGTCTGGCGGCATGGATACGCGCATCAAAGGCGCGGGCGGTACCTTTCAGCGCTTCAAGGCTCATGGCACCGGCGATCTGCGCGTGTTTCAGCAGAACCTCCGCATCTTCGATCAGCAGGCAGCCGATGGCGGCCATGACCTGCGTGCCGTTGATCAACGCCAGGCCTTCCTTAGGCTGGAGTTTCAGGGGGCGCAGGCCGTGTTTTTTCAGGACGGTCTCTGCGGGAACGCGTTTCCCGTCTTCCAGACATTCGCCCTGGCCGGTGAGGATCAGCGCCAGATGCGCGAGCGGAGAAAGATCGCCGCTGGCGCCCACGGATCCCTGCGCCGGGATATAGGGATAAATATCATGATTCAGGAGGTCCAGCAGCATTAGAATGAGTTCAACGCGCACGCCGGAATAGCCTTTTGCCAGTGCGTTGGCGCGCAGCAGGATCGTGGCGCGCACGACCTCCTTTTCCAGCGGCTCGCCCACATTGGCGGCGTGGCTGCGGATCAGATTTTCCTGCAGCTGTTCCGCCTGCTCCGGCGGAATATAGTGGTTGGATAATTCTCCGACACCGGTGGTGATGCCGTAGACCGGTAATTTTTTATTAAGCAGTTCAAGAACAAATGCCCGGGATGCATTGATGGCCGGAAGGCAGCTGTCCGAAAGGGCCACTGATTCGTCCGTACGTGCGATCCGTACGACATCATCCGGCGTCAGCGATTTGCCGTCGATCCGCAGCATGGCTTCTCCTTTGAAACGGTATTTATAATGTTACTTGCACAAATATAGGGTTTTTGAATGCATTAATCAACTACAGTTGTTCGGTGTAGCCGTCAGTTCAAGGATTTTATACAAGGTAATATTTTTCCTTCTTGATTATCTACCCATCCCTATCTCTCTTTGTCCAGTGCGTGTTCCCGGTCACAGTTTTCCCCGTTCCCGCAACTCCACTTGTTTTCGGATTTTTTCGGGCTTAATTTTAGCATTCGGGGATACGAAACATGACCGAATCAACACTCATACCCAAACACGGCGGCTATCGCAAGCTCAAGAGTTTTCAGATCGCCCGGCTTGTCTACGATCTGACAGTGCGATTTTGCGATAAATACATTTCCCGATTTTCCCGCACCCATGATCAGATGGTGCAGGCGGCGCGTTCGGGTGTGCAGAACATTGCCGAGGGTTCGCAGTGTTCCGCCACCTCCAAGAAATTCGAGCTCAAGCTCACCCAGGTCGCCCGGGCCAGCCTGGAGGAGCTGAAACTGGACTATGAGGATTTTTTACGGCAAAGAGGGATGGTAATGCTGGACCCGCAGCACCCGATTTTGATGCGTTTTAAACAGCGTAGGCCGCAAACTCTGGAAGAAATTCAAGAGTGGGTTAAAAATGAAAGAGCTATTTCACTGGACCAACACGGACAAGCAGGGACGCCCCCGGATTTTGAGGCGTCCAAGCATGTCAGTGGCTGTCCGTGTAAAGCTTTAAGCTCATCATGCCTTGCGGCCAACGCTGCGCTTTCTTTGTTAAATCTGGCCTGTCATCTGCTCAACCGCCAGGTCTCCCGGCTGGCCCGGGATTTTGAGCGGCAGGGCGGTTTCACGGAAAGGATGTACCGCAGCCGCAGCGCCGCCCGCCATAAAAATTAATTTCACTGCCAATAACTTTGCCGGCGTATGTTTAGTCTCTAAGAACCGATGCGGTTTTTTCATTTTTTGTTTCAGGTCGAAAGCCCTATATTAAAGGTTAGAAAAAAAGGAGTTATTCATGTTAGGGAAAAAAACCGATGCCAACGATCTGAAAAAAGCATTGTTTTACGAACGGCAAAATGCCTGGGACCATATTCCCGAAAGTCAGCTGAAAGCGCTGGAAGCCTATATGAAAGATTACCGGAATTTTCTGGATGACGGCAAAACGGAAAGAGAGTCTGTCGAAACTGCCATCGAGATCCTGCAGAAGGCCGGGTTCAGCGATATCCGCACAACGAAAGACACCTCAAAAATCTACTACAACCATATGGACCGCGCTCTTGCCGTATTCCGCCAGGGTAAAGGAGGTATTCAAAAAAACCTGCGCATCATTGTTGCCCATGTTGATTCGCCACGTCTGGACCTTAAGCAATACCCTCTCTACGAGGATGAAGAACTGGCCATGCTCAAGACCCATTATTACGGCGGCATCAAAAAATACCAGTGGGTTTCCCGTCCGCTGGCCCTGCACGGGGTCATCGCCTTTCCTGACGGTACGGTGGACAGTATTATGATCGGCGAAGCCGAGGATGATCCGGTATTCACTGTCGCGGACCTGCTGCCGCATCTTGCCGGCAAGGCGCAGATGGACAAAAAAGCCAATGAGTTTATCCCGGCCGAAAAACTGAACGTCCTCTTTGGCGGAAAGCCCTTCAGTAACGATAAGGAGCTAAAAGAACGCGTTAAGCTCCAGGTAATGTCCCTGTTGAACGAGGCTTACGGTATTACGGAAAACGATTTTATTTCCGCGGATCTGGAGGTCGTGCCTGCCGGCCGTGCCCGAGAAGTGGGATTGGACCGCTCCATGATCGGCGGCTATGGTCAGGATGACCGGGTCTGCGCTTATGCCGCGCTCCGCGCCATTATTGACGAAAGCGAACCGGAAGTCTCTTCCCTGGTCCTGCTGCTGGACAAGGAAGAGATCGGCAGTGAAGGCGCCGCCGGAGCGAATACCTGGATCGCCGAACTGGTTCTGAGCTATATTCTTGCACGGCACGGTCTCGATCAGTCCGCGGTAATCCGCCGCCTTCTGGCCAATGCGGACTGCCTTTCCGCGGATGTTAACGCCGGGGTGCATCCGGACTGGAAAGAAGTACACGAGCTCCGGAATGCGGGATTCATGAACGGCGGACTGGTCCTCTCAAAATTTACCGGCGTCCGCGGCAAAGGCGGTTCCAACGAGGCCGCGGCCGAATACGTGGGAAAGCTGCGAGATCTTTTTGACCGGAACGGAATTATCTGGCGTATCGCAGAACTGGGCAAGACCGATGAGGGTGGCGGCGGAACAATAGCAAAATTCATGTCCTATTATTGTATGAACGTCATCGATGCCGGCGTATCGGTTTTGGATATGCATTCCCCCTTCGAGATCACCTCAAAAGCCGATATCTGGATGATGTACCGCGCTTTTGCGGCATTTCTTGCAAAATAAAGGAAAACAGGATTATGATAAAAAAGTTGATGCTTTTGTTATTGCTGGGCGCGCTTGCCTTTGGTGAGATCTATGTCAACGGTGTGCCGATCGACAGTACGCAAAGCCGCTATCTGATCGTTGAGATCGATGATGATCTCCGAAAAACCCGCGCCTATGTCGATTACGGACAAAGCGATCCCGACCGGCACCGTATTATGACGGACGACACGGGTTCGAAAATGCTGTTCAATTCCCCGGTTGCCGTATTAAATTACTTCTACCGCCAGGGCTGGGAACTGGATGAGGCTTATGTGATGCCGGGCGGCGGTGAAAGTTCGTTTTACGGCGATAAATACTTTATTCTCCAGCGAAAACCATAAAGGAATGACCTTTAATGAAATATTTTAATAGCCTTATCCTATTATTGATCATCGTATTCAGCAGCTGCACGGCTCCTGCAGGTGAGGTCACGCTTCTGCACTGGAACGATTTTCACAGCAGGAATCTTCCCTGGGTGCCGACAAGCTACAATCCCGAGAATCACAGTGTGGGCGGATATGCCCTTTTCGATGCATATCTGGACAGTCTGGGGCGGGAGTATCCCGGCGCGCTGCGCGTGCATGCCGGAGACGATTTTCAGGGCAGCCCGGTTTGTGCCGTGACCAAAGGCGTATCGCAGATCAAGATCCTCAATCTGGTCAAGCCGGATTTTTTCACGATCGGGAATCATGAATTTGATTACGGTTGGCGTCATGTGGATTCCCTGCGGCGGCATCTGGCGGAATTTGAAATGTATGCCGCAAATCTGATCGATGCCGAAAGCGGCGAAAGCGCACTGCCGCAGTACAAGATTTTCCGCATTAACCGCTACCCCGTCGTGCTGATCGGACTGACCCACCCGCAGCTGGATTTTCTGACGATGGCAAAAAACCTTGAGGGCGTGCAGGTCGCTGACCCCGCCTCTACCGTCCGGGATTTGATCGGCTATCTGAACAAACGCGGACTCCATACCTTTGTGGTCATATCCCACATGGGACTCGATCTGGACCGTGAGCTGGCAAAGGCCGTGCCGGAGATCGACCTGATCGTCGGCGGACACAGCCATACTTTTATGCGGCAGGCTGAAAATGTGAACGGTGTCTGGATCGTGCAGGCGGACGACAGCGGACGTTATGTGGGAGTAACCCGCTTTAAGGCGGAAAAGGGAAACATCGTTTCTCTGGAGATGCAATATGTCGAGACCATCGCCGGCCGGCTGAAACCTTCTCCCGATGTGGAAGCCCTGGTTATGCGCTATGAAGATGCGCTGGCGGGGATCATGGACGAGGAGATCGCCCATCTGCAGACGGCATGGACCCGCAGCGGAGGCGAATCCAATATCGGCAACTGGATCGCAGATGCATTCCGGAATGCGGTGCCCGGAACGGATATTGCCATTATGAACAACGGCGGCATCCGCAAAGATCTGTCCGCCGGACCGGTAACAGTACGGGATATCTGGGAGATCGCGCCCTTTGGCAATATGCTTGTCCGCTTTGAATGGAGCGGAAAGGAGCTGCAGCAGGCGCTGGACAATATGGCAAAGAAAAACCGTGCACTGCAATTTTCCGGCGTCCGCTTGTTGCTCGACCGCAGTAATGGACTGATCGATGCCGATATCAATGGCAGCAAGATCGATCCTGAAAAAACCTACAGCATTATTACCAATGATTATACCGCCGGTCAGGCACCCAATTATTTCGGCATGGAAATCCCGGTTTATCAAGAACTCGGACTGGCGGATCGCGACGTACTGGTCGAAGCGGCACGCAGACAAAAAACTATTCACGCAAAAATAGAAGGGCGGATCGTTTACCGGTGAAAAAATATATTTTGATATTACTGATCGCGATTGCGGGACTGTTTTCCTGCAAAGAGTCTTTACTCGTTCCTGCTGTTGAAGAAAATTTCGAATTTCCGCAAACGGGATCGGAAGCCGCCGAACGGGATTTTTCACTGCTGACGGAAACCCCGCTGCGCATCGGTTTTAACGATTTTGCCCGTGCCCTTCCGCTTCCCGAACGCAGTCCGGAGCGCAGTGCCGTTTATCATGCTTCGGCGATCGGCGATTTTATTCCGGCCTATACCCAACCGGACCTGACAGATACTCTGGACGGCTACGTGACGAATAATTTTGACTTTTTTGAAAATGTGCTTCTGCCGGAATTGCTGCCCCGCCTGGATTCCCTGAAAACGATCCAGAAATATCAGGCGCTCAATGCACTGACCTTGTTCATTTATGAGAGCTATCAGCTCTTTTTCGGGGATAGTTTTTACCGCTGGGGCGGAGATATTACGGATCGTGATCAGCCGCAGACGGCAATGTCAAATTCAACATCCACATTGCGCTACGGCATGGATTGTTCCGGTTTCGGTGCAGCGCCCTTTGAGGTGGCGGTATTGCTGGGGCTGCTGGATTCCACCCGAGAAGAGTCCGCTTTCTCCTCCTTTGGTTTTAAATATATCTGCGAGAATGATCCTGCAATTTCCGATGGCGGCGGGCGTGAAGGCAGTACCAACAATTTTCGTATGGAAGTATCGGACATGTATAAAGTCGGGGAGCTTATTACAAGCATTCCTTCGGGAGGCTCGCCGACAGATGCGCAGATGGCCCTGATGCAGGCCGGCGATATTGTGCTTCGCTCGGGGCATATGGGAATTTTGGTTGAGATCAACGAAGAGCTGTATTTTCTCGAGTCCGGCGGAAGTACGGTCAGCCAAGACGATCTGTATCTGCCGTATCACGCAAAAGAAGCACTGGCGGATTTTGCCTCCCGGCGTACCGTGAGCATTAAACGCTGTCTGCCGGAAAAAGAAACTTTGACCGGTATTGTGCGTTACTGATAGGACTATGAACAACAAGGAGTAATTCCATGAAACGCTGTATCAATATTTTCTTGTCCGCCGTATTGCTGCTCAGCCTTTTTTCCTGTTCGCCCGCACCGCAGCAGCCGCTGAGCTTTGCCTTTCTTGCGGATACCCATATCGGGACCGCTATCGGCGCCGATGACCTGCGGAATTCCGTCAGGGATATTAATCGGCTCGAAAATATCGAATTTGTCATTCTTGCCGGAGATGCTACGGAATATGATCTGGCCGGAGAACTGGATACGGTCAAGGCGATCATGAACGAGCTGAAAGTCCCCTATCATATTATTCCGGGCAACCACGAACTGAAATGGTCCGCTTCCGGCGGCGAAAAATTCCGGAAGCTTTTTGGTGACGATAAATTTCATGTTCAATACAAAGGTTTTCATTTTATCGCGGTCAACCAGGGTCCGCTGATGCGCATGGGCGAAGGTTTTATCGCCCGCGAAGATCTGAACTGGACAAAAAAACAGCTCGCAAAGATCCGCCCGAAAAACCGACCGGTCTTTATCGTCACACATTATCCCATTGATCACACTGTAACGAATTCCTATGATTTTTTGGAGATCATCAAACACTATAACGTTCAGGCTATCATTCACGGACACGGGCACGGGAACCGTCTGAACGACTACTCGGATATCCGCGGCATTATGGGCCGCTCCAATCTGAGCCGCGGCGGTCCCGGCGGCTACAATATCGTGAGCATCGAGCGCGACAGCATTTTCTGGCGGGAACGCCGGCCGCAGGAAAAAGAAACTTTGAAACCCTGGGTAAGCATTCCCCTGATCAAAAACGTCTACACCGATTCACACCTGGAATTAAAGCCGGATATGTCGGTAAATGCGGAGTATCCCGGGATCAGGGAAAGCTGGTCCTTTGATTCGGAATACGCCATCACCGCTGCGGCGGCCCTAAGCGGCAATAAGGTGCTGTTCGGCAACCGCTCCGGAAAGGTCTACGCGCTGTCCCTGGACAGAGGTTCCGTGATCTGGACCTTCGAAACCGGCGCGCCCGTGTTCACCCAGCCGGAAATTTCCGGGGACCGGGTTTATGTAAGTTCGACGGATTCCCTGCTCTATTGCCTGGATCTTGAGAGCGGAAAAAAAATCTGGAGTTACCGCACGAACGCCGCTATTGTTGCGCATCCCCGCACGCATAATGGAAAGGTCTATTTTGGTGCCGGCGACGGGATGTTCCGTGCCCTCGACGCCGAAAGCGGCAAGCTGATCTGGGATTTTGGAAAGATCAGCACCTACGTGGAAAGCAAACCGCTGATCGCGGACGGAAAGGTCATTTTTGGGGCCTGGGATACGTACCTCTATGCCCTGAATGCCGAAAACGGTCGCATGGAATGGCGCTGGCGCGGAAGCAATACCGGACTGTTGTATTCTCCCGCCGTTGTCCACCCCGTCTATGCAAACGGAAAGGTTTTTATCGTTGCACCGGACCGCGTGATGACGGCGATCGATATCGGGACAGGTAACACGGTCTGGCGTTCGGACCTGTTCAAGGTGCGCGAGAACATCGGGATTTCCGAAGATGGCTCCAGGGTCTATGCAAAAAACATGTGGGATATTGTCTGCGCCGTATCCACGGAAGGCAATGAGCCCGAGACCGTCTGGAGCACCGCGGCGAATTACGGTTTTGAGATCGATCCCTCCTGGCCGGTAGAATATGGGGAGAATGTTTATTTCAGCACACAGTTCGGCTATGTGTTTTGTCTGGATGCGGAAGACGGCGGGATCGAATGGAAACACCGCCTCGGTGCAAACCTGCTGAACACGCCGGTACTCCTGAATGATGCGATGATCGTTACCGGCATGGACGGACGTATTGTTAAACTGACCTTTTGATCGTTTCGCACTCCCCCTAAAATCCAGGAGACACTATGAAGGTCCGGATCATCAGCCGGGTGCCGGCTTCGGACTGCAGATCCTGCCCCATCCCAATATGGAGATCATTTTTAGCTGGAACACTTCGCTCAATACTTTTATTTTGGGTGTGAACACCGGCTTGCTGTTCGAGTAATAAATTGCCAAAAAACATGAAAATATTTTTCCAAAACGGAAATTTATCCGCCGTTATTTAAAAATTATTTTTTCAAAAACCCGCATAAATAAAGGATATTCGCCCCAGCGGAAAAAAATATCTCATAATTGTTTAAAAAAATAAAAAAAATACTTGACACTGATCTGTAATGGTGTTATACTTATGTAGAACACCGGAATAGAGAAGCCCGGTGGAAGGAAAGCGAAGGCATATGGGCATCAACTTTGACAGTGAACGGGCGATCTACCTGCAGCTGGCGGACCTGATC
>Ga0265293_10004073_pt1 | contig 26249 bp, 25 predicted proteins | sample Munlanlewell138R_FD_192505 | JGI IMG/M metagenome (GOLD analysis project Ga0265293, IMG submission 192505) | Leachate microbial communities from a municipal landfill in Southern Ontario, Canada - Leachate well 138R | ecosystem: Engineered > Solid waste > Landfill > Unclassified | place: Canada...
ATGGCTTTAAATAGCTTCTTTCTAGACTTTTCTTCAAGCTTATCTACAAAATCTTCAGCTTGCTTCATAAAGATAACTTCTATTGGCTTATCCATTTATTTAAACAGATTTAATCATAAAATGTTTCTAAATATAGAAACTATTTTTTATTTACCAATTAAATTTGCGGATTATTTTATACTTTCCTGACCGTCAGTAAGCTTGCACACAACTAATCCTTAACGCTACCTAAATATCCTTTACCAGCACATTTCCCGAGAGGTTTTTCACACTCTCGCTAAACTCTTCGTGTATTTTTTCTATCCGATTTAAAACAGGGTTCGAAAGTTCAATGGTGGACCCAAAATGCTCCAAACTCTGAATTACGAATGCAACGGTTAGCTTATCCACTGATTGTGCTGGCTGAAATGCAGGAGTTTTTGGTTCATCGGTATACGCCTTCGACACTATATTGCACCCAACCAGCCAGTCAAGTAACGACCTCACTAGCCGAATGGGTAGCTTTAGTTCCTTCGAAAGCTCATGCGCTGTTAATGGCTGCTCGCCATTCATAAACCTATTTATAATACAATTTAGCAGTAGTAACGATATCGATTTTTTTAACTCGTATCGTATCGTTTCAATTTCGGTTTCAAACTCGTAAAGGTTCCGATTTTGGTATGAGAATGCAATCTCGGCACCAAAAAGCACAATTAGCCAGCTTAGCCTTAGCCACATTAGCAGTAGAGGCACTGCAGCAAAACTTCCATAAATGGTATTGTACTTCGAAACGCCCACCTGAAACTCTATGTAAACCCATTGGGTTATTATAAAGGCTGAACCAGCAATGATTCCGGCAATAATGCCCGATGAAACCTTAACCTTAGTATTGGGCATTACAACATATAGCATCGCAAAAACAATCCATACAATAACGTAAGGAGAAAGTTTTAACAAAAACATAATAAGCGGAGTAACATAGCTTAACAATTCGATTTTGGTAACTAGCTTATCAAATTGTGTTGCAACAAAAACATTCAAACCACTGGCTGCCACAAGCATTATCGGAGCAATTAGCATCATTGAAAGGTAATCGGCAAACTTCCTCGAAAAAGCACGAGCCGACCCAATCTGCCATATGTCGTTAAACGAATGCTCTATCTGACCGAAAACTTTTAGTACCGACCAAAATAATATAACTAGCCCTACCCCGGCTATAAGTCCTCCTCCCGTGTTCTCTAACAGTTTTCTTGAAAAGATAATCAGCTGGTTTAGAATCTCTTGCTGCTGCTCAAAATTATTGTATAGCTGTCTCTCTAAAAACTTATCAAACCCAAACCCTTTGGCAATTCCAAATACCATAGCTAGCACTGGCACAATTGCCATTAGCGTGTAGTAAGTTAATGCCGAGGCTCTATGTAATACTCTATCCTCTATAAAACCTCTGTACGCCAGCATTAAAACCCGTAAACTATGAATTCCAACCCGCTGAATAGGCCTGTAACGATGCAAATGTACACTCCATATTTTTTTTGTAAGAAAGTACTTTACCTTATTAATAAAGATAAGGATACTAAACTTCTTTTTTTTGGCTGCATTCATTGTTTTTGTGTTTGTTTCTGATTAAGCTTTTGACAAAGTGCACGCTATAAAACATTTAGAATTACTGAGTTTAATTCACTTTATAAATGGTTTTTATCCGCCCATCGCTAAAATCGATTTGTAAAGACTATTGCGTGCTAATAGCTTAAAACCATATTTACCAGACATTCAATGACTCAATATTTTAGCAATGTAAAAGTATGAAAAATTGCACTTAATTTCCTGCCTACCATATACTTTTAGTGTATAAATACTAATTTAGCACTAAAATAACTCTTAAATGCCCAAGGTTAAAAAACATCTCATCCTAAATATTTTAGTTGTCATACTGGTTTTCGGATTCGTTTTTTCGAAAATACTAAATCAGTGGGATAGTAATTTTATTGGCTTGTTGCATTTTGAATATTTACAGGCTAGAGTATACTTTATTTTTCTAGTTCTTCTTTTGGCCCCGCTAAACTGGATTATAGAAGCATACAAATGGCAGTTTGCCGTTAAAGAGTTTCAGCCAATGGGTATTTTTAGCGCGCTAAAAACCATTTGGTATGGTATTGGAGCAGGGCTTTTTACCCCAAACCGTATTGGAGACCCCATTGCCAGGGTTGCTCTTCTCCCCCCCGCAAGCAGGGGGCAAGGGGCAGTAATGGCTGCTGTATGCGCTATGGCTCAACAGCTGGCCACAATACTTTTTGGATTAGTGGGTATATTCTTTTTCTATGGATATAATAGTGTGCCCGTAACGGGCTTTGAATCTATTTTCGCAATAATTAGTGTGCTTGGGCTGCTGTTTATTACACTCGCAGTGGTATTTAAATATAAAAACCTAGCAATTTGGTTTCAACGCTTTAAGCCTGTTCAACGCTGGTTGAAACGAGTGAACTTATCGTTAAACGCACCATCAAAAAAAACTATGCCTATCGTGCTACTTAGCCTACTTAGATACGCTGTTTTTTCTTCGCAACTGCTGCTTATGATGTATTTTTTTGGGTACAATGCCAACTGTACTTCGCTGTATATGGCCATTTTTATAACCTACCTATTTGCAAGCGTTATTCCCACATTCGCAGTTGCCGAGGTGGCTGTTAGGGCAGGTTTTGCAATAACTTTTATTGGTATACTTTGGCCTAATGCAACTGGAATAACGTTTGCCACGTTATCGCTTTGGCTAATAAATGTTGCCCTTCCTGGAATTATTGGAGTTTGGAGTCCTTTTTTTGAGAGTAAAAAAATAGCTTGAAATTCTAAAAAAAATAAAAATCAGCTAGCTACAAATCGCCGTTTTTACGATTCCGACTTCACCTTTAAACGTTTGTATTTCCATACTCTTCCGTTATCAAGACAGGCATTTTTAAGTTCCAAAACCGTTTTTCCAATTTTGGAATGCATTAAATTCGGTGCAATTTCGGCAAGGGGCTCAAGTACAAAAAGTCGTTCGTGCAGCTTTTCGTGCGGTAAAATAAGTGGGGGAAGGCTATATATACAATCATCAAAAAACAGGATATCAACATCAGCCGTTCGAGCAGCATAGCCATCGGCAACACTATAACGATCTCGTCCAAGCTCTTCCTCTATTTTGTGACATACATCGAGCAAGCAAAGCGCCGAAAGCATAGTTTCAACTTCAACAACCTGATTTAGAAAAGATGATGAATGGGCAAAACCCCATGATTCCGACTCAAAAACCGATGATTTTTGCAGAATTCGTCCTACCTTTTCTTCAATAAGTTTAACAGTCTTCTTAAGGTATAGTTCTTTATCTCCCAAGTTTCCTCCAATGCATAAAAAAACTCGATGCAAAGCTTCATCACGGTTCAGGTTGCTAATCATAATATTATTTTTAACTTTGTAAAAGCACAAAGTTTGCCTAAAATAAACAGAAAAAGCAAGCATTAGTTTGTACTTTATTCATATTTTTATCACAAATTCACGAACAACTAATCTAAAACTCTACCATATGAAAGATTTTTTTAAATTTACGCTTGCCAGCATAGTAGGTATTATTATATCTATACTGCTGATATTCTTCTTGTTCCTGGGAATTGCCGGAGCCATTGTGTCAAAGTCCGATAAAGTTGCAACCGTTAAGGACAACTCGATGCTTGTTCTTAAGTTTGACAACGTAATTACTGACAGGGCAACTAAAAATCCTTTTGAGGACTTCGATTTTACCAGTTTTAAACCTACCCCAAAAACAGGATTAAACAGCATTCTTAAAGCTATCAAAAATGCTGCTGAAGATCCTAAAATAAAAGGGATTTATATTGAAAACGAGAATATTCCATCGGGTTTTGCTACACTAGAGGAAATAAGAAATGCTCTAATCGAGTTTAAAGAGTCGGGCAAGTTCATTATAAGTTACAGCAACAGCCTTAGCCAAAAAAGTTATTACCTCTCCTCTGTTGCCGACAAGGTGATGCTAAACCCCGAGGGAGGCTTTGAATGGGTTGGACTAAGAAGCGAAATAATGTTCTATAAAACTGCGTTAGAGAAGCTCGGCGTTGAGATGCAAATAATTCGCCACGGCAAGTTTAAATCGGCAGTTGAACCCTTCTTATACGATAAAATGAGCCCCGAAAACAGGGAGCAAGTTTTAACTTATATGGGCTCTATCTGGAATCACTGGGTTGACGGAATTTCAAAAACCCGCGGAATTGACACCAAAACCCTAAATCGTTTTGCCGATGAGCTAACCATTCATAACGTACAAGCCGCAGTTGACAATGGCCTTATTGACAGCCTACTATACAGAGACCAGGTTATTGATATGATGAAAGGACTAACCGGAACTAAAGTCGACAAGGACATAAACAGTATAGGTGTAGCGGAGTACTCAAAAGTACCAGCCACTAAGAAAACCAAGGGGCTTATTAAGGATAAAATCGCCGTTATATACGCTTCGGGCGAAATTATAATGGGCGACAAGACTGAGGGAGGCATTGGCGGAGAAGGTTTTGCTAAGGTTATTCGCAAGGCGCGTCGCGACAGCACCATTAAGGCTATCGTTTTACGAGTAAACTCTCCAGGTGGTAGCGCATTGGCTTCGGATTTAATATGGCGCGAATTAACACTTGCCAAACAGGTTAAGCCTGTAATCGTATCAATGGGCGATGTAGCGGCTTCTGGTGGCTATTACATTGCAGCTCCTGCTGACTATATTATAGCCAACCCCACCACCATAACCGGATCAATTGGTGTTTTTGGTATGGTACCAAACGTACAAAAATTGCTAAATAAGAAACTTGGCATAAATGTAGACGTGGTGAAAACCAATAAAAGTTCCGATATGATGACCATCAACAGACCTTTAACTGCTGAGGAAAGAGCTATGATTCAACTTGGCGTTGAGGACGTTTATACAACCTTTATAGGACACGTTGCAGAAGGTAGAAGTATTTCTGTTGAGGAGGTTGACGCTATTGGACAGGGAAGAGTATGGAGTGGAATTAATGCCATAGACATTAATCTGATTGATGAGTTTGGAGGACTTAACAGAGCAATAGAAGTTGCAGCCGAAAAAGCCAACCTTGAGGAGTATCGCATTGCTGAACTACCCAAGCTTGAGGAGCCTTTCGAAATAATGATGAAAGAGTTAACAGGTTCTGTTAAAATGAAACTTTTTGAAAGCGATTTCGATATGGCTTATAAATCTTATGCAAAAGTTAAGAGCGCTATCGAAAATAGAGGTATTCAGGCTCGCTTATCATACGATATAGAGATGTACTAGCATCTAAAGTAACACCCTCGAGAGGGCTGTTTAAAAAGTTATTGGTTGTGTTATCTACTCTGTACGCCACTATTCATTAGTGATTACAAATTATCAGAGTTTCACAACAACTTTTTAAACAGCCTTTTTGTATTTGGAATAGTACTCAATTTATGTTACCTTACAGGTAATGTAATACTGAATATTATTGAATTAGCATTTACTATTGTAAAACAATAAAATCGATTCTTTTAGCAAGGTTTTTGTTCTAAACACCTACTATTGAACTCCACGGTGAGTAATTTAAAAAGAAGCAATAAACTAAACCATCAATCGTTAGTTACTTTATAAATTGACAGTATAAATCCTACACAGTTAGCGTGTTCGGTATTTATGGACTGGTTTTTGTATATCTTTATATTGTTCTTTCCTTTTATCTAAAATGTAAACCCGTAAACTATGAATTTCTTAGCCCACCTATATCTTTCTGGCGATAATGTCGAAATTAGAATGGGCAATTTTATGGGCGATTTTGTAAAAGGCCGCTCCTTGGGTCGCTACCCCGACACCATACAAAAGGGTATATACCTACATAGGGCCATCGACTTCTACACAGATACCCACCCTGCCACCTTTGAGGTACGACAACTATTCCGACAGGGCTATCGAAAATATGCAGGGGTTGTGGTTGATGTGTTTTTCGACCACTTTTTGGCTCGCTACTGGGGAACATTTTCCCCATACCCACTCCGAGGATTTACCCGTAAATTTTACTACCAGCTAGTTTTGCGTTACAGGGAGTTACCAAAAGCAGTGCGCACTCTATTGCCTTTGCTAATTCAGAGTGATCGGCTTTACTATTACCACAAAATTGAAGGCGTTGAAAACACCCTCCAAATTATGAGTAGGGTAACCTCTCTTCCCGATGAAACAAAGTTTGCAATTGAAACGCTCAATTATCATTACTCATATATTCGGGATCAATTCTTAATATTCTTCCCCGATTTAATTGAGTTCGTTAAGCATGATTACAATGTTATACCCTCGGGCTGGCAAGAGGATTTAGTCCAGTCGGGCACTATCAAGCTTAAGGAGAATAAAGAGGAGGATAGTGAATGACCAGATCGAGGAGCCTCCATAGCTAAAAAATGGCAAGGGTATACCTATAACCGGAAACAGTCCGATGGTCATAGCGATATTAATACTAATGTGAAAAAACAGTATTGAAACAACTCCATATCCATATATTCGAGAGAATCCTTCCTTTTGCCTTTCGGCAATTTTAAAAATCCGTAGTAAAAGAAACAAGAATAACCCAAGAATTACGGTCGTTCCTACAAAACCCCATTCTTCACCTACGGTGCAAAAAATAAAATCGGTGCTTTGCTCTGGCACAAAATTATACTTTGTTTGGGTGCCCTCCATAAAGCCTTTGCCCCAGAAGCCGCCCGATCCGATGGCTATTTTCGATTGGTTCACGTTATATCCCCAGCCCAACGGATCCGTTTCAATCCCTAGCAGGTCGTTAATCCTGTCCCTATGGTGCACGTCGAGTATATTGTAAAAAATATAATCGACACTAAAGCTAAAACCAACAGCAACAACTAAAATAAATACCTGTAAAAACACATGTTTAAGTTTATGGATATATGCATACATAAACACTAAAGGGATAGAAATTCCCAAGGGTACTAACACAATGTAGTAAAGCGATACGTTAAGGTCAAAAAACTCTGAAACGCCATAAAAAATAGCAATAAGTCCGCCAAGGGCAAGGGCAAACCGAATTCCGTCTTTTATTTTTTTACTTATAAGAGTGAATAGCACAACCGAAAGCAAAATTATTAGCAGTAAAACAACAAACTTGTTAAACATTAGAACCAGAATAAACAGAAGGACGAAGAAAGCCATTAATATTAATACCCAATGTGGCATTCCCTCACGGTAAAAAACGAAAAGAAACGAGGCAAAAACCATTGCAGTCCCAGCATCGTTTTGCATAAGAATTAGCGACACAGGCAATAATAGTATAAGCAGAGGTTTAACGTAACTCTTTAATGAACCCAACTTAAAACCATAGCCGCTCATATACTTTGCAAGGGCAAGGGCAGTAGCAAATTTGGCAAATTCAGCCGGTTGAATTCTAATCCCACCAATTTGAAACCACGATTTTGACGCATTTACCTCAACGCCAAAAATAAACACGAGTATTAATGAGGCAATTGCTAAAATATAAAAATAGTTTGCAAAAACTATGTAAAACCGGGCATCAATGGCGAGAATTATTAAGGCAATGAATAACGCTGCTGCTATCCAAATTAGCTGCATACCATAGCGTTGCGAAATATCGAAAATACTAGCATGCTCTTCCGAAAAAACCGCAGCATAAATATTTACCCAGCCCATAAAAATTAGCACTAGGTATGTTATTATGGTTGGCCAATCGAGCCACTTTAGTATGTTACTATTTCTTCTCAAATCTATCTAGTAAATTGGCGTTAAGTATTCGATCCTCATGCCAGGTTCGTTTAACCTCCCCTGTCAAGTATTTCTCAATCATAAGGCTAGCAATTGGCGCAGCCCAAGTGGCTCCAAAGCCAGCATTTTCAACATAAACAGCTATGGCAATCTTAGGGTTATCTTTAGGAGCAAACGCAATAAAAACCGAATGGTCCTTGCCGTGCGGGTTTTGTGATGTTCCTGTTTTGCCACATACTTCAATGCCGTTTATTGCAGCAATCCTGGCGGTACTCCCTTGTCCACCATTTACGGCTAGGTACATCCCTTCAACAACATAGCTGTACCATATCGAATCTATTGTTGTTTGATGCGGAATTAAAAAGCGAGGTTCCTTAAGGTTCTCTGAACCTAGGCCTTTTACAAAGTGTGGAGTATAGTATTCACCCCTATTGGCAATAATTGATGCTAAATTTGCCATTTGCAGAGGTGTTGCTCCTAACTCACCTTGACCAATAGCTAATGATAATATTGTGAGTGAGTTCCACCCACCCTTTCTAAAATAACGATCATAAAACTCAATGCTTGGTACCGTTCCGCCTAGCTCATTGGGTTGATCAACGTTTAGCTTCTTACCAAACCCGAACGACTCAACATGGTTTTTCCAAACACTAAATCCTCCTTCAGTCCCACCAAGAGCTGGTTTATCTATAATTCCGCGAAAAACATAGCAGTAGTAAGTATTACATGAAACCTGAATTGATTCAATTAAATTGGTGGGAGAGAAATGGTTATGACACCCTACGCCACGACCAATAGGGTATCGGCCATAGCACGAGTATTCTGTTCGGGGCGTTACCGTACGCTCTTGCAACCCTATAAGAGCGTTCACAACTTTAAATGTAGATCCGGGAGGATATAGTGCCATTAGCGCACGGTTAAACAGGGGCTTCAGGGTGTCGCTGTCAAGAGTTCGATAGTTTGAGGTTCGGGGTCGCCCAACAAGCAAGTTTGGGTCGTATGTAGGGCTCGATATGGTGGCAAGTATTTCGCCTGTGCCCGGCTCAATGGCAACAATGCCTCCAATTTTATTTTGCATCAGCGTCTCACCATACTGCTGCAATTGAGCATCAATGGTGGTTTGCAAATTTTTGCCGAGTACGGCAACTGTGTCAAACCGGCCATCGGCATATGAACCTTTTATCCTATTATGAACATCTACCAAGTAAACGCTAACCCCTTTTTCCCCTTTTAATTCATCCTCATATGTTCTTTCTAAACCACTTATACCAATGTAATCGCCCATTTTATAATACGGATTGCTCCGAATTATCCGGTCATCAACTTCTCCAACATACCCTAAAACGTGAGCAGCCGATTTTTCGGGGTAAGCCCTCAGGGAACGAGGTTGTACATAAAAGCCGGGGTATTTAAACAGTTTCTCTTGAAGCACAGCATAACTCTCGGCCGAGAGCTGTTTTATTAAAGCTGATGGTCTAAATGATGAGTGTCTTTTAGCCTCTTTCAGTTCTCTCTCTAAAAACTCTTTCGGAACGCCCAAAATTGAGCAGAACTCAACCGTATCAAAGGCAGAAACTTGCCGAGGAATTACCATTAGGTCGTATGCAGCCTGGTTGTGAACAAGCAGTTCGCCATTGCGATCGAATATTAGCCCTCGCGCCGGGTACTCGGTAATATAGCGCAATACATTATTACTAGCCGACATTCGGTACGAACTATCAATAAGCTGAATATGAAAGAGTCGTAGACTAATAACAACGAAAACCAGAATAATAATTCCGGTTATAATATAACGTCTATCTGTACTTACCGTTTGCAAATTAAAATTAGGCTAGTTGAATATTTACTTTTTACTAAACAGAAAAGTGCTTAGTAGAATAAAGCTAGTTGTAACAATTGTGCTTAGTATTACCCTAAGCATAGTATGAAAGAATGTTGCAAAAGAAAAACTTTCGATAAAAAAGAGCATAAAATGGTGCGCAAGTACTAAAAAGAAGGCGTACTTAAAGAACCACGTAAACCCATTGGGGTAAATTGAGGGACTTCCTTTCCTATCAACATCTTCTCTATTGGCAAGTAAATTTAAAAGGTAAGGTCTTAAAAAAGCCAGTAGAAGCGTTGCCGATGAGTGCATTCCGTAGGTGTTCATAAATGAATCTACGCAAATACCTAAAACAAGTCCAAGTCCAAGCAAAAGCCAGCCCGGAGTTTCGTAGGGCAAGAGCAAAATAAAAAGAATGTAAACATACGGGTTGATATATCCACTTAGCTGTATGTTATTAAAAAGAAACACCTGCAGGGTAAGAAGTAGCACAAAAAGCCCAATGTATTTTAGAATTTCCTTCGCCATTTAAAAATAATTTGCAGTGTTTTCTAGCTCGTTCTGTTCCTTCTCAAATCTATGGGATACAACCCATACCGTGTTGAGCTGCTTAAAATCTAAAAATAGTTTCACTGTCAATGATTGAAAATTTGCGTCTTTATTATCTATTTGACTTACGGTACCTAGCTCTATATCAGCCGGAAAAATTGACGAATATCCACTTGTAACAATAGTGTCGCCAAGGTTAATGTTTACGTGCTGGGGAATATCGGTTAAAACCACCTCACGGTAATTCTTACCATTCCAAAACAATGAACCAAAATGATCCGTGCTCTTAAGTTTAGCTGAAATTTTCAGGTCAACATTTAGTAACGAAATTATCGTGCAAAAATGATCAGACACACCAACAACCACCCCAACAATGCCCTGATCTGTGGTAACCCCCATCTCCTTAGAAATTCCATTTTTTGCGCCCACATTTAGGGTAATGTAGTTATACTGCTTATTTACAGAATTATTAACAACACGAGCCAAGGTGTAATTATGCTTTGGACTAACCAGCGTGTCGTAGTGTAAATCTCTAAGCGCCTCATAACTCGTGTTAAGTATGGCCACCTTGTTTTTTAAGTCGAGATTTTCTCTAGCTAGGTTTTCGTTAACTGATTTAAGCGACAAGTAGCTAGTTGTGTTGCTAATATACTGGCTGGCATACCCATTTGCTACTCTATAAACATCTTCAAACTTTGAACTTTGATAGTAAGTATGTTTACCTAGCAACCAAAATGAAAACACTTCAAGCATAAGGAATAGCAGGAAGAATTGATGCCTTACAATAAACCGAATCAGGGTGTTCATGAAGCTATTTTACATACGGGCAGAGATATAAACCTACCGCATAAGAAATTGAAATTTATCGACATTTTTAAGTGCAATACCTGTTCCGCGAGCAACGGCGTGCAGAGGGTCCTCAGAAACGTGGAAAGGAATATTTATTTTATCGGTTAAGCGCTTGTCCAACCCTCTTAATAAAGCTCCGCCACCAGCCAAATATATACCCGACTGAACTATGTCGGCGTAAAGTTCTGGGGGAGTTTGCTCTAGAACGCTAAGTATTGCTGTTTCTAGTTTAGATATTGACTTGTCTAAACAGTGTGCAATTTCCTGATACGAAATGGGGATTTCAATGGGTAATGCAGTCATTAAGTTTGGTCCACGAACAATGTAATCCGTTGGAGGATTATCAAGGTCTGGAAGCGCTGAACCAACCGCAATTTTTATATCTTCGGCTGTTTTATCGCCAATTTTAATATTGTGCTGGTGGCGTAAGTATGCCTGAATATCGGCGGTAAATGCATCGCCAGCAATACGAACCGATTTATTACAAACAATTCCACCTAGAGCAATTACGGCAATTTCGGCTGTTCCACCACCTAAATCAACAACCATACTACCTTTTGGTTCCTCCACATCGAGGCCAATACCTATCGCAGCAGCCATAGGCTCGTAAATCAAATAAACGTCCCTGCCACCAGCATGCTCTGCTGAGTCTCTTACGGCTCGAACTTCAACCTCAGTACTTCCACTTGGGATACAAACAACCATGCGAAGTGACGGGGTGAAAAGTTTATTTTTAGTGTTAATCATTTTAATCATTCCCCTAATCATCTGCTCAGCAGCATTAAAATCGGCTATAACGCCATCACGAAGCGGACGAATAGTTCTAATATTCTCGTGAGTTTTACCATGCATCTGGCGAGCCTTCTCGCCAATGGCAATTAGCTTACCTGTTGTTTGGTCAATGGCCACAATTGAGGGTTCATCAACCACAATTTTATCGTTGTAGATAATAATTGTATTAGCCGTACCAAGGTCAATGGCAAGTTCTTGAGTGAAGAATGAAAATAGTCCCATTTTCTAGTTTATGTTGTTTGTAATTTTTTTAATGCTTAAAATGTCTCGTTCCCGTAAAAACCATAGTCATTGAATGGTTATTACAGTAGTCGATGGTTTCCTGATCGCGTACCGATCCACCAGGCTGAATTACAGCTGCGATGCCCTCCTTTTGGGCTATTTCAACCGAATCGGCAAAAGGGAAAAATGCATCTGAAGCCATAACAGCATCTTTCAGGCTAAAGTTAAAACTTTTCGCCTTATCAATGGCATGTTTAAGGGCATCAACTCTGGAGGTTTGTCCAACTCCGCTTGCAATTAGCTGTTTATTTTTTGCCAAAACTATTGCATTGGATTTTGAATGCTTAACAATTACATTGGCGAATGCCATATCACTAATTTCATCGTCGGAAGGTACTCGGTTGGTAACCGTTTTCATATCTGCCTTACCCTCTGTTTTGCAGTCTTTATCTTGCTGCAAAACACCGTTAAGTAAACTTCTGAACTGTGTTTTAGGTAACGTAACGGCTTTCAACTTTAGTATAATCCTATTTTTTTTAGATTCCAGAATTTGCAATGCTTCGGCGTTGAAATTTGGTGCCAGCACGATTTCAAAAAATAGCTTGTTCATCTCGTTTGCCGTTTCTACATCAATTTCTCGGTTCGAAATAATAACGCCTCCAAAAGCCGAAACTGGATCACCAGCAAGTGCGGCATTCCATGCATCAACAAGGCTTGCACGTGTTGCTAATCCGCAAGCATTGTTATGCTTTAGTATCGCTATGGTGGGTTCCGAAAACTCGGCAATAAGGTTTATGGCTGCATCAATATCAAGCAGGTTATTGTACGAGATTTCTTTCCCGTGTAGCTGATCAAATAGCTTATCAATACAACCATAAAAAACACCCTGCTGGTGTGGATTTTCACCATAACGAAGCGTGGTGGAGTGTTGCACGCTTTGTTTAAAAGCTACTGGTGCATCTTGTTCGCTAAAATACTGAAATATGGCACTATCATAATGGCTTGACACGTTGAAAGCCAGCATAGCCAAGTGCTTGCGCTCAGCCAGCGTGGTTGATCCATTATTTTCTTTAAGTAGATTAATGAAATCCTGATACTGATTCCTAGAGGAAATAATAGCCACATCGCGAAAGTTTTTTGCGGCTGCTCGTATTAAGGATATTCCTCCTATATCTATTTTTTCTATTATTGCAGCCTCCTCCTCTTTGCTAGCAACAGTTTCCTCAAAGGGATAAAGGTCGACAACAACCAAATCAATTTCCGGAATTTGGTACTGTTCAAGTTGCGAATGGTCGTTCTGATTATCGCGGCGAGCCAAAATTCCCCCAAAAACCTTTGGATGCAAAGTTTTCACTCTTCCTCCAAGTATTGATGGATAACTAGTGAGGTTTTCAACAGCCTCGGCTTTTACACCACATTCTTCAATAAATTTCAGTGTTCCGCCAGTTGAAAATATTTTCACTTGTTTTTTGCTAAGCTCATTTACAAGTTCTTTGAGCCCATCCTTATGGTAAACGGAAATTAGTGCCGACTTAATTTGCTTCATCAATCTAGTATACAACATTATACAACATAAAGTTGCGTGGTAAGAAAAATTAGTGTTATTTCAGAATACAAAAATGGCTAAAACCTTCGAATTATTCACTCTTAAATGGTCTTAAAATAACAAATAGTTGTAGTTTTTTTAATTTTCCTTTATTTATCTTTGACAAGTTTTAAGGGTATTCTTAAAATTCACAGCTATTATTACTGCACATATATGAAACCTATTATTATTTTCGTAAAACTTATTCGTGAAAGTATGAACTTTGCTTACCAGTCTATAAGGGTAAATAAAATGCGTACTTTTTTATCGTTATTTGGAATTACCATAGGCATCTTTGCAATAGTTTCGGTTTTTACTGTACTCGATTCTCTCGAAAAAAGCGTTAGGCAAAGCCTTGATTCGCTAGGCGATAATGTTGTTTACGTACAAAAATGGCCTTGGTCAATGGGTACTAGCTACCCTTGGTGGAAGTATATGAATAGGCCTCAACCCTCGCTTGAGGACTTAGAAACCCTTCGTTCTAGCAGTATTACTGCGCAGTCGAGCGCACTAATGTTGTCGTATCAATCACTAGTTGCCTACGAGCGAAATGCCGCACCAAAAACCCCCATACTAGCTGTAACCGACAGTTATGAAGATATCCGATCATTTGAGGTTGAGAGCGGGAGGTATTTTTCCGCTTTCGATTTATCAATGGGAAAAAGGGTGACTGTTCTCGGCAATGATATTGCAACGGAACTATTTGTAGGGTTAAACCCAGTTGGCAGATCCATTAAAATTGGAGGTTATTTGGTTGAAGTAATCGGGGTTCTGAAAAAAGAGGGGCAACAGGCTGTAGGCGACCAGAGTCACGACGACCTAGTGGTGATACCAGCAAATTTCTCGAAACTAATGGTAGATTTTAGGTATGCCGGGCCAACCATAATGGTGAAAGCCAAGGATGGCATTCCTTCTGAAGAATTGATGGATGAGCTACGGGGCATTTTACGAGCTTCAAGAAAGTTAAAACCTATTGAAGACGACGACTTCTCTTTAAACCAAGTGAGCACCCTAAGGGAAGGCATTGACAATATTTTTGCGGTTATAAATATAGCGGGCTGGATTATTGGGGGTTTCTCAATACTTGTTGGTGGGTTCGGAATTGCAAACATTATGTTTGTTTCGGTAAAAGAGCGAACCAACATAATTGGAATACAGAAAGCCTTGGGTGCAAAAAACACGTTTATTTTAGTCCAATTTCTTTACGAATCGGTTCTACTCTCGATTATAGGAGGTGCAGTTGGTCTGCTGCTAATATTTATCGGATCACTAGTAGTAAATGCTGTCTCGGAATTTACCATTACGTTGTCCCTAAGCAATATTATTCTTGGTATATCGGTTTCGGCAATAATTGGTATAATTTCAGGTTTTGCACCTGCTTGGCAAGCATCCAGGTTAAACCCTGTTGAAGCGATAAATACAAAGGCCTAGGATATTTCGCCCGCAATATAATTGGTTAGCTCTACGAACTCGGCAACACTCAGCTGCTCTGGCCGTTTACTAAACAAAGGGTGACTGCCTTCAAAACCATTAAATCCAGATTTAACAGAGTTTCTAAGAGTTTTCCGTCTTTGATTAAAGCCTGCCTTTACCAATCGAAAGAACATACTCTCATCGCAATCTAAGCGTTCGGTTTGGTTTCGGGTAAGCCTTATAACCGCCGATTTTACCTTTGGTGGCGGCGTAAAAACATCTTCGTTTACTGTAAAGAGATATTCCACATCGTAAAATGCTTGAAGAAAAACGCTAAGAATTCCATACGCTTTTGTTCCGGGAGGCTCGCAAATGCGCTGAGCGACCTCACGCTGAAGCATACCAACAACCTCGGTTACCGACTGCCTTTCGCTGAGAACTTTAAAGAAAATTTGCGATGAAATATTGTAAGGAAAATTGCCTATTATGGCTAGTTTTCCCGAGGTAATCTGCGTTAAATCGTATCGCAAAAAGTCGCCCTCAATTAACCTATCGCCTATGCTTGGTAGCAATGATTTTAGGTACAAAACAGATTCGCCATCTATTTCGGCTGCATAGAACTTTGTGCCAAACTTATTTAAAAGCGATTTGGTGAGCACTCCCATACCGGGTCCAACCTCTACAACTGCATCAGCACTCGAAGCATCGAGACTATCAACAATTTGCTGAGCAATACTAACATCATTTAAGAAATGTTGCCCCAGCTGTTTTTTTGGTCTTACTTTTTGAAGATAATCTGGCTGTTTTTCCATCTATGTAGTTTGAATTTCAAAACTTTTTGAGTGTGTATTTAATGTTTTTGCGCTATTTCTAAAACCTAAACTTAACCTGTAAACGGGCATCGCTTCGGGTTGGACCATCAATTTGACTAAGTCCAGAGCCAAGTTGCTCCTGGTTAGCAAAAAAAGTTTGCGAGAACCTAAGCCAAATATCAATATTTTGTCCAACAGAATATTTTGCTAAAATATATGCTCTTGTACCCTGAGAGTAGTATGCGGGTATCGAAAAATAGTAAAGCACATCGTTCTCGTAGGCATAAATTCTGGTATTCCATGATTTTGTGTCGAAAATTGCCAGGCGTGCGGTTAGTACAATGGGCACTTTTTTGGGCCTGTACGATATATCCTGATAAAACATAGCGCCATACTCATTGGGTCTATTCTCTTCGCTATATCCCGAAACCTCAATACGACTTTTTAACCATATCTCACTGCTTGGATTATACGATAAATGGAACCTAATGGCTTGCTTTGTATATGACACCACTGGGTTAATTTGCTCGTCATCAGCAGTTTGATTCTTGTCTTTTTGCTTAAGCCTGTAACGTACAGTAAAGCTCAATCTTGAGCGAGGGCTGTAAACCGTTTCGAGCAAATAATCGCGCCCGTGTGAGGGCGAATTAATGCCAAACTTTAGCCAATCCGACTGAAAAGCATCAACATATCCATTCATTTGCCAGTTACGGTATGGTAATATTTTAAACCCAACCATAACACCACTCTCGTTGGATGAGGACGATCCATCGGCAAATGCTTCGGAATAGTAGGTGCTAAAATCTTTTTCGTAGTAACGACCAATAACCGAAAGGTGCACCTGTTGGTGAGCTTTAAGTAGAGCACCCGAAACTATTCCGCTGCCATACCCAGCCGTGTTGGCTATTTCGCCAAACAGCAAATGGTTACCTATGCCATAGGTAGCGTCCACCCCAATATTTACGCGGTTTTTAAGTGGTGGCTCAAAATAGCGGTAGGGCTGGTTTGGCATATCAAATGTACCACCGAGGTTTACCAGCGATCCCGTAATTCCAGCCTTTAGTTTATTTAGTGATACCGATACATTTCCGCCAGTCACAAATTCGCTTAAACTCTTCTTGTTGGCAATTTCGCTGGGTGTTCTATGAAGCCCGCTTGTTGGTAGCGAAGTGTATTGAGGTAGCCCATCAACTATTGAGTCGGTAAGGTTCGCATCAATCTTTTTATACGAGCCAAAGGCCGAGAGTTGAAATTTTCCAAGAGCAACAGAGGCTCCCACTCCGCGTAAAAATCTATTTTCGTTGGTTGAGCTAGACCGAAAAATTCCTTTTGCTCGTTTTCTAACGCCCAACGGATCGGGCGATTTACCAAACGATGCGCTAGTCCATAGCGCCAAACCTTGTCCAAAATCGGCGTTAAAATCGCCAATCACCAAATTTTTTAGCACACCAATGTTGCTTACTTGAATATGTGCCGAGTAATGATCGAACCCATAGGGATTTGACTCTCTAAAAAATTCCTCGCCCGGATCCTTCTCACTTACCAAACCAAATTGAAAACCTCCACGAGTAGAGTACGTGTATCGAGAATACAGGCCCATTTTATTGCCAGCGTATCGGGTTGCACTTGGGTTGCTTGAAGGTGCTGGCATGAAGCCTGCCTGATTTTCGATCAGTGAATGCGTTCTGACAAAAAGTTCATTCTTTCCATACTTAAAAAGTGGCCGCCGCTTAGTAGTTACTTCACCCTCTGCAATTCGTACAAAAGGTAAAAGACGATTGATGTCGGAGAAGTCGAAGCCAACAACCATTTGCAACTCGTATATGGTTTTAAAAACACCATTTTTTTTGCGGTAATCAATTAGTGCATTAACCTGAAAGTCTGATAAGAAAATAAGTTTTTCTAACTCTTCGGAAGTTGCAGTATTCAGATTTATAGGGTTTTCCGCAAAAAAAATCAAATCTTCAACCAGTACATCCAGATCGATGTTTTCATCCTCGCTTAAAGCGGCAATGTCTTCAATAATATTTGATACGATAGACTGAAGGTCAGATTCGATTGATTGCCCCATTAAGAACCACGAACCTATTATGGAAAGGAAAACCGTTACTATAAACCTTTTGCAAATCATAGCTGGTTTATTTCAGCCGCTTCGCTTTTGTGTTTTTTACCACTAAAGGTATAAGCAAGCGAAAAATGAGGGGTGTAGCCTAAAATTTCGTGTCGGGTAAACGCGAAGTCTATCAGGAATCGAGAAATGTTGTAACCTATTCCAAAAGAAAGTATTGATGGCCCCGTGGCCATACCTGCCCTAAGGTAAAGATGCTCTATTGGCGAAAACTCCGTTCCGGCACTAAATGAGAATGGCGTATCCATATTTTTTGCAACGCCCGTGGTAATCATAACCATTGGACCAATTTGATATGAAACGCCTAGGTTAAAAATTGTAGGAATTCGTTGCTCCTCAATAAACTTACTGCGGGTTGGATTTATAACTCTAAACCCAACATTAAAACTCTCCGTTGGACTAAAAAGTATACCTCCTTCTGCCGACAAGGCCATGGCGCTACCATACTCACCAGCAATAAATACATGGTGTGCGTTTAGCTGAATACCTGCGCTAAATGTTGGCGCAAGCTTCATACCATAAGCCAAACCGAACTTAGTTTGACTAAATTCGCTAAATCCCAAGCGTTTAATAGACAGACCTATGGTACCAACCTTTACCGGAACACTAGCACCAACAGCGCTAAAAGCCAGTTCGGGTGTAATAAACCTATTCTCGTGATGCACTCCTACCCATGGGCTATTTACAAAAGCCATAGCGGCTTGGTTATGAAAAATAGACCATCCATCAATTAGGGCAGTAGCTCCATAACCCAACGATGCTGCCCTGCTTCCGGGCTGCTCTTCGGGAAAGTCGGCTATTGCAGTTTGTGCAAACATAGTTACTAATAGAAAAACTATAGTTAGTAACCTCCTAATCTTACTATTTGCACAAACACTATTTGCTGGTTTACACATTATTTTCCATTTGTTCTGAATTCAAATTTATACCTTGCTAGTTCAGCGTTAGCAGATACCACTTTCTTTGCCAAATCGGCCTTAAACGCTGCAACTTTTTCAAAAACATCTTTTTCGCCCGTAGCAATAATTTGTGCTGCAAGTATACCGGCATTACGCGCTCCATTAAGAGCAACCGTGGCAACAGGAATCCCGCTAGGCATTTGAAGTATTGACAGTATAGAGTCCCACCCATCAATAGAAATTGATGCTTTTATTGGCACGCCAATAACAGGTATGGGGGTAAAGGCTGCAATAACACCAGGCAGATGCGCAGCACCACCAGCGCCGGCAATAATCACCTTAATTCCTCTTGAGTGTGCATTCCGAGCAAGTTCAGCAACCTGATCGGGTGTGCGATGGGCCGAAAGGGCATTCACCTCAAAAGGGATTTTTAGATCATTTAAAATTTTACAGGCCTCTTCCATTATTGGCATATCAGAGGCGCTTCCCATAATTACGCTAACCTTAGGATTCATATACATATATTTTTATTTTACGCACAATATAAGATAATTGTGCTTTAATTGTTTACTTATTTTAAAAAAGGCCATCCCACATCTAACAACTCGCTAATTGTAGTACTCGGGCGCTATTTTCTTATGTTCCGAACTCATAATATCAAAAACCTCTTTCCCCAACTCGGCAACACTTTTATTCTCGTAAAATTTGGAATCAATTTCGGGCAGTATCTTTACTGTAAATTTTTGCGAACCCTTTAACACATATCCATTTTTCAAAAAAACCTCTTTGCTACCGTTAATAACAATGGGGAGAATAGGAAGGTTCGTCTTTTTTGCCAACGCAAAGGCTCCATCTTTAAATCGTTTAATAGCCCCATCACGACTTCGCGTTCCTTCGGGAAAAATTAAAACTGAACTACCCATAAGTAACTGTTTTTGCGCTTCTAAAATCATCTTTTTTGCGCCTTTAATGCTTGCTCGATCTATCACAATATGTCGATTTAACCACAAGTTCCAGCCTACAAAAGGAACCCGAAAAAGCTCGCGTTTGGCTACCCATTTAAAATGCATATTAATGCGATGAAGTAAAACAATATCAAATGCACTTTGATGGTTCGAAACAATAATATATGTATTGCGTTTTTGTACATTGTTCTTACCCTCAAATTCAATTTTCCAAAATGGATTTATCCAAACATAAAACAACGCCCAGACTATAGAGTATCGGTGAAGAATGTATAGTCGTTTATCCCACCAAAAAGTTAAAAGCCAAACCAATAAATCGCCAACAAAAAATACAATGCAGCTTATTAAAAATAATATCCACACAATTGGCATAACAAGATATAGGGTAAGAAAGTTTTTCATCCTGAAAAGCAAGGTTATTTTTCACAAAAATAGTGTAAACATTTATCTGAGCAAATTTGGCGAGCTGGTTATTAGGTAATAACGCATATTTTCCCTTTTTTATATCAGTATGCAATGTACTCATTAATTGGCAGTGGAACTCTTTTTTCATATCTTTACAAAACTAAGATTTGATTAATGTGAGATTTCTGGCATCCTGTTTGCATCCTATGTAATATTATAACTTTGAAAATGTATTTTATGAAAAATTTATTCTTTTCCCTCATATTGATTCCCCTTGTTTTTATTATTGAAGCTAATGCCCAAAACCCTCTCCGCCCTGATTCAGGAGCTACTCAACCCACGGATACGGTAGTTCTTATAAGTGGTCGTAAAGTACCGGTTATGGTACAGGGAGTTTCGTCAAGCAAAATATCGTATACAAATATTGGCGAAACCGAAGTTAAAGAGGTTGAAAGGAAGCAGGTTCATGAAATCATTTACCGGAATGGTAGGGTTGAAAGTTTTAACGAGCTTGCCGTTCAAATGATTGATGAAGGCGATTGGAAAACAGTAATTGTTACAGATAACAACGACGATGTTGAAGGCTTTTTCGCCTTAGGTCAGGTTGAGGCCAAGTCATCACCTCAAAGCAGAAATGCAAAAGCGGCGCAGCGTAGTGCTGATATTCGTTTAAAAAAACGTGCTGTAAATATGGGAGGTATTGTGGTTCTGGTTACCCACCGTGAGTCCAAGGGAGGCTATGGCGAAACACCCACACATTTTGTTCAGGGAATCGCTTACGGTTTTGAGCCTCCAATAGAATAAGTAGACGGACGACCTATTGTAGCCTAAATGCAACCTAGCAATTAAGCGAAACTCGTAACGATCTACTTCTTCTTTTATTTTGATTCCAGATTACCCCATTCTGAAACGCTTACTGATTCACTTAATTACCATAGCTCATCAAAACAGGGTTAGGTAACGCATAGGCGGTTTACCTTTTCAAGGTAAAATTACCCTACTGCTTAGAAAAGACGACTCGATTAACTTGTGAAACCACACTTTAATTTACAAAACAGAATAAAAGCAAGTAAAATTAATCGCCTAACAGGTCTCTCCTACTAAAAATACCATGTTTTTTTAAGTACATTCGCCCAGTAACAAACTAGTTATGTATATTTGTGGTTAGTATAGTTAGTGTTTACGTTGTGCATTAATAATAACTTGGTGCCAAATACCATTTTAATAATTCGCCGTTAGCAGTTATCTTGTGCGTTATAAAAAAAATTGAAAAACAAATTATGCAAATGAAAATACGAATCCTTATTTTTTTAATAATGACAAGTCAGGCTTACGCATACTCGCAGAAACAAAACAGTATTGTATTCGATAAGGCTACCAACCAAAACATACTTTACGGATACGGAACTTTCGATGTATTTACAACTGATGACTTTAACCATTGGTACAGTTCACAGCACGAGAATTACATACCCAATGCTACTGTAGTAGAGAATCTTAAGCCAATTATTGACAGTATTTATATAGATATTATTATTGGTACTTGGTGTGGTGATTGTAGGCGCCAAATTCCGCAGTTTCATAAAATACTTAAAGCACTAAACTTCGATATGGAAAGAGTAACCATTATTGGGGTTAACAGACAAAAAGTATGTCCCGAAGCCAATATTAACACTGGCGACATAGGGTTTGTGCCTACATATATAATACGCTCGCACGAACACGAAATAGGTCGGATTATTGAACGCCCAATCGAGTCGCTAGAGGAAGGTTTATATAAAATATTAACAAAATAAATGCAGCACTTTAGGTAAAAAAATCGTCATTACTGTACACACTAAATAGTAGCGTTATGGAAGAGTATAAAAAATCGACTGAGGGTCAGGTAGCGGGAATAATTGGCATAGTAATGGGAATAATTTCTCTTATAGCTGCCTTTATACCGTGCGTAGGCATAGTTGCCTTCGTGCCCGGGGGCATAGCAATAGTATTTAGTATAATATCAATAGTGCAGGCAAACCGAGGCAATGGAGCAAAAACACTGGGTATTGTATCGCTCGTTATATCATCAATAGCAATTGTTATAGCGGCTGCATGGCTAATGCTTTTTAGCGGCATAACAACCATTGCCAACAAGGCTATTAACAATCCCGAGCAGCTTGAGCTACTTGAAAATGAGTTACGTGATATTTTTAAAGATCTCGATAATCAAACCCATGAGATTGATGAAACCTCGAAAACGAAGATTGACACCCTAGAAAGCCAGCTACGAAACCTAGAGAGCGACACAGCAAAATAGCTTTCAGCTAAAAAAATACAGTATGGAAGTTGAGTTAAAAAAATCGACGAACAATAAAATAATTTTACCTTGGTTAGGCACTACAGCCGTTACGGTAGCTATTCTCATTGCTTTTCATTTAGCCATATATTACCTATTTTACACCACAGACAAAACGCTGGCTCAACACTTTATTAATGCCATACCAATATATTTTTATGCGTTTATTTGGCCTTTTGCCATTGTAAACAGCTACAAAACAAGCATACTAAAGGTAACGCATAATGGCGAGGTAAACCCCGCATTGGTTAAAGATTACTTTCTGCAAAAACGATGCACACTTATTGAGGAAAATTCTGGACACTTCAAACTTGAATCGCAAAGGTTCTTCGACAAATTATACCCTGGGTCGCGATATGTAGAAATTGACTTTACAGATACCCAAATAACCATTGCAGTGCCCTCTCACTTACGTTACTCGGTGCATCATGGATTTAAATTTTCAGATACTTTTATTAGGAAGTAACGGGTTCAAACAAAACAGGATGAAACCTCAGGCTGATATTCGTATCCATACGTACCACAGCATAAACCTACTGATCGGAATTGCGTTTACAGCCATCTTTATTTATGTGTTAATTTTCAGGGGAGACAATCATCCTATACCCGCATTGCTAACCGAACTTACGGGCGAAATTCCTCCCAGTAAGGGACTATCAGCCAGTTTTTCGGAAATTATTCGCGGCAACCTTAGTGCAGCCAACAATTACAATCCGCACGGAATTAGGGTGTTTGCATTTTTTGCCATACAACTATTGCTTAGGCTCTTCTTTTCAGTAATTTTATTGATACGAGGTAAAAGCATTACTAGTATTGCTCTTGCTGACTCTATAATATCTGTTACTCTTTTCACCTACTGCTTTTGGCCCCTAATTTTATACACCCTACAACAAATGTCATTACTATTTCAAAACCTCTAATAGCGTATGTTTATCTCCTGCCCTAATCCCTTTGGGTGTAACTTGCAACGTACTACATTCGGTATAAAAATCATGCTGATAGAATAGCACATAATTTTTATCTATGGCTTCTTTTAAAAACTCTGCTTTTTCTTCCATAGTAACAAGCGGCTCCACATCGTAGCTAGCATTCCAAGCCAAATGGATATTCGGTAAAAATGGGAATAGGTCGGCTGTATACACCAAAGTTTTGCCGTTGGGTAAATGAATTAAGGGTATGATTTGCCCACGGGTATGGCCATTAAAAAAGCGAATCTCTATGCCATCAATCAAAGTGCCCTCCTCCTCAACAAGGTTAAGCAAGCCCAACTCTTGAAAAGGGAGAATATTCTCCTTAAGGAATGAGTCGGCTTCGCGCACGTTAGGGTTAATGGCCCACTCCCACTGGGCACGACTAACATGGTAGCGAGCATTTGGAAATAACGGCATACTCCGCCCCTGATCATCCAAAACAATACCACCACCGCAATGGTCGTAATGCAAATGCGTGTGTATTACATCGGTAATATCTTCGGGTTTATAGCCTAGTCCTGCTAGCCCCTCAACCAATCCAACACCGCCGAAAATGCCAAAATGGCTAAAAAACTTATCGTTCTGTTTATCACCAAAACCTGTATCAATTAGCACAATCCTCCCACCTGTTTCAATTACAAGCGAACGCAATGCAAGGGGAATTTGGTTGTTGTCGTCGGCAGGGTAAACCCTATTCCACAAAACCTTAGGCACAACGCCAAACATGGCACCGCCATCAATGGTAAAATTGCAAATATTAAATTGCGAAATCTTCATAGCTAAATATTTTCTTTTAAAACAAATACTTCCAAATATAGTTTACAAAACCTCCTAACGGTTAATAACCGTCACCCTTTTTTTTGTTAGAACCTCGCCAAGCAAAGCCCAGCTAGCCTTAGTAAAATTGGCTAACACAAACAGTTTCTGCCCCCCATCAACCATAATAACCCTTGCTGCTTTTGAAGAATTTTTTGTTGGATATTCAAAGGTGATACAGTCAATGTCGCATATCCTATAGTACTTACGGTAAGGATAGTAAAAACTTGAGAACACAATAAACCTATCCGAAACGCCTACCCTACCCATACCAATAGTCCCGATAAGAAAGGAGAGCACTATAAGAACAACAAGCATTAGCACGGCTAAAATATGAATTGAAGGTGTTTCAACTAGCTTATAAAGAGCGAATAAACCTATTAATGGGAAGTAACTCCGAGGGTTACCAAAGGGCGAGTGCGTTACAAACTCGAATGTATCGCCTTTAATCTCGTTACGACTTAACGATTTTATATTTTTTCGGATAAAGTCCTGTAAACGAACAATTCCATGTTGCTTAAACGAGTTATGCCCATATTTAATAGCCTGAACCAAATATTTTCGGTTAGCGTAATGTGCTGTGTATAGCTTAACGTCACTTAATGAATTGACAGTCCTAATGGTTATGGTAGTCATCTGCAAAAAACCATTGGGACAATAATAATCGATATCTGTAATACTGCTCCAAGGTATACAGGTAGTTTTTTTTGATAACAATACCAAAACCCCCTTATCAAGTACCTGGATAGAAGCTATTGAGAATAATTGCTTAAAGGTAAGTGTGAGAAAAATAGCATAAAACATTAAGGTTACGAGCAGGACAGCTTGTCCTGTCACTGAAGTTAACCTCAATAACGTAAAGTACAAAGTCGAGCTAAATATTATAAGACTTAAACCAAGCGCAAACCCAATACCTAAACAATACCATCTATTTACAACACTCTTCATATGCTTAACTTGGTAACTCGCTTAAATAAAATATATTGCGAACGGGATCCTGATTTAGCAAAATGGTTAACTTACCATATAGTAAAGGTAGGTTACTTTGCAATCCCTGTGGTTTTTCAAAAAAATGCTCAACGGCCACCGCAAAAAACTCGTTAACACTCTCCCCAGCATAAGGCCTAAAAATATGGGGCTGCCCCTCTTTAATCTTGGTAACTTCCACCTCCGAAAGTGCTAACACCTCATTTAAAAGATCCTTCAACTGGCTGTTGTTTGCTTTTGATGTTAAAATAGAATGCATAAAAACATGGGCCATTTCATGCAAGCCTAAATTAATAGCATCAGTTGAATTGCGAAAACCCTTGATAAGTTTTTTTAACGAAAAGCTAATTAACCCATCTGGATGAACCTCCCCATCGTGCATATTACCAGTATGTGGATTTCTAAACGAATTGGGATAAACAAATACCGTGCGAAAATTCTTCATAAAATAGTTGTCGAGCCCAAAGGTAAGCTGCACCATAGCAGCCACCACCAAATACTTAACCGACTGGTTCACCCTCAGTCCCATACGCCCAACTATTTTAAGGCTTTTTGTAAACGAAAAGGCACGCTTAACAAATCGTTGCTGCAACTCCTCATCTAGCTTACCGTAGTAAGCCGAATGGAACCTATAAAATCGATGCATTGCCCGAGCCTGGGATTCCGAAATATGAAAAAGACGATAAGTAGCCCTCACGGCCATAAAGGTTACACCAACCATAAAGGCGACAGCTAGTATAAAAAAAGGATCGCTGACAGGCATAGGATTAGGGAACTGGTTAAAAACCAAATATATGAAATATACACAAATCGAGTAGGAAGGTAGGGATTAATTCCCTACCTGTCCTCTCCCACCACCGTGCGTACCGTTCGGTACACGGCGGTTCTTCAATTTACACCGTAGACCAAACTGTAACGATTCGAGAAGAAGACA
>Ga0265293_10004074_pt1 | contig 26248 bp, 40 predicted proteins | sample Munlanlewell138R_FD_192505 | JGI IMG/M metagenome (GOLD analysis project Ga0265293, IMG submission 192505) | Leachate microbial communities from a municipal landfill in Southern Ontario, Canada - Leachate well 138R | ecosystem: Engineered > Solid waste > Landfill > Unclassified | place: Canada...
GATATATTAAAAGTATATACGGCAGAACAATTATATATAATGTACCGCAATATTATTCTTGCCGATAAAGTGGGTTTAACCGATTTCAACGCGGGTTCGCGTCCGCGTGCACTACTTGAATCAAATTCTGAAATCATATCCAGCATAAGCATGGATTTCAAAACCACTATATACAAGGCTATCCCGGTCGCGCTCTATGAAGGCTTTGGATTTGGAAAAATAGGAGAATTGAAGGCCCAGGGATTTCTGCGCCTTTTCCGAAAACCCGCGTTATGGATTAAATATACGGGCGCGGGGTCGAGCGCGAAAATTACAAATATATCGACTGAATTTGGGGCCGCCTGCATAGGCGCGCCATCTGACGCTTTTAGTTTTGATTATTCCCTGTACCCCACGCTTACGGATTTAGTTGCGGCAATTGACGGATTAACGAATTGGTCGGCGACTCTTGTCGGCGACGGCGACATCGATTGCGTCGATTTATATCAATATACTGCGGAAGAAGTTATCGGCGAGGTCAATTATCTCAATGCCACAGGATTTGACATTTGCCTTGCCATTGATCTTGCAATTGACGTTCCTACCGGATTCTCGGTATCGCTGGATCAGAATACTTTTTTGACTACGGTTGACGCCACATTGGCGGCAGGCGCGGCCAGCGTATCCGTAGCCGCAGAGGCAAGCCTGGCCGGAGTAGACGGAAAGATTATAGCTGCTGCGATAGATATATTGAACGGGAAGGGATCAATTAATTCCAGCATAGACGGAATAGATTACGTCATCAATGACACCGCTTTTGCCGGCGGCGCGGCGGAAGAAACAGACTCAGAGAGAAAGACAAGATTCAAACAAACGGTAAACGCATTAAATGCAGGAACGAAGGAAGGGATATTATCTGCATTGCGCGGAATATCAGGCGTTCGCAGCGTTGGCATGAGGACATCATATCCCTTTAAAGGCTCAAATACCATAATCGTAGACGATGGTTCCGGTTCCGGCACATTATCAGCGGCATTACTGGCTGAGGTGGAAAAAGTATTATACGGAGATCCTAATGATTTCTTGAATTATCCGGGCAAGAACGCTGAAGGCATATCCTATCTTATCGCTGCGCCTACGATAGTGCCTGTTGACGCATCTATTGCCATATACAGGCTGCCTAACGTAAACGTCGATTTGACCGAGATTCAAAATGATGTTAAAACAGCAGTTGAGCAATACATCAATACCAGGGGCTTGGGTGAAAACGTGCTTCTAAGTGAAATCATCAGAGTGGCGAAGAATGCGAATGCGGCTGTATACGACATCGTTATTAATAGCCCTTCCATCAATATCCCAATCAATGATAATGAATTCTCAAAAACCGGGACAGGAACAGGCGGAACGGTATCGGTAACGGTATCAATCACGACGGCGGTATAGAATGATAACGGATAGAATAAACGATAATTTAAAAGCATTATTCAATATCGATGATCCCGTATATAAGAGTCTGATCTGCGACAAAGACGGGACCATCCCCGCGACTATTACGAAGCCAACTGATATCGATATCGGGGCAATTGCGAGTCAGATTGAATACCTGCGATTCCTTTCCATTACTTTGATAAAACAATTATATATCGACCAGGCTACGGCAGAATTTCTGAAGTATCAACTTAATGAATTCTTTAATAGCCTGCAATTGGAGGATGAAAGCGACGCTGAATGGGTTTCCCGTACCATCGCAACGGTATTCCAGCAAAAAGTAAGCAGGGCCGCAATTATTTACTGGTTACGTCCATATTCCAGTCTTGAGCCTGAAATTGAAAATGTACTGACGAATAGCGCTTACGCTGATTTCTGCTTCGCCGATGTCTACACAAAGGGAACATTTACGATGCCGGACGGAACCGTAGTTGTTTGGGTTCCTGCGATAGCTGAAAATTATGATAGCTCGTATTTTACCATCCAGATCACATTATATGATACCGCAACGGAAGACATCTGGACGGTTCAGGATATTCTGTCAAAAATAATAGCGGCCGGAATAAGCTATATCCTGATTATTGAGACAACATAAAGGGAACCAAATATGAGAGACATGCGAACGATGAACATGAGCGCGGGGCAGAAGATAGAGTCTGACCTCGTGATGAAGAGAATAGGCGATTTAGCGTATAGAGATTTAGGGGTTATGGCGAAGATGAGCCTGTTTGACGCGGGGAAGGCATTGATAGTGGGGGACGGCTTGAGGGTAGCGCCGAGTTCGGGGATGACGGTTGTTGTGCCAAGCGGAAGCGTATTCCAACGCTGTATTGATGTATATCCGTGTCTTCAGATAGAGGATCAGACTGTGACGCTGGACGCGGCGAGCGGGGTTCCGAGAATTGACATCGTGGAGGCGCAGGTAAAGGTAATAAGCGACAGGGCTGATGTAGTCCAGGTAGCGGGGATTGGGAGTGGAAGCAGTATAGAAGTTACAACGGAGGAGGTTAAGCGAGATATCCGGTATTATTTATCGGTGAGGAAGCAGACGGATACGACGGAGCCGACGGCGGCGACGGCTGCTGAGTTGACGGGCTTGGTAGCGATAGCGGGTACGATAGATTTAAGCAATAAGTATCTGTTGAATATCATGGACGGCGAGGACGGTGATTTCATCGAGATAGATTGCAGGGGGGCTACGCCGGAGGCGACGACAAGGTCGGAGATAATAACAGCTATCAACAGTGCAGTCGGCAGGACAATGGCTACAACCGGCAGCGGTAACGTCATTGTACTCACCGGAGCAGGTATCGGGCAAGCATCCGCATTTTCAATAAAACCGCCAGTCAGCGATGTAAATAAGGATTGCGCTGATTTAGCGCTGGGCCTGTCCATAAGTGGTGTCTACCGCTATGATTATGCCGGGGTAAATGACTGGTTTAAATTGGCTGAAATTGATGTCGGCGCGTTGACTACGGTATTAACTCCGACGGAGATAAGAAACATTGACGAAAAAAGTACGTGGACGGATGGAGATGACATCTTAGTATTCAGTCATATCTTTAGCGGAGGCTGGTCAGGTACTTTTAACGATGGTAACGCAAATACCGTGACAGTTAAGAATGGGATAATAATATCGGTAGCGTAAGATTGATTGGATTCCAATTTTTATCTATATGTCCATGCGTGATTAAAAGCTAAAGATTTATTACAAGCAAGATTTAATTTTTCTATTAGTTCTTTTGCTTGATGTTCAGATATCTGCATTTTTATTTGCATTATTTTTGAATTTATTCTCAATTGTTTGCATAAAGTATATTCATCATGCCATCTGCTAATAAACCATAAGTGATTCCATCTTTCAATTACCTTTTCGATATATATTTCACAGATTCCAGTATCATTAAAAGTTTTAGTTATTTCTGATTTTTGAATTTCCATTACTTTCTTCTTATTGCATCCCTTATTCTTTTTCTAAGTTTTTTATCACTTTCTTTTATCGTGAAAAATAAAAACTTTTTATCTGCGATTCTTTGTAATCCATATTGATCTGCTAAATGGTCGAGATATTTTCCTTTGAAAAATTTAAATGTTTTTGAAAATTTTTTAATATCTTTTTCTGTAACAAAAGTATTAATGTTTTTTTTAAATGGATTACGCATTTTTTAATATCTCCTCTATCTTTTGCCCGGTTGCTTTTTCAATTATTGCTTGTAATTTCTTTTTTCTTGGGCATGGATTTATGTCGCATGATAAATTATAATTACAAACATTGCATATTTGTTTATATTGTTCAATCAATGCCTCCAGCATTTCAGGAGCGGAAGATACGAGCCGGGCATTGGCCTCTATTTCTTCCATATCTGTTCCCGGAAAACCATTTGGAAATAAATCTAAATGATAACCATGCCGAGGCAATCCCACATGCCATTCCTTATATTTATGCTTGACAAAACAAGTCCATGGCCCCGGAGTGTGCTTTAACTTAAATATTTCACCCGTGCCATTACATTTGTCGCATACGATAGTCACTTTTACTAAATCCTGACTTAACCATCTGCCTTTACCTTTGCATCTATCACAAATCATTGTTTCTTTCTCCTGTGCGATTGTTTTAATGGTTGTAAAATGAAATAAAAAATTTATTACTATTTACCCGACTTAACGAAATAGAAAGAAAAGGATTACCTTTTCCATTATCTATATATGATAAATTTATTGCAGATAATTTTAAAAAAAACGATCCGCAATATTCCCCGCCAAAAGGACTTCCGAAAATTCCATTTCTTAATTCCTGACCATCTTTATGAACTTCAAACATTGTCGGCTGGCCATTATGATTTGTAATCCGATAATAACCGCAACCAACATCACTCAAATCCCAATTGATCCGATTCAAATACTCTTTTAATTGTTCTATCGTGGGCGATGTTATGATTTCTTTTTTATTTTTTTTATATTTCATTGTTTTCTCCCATTGGCGACAGAAGCATTGTTTTGTCAAAACAATAGGGGAGGTTTTCTCCCCTATTATAACTTTAATTTTTACTTTTTACTGCTTTATCTTTTCCAGGGCGGATCCTTTTTCGCCGTTGTAGCCGCCGGGGCTGCTGTTTTCTTCGCCGGAGCCTTCGCCGCAGGTTCGTCTGTTTCCTGTACCGCTGGCTGCTGATCTTCTTTTAACGGGAGATGCTTTTTAATATTATTTTGTATCTGCCCTTCCATGCCTGCTCTGTTATCGGGACGTACCCCGACAACTATTTTCAACGGGATATTATGCACTTGCGCGCTATCCTTCAACTCTCCCTGAACGCCACATGCCAGGCATATTGCATTCAGCGCACGTCGTGAAATCTGCTCCGCCTGCTGATTTTTATTCTCAAGATTCAAATTTTCAAATAATTTCTTGCCTTTCATTGGGCCGTCAATTATTTGATACGTCAGCTTCAGCATGTTTCCTGTTCCCTGCGAATTAGGGAGGTAATCGCTGTTTTCAATAACTGCGATGTAATCGCCTGCCGGCAATGGTTCAAACGACTGCTCTTTCGCGTCGTTAAAATCCGGTTGATAATTTAGTTCTGCCATTACTATTTTCTCCTTTTGATTATTATTTTAATTTTCGTTAGCTGTCAACATCCATTCCATGATGTCCTGACAAAATTCTAACGATACCTCGACATCGCCGAGTCCGAAACTGTTCCCATTTATCATCGCCGGATTTTCACCCGAAAGATGCAGGATTCTTTTTTTACTTGTTATTGCCTTGCCTTTCTTTTGCAGTGTCTTCTCGTCTTTTTTGACAAAAATTTCCTGCGTATAAAAAGCAATCACGTCCGCCCATTCCTCGACAACTGATAATGCGTTTTTGTCGATCTTCATTACCGCCTTTTCATAATTATCCATGTTCGGCGGCATAACCGTAATCGTTGTGGAATGCGCGACTACGATTACATCCATGCCGTGATCCCTGAGAACATCGCAATTATAAAGAAGTCCTTTCCACGCCTCAACCGCTAAATATTTTAATCCCTTCTGAAACGCAGTCTCTTTGTTGTTATCGTCGGTTAGGGATACCAGCCCTTTCTTCTTGCATATATACGCATGAATCAGCGGCTCACACCAATCCAGCGAATCCAGGATTACCCTTTTGTATGAATGTTTTTTCGTAATCAGGTAATCAAAGATTTCCAGTATCTCGGAATAATCTTTAACAACCGGGGCCTTATCGCATTTGATATGAGCAACCCTATCTTCAGTCGGTATCATCAATGCGTTTTTTGCCGAGCCTGCGAGTGACGATTTCCCTACTTTGGGCGGACCATATATAATTACTTTTCTTGGTAGCGTCTTCGCTCCCTTACTGATTTTTTCAGCAGTAAATGCCATGCTCTGTTTTCCTCCTGTATTATTAAATTTTTTCGACTTTCACCGAAGTCTTATTGTTCTTAATCGTTACGCAATCGCTGACCATTTTATAATATTCAGCGTTTTCCTTGCTATCCCGCAGCCATTCAAAACCTTTAGCGTCAACGGAAAATTTTATTTTTTCCGGACGCAAATCCGCGGGAATATCTTTGCGTACAGATTCCCATGCCGCCTGATCGAGATCATAAACAACATTCTTCTTCAGATTGACTGAAAATCCAAGTTCTTCTTCTTTAAAGGTTTTTGAATTGCCTTCAAAGTCAGTGCCATAGATCGTCTCAATCTGCGCCTCTATCTCGACGCGGCTGCTTTTCGCCTTGTCCTCAGCTTTCTTGGCTTTTAACCAGTTTTTAAATAGGTCTGCCTTATTCTGATCCGTCATTGCTTTGCCTCCGCCTTCGCGTAAACATTTAACCCGATTTTAATATCAGGATACTCAGGAGCGGCAATGTTCCCGGATGTCGTCGCTACTGTTACGGTTTTACCCGATTTACTCGGCCCGTATCGTTTCGACAAATCAACCGTGATTGTCAGGATATTATCCTTTACTTCCATTGCACAATTGGTCATCCCTACTTTCCCTCCTTCTTCTTTTTAAATTCTTTTAGACCAAGTTCAAGAATTTTAAGATAGCCTTCCTGAAACTGGTCTATTCCCTGATCCATGATTGCGCTTTTGATAGCGCGTTTAAATTCCGGGGAACAGGTGATTGTTATTGTAGTATTTTCATCCAATATTACACCTCCATTATTTATGATGAAATGACAATAGCCAATTATTATATTTCCTGTCAAGACAAAAAAAAATAAAAATCTAAAAAAATAAAAATATTTCTTGACAGGTTTTGCCGATATGGAATAGGTTATGGGAAAAAGAAAAACAGGAGACGACAATGGCCGCATTACCTAAAATAGAAAAAACAACGCTTGACGACGTTGACGAAAAGTTAATAGAAGAAAAAAAGAAAGAAGCATTCCGGCACTACCTGGGGATGAGTATCATCGGAGAGGAGTGCTACAGAAAATTATTTTATACCTACCGCTCCGCGCAGACAAGGGAATTCAATGCGTCCGGCGTCTGCGCAATTGAAGACGGATATACACAGGAAGCAATCATGGCAAAGCGTCTGCGGATGCTTCCTTATATTGAATTATATACGGAAGACCCTGAGAATCCGGGGCAACAAATCGGGTTTTCCCTTCTCCTCAGCCATTTCCGGGGGCATGCAGATGGCATAATCAGGGGATTGCTGGAGAGTCCGAAGACATTTCACATCTGGGAGCATAAATCGGTAAATGAAACAAAATTTAATAAATTAGTCGCATTAAAAAAAGAAAAAGGGGAAAAGCAGGCATTGCAGGAGTGGGATCCGATTTATTTTGCACAAGCGCAAATTTACATGCATTGCACTCAATTGACCAGACATTACCTGACTGTGACAACTCCGGGCGGCAGAGATCATATCTCCTGTCGTACCGAATACAATCGCTCAGTTGCGGAGTCGATCATTGCGAAGGCTCAATCATTAATATTTGACAACTGGAACATTCCGGCCCGGCTCTCCGATAAGCGCGAGTTCTACCAATGTAAATGGTGTACATTCCAAGGCATCTGCCACGACGGAGATTTCCCGCTTGTACATTGCAAGACCTGCCGCTACCTCGAACCCGTCAAAGACGGAAAATGGAATTGTCTGAAACATGAGAAAGAAATAACAGAGGACACGTTGTTTCAGGGATGTGATTATCACATCTATAATCCCGCGCTGATCGCGGCAAAACTGGTCGAGCATCAGGAAGACGGATGCATCTATGTCACCGACAAGGGATTCAGGTTCGCTAATATTTATAACACGGGATTGCCTGAACTCAAGGGCGAACTCGACGCGATATATCCGAGCAAGCATTTATTTGAGAAGATAAAATCGGTAAATAATTTGACAAAGGAAATCGTTAAGATTCAGCAAACATTTCAGGGCGAGATCGTTGACTCGGCCAGCGTGCCGAAGAAGGCATGGGAAAAGAATAAGGAATTGAGGGATATATAGTGACCGACAGTAAACGCAAAAACATCATCAATGCCATTTATGATCTACCGCCAAAGAAAACCTTCTGCTTTAACCGAGGGATGAATTTGGCGATTATTTTAGTTTTTTACATTTTTTAGTTGATATTTGTAAAACCCTTTAGTGTAATATAATCATGAAGATCAATAAAGCATATAAATTCAGACTGTATCCAACGGAAGAACAAAAGAAAATTCTTGCGCAATCTTTTGGCTCTTGCCGCTTCGTCTATAATCATTTTCTTCGCGAACGAATTGATTTTTACATTTTCAATAAAGATAAAGAAAAGAAAGGGCTTACATATTATGATACTGCAAATATGCTTACTGAATTGAAAAAGCAAGAAGAATTTAGTTGGCTGAAGAATACTAATTCTCAATCTTTGCAGCAATCGCTTCGTTGTCTTGACGTAGCTTATAATAATTTTTTTAATCATAAAGCAAAATTTCCAAAATTTCACAAGAAAAGTAATGACCAGTCTTTTCTCGTGCCGCAACATTTTTCTATTAAAGATAAAAAATTGATTATACCTAAATTTGATCCGATTAAAATAGTTTTGCATCGTGATATTATGGGTGTAATGAAAAGTGTAAATATTTCCAAAACTCCATCCGGAAAATATTACGCTTCTATTCTTTGCGAAATCGAACAAGAAATTAAACCAAAGAAAAAAGGAAATAAAACAGGTATTGATCTCGGATTGAAATCCTTTCTTGTAACCAGCGACGGCAAAATAATTGATAGCCCTAAATATTTGCGTAAATCTGAAGATAAACTTCGTAAAGCACAACAATTGCTTTCCCGAAAAGTAAAGGGGAGCAATAATGGAAACAGATCCAGAATAAAAGTTGCTCGTATTCATGAGAAAATATCCAATCAAAGACTGGATTTCCTTCATAAACTGAGTCATCAGCTTGTTGCTGAAAACCAAAGCATATTTGCTGAAGACTTGAATATAAAGGGAATGCAGGCTAATCATAAACTCGCTAAATCCATTTCGGATAGCGGTTGGAGTGAATTCATTCGCCAGCTTAAATATAAATCCGAATGGAATGGAGTACATTTTGGGCAGATAGATAGATTTTTTCCATCCAGCAAAAGATGTAATAGTTGCGGTTGGATAAATGAATCTCTTACTCTCAAAGACAGAGAATGGATTTGTCAGTGCGGTAAGACTATTAATCGTGATTTGAATGCTGCTCAAAATATTCTCCTTTTTGGTCTAAAATCAATAGGGCAGGAACTGCCCGAATCTACGCTTGGGGAGAGAGATTTTTTAACGTCTCTCGCCGAACCAGGAAGCCACCGCCTTTAGGCAGTTGGTAGTTCACATTATCTCTTTAAATACTTTTGCTGCTCCCCATCAATTTGATTATTATACTTTACGTGTAGTAATTGGAGAATATGAAAAGAAAGATATTACAGCGGAAGAAGCTGTTGAAAAATTATACGAGGGAAAAGAAAAAATAAATCCGCATACTGTTTTGCAATACGCAAGAGCAATTTATCAATTATCGGAGGGAATAAAGTAATGACACAGGAACAAGCAATTGAATTAGCCATGCAGGGACATAATATTTTTCTAACCGGTCAGGCGGGAAGCGGAAAATCATACACTGTAAATAAAATTATTGCTGCATTGAAAGATCAAGGAAAAGTCGTAGCAAAGACCGCCAGTACGGGAATTGCCTCGACACATATCAACGGAACTACAATCCATTCCTGGGCTGGTATAGGGATAAAGGATAAGTTGATCGAGGACGACATCTATAAATTGAAGAATAATAGATTTTCCAATAAAAGAATCTCGAATGCCGATGTCTTGGTTATTGATGAGATTTCAATGCTGCATGATTACCGCCTGGATATGGTGGAGCAAATTTGCAGTTTCATCCGGGATCGATCAAAATTATTCGGGGGCTTGCAGGTAATTTTAGTCGGGGACTTCATGCAGTTGCCACCGGTGAACAGGAATGGGAGATCGAATAATTATTGTTTTAACGCGAGGTCATGGGATGCAGCAGATTTCAAGGTATGTTATCTCACTAAAATTTACAGGCAGGAGAATGACAGCGTATTCATTGAATTATTGAATGCAATCCGGCATCAATCGGTAACGTCTGATCATATCCGGCAATTACGGGCGTTATCCGAAAATAAAAAGAACATGCGACCCGGCATCAATCTCTACTGTAAAAATGTAAATGTTAATGTAGAAAACACAATCCAACTGAACAAAATTTCGGGGGGATCCTATATTTCGAGGATGATAAGCTCAGGCATTGACTTCAAGGTTAAATCTTTGAAAAGCAATTTAACTGCTGATGAAACTTTAATTTTAAAGGAAGGCGCTAAGGTGATGTTGCTTGTGAATAAGCCGGGATATTACGTCAACGGGACATTATGCGTGGTAACGGATTTGAGGGAATTTGAATCCGATAATATCTGTGAGGTCGAGAATTTAAAGACTGGCGCGAGATACCTGATTGAACCGTATTCGTGGAAAATGGAAGAGAATGACGAGGTTGTCGCTACCTGCATACAATTCCCGATAAAGCTGGCTTGGGCTACAACAATACACAAAAGTCAAGGCTGTACCTTTAATTTCACGAATATTGATATGTCGGATACCTTTGTCGAGAATATGGGTTACGTCGCGCTATCGCGTTGTACTACTCTGGACGGAATCTTCCTGAAGGGATTTAATGAGTTATCGCTGAAGATCGATCCCGTGATTATTGCAAAGGATCTGGAATTCCAGGAGATGTCGAGGGGGATTGAGGGATGAAAAAATACTTGACGAATAATAAACGGGGATATACATTTATTTCATCTTTTGAAGAAAGATGAAATAACCTCGACCGGATTTCATGTTTCTTCAAAAAAGAAACCATAAAGGCTTATTCTCTTGTTCGGTCGAGCCGTTAGAAATAACGGGAACAGGGGAATAAGCCTTTTTTGTTGAGAGGGGATGAAGTGGAAGAAATTAAAACTAAAATATGTTTTGAATGTGGTATTGAAAAGTCAGTGAATGAATTCAGAAAAAATAAAACAAGCAAAATAGGGGTATGCAGAGAATGTAAAGAATGTGCAAGAAAACACGATAAAATATATAGAGAAAAGAATAAGGAACAGATACGAAAAATTAATTTAAAATATATTGCTTCGCATAGGAAAGAACGGAAAAAATATGCACAAGAATATAGTAAAAGATGTGAAGAAAAAAATAAAATAAAAAATTTCAATATCCCACAAACAAAAGTTTGTTCAAAATGTAAAATTGAAAAGTCTATCAATGAATTCGATAAACAATTTTCTAAAAAAGATGGACTCCGGGCACATTGTAAAAAATGTAGACATGAAATTTATTTAGAAAACATTGAACAAAAAAAAATATATGATAAAGAATATCGAATAAAAAATTATGACAAGATGAAAATAAAATGTAAAAAATATAGAGAAGAGCATAAAGAAGAAATAAAAAATAAAAGGGGAAAACAATATTATAACAATTGGGAAGAAAATAAAGAAAAAAATAAAATTGCTGCACGTAAAACTCATTTAAAAAGAAAACAATATTATAAAAAATATAGAGAAAAAAATAAAAATCAATTATTTCAACAATCTAAAAAATATAGAGCAGAACAAGGCGAAACATTAAAACAAAAGAAAAGATTATATTATCAAAATAATAAAAAAGAAATAATTAATAAATCTGTAAATTATAGAAGAGAAAGAAGGAAAAAGGATCCTTTATATATAGTATACGGAAGAATACATGCAGCTTTTTCATCGACTTTAAAATTACAAATGGTACAAAAAACACAAAGATTATTTAAGTATACATCTATTCCTATGGAACAATATTTGAAACATTTAAAAAGTGATCCTTTATGGAATGATTATGCCATACATCGAGCATCATATAACATCGATCATATTATACCTTGTGCTTTATATAATTTTTCTAATTTACAAGATATAAAAAAATGTTGGAATCCTAAAAATTTAAGATTATTATCTAAAATAGAAAATATTAAAAAAAGTAATAAATTCGATATAAATTTAATCAAACAATATAAAATAGAACATTTGCTCCCCGAAGGATTTATATGCTAAAGTTACGCTACTATCAACAAGATTGTATTGAAAATTTTTTTCAATATTGTGAAAATAATCATGGGAAAAACCCATTGATCGTACTTCCTACTTCGGCGGGGAAGTCATTAATAATCGCACATATTATTCGCCGTGTATTAGAATATGATGATACCAGAATATTGATACTCAGTCATCAGCAAGAATTAATAAAACAATCGTATCTTGAATTAATAGAAAATTTCGATAATGAAATATTTTTAGATGCGGGCATATACAGTGCCGGCCTCGATTGCCGTGATACAAATAATAGAATACTTTTCGCAGGAATACAGTCGGTTTATAATCGCGCATGGGAATTAAATTTTCGAGATATAATATTAATCGATGAAGCACATCTGTTGAGTCCTAAAGCAGAAGGCATGTACCAAACCTTCATTACCGAATCAAGAAAAATAAATTCAAAAATTGTTATCTGTGGTTTAACTGCAACGCCTTTTAGAATGAAGGAAGGAATACTTACCGAAGGCGAAGGTCATTTATTCGATGATATTTGCTATGAGGTAACGATAAGAGAATTAATTGATCCCAATCATTTTAAGAATAGAGATAAACAGCAATATCTTTGTGATTTGATCGTTCCTGCAATTATTAATAAAGTTGATTTATCTCAAGTACATGTACGGGCGGGTGAATATAGCTTGGATGAAATGCAGGCAGCATTTGAGGAGAACGATCTCGTCAGCCGGGCTGTTAAAGAAATGGTTGAGAAGTCTGTGGATAGGAAAAAGATATTGGTATTTACTGCTGGGATTATGCATTGTGAAGACGTTCTGAAAAAAATGCAAGAACTCGGAATCAATGATGTCGGGATGGTACATTCTAAACAGAAAGAGGCGATGAATCAACAAAATATTCAAGATTTCAAAGATGGGAAATTAAGGTATTTGTTAAATATAAATTCGATGACAACGGGCTTTAATGAGAAGAAAATAGATTGTATTGCCGTTTTAAGATCAACAATGTCTCCCGGATTGTGGATTCAAATGTGCGGTCGCGGCCTTCGCATTCATCCTGATAAAAAAGATTGTCTTATACTCGATTTTGGGACTAATGCATTAAGGTTAGGTCCTATCGATAAAATCGTCATCCGCAAGAAAAAGAACGGCAAAGGAAAACAACTTGAAACATGTCCAATGAAAGAATGTCCACAGTGTCAGGCACTCCTTTACCCATCGGTAAGAACCTGCCCCGACTGCGGATACGAATTCCCGACAGAGCCAAAACATGAGGATCAGGCCAGTACAGCCAGCATATTATCGGAATGGAGAAAGCCGGAAGAAGTCGAAATTGAATCTATCTTTTACGGAAGACATGAAAAGAAAGGGAAGCCGGACAGTTTAAGAGTTGACTATAGGGTAAGTTACTACGAAAAATATTCGGAATGGATATGCGTGGAACATTTAAAGGGCAGCTACCCCGAAAGGAAGGCGCAGTCATGGCTAAAACGACGTTGCCCGGAACGGGAAATAAATACGATAGATGAAGCGTTAGAGCATAGCGAAGAATTTTTGGAGCCGTCAAAAATTATCGTGAATTATAATGGGAAATTCCCGCAGATCACGGGATATATTTTTGATAAACCGAAAGAAAAAGAAGAAATACAACAGCCTGCGGTTGCAGCAAATTCAATGCAGGAATGGAATCTGGACGATATTCCGTTTTGAAGAGGGATGTGTTATGAAAAATATTGATAATAAGAATTATGAAAATAATTTGAAGAAAAATTTTAATCAATACATGATTTCTAAATGTGGAAAATTTTGGAAAGAATCGATAGAAAATAATTATATTAAAGCCTATAAAGAGGCATTTCGAGCTGGATTCAAATCTGGAATTAAATTTAAAAATATAACAATATGAAAAAAGAATATGGTGATAATTATTATATCGAGAAAGCAAGATGCTGGATGCAAAACGTGGGAATTACTGACGTTAAATACGCAAAAGGATTTATTAAGAGTATAATCGGATTAAAAGATTGTACAATAACAATGAATAATAAATCTATAGAAATAGATAAAGAAAAAATAACTCACGCCAAAGATATATTATATGGATTAAAATTTATCAAATAATATTATGGCAACTAACATGAAAAAAGAAATTACCAAATCCACGACAAAAGCATTAGCAGTCATCAATCAGAATAACGCGCTTCAAATCAAAGACGCGGCGTGGCAATCACTATCGCAGGAGAGCCAGAAAAGCTACGGCTACGACTATAAATTATTTTACGAAGTAATTAAAAAGGATCCCAAAGATATAACAGCCGCAGACATTCAGCAATATGTGAAACATCTCGAAGACAGCGGATACAAAAATAACAGCATATCCAGGAAGATTGCGAGTCTGTCGAAAATGTTTAAAGTCATGGTAATGGCAGGTGAGATCAGGATCAACCCAATCGATATACTAAAACAGTTCCATCGCCTATCGTTTAAGTCATCAAAGAGCGTTCAGGTCGGGCTGACATTGCAGGATATACAAAAGACTGTTAAAATAAATAAAAATGATACGCTATCGGAAAAAAAAATAAAAATTATTACGAAGACGCTGGCGATGTCGGGTATGCGAATAAGTGAATGTATAAACATCAAAAATGAAGACATCGCCTCTTTCGATGAGAATACTTATATTGTTACCATATTGGGCAAGGGAAAGAAACAAAGGAAGATCTACCTAAGCCATGAATTTTTGTCGGAGATCAGAAAATATTTCCCCGGAATAAAAGGGGTGAAATATCTTTTCTACAGCAATAGCAAAGGTCATACATATAATAGGAAGTATTTGTGGCGGGTACTGCATAATTTATTTCAGGAGAAGGTGGGGAAAGACGTCCATCCACATTTGTTGCGGCATTTTTTTATTAGCTATAAAATTTCAATAGAAAAGCAAGACATCAAAGCCGTTAGTCGTTATTGCGGTCACGCTGACACCTCGACCACTTTGAATATGTATGTGGATACCGAGCTAAATGTTGAAGATGCTAAATTAAAAATATGAAAAAAGAATACACTCATTATGAACTATGCCGGATCACTGCCGCAAGATTTCTAAAGGAATCTGAGATTGTATTATTTGAATATCAAAATTTCGCAACAGGAGAATTCCCTGACGTTCTTTGCTTCAACGGATCGTACTCAAAATTATTTGAAATAAAAGTTGATTATCAGGATTTTAAAAGAGATAAACAAAAAGATTGCAGGACTGAATATAAAATAAAATATTTTGGAACATTTCGTTATCAAAAAAATATTTTGAAAAATTTTAAATTTGAGCATCTTGGAAAAATTTGGCAGATGTATTTATGTGCATACAGATTGTGAGGATGGATGCAAAGATCATTTAATCGCCAAGCTGGAAGCGGATAAGGTGGAATTGCTGGAAGCATTAAAAGAATTAAGTGGCTATAATGAAGATTGCCTGTTAGATTGTAATATGCAATGTTATCGTCACAAATACAAAAGATTAATCCAAAAGATGGAGAAATAAAATGACATCAAGAGAAGTATTTGAAAAAGTAGAATGCAAAGAAGAATGTTATGGAATATTTTGCACTGCTCATCCTGATAAATTGGATACATGCAAGAAATACATTAACTATCATCTCGAAGAACAAAATAAGTTGATGCTGGAAGCATTGAAAGCAATAGATGAAGCCGTAAACGATAACTGTATACCGGATGCACAGATGATGATAAAGAATATTATTAACCAAGTATCAGGAGAACAGGAGGGATAAGATGGATATTTATAAATGTGAAAAGTGCGAAAAGATATTTGATGAATTTGAGATGGATTATAAACAAGCTCAAATTGATAAAAAAGAATTATGTGATTATTGCAGGAAGCAACTTATTGCTGCCGAAAGAGCAGAGAGAAGTAAGGACTTATAAAGTCACGCACTCAGTAGAGGCGTTATTAAATTTAAAATATTAGCGAGTTTAAGTTATTAGATAAAATAAATTTTTTAATCAAAATAATAGGAAGTTGCTGCCCGCCCAGGTGAGCCGATCTTGTCGGGGCGGGCAACGCAAAAAACACTTGACAAGACAAATAAATAAAATATATTTTTAAAAAAAGAAAAGGAAAATACAATGATTACTTTAATTCTCTCCAAAAACGACGCATTCCGTTATGGCGGGATCGATGCATTAAAAAAAATTTCAGCCGCGCATTCTAAAAATATTTATGTCGTCAATTATTGTATAATCAGAAAAGGCAAAGTGCAATGGCTGGAAAATTAAAACCGAAATTTGAGAAGAAACCATACGCCCCCGGTTCGCCGGAAGCAATCAAAATCGGATGCACCTGTCCCGTGGAAAAGAACAATGAAGGTGCGGGTGCATATATGGATGCCGAAGGGCATCCGGCGTTTTGGTTCAGCAAAGATTGTCCCATTCATGGTGGAGCCAATCCAATTGATCCGAATAAAAAGTTGCAGGAAATATAGTCATGGAAGAAAAAATCAAAAAAATAAATGAATTACGTGATAGGATTCGCCGTCAATTACTTCTGCGTTTTTATTTAACGCAGGACGAAGAAATTTTATTTTTACTGAAAAGATTATGAATGCAGTAAAAGAATTTATAAAGTGGTATCCGCCTCTTGGTTTTTTAATTGCGGTTACAATCGTGTCTTTAATCTTTTTATGGATATTTTTTATAGTAATGTCATGACTGCGGAAATAATTAAAATGCAATGTAGTGTTTGCGGAAAAATAACAGAGCATCAAGTCAGGGAACATAAAGATTGCCACGACTACAAATGCAGTGTTTGTAAAAAAGTTTACACATTACCGAAAGAAATAAAGAAGGAGTACTGCGCATGAAATTTTTCGAGAATTACAAAAAAAGAAAAGAATTAGAAAGAGATCGTGAAAAATTTTTCCGCAGCTTGGTAATTAAAAATTTATCCGATTTCAATGCATACTGCGATTTCCTGAACAGCAAAAAAATAATAAATATTTTAAAAAAATTTCTCGCCGTTGAAATCGGAATTCTTTTCGTATTATTAGTCATAGCAAATTACATATTCGGGTAAAACGATGGGAATACTAATGGAAAAGAAAATACCATGCGAAATTTATTCTCGTGTGGTCGGATATATGCGACCTTTGCAACAATGGAACCTCGGTAAAAAAGAAGAATTCCAGGACAGGAATCAATACAAGCAGGAAGAAATTTTTAAAAGCAAAAAATTTACGGAGGAAAATCAATGCAGGGTATAAACAAAATCAAGGAAGTAGTCGCAGAGCAAAAAGATGCCGAGACAGGTATATTCTTTGATGCTGAGACTGCATCGGAAGCACATTTACTACAGGAAATTAAAAGATTGCATAAAATAATTGAAGATGAATTCGGAGACTGCAAGGATACTGCGGCTGTGGCTTTCGCAGATATGCCGGACATGACAAGAGAGGAACAATTCGCAATCAGGCAATGGCTCGCGCTTGGTCATCAGGAAAATAAATGCCACATCTACGGCGATGACGGGGAATTACAATGTAATAATATGCAACGACATGGCCGTTGCATGGATTTCAAGCGTGAAAAAATATCCGATTTAATGTTGATCCTTCAGGCGACTATTTTGCTGGAATCTGGGAAGATTCAAGGTATAAAAAAGGACACTAAGCCGACGGACATTGTTGAGATGTGGGGGAAGGTAAAGAAATGAAAGAAGATATACTTCTGGAAATCGGACAAAAAGTTTTTGTTAAAAGATTAGATCCTCGATACGGCAGAGACGAAAAAACAACTATTACGGAAGCAATTATTGAAAAAATCGGTAAAAAATATTTTTATTTAAAAGAATACTGGAATACTAAATTTTCTATTACGGAAATGCGCGACATCTCTAATTATACGTCGGTTTATGCCGTATATTTATCTGAGCAGGAAATCAAAGATGAAAAAGAATATTTTGAAAAGATGAAATTTTTACGAGATACTTTCGATTATCGCAGAGGGAAGAAAGATTTTACGTTGAATCAATTGAAAAAAATTTGTGATATAATAAACAATGAATAAAACTTCAAAAACGAAAAAGCGACAAAAGAACACTTATGCCTCTTTGACCATAAAATTAAGCCAAAAATGCTTAAAATTAGCAGAAAAAGCCAGTACAGAGCAGAATATGCAGAGTATGTCGGCGTTTATTGAGGGCTATGTCCGACCCTATATCGGTCAGCATACGCCAATCCGCAGACCTCACGGGAAATATAAGCTAATAAAAAAGACTTTTACTTTTACGGAAGAATTTATCGCCGGGATCCGGGGCAGCGGGAATATGTCCGTCTACATTGAGCAGGAACTTATGAAAAGGATGCGGGAATGAATATACAGGAATGGATCAGTGAGGGCAGGCCGTGGAATGTAATTTTATACGGCGACTGTATGGATTTAATGGCAGAGTTAAAGGATAAAGAATTTTCTTTAGCTTGTGTCGATCCGCCGTATGGGATAAATGAAAGTAAAAAAGTACAATCAAGACCAGAATATGTAAAACAAAAAAATGGAAATTTATTATACCTTCCAAGAAAGCATAAGATAAAACAATGGGATAACGGAATCCCTAACGAGCAATATTTTAATGAATTATTCCGTATTTCTAAAAATCAAATTATATGGGGTGGAAATTATTTTATTAAATACCTTGAAAATACTTCATGTTTTATAGTGTGGGATAAATTAAATGGTAATTCCGATTTTGCAGATTGTGAATTAGCATGGACTTCTTTCAATACTGCAGTAAGAAAAGTAAAATATATGTGGTCGGGATTTTGTCAAGGTAAAAATATTGATAGTGATTTACAACAAGGAAATAAAAAATTAAATGAGCAGCGTATCCATCCTACTCAAAAACCCGTCGCTCTTTATCGCTGGCTCCTGCAAAAATATGCCAAGCCCGGAGACACAATCATCGATACTCATTCCGGTTCCGCAAGTCTTGCCTGCGCCTGTCACTTAGAACATTTTAATTTCATTGCAATTGAAAAGGATTATGATTACTGGAAAACGAGCGTTGAACGCTATGAAAGAGAAACTGCTCAGGGGAAATTTTTTTGATTATGAAAAGATATGATTATCTGAAAGGCAATCAATTTGCGAAGGGACACAAGCCGAATATAACATCTTTTCCAAAAGGACATTGCCCCTGGAATAAAGGGAAAAAAGGCATTCACCTTTCCCCCGCAACTGAATTTAAAAAAAATGGGAACCCGATAAATTTAAAACCGATTGGAACGATAACAATTAGAATTGAAAAAAATAAAAAAGAAAGACGGTGGATAAAAATTGCAGAACCGAATAAATGGATTGAATATGCTAAATTTATTTGGATAAAAAATAATGGTGAAATTCCAAAGGGATTCGTTGTGCATCATCGTGATTGGAATTCGTTAAATGATGATATTGAGAATTTACATTTACTAACAAGAAAAGAACTTTTTGAAATTCATAATATCGGAAGAAATGGAAGGCGGATAAGACAAGAAAATTATTTAAAAGAAAAAGAAAGACAGAAGAAAAATGATTTAAAAATTTCACAAATGAATGAAATGGAACGGCAGCGGATCAATAAGGAAATTTCTAAGAAAGCATTGAACATTATTGATTGGTGCAGCCAGTAAAAAATTAAAAATGAGTCCTTGACATAAAAATTAAATAGTAAATGATTGAATTTCCACACAAAAAATACGAGCTAAAAAGTAAACATGGATTGCGTAAAGAAATATACAGATCAAGGCTTTCACATTTTTCCCTGTTCCCTGTCGAAGATACCTATCACCCGGCATGGATTCTATAACGCAAGCAATGATTACGAACTCCTGCGAAAACAATTCTACAAAGAAGATTTATTGATCGGATTTCCTACGGGGAAAAAGAATGGAATCGTAGTTATTGACTTCGATGTAAATAAGGAAATCCCGGATACGCATGAAATCGATACGAGATCAGTTTCGGAATTGATTGAAGAAGTCGAGGATAAATTCGGAAAATTCCCGGATACCTTCGTTGTTACAACTATGCACGGAGGCAGGCACTTATGGTTTAAATTGCCTGACGGCATTGACATTGGATCGCGAACCCGATTCATCGACAAGGGGACTCCAGTCGATATTCGCGGAGATGGAGGATATGTAGTCGCGCCTGACGAAAAACATTACCTCGTATACGACGATGTCGATGAATTAGGACTCGATAATATCCGCAGTCGCTGTGCCGTCGTTCCCGACTGGATAATTGAAATATTCCAGAAAAAAGCAGAAGCAGAAACGGAACCTGCCGGAATCGTTCTCCCTCCTGAAGAAATTCAGGAGATCAGATCTGCGCTATCATATATTAGCAGCGATGACAGAGATACCTGGGTAAGAACAGGGATGGCGCTGAAAAGCACTGGTTCTGTATCTGCTTACGGGTTATGGAATGAATGGTCACAAACAAGCTCAAAATATAAAGCCGACGACATGGAGAAACGCTGGGCAGGATTGAAGCCTGCGGATATAACAATCGCAAGCTTGTTCCATGAGGCTAAAAAATATGGCTGGATGACGACATATACTAAAAAAGAAGTTCAGGTCATACCTCCCTCTCAGGATACGCAGGAATACAATCCGAATCTGCCCACAGACGAAGAAATAGAAAAAATTCAAATAGCATATAAGAAACAGCCTTTCCCAGATGACCTCCTGCATCCGCCGGGATTGGTGGGCGAGATAATGCAGCATATTCTTGAACGGGCAATCATTCCGCAGCCCATATTCGCATTATCTGCGGCTTTGTGCGCGGTGGCTACGCTTGCAGGACGCAAATATCAGTCTCCGTCGGGGATAAGGACAAATATTTATTGTCTGAATGTCGGGGATTCCGGATCAGGAAAAGACGCCCCGCGCAAGATCATAAAAAAGCTATTCGAGGAGGCCGGAGTCGGTCACAGGGCCTGCGTCGAGGATTGTGCAAGCGACGCCGCTATCGTTACTGTAATGACGATAACACCGAGTCAGATGTTTTTATTGGATGAAATTGGGCGATTGCTGGAGACGACAAAGAAGGGCGGGACACATTTATATAATGTTGTATCCGTGTTGCTGAAGATGTATTCCTCAAGCGATGAAATCTATTACGGCAAAGTATACGCCGCAACGGATAAAGATAATCAAATCAAGATTGTGCAACCGAATCTATGCATATTAGGAAATACATCTCCGGACGTGTTATATAAGGGGCTGAATTTTGAGGCCGCAAGCGATGGCTTTCTCTCTCGTATGCTGATATTTGAAACTGATAATTCATTGCAGAGAAAAGATAGAAAAAAATTATTGCTAAGGAAAACTGCGAAATCATTGATAGATCAAATTAAGGCGTTAGAGAAACGGCCGATCAATGTCGATCCCGAAGGCAATATGGACGCGGCATTGTATCCGAGGCCGAAGATAGTAGAGATTGACGAGAATGCGGAGTCAATGTTAGAAGAATTTGACGAATTTATATTTACAATGAGAACGCAGTTAAAAAAAGACAATAGGAATGAGATTATATACAACAGAACGGAGCAGTTGGCACAGCAAATAGCAATGATAGTGGCAATCGGAAATAACATCAATGATCCCGTAGTAACTGCGGATGAAATGAGCTACGGCATCGGGTTGGCAAAATATCTGGCAGACGAAATGCATTTTATCGTAGAGAACTATATGGCTAAAAACGACCTCGAACACGAAGTAAAACGTATACTGGCAATCATCAGGAATTCCGGCTATTTATCGCTGCCTGATATAATAAAGAAGACGCAGAACCTGCCGGGATACTTGAGGAATGATGTGCTTCAGACTTTGCAGGAATCCGGTCAAATCGAGGAAAGGATAGTGGGGCAGGGCGCGTATGCGCATAAGGTTTTGATAGCAAAATGAAAAAAAATATTATTTTATGCTTGACGGTTTGAGAGCATTTTAATATATTGCAATTAAAGGAATAAAATTATGAAAGACATCGAAAAAGAATTTAAGAGACGGCAGCAACAAATCGAAAACGATCTTGAATTTTATGTCGTAATCATCAAGGAAAAAGCCGAAGAACTCGGCGGATACCGCGCGCTTTCCCGGTACATCGGAAAAGGCGAAGTATACATAACTAATGTTTTGTCACGTAAGCATTTGTCGCAATTGCAAGCTACTGTTAGCGAAATCATCGCGAGACAGGGAAAATAATTATGGGAATAATGGGTTGCTTCCGGAATAATTGTGATAATATAATGTGCAATCGATATTCTTCCAAATACGGATATATCTGCTCCGAATGCTTTGACCAATTACTCAATAGTAGTTTATCTATAAAAGAATTCATGGCATCCGACAAAGAGGAATTTGAAATAAAAAAAGATAGATACGAAGAATTAGATAAAGAATTTAAATTTAAAGATTAAAATAAAATCAAACATGATACCGTTATACAATATTTAAAGGCAGGATTGAATATATGAAAGGAAAAATTTATTTAAAGAGGGTTAAAAAAAATCGCATTTGTTGCAACGATGAAAACGGGAATAAATGTTTTTTCCTTTTCAATTCCGTTCATCCTTGCTTGAAAAGATATATTCAGTGCGAATCCGAACATATCATTTTCCTTCAGGTCCCAAAACCTCCGACAATTGTTAAGTGGGGAAAGGGTTCGGGATCGATAACACTCTCTGACGCACGTTGCCAGGTAAATGATCGATTTAATCATCGAAATGGAATTGTTTATGTAATCAAAGGCGCATGGAGCGGCAGATACCCGGATAAATCTACCTGTTTCATGATGAGAGAAAACGGCATCGGCCACGCCTACGCAGGAATAGCAACTCCGGTAAAAGATGTCTGGAATATTACAGAAGAAGAATTCAGTGAAATCTGCGGTGGCCATCCGCAATGGTTTAAAAAAATATGTTGAGCGACGACTTAAAACAATTTCGGAGAAATCATCCAGAGCCGATAATAATGGATAAATTCATAAGGCAAGCATTAGCGCTGGAACAACAAATCAACGACAGTTATCATCAAGGGTATATTGACGCAGTAAATGGAAAACGATGTAAACATCCGAAGAAACTGGAGGGGGTATGATCATATTAGCAATCTTTTTACTTGTCATAATAATTGCAGGTATCGCAACACATAAATCCTGCATGAACCAGAAAGGCTTTTTAAAATAAAAGGCATCCATATTTTATGGATAAACTATTTCTTCATTTAGGAGGTGGACCGTTTATATATGAAATAATTTATTGAAGATAGTGATAAAATAGTCGGCTTCCTCTGCTATGTGCCGAAAACAATGCAAATTCCGTCGCGGCCCTCATAGGAAAGGCGGGCGGAAGAATAGTCCAGTTGTTTCTCCGTAGAGGTATGACTCTAAACTATTAAAACGGGGGGTGTTCGGTGGCGGAATTGGGTAGACGCATCCTCCACTGAGGAAGGATAGAAATAGGGACGCCAAATACTATTCCATTGCAGGTTCGAGACCTGCCCGGACAATATAAAATAAAACAAGGAGCAAATTTCATGAATGCAAAAACGGCGAAGTCGATGCGCAGGCTGATCAGAAAAAACAAAACCGCAATCATTAAAGAATTTATGCTGGCAATTCAGGATTGGCCAAAATCTTACAGGTGGAAACTTGCATGGAAAATAATAAGAAACAAAAAGCAAAAATCAGGAAAAATTACAGCTTCAGCGAAGAAAAATCCGGATTAATATTCCGGGAAATTATTATTTATCTGTTTCTGTGTGTAATAGCATGGGTTTGCGTCGATTACGGAAAGAAATATTATCAATTCCACAAGGCAGAAAAGGAATATATTCACTATAGCAAGCAATATTCCTGGCTAACGCAAAAAATTTATGATGCGGTGAAGTGGGAAACAGAAACGCAGCAGGTTCCAACAGCATGGATGCTTGCAATAATTAATTCGGAATCAAGGGGAAAGCAATACGCTGTATCCGTGGCGGGCGCTATCGGACTGGGGCAGGTTATGCCTTTTCATTATCAGGGCAGGAAAGAGGCATTATTTGATATCGATCTGAATATTCATCTCAGCGTAAAGGTATTCCGGGCATGTCTCGTTCAGCATAAATTCAATCTCGTACGGGCGCTGAATGCATACGAGGGCAGGAACAACAGATCCGATGTAAATGTGCATTATCTTTCAGAAATTTTTAATAATATCTATTTCTACGATAAAAAATGACAGAAGAAGAACGGATTAAAACAAACAAATTACTGCAACAGCGTAGCTTGAAGTTGATTGATATCAATGTGGCGTTGCCCGGCCAAGTCAAATGCCACAAATGCGGGAGATATGAATATCCGGAGCTGATGCATGTTGATCAAAAAATACGCAGGGGGAATATTGTTAGAGTGAAGACCTGCTGGGAATGTAAGAACAAAAAGTAAAATATTCTTGACATTATGTCCCTTATCGTTTTTCTTTCAAGGAAAAGGCTATAAGGAGGCGTAAATGCCGCATATAACAATCCATGAGCCGATGCCGTTATCAGGCGTCGCGTTTTACCGCAGTATCGGTACTCTTTCCTATTTGTCGAAATTGGATCCAAAAATTACAATATCCATACCAAAAAACATAACCTGGGCGGAGCTGTCGGGTACGGATATATTTTACATGCAACGACCACAAGGCCCCGGCGATATCGCGGCGTTGCAGATGGCTAAAAATTTCAATATCCCGATATGGGTCGATTACGATGACCTTCTGCATGAGATCCCGCGATATAATCCGGGCTGGAAATATTACAAAAAAACGGGAGAACCCCTGGGCAGAATCGTAGAGGCGATAACCGCAGCCGATATCGTCACCGTTTCTACTCCGGCAATTAGAGATTACTACCTGAAATATAATAAAAATATATATATTATCGAGAACGCGCATAATGATTACAGATATCCCTTATCTGTCGTTAAAGATACCATAGATAGCGTGGGTTGGCGTGGAAGTAATACCCACAGAGGTGACATCTTATCTGTTGCCGATTACATCTTCAACACAGCAAAAGAATTCCCGCAATGGCAATTCCTGTTTATTGGGAACGACATCTGGTATATCACGGACATGGACAGGATTAAGCGCTGTATCCAGATCGACGAGTGTGATCCCATAGATTATTTCTATTTCATCAGGGAGTGGAAGGCTGCGATTCAGATAAATCCGTTGCTTAATAATGCCTTTAACCGGGCGAAATCGAATATTGTCTGGCTTGAGGGCACTTACGCGGGTTCGGCGACGATTGTACCAGATCTGCCTGAGTTCAGATTGCCTGGCGCGATAACATATAATCCGGATGACGGCAAAACTTTCGCCTACGCCCTTGAGAAATGCATGAAAAGCAAATCTTACAGGCAGGAGAAATATCTGGAGAGCCTGGAATACATTCAGGCGAATCTATTACTGAGCCGGGTGAATAAGAAGCGGCTGGAAATAATCGACAAGATTATATGTCGCTGAAATACGATTATTACACTTTAATATTTACAATAATTACAATTGTCAGGTAAAATATGAAATATTCAGACTATCACTGCCGCGTCTGCGGCAATATCTTTGAGGTATGGATCGAGAATAAAGACAATTTTCCGGCATCTTCGGAGTGTCCGCTATGCCACAATGCGGAGACGCAGCGGAGATTCAGCCCTCTCCCGCATATATGCCATCAGGGCAGAGCTGGAAATCAAAAGAACGGATACACCAGCAATGAAGTTTCCATAAAAAAGACGTGAGAAAAAAAATAAAAACCCGAAGAAAAAAAAATAAAACATGAAAAAAATAATTTTTTTCCTAAATAAAAATTTTCCCATGCACTCTGTTTTGAGTATCGGGGAAAATGACGACTTCCTGCATGAGATTACGCAGATTTTGCGGCTTCAGCGGTATGACTCTGTCCGGGAGCATCATAAAATAGTGCATCCGCTGTTTAGGAATAAAAGCTATGCCTGGTGCGTTGGTCCCGGCCCCGGATATCTGCCCGGCCTGGATAGAATCGGCATGAATAATGTGCTGGATAACATGGGAAAGCACGCTAATCACATCTTTTTCTATCAGGATACGGATAAAAGCGACGCCTTTTGGGTAGAGCGC
>Ga0265293_10004076_pt1 | contig 26240 bp, 25 predicted proteins | sample Munlanlewell138R_FD_192505 | JGI IMG/M metagenome (GOLD analysis project Ga0265293, IMG submission 192505) | Leachate microbial communities from a municipal landfill in Southern Ontario, Canada - Leachate well 138R | ecosystem: Engineered > Solid waste > Landfill > Unclassified | place: Canada...
TCGGCTTTTTAGACAAACACAAAGCACTCATCATCGGGATATAGGTAAAGGACAAAATCAATGCTCCCAAAATGGCAAAACTTACAGTCTGTGCCATTGGCGTAAACATTTTACCCTCTATACCAACCAAAGTAAGGATAGGGATATAGACAATGAGGATGATAACTTCGCCAAATGCGGCACTCGTACGGATTTTCCGTGCAGATTCATATACCTCTTCGTCCATTTCTGTCTGCGTAAGTTTTTGTGTGGATTTTCGCAAGCCCAAATGATGCATTGTCGCTTCAACAACAATTAGGGAACCATCTATTACCAATCCGAAATCAATAGCCCCCATACTCATCAGGTTGGCACTTACACCAAACAACCGCATCATTCCCAACGCAAAAAGCATAGATAGCGGTATGGCTGAGGCTACAATCAGTCCTGCTCTGAAATTCCCCAGGAATAGAATTAATACAAAAATAACAATCAGTGCGCCCTCAATGAGGTTCTTTTGAACCGTACTTATCGCTCTATCAACCAAATCCATTCTATCTAAAAATGGTTCTATGACTACGTCTTCGGGTAGAGATTGTTGGATAACCGGTATTTTTTCTTTGATACTTTTTACAACTTCAGAGGTGTTTTCTCCCTTCAACATCATTACAATCCCACCCACGGCATCTACTTCGCCATTATAGGTCAATGCTCCGTACCGGGTAGCGTGACCAAATTGTACTTCTGCCACATCTTTGATAAATACCGGAACGCTACCTGTATTTTTAACGACGATATTCCCTACATCTTCCAATGAATTAACCAGACCAATCCCGCGAATAAAGTAAGCATTGGGCTTCTTATCGATATATGCACCTCCGGTATTTTGGTTGTTGTTTTCGAGGGCGGTAAAAATATCGGAAATACTAACGTCCATTGCCTTGATGCGGTTTGGGTCGATAGAAACTTCGTACTGTTTAAGCAAACCACCGAAACTATTGACTTCTGCAATTCCCGGAGTACCGTAAAGTTGTCTGGCAACAATCCAGTCCTGCATTGTCCGCAAATCCATTGCGGAATATTTGTCTTCACTGCCTTCTTTGGGATGAAGAATATATTGGTACACTTCGCCAAGACCTGTACTGACAGGAGCAAGTTCAGGTGTTCCAATCCCGTCAGGTATCTGGTCTTGTGCTTCTTTCAGCTGTTGGCTTACTAACTGTCGTGCAAAATAAATATCGACATTATCTTGAAAGACAACGGTTACAACAGATAATCCAAATCTTGAAACACTTCTTATCTCTTCTACTTTTGGAAGATTAACGATACTTTGCTCTACGGGAAATGTTACTAATTGTTCTACTTCTTGTCCTGCCAATGTAGGCGACAGGGTAATAATCTGAACCTGATTGTTTGTAATGTCAGGTTGGGCATCAATGGGGATTTGCTTGGCACTCCATACCCCCCAAATGATGAGAAACAAGGTCATTATACCAATGACAAGCTTGTTCTGAATACTAAATTTTATGATTTTATCTAACATTATTTATCAGTTAATTGAATAAATGAACGACTAATTACGGTGCATCAGCACCGTAACTATTTTGTTTCCGCTTTTGCGGAATTTCAATATTTCATTAACTGATTTTTGGCGGTTTCCAAACACTTCCGTAATAGTTGGAAGCCAAAGAGAAATTAAAAACTGGAATTTTAAGATTTGAAGCAATAGGATTATTTACCTTTATACTTAGCAAATCAAAGGTTATATTAACAGGAGTATTACAACAACTACAAATACAAAAAGGACTGCAAAAATCGTTGTGGTCTGTATCGTTATTGTGCGTTTGGGTGATTTCTGTTTTTGAAGTATTGGGTGTATTCATACCGAGCGCATCAGTACAAGGCATTAGCGATAATGCCAAGAAATAAACACTGAATATGACTAAAAAATACTTCATTCGGTTGCGAAGTTAATTAAAAAAATTCAAAACGCTGTTATTTTGGATGGGAAAAAGTGGCTCTTTTGGTTTTTTGAGCGTTGGCTTTGTGTGTCGGGAAAAAACAAATGTGCCACTTGTGCGGTGGCAGAAAAACAAAAAAATGTGTGTTGGGCAAAAATTAAATCTTTGTGTTTCGTCATTGTTGGCTCTTGATGGTGTCGTCCGTTACCATTGCTTACAACGTTTTGCAGCTACCCGAAGGTGGCGATTTCGAAGCACTACACTTTCAATAAAGCACAAACTTTGATAGAAGCATAAAGCTTGATTTAACCACTGAACCGCCACTTTTGGGTAGGTGCTGTTATAGCACGTTTTTTTATCCAATTTTATCAGATTTTGTTCTGTTACAAGGTTCACAAAGTAATTGAATATTCCTATAAGTGTTAGAACCTCCTTTTACGAATGGAATAATATGATCAAACTCGAGCCGTTCATTACTCCCACATTCTCTGCATTTTCCATTATCTCTATTCCAAACAAGGTCTTTTACTTGCTGTGAAATATGTCTGTTTTGCAATCCACTCGATACCATAGTTGATTTCGGAAACCTTACAGTATCAAGATTCGCAATATCTGCACCTTGCTCTAAGGCTCGACCAATTTCACCCTCTTTAAATTTGTCAAACTGGTCATAACTCAAATTGAATAATCCTTGTAAATCTACATTATGAAGAGCTTCTTCCTTGCTTATGTTATTGTCAAAATAAATTTTCTCAAACTGTCGATGCAAAATGTCCTCCACCTCTTGGTATCTATTGCTATAAAAGTCTCCTTCTTTTATTTTGAAGTACTTTTTCAGTAGCTCGACATTATACTTTTCGTTGTCAGAAACTATATGGTCGTTCAAAATTAAATTGATATAGACGATTAACAAGTCAATAAGTTCGTCCTTTATATCTTCTATTTTTTTGATTTTATGCTCGTCAAGAACTTTTTTTATATTTCCTCTGTCAAGTTCGTTGTTGTATATGAGTTCAGCAATGTCAATTACATAATCGCTAAAACTTTCAATGGACAGGATTATTCCGAATGCTTCGTGAAGTTCTAAATCATTTTTTGGTAGTGCTGTCGCCATATTAATAATCGTTTCGTTAGTTAAAATGTGCTATAACGTCCCGGCCGCTCAGAGAAGTGGCGTTCCATACTACTCTTTACGCTCGAAGTGATATTCCAAATATAACCTAAAAAGCTTAATTCGAAGCGATTATTTGCCATTTTTCTGAACGGCCCGTTATAGGTAGTAATTTTTTCATTAACTAAACTGAAATCTAAAAATTACGGAGTAGGACACTCTCCAATTTTAAACCCACTCATCACGTTATTGTTCCTTTTTAGAATTGCGTTTAGGTAACCAGCTAGACGTCTGTTCTGAAAAGGTAGGTTTGATTTTTCTGTTGAGATAATGACTTTCATCCATCCCCATAACGGAAAAGCTAACTTCTAAAACCCACAATTAAATTCGCTGAAGTAAACTAAACTTAGATCCTGTAGACTTGACTTTCACAATTTTATTCGTTAGCTTTAAGTAAAATCTGTATAACGCCCAGCGTTACAAACACTCCGCGGAGATGTTTGCACGACTTGTTCGTAACAGATTTTAAAATCTAAAATTTCATTTTTGATTTCCGTTATTGGTATGGATGAAAAACAAAAAAAAGAAAAATCTAAACCGTACAATAACGTGTGAGTGTCCGATGAAGAGTGGACTATTACCTATAACGTTTCCTCGGCTCGGCGTTCGGCCAACTTTTTAAATTAAATTTAGACACGAAGATAAAACTTTTTTCTTAGCAAAAACATTAAATCGAAGCGATTAACTTGGCTGACGCTGAACCGAGTGTTAGCAACTGGGCATTATGAATTAAAGTAAATCATTAATGCTACTCCAATTACTGATAAAATACTAGCAATGATTATTCCCCATTTTTGCCAATTAAAAGTTTTTTGACTTAGCTCATCATCGTTCTTTTTGTTATCAATACTATTACTTTTACCAATATTTAATTGACCACTATTATTGACATTATTTGCTTCAATTTTATCTCCCATTATAAATTCGTTTTTTATGTTTCGAGTAATTGAATTTTTAGCTGATTGAGATTCGTTTTTTAAGGTAACAAATGGTACTTCATACTTAATATTCATATCTCGGTTTTGAGAAACTAATTGGGCAAGCTCCTCAATATCATTTACTTTGATTGTTTCTGGTTCAAAATTTTTAAATTCATTTTCAGATGTATCTTTAAAAAAATCAAATAAAGATTTAAATAATTCGTCTAAATCTTGCAAAAGCAAACCCAAACAAAGGAAGTTACTGTTTGTCTCGCTACGAAAGCTGATGTATTTATTTTTATACTTAAAAATTTCGGGCAAATCTTCTTCTGAAAAATTCTCTTTAAAGGCGGAAATTTCATCTATATTGTTATTCCAAATGCTTGAATATTCTTCATCCCCTGACCAGATACCTAATTCAAGTAATTTGTTGGTTATTGGTTTATAAATATCTTCTGTTATAGGAGTAAATTTTTCCTTTATTTTACTTTGTAATTTATCATATTCTTGCTTGTCTTTATAGTTGTTTCTTGGTGATAATTGTTTTCTTTGTTTATCGAGTTCTTTTAATTCCTCACATAATGGAAGATAGTCATTTATTAATGTTTCTTTTCTTTCATTAAGAAAGTCTATAAATTCAAAAATGGCTTTTATCTTATTGGGTATCATTATAATTAACTTTTAATTTAACAAAGTTAAGATTTTTACCTATTCCCTTTCGCTCGATTATGCGTTTTACACAACATTTCGCAGTTTTTGATGTCAGTCGCTCCGCCTTTGCTCCACGCTGTAACGTGGTCGGCATCCATATCTTTTAAACTCCAAATTTTGGTTTTATTAGAATCGTGTCCGATAGCACAAAGTGAACAGTTTGAAATTCCTTTTTCTTCTGCTTCGGAAGTTTGTTTGGCGTAAACAGATTTTTTGGTTGCTTCATCAAAAACTCGAACATCTAATAGCTGTGTGGCGGTGGAACCACCAAGAATAAATTCAAAAACGCCACGTCTATTTTTTACATAAGGGTCAGCGTAAAGTTCCCGCACTTGTTCGGAAACTTTTTGGGGATTGTAAGGCTGTTTTCTGTATGTTTCGTATAATCTTCCCCATTCCAAACCTCTCATTTCAGTTTCAACGTCTGTAAAAACTGCCGAAATCCAATCAATTACGCTATTAAAATAGTTTTTGAGTTCGTTTATGTTATCATCAAAACGGTGTTGGCTCATATAATCGCCTACGTTTTCTTTGCTTACCCATTCCAACGCACGTTCTAAAAAATCTTGACGGTTGGCACTTCCCGAAACATAAGCACTCCATTTTTGAATATTGGCATTTTGGGAGTTTGAAAATTCTTCTTTTCCAAGTGTTACAAAAGGACCAGAATAAACAGCGTTTAAAAGTTCTTGACTATTTAGCGGAACTCCTGCAATGTTGATAGTTCTAAACCATTCTTTAATTTCGGTTTCTGTTCCTTCACATTCGTAAATCAAAAGTTTTGTATTCAATATTTTTTCTTGCTTGTCTTTAGCGATTCCACTAAAATATTGCTCCATTCCGTTTTCGTCTTTTATAGCGAATTTGTTAGTTACGAAACGTCCAAAACTTGTAATTCTTTGTTGTCCGTCTAAAACCTCAAAATTGTCATCACTTACTTTGTTAAAATAGATTAAACCAAGCGGATAACCTTTTAATATTGATTCAATTACAGCTACATCACGCTTTCCGTCTGCGTAAATATAATTTCGTTGATATTCGGGTTGGATAGTTAACTTTCCCGACAATCCAAAAAGCCCTTTTCCTTCTAATTCGTTGTAAACAAATCCATCACATATATCTTTTACCGTTATTTTTGTTTGTAGAGTTGTTTTCATTTTATGATTTTTTATGCTGGATAATTATTCTGAAATATGTATATCGTTCTCCGTTATTTATTGAGCACATGTGATTACCTATTCGATGTTCATTTTTATTAATTATAAGTTCATCATCTTCAAAAATTGGGTATCTATTTAATGCATTGATGATTTCAAATTGGTCAGGATTATATTTGTTTAAAAAACTAATTGGAACTCCCATTGCTCCTGTATAATCGCTCGGAATTGCATCTGTAAAAGGAACTTCAATGGCATCATAATTATCGTATTTCACATATTCCTTACCTTTTACATTTTTATGTTTACTAAATTTAATATTGTCCTGCATACTCATTAATGGCAATCGTTCATGTCGTCTGCCATGCTGAAGATTTGTGTACCAACCTGTACCTGCGACACTAATCATTTTTCTACCATTTTCACCCATTTCCACTTCCGTTCCTTTTAATTTATATTCGTCAGGAACATAAAATGTCATGTTTTTACCATTTACTCTCTGATTAAATCTATAACCAGTCCATAATTTATTGTCTTTTATTAATGGAAAAACTTCTTGATAGGTGATAGCGTTCATATTCCCAATTATAACAAATTGCTTATCTGCTTCAACAATCCAAGCTAAAAATTCACGGAATAATGAAAAAGGAGGGTTAGTTATTATAATGTCCGCCTCATCTCTTAATTTGATTATCTCTTCACTTCTAAAATCCCCATCTCCATTAAGATATGTCCATTCTAAATCTTCTACATCAATTTTTCCATCACCGGTTTTGTCATGTGTTAATGTGAATATCTTACCGTTTGTCACTGTTTTTCTTTCGTCAAATTGAGGGTCTGATGTTTCAAATAAGGTTGGTTGATACCCGCTCTTAATTTTTTTGCTATCAGGTGCGTAGCTTGTGCTAATTAATTTCTTAAGACCAAATCTTTCAAAATTTTGAGCGAAAAACTTTGTGAAATTACTCCATTCAGGATCATCACAAGGTAAGAGAATCGTTTTATCTCGGAATACGTCAGAGTCGTATTCCAAGTATGCATTCATCTCTCTTTCAATATCAAAATATTGTGTGTAAAATTCGTCTTTTTTCGCCTTGTTTGCATTTCTTAAATGCTTGTTCTTTGCTGTATTATCCGCCATTTGCCGTTACCGATTTACGGCAACAAGTCAAAACGGACTTATTTAATGCAGAAAATGTTAGTTTACCGCTATTCCGCTAGCCTTGTTGCTAACTCTCTTATTTGCCATAAAAAAATAAGTTTATATGACACAATCTGTCAACTAACCCAAGGTTTTGTGGCTTTTATTTCTTTTTCAAATATAGCAAAATTTTATTATTAGTCAATGAAAAAAATAAAATTTCACAAATCATCAAACGGACTTTTTATATTCTCAATTTTCTTTTTAGAAACATGCGTGTAAATTTCAGTAGTTCTGCTACTGTTGTGACCTAAAAGCTCTTGGATGTAGCGTAAATCTGTGCCCGTTTCTAATAAATGCGTGGCGTAACTATGACGGAGCCAATGCAGGGTTGCCGGTTTTTTGATGTTAGCCTTTTTTAGGGCTGATTTTAAAACTTGCTGAAGACTTTCTCCACTGTATTGTGTACCTGCTACCTGCCCTTCAAACATCCAAACTTTTGGCTTATATGCTTTATAATAATCTTCAAGCATCACTAATATCTTAGGAGATAGCGGAACAATTCTGTCTTTTTTGCCTTTGCTTTGAAATACGTGAAGTGTTAGCCGTTCCCGATTAATGTCTTTAAATGTTATGTTTAAAAGTTCCGAACGTCTTAATCCGCATGCATAAATCAAACTTAACATCGTACGATGCTTTAAATTTCCGTGTGCTTCTAAAATTAATTTCACTTCTTCTTTACTTAAAACTCTCGGCAATTTTCTTTCTGTTTTTGGACGATGAATGAGGTTTACATCAATCTCTTTGTTATCAACTACACGGTAAAATAATTTTAAACCATTTACAAATTGATTTTGATAGGTAGCGGAAAGTTTACGTTTTAAAATATATTCATTATTGAAATGGATAATGTCTTTATTCGATATTTCATCTGCTTTCCTGCGCTTGAAGAATTGAAAAAAAATGCTTACACATTCGGTATAAGTCTTAATTGTATTTTCACTATATCGTTTGGACTTTAACCAATGGGTAAACGTTTCAATATTTGTAATTGTATCCAGCAATAATCCTTCTTCAAACTTCAGTGGAAGATTATACATTTTGCGGTATTTGTTGTTGTCTGGTAAATGCCAGACTTTTAACGAACGACTCCATTGACGACCGCTTAACTTTTTAAAACGATTTATCAACTCTATTTGATTGGGAAATTTAACCGCAATCCTTTTTTTTCCATGATGATTAATGAAATATGCTTTGTACATAATCTAGGTGGTTTTGTAATGTAAAAGATCAGAATAATGATTTTTACCAGATTTAGATTACTAATTTAAGGATTTTTACCATAAAAACAAAAGGTAGATGTTTTTTGTAAGGCAGATTCAGATGTGCTACCATCATCAAAGACTTTACTATGTGTTTTTAATGTACTTTTCTCAAACTTTTAATCACAATATATTTTATTAAAATGCTGTGTAAAGACGAGATATTGTGCGTATCAAAATAGGAGGGAAGCGCCTTAAAATGATTGAAAATCAGGTATAAAACAGATAAGAAATGAGTATTCCAGCTACAATTCCAACAAAATCAGCAAATAAACCCGCGCCGGCAGCATACCTTGTCTTTTTAATTCCAACAGAACCAAAGTAAACTGCTAATACATAAAAGGTTGTATCTGTAGCTCCTTGGAATGTAGCTGCCATTTTAGCGACAAAAGAGTCCACACCGTGAGTTGTAAATGTTTCTAACATAAGTCCGCGCGCTGCTGCTCCACTGAATGGCTTCATAAATGCCACGGGTAGTGCTTCTACAAACTCCGTGTGCATAACTCCAATGAAATGTAAACCGTAGATTATCCCCTCAAAAAGCATTTCCATAGCTCCAGAAGCTCTAAAAACACCTACTGCTACTAAAATAGCAACAAGATAAGGGACAATTTTTATAGCTACATCAAAACCTCCTTTAGCTCCATCTATGAATACTTCGTAAACATTTATTTTTTTGCGAACACCAAGATATAGAAAAATGATAATTATAGAAAAAAGAAGTAGATTTCCCCCTACATTTGAAACCACCTCAACTTTGTCAGGATTTCTGTGTAGCCAATATAGAAGTCCTAATATTAAGGCTGTCATAGAGCCAATATAGGCAATAACAACTTTGTTGAATAGATTTATTTTTTGTTTTATCGCTACTGCTATAAGTCCAGCTAAAGAGGAGAAGAAAGTTGTAAATAATATCGGTAAAAACACATCTGAGGGTGAGGTAGAACCTGCAGTACTACGGTAAGCTAAAATACTTACTGGAATTATAGTTAGCCCCGAAGTATTAAGCACTAAAAACATAATTTGAGCATTGGATGCAGTGTCTTTTTTGGGATTTAACTTTTGCAATTCTCCCATTGCTTTTAGGCCTAAAGGTGTAGCTGCATTATCAAGTCCGAGCATATTGGCACTAAAGTTCATCATCATTGCTCCCACAGCAGGGTGATCTTTTGGAACTTCAGGGAAAATTTTTTGAAATAGGGGAGCCACTAATTTTGATAAGTGATGAATCGCACCTCCTTTTTCGCCGATTTCCATAAATCCCATCCATAAACACAAGGCTCCTGTGAGAAACAGAGCTATTTTAAAAGCTGTTTCAGCATTATCAAATAAGGCATCTACCATTTCTTTGATGATGAGTGTATCACCTAAAAAAAGGAGTTTACCTACTCCCACAAGGAGAGCCGTAAAAAATAGACCAATCCATAAACGGTTTAATAACATAGTTGCTAATATCCAAAAAAAAAGAGTAAATTTTGAATCTAATCAGATTAGATATTCACAAAGTTATTAATACAGAGTATCTAAATGATGAAGTTTTGGTGGATGAAGCGATTCAAAAATATACTTTACACTGTCTGAATCTTGAAGAGATAATTCTTTATTTGTAAGATTTAGGATATTAAATTGGAAAGACTCTTTTTTAGGGGTGTCGTAAATTATTTTCAGTGTTGACGATCTATTTTTTTTATGAATAATTTCATATTTTCCAGCTTCTCCGTTTTTACTGCCTAATAAAATCAGTTCTTGCTCGATAAAAGTGTAGTTAGAAAAGAAGATAAAGCATTGTCGATAATCATCTAAATACGATATTCTGTCAGGATTTGAAGTGTTTTTCAGAATCCAAACTTTAGCATTGTTGTTGTGCAATAGATAAGTTGGAAATACGTCTTTCAGTTCACTTTTTTGAATACAACTCGTTAGATTAAAAAAAAAGAAAATGTAGATAAGTTTTTTCAAAACATTAGTTGTTTTTCAAGGATTCGTTCATAAATTTCTTCAGTTGCAAGTTTCTTAAGTTCAGGATTGTCAAATTTACCATGTAAATCTCCAATGGCTTCAACAAAATGATACTTTCCATTTTCATAACGTAAAAGTACATCGTAACGGTCAAATTTATTGTTTCCTAAATCGTCAAAAATAGCAACAACCAAGTCGTCAATCTCATTTTCTTGTGGAATTCGTTCTACGAGATATCCGATAATTCCGTTCATCAGGACAAGTTTCCCATTTTCTCTAACAAAAATTAAGAGTCTTCGGTATGGATAATTATTCACTCCTGCTTTAATTTGTAGTAAAAACGCATCGTTTATTTTTCGTTTGTGATTATACGAGAAAAATTTAAAAAACTGGGCGCTACAAGGTGTTCCGTCTTCATTGACACCCACTTCATAATTGGGATTGCAAAGGTGTGTTTCAATTAATAATTCATAGAATATTTTATCATCGAACCCTTGTATGCTAAATAAATCTGCCTCGGCTTGGTTCAGGTCAATTGCACTTTCTGAAGTATCAGTTTTGTCTTGAGAAACGTTTTTATCATCTGTCAAAAGTGATTCTTTTTCATGTTTTTCATTTGTTTGTGAACCTTCAGATTGATTACAAGCAAGTAAGAAAAATGTTAAAATAAAAACCCAAAATCCTTTCATAGTTGCTCAATTTTGCCGCCAAAAGTAATTGATTCTGTCACCTTTGGGCTTCCTTTATAATTAATAGAACCGCCACTAAATATTGTTGCATCCAAGGTTTCGATTGGTGCACAAATAATTTCTCCACCCATGCTTACTTTTGCTATAACGTGTTTTGTTTTTAGTGACACAGAAGCAATTGTTCCACCTGCATTGATTCGTGGTTGGAAGTTTTTTGCTTCACCATTGATTCGGATAGAGCCACCTTTGGTGATATGCGCTTCTACAAAATCGGCATATACTTGATTTATCAAAACCTTACTACCATTTTCGGCATAATATTTTACAGGCTCGTCAAAGTTTCCTGCACTTTCAACTGTTAATATTACGCCTCTTCTTGCTTCGATTGAAGCAATTGGTTTGTTATAATTGAGTGTTAATTGAAGTGGGATTTCTTTGACAAAACTACCTTGATATTTGATGGTTAGGGTTTTGTTTTTATACGAAAATTCGAGATTATCAATGTTTGCTTCATCGCCATGAGATGTTGCCACTGCTAAATTGTTGTCGGAATTTATAATATGTGTGGTAAAATTACCAATTAGCACAAGTTTTTCAAAAGGTTTAATTTCTTGATTGGCAGACTTTTGACTATTCGAATAAAATCCGATAAACAAGGAAATAATTATAGATAGATAAATTTTCATTTTATTCATTAAATACTAAAACACTTTGAAGGAGGGCAGCTTCCAAAGCGTCAAAATTAATGTTTGTTTCAATATTGTTTTCATGGAACCAATGAATCATACGTTCTGTTGGCATATTTCCAACCAATTCATCTTCTGCCATTGGGCAACCACCATATCCTTTTAAAGCGCCGTCAAATCTGCGACAACCTGCATCATAAGCAACTTTTACTTTTTCAGCATACGTGTCAATCGTTGTGTGTAGATGAACGCCCAATTCAATTGTAGAATTTTCAAATTCGGGTAAAACATCATTTAAAATTTCGGAAATAAGTGGAGCATCGGCAACCCCAACCGTGTCAGATAAGGATAAAATTTCAACACCAAATTCATTGTTAATTCTTTGCGCCCATTTCAAAACAATATCTGTATTCCACGGATCCCCATAAGGGTTTCCAAATCCCATGGAAAGATAAATAACCATTTGTTTTTTATTTTTATGGGCAAGATTGTTGATTTTTTCAACGCGTTTTAAACTTCCTTCAATGGATGTGTTTGTATTTCGTTGTTGAAATGTTTCTGAAATAGAAAACGGATATCCTAAATAGGTAATTTCCTCAAATGAACAAGCGTCTGATGCACCTCTTTCGTTTGCAATGATTGCTAATAATTTTGTGTCTGTATTTGAGAGATCAAGTTGATTTAAAACTTCTGCTGTGTCAATTAGTTGCGGAATTGCCTTTGGAGAAACGAAGCTACCAAAATCGATTGTGTCAAATCCGACTTTCAAAAGTTTATTAATGTATTTTGCCTTTACTTCTGTAGGAATAAAATTGTTAATTCCTTGCATTGCATCTCGTGGGCATTCAATTAATTTTAGCTTTTTCATGGTTCTAAATATACAAAAAATAATTAAGGTTTTATAAGTGCTTGATTGATTTTTTTTACAAGCGAAGGTCCTTCATAAATGAATCCTGTGAAAATCTGTACAAGCGTTGCACCAGCGTCTATCTTTTCAAGTGCATCTTTCGCTGAATGGATTCCTCCAACCCCGATAATAGGGAATGAACCATTTGATTTTGTGTGAAGATAACGAATTACTTCTGTTGAACGTTTGGTTAATGGTTTCCCTGACAATCCGCCTGCTCCAATTTTTTCAATGTTTTTTGTTTTTAAGTCTGCTCTGCTAATTGTTGTGTTTGTAGCAATAATTCCTTCAATTTTTGTTTCTCGAACAATTTCTACAATATCGTCAAGTTGTTCATCTGTTAAATCGGGCGCAATTTTTAACAATATCGGTCGCTGAATTTCTTTTGTTTGATTGATATCCTTCAAAGTTTGGAGCAGTTGTTTTAATGGTTCTTTGTCCTGCAATTCCCGAAGATTTGGTGTGTTTGGAGAACTTACATTAACGACAAAATAATCTACATGTGGATGGAGTGCATTAAAGCTCTTTACGTAATCCTCGGTTGCATTTTCATTGGGCGTAATTTTATTTTTGCCAATATTTCCGCCGATAATTAAATTCGTTTTCTTTTGTTTTAGTTTCTCAACGAGAGACTCAACGCCATCATTGTTAAATCCCATTCGGTTAATAATTGCTTCGTCTTCCACTAAGCGGAACAATCTTTTTTTTGGATTTCCTTCTTGCGGAACAGGAGTGACAGTACCCAATTCTATAAATCCGAATCCACAATACTCCAATTCGTTTAATAAAATACCGTTTTTGTCAAATCCAGCAGCGATACCAACGGGGTTTTTAAATGTTAAACCAAATACATTTCTTTCAAGACTTTTATCTTCTATAACAAACATTTTTTTCCAAACTGCTTTCATCCTGGGAAAGCGTAGTGTATAGCGGATTAGTTTAAATGTAAAATGATGAATCTTTTCAGGGTCAAAAAGAAAAAAGAAACGTTTTATTATAGAATACATTTTTGAAAGTTTTAGACAAAAGTAAAATAAAAAAGGTGAGAGTTACTCACCTTTAATAAAATATGATTTTTTCTGATATTAAAATTTCGAACGACTGTTAAAACCTCTACCAGGTCGATACTTATAATTGGCGATATTATAAGTTACTGTAATGTTAAAATAAAGATAAGCATCTTTGTCTTCATCATTTCCTCTTTGTTGTCCTGCTGTAAACCAATCATGATTTGCTTTTGCAGGGTTAGCAGCATACACAGCTTCATCTCCTATATTTGTTTGTAGCGCAATAGGATCATAATAAACTGTGCTTACGTCGTCTAAATAATCAGTAAACGTTTTTGTATAAGAAAGTTCAAATCCTAATCTCCAACCAGCTGCCAAACCAAATCGGTATCCGATACCAACTGGAATACCAAAGTTGAAAAGTCCATATTCTTTTGCTCCGTCTGGCAATCCTTGCCCTTCGGTTTTTAAGGGACGGAGGTTTGTCCACTTACCATTAAGATTTGCTTGAGGGATAAATAAGAAACCATTAACACCACCGAAAAGATATAGTAAATCTGCGTGTTCTCTTGCATTAGCAGCATTAGCCATTGACCCACTAATATTTTCTTTAGCGAATATGATAAATTCGAGACGTTGACCCAAGTCTAAAGCATGTGTACGGAAAGAAAGGTTTCTGCTGTTACGTATAATCTCTTGAGTGTATTCATCTTTTCCGCTAAACTGTGCATAAGCAAGTGTACTTGTATATGCAAACCTAGGGGAAAATCTCAGACGATATCCAATACCTCCTGTATAACGAATACTTTTAAAGTCTAAATCTACAGGGGAATTATTTGTTCCAGCTTTATCCAAACCACCAACATCACCTAAGAATCCAGTAGCACCTATGTTAAAAAAAAATTCGTGCTTGTGCTGTTTCCAATAAGGTGATTTATCAAAATTAGAGACTTTATATTGTGAATAAAGACTCCCCGTCGTGAATAAGACAATTGATATGAATAATATTTTAAACATTAAGTTAATTATTAAAGGTATGTCTTTTTGATACAAAAGTATAAAAGTAAAGTAATATTTCAAATTAAAAAAATAACTTTATTTAAAAGTTAGATACTTAACCTAAATTTTATATTATTGTAATAAAACTAACAAATTTCTAACCACTTTGCTATCTCATTTCTTTAAAAATTAAGGGATTAATTAAACTTTCCGCCTATCATTTTGGTTTTAGCCAACGGATAGGGCTTTTGTTAAACTGTTCTTTAATTTTCTATTGCCACATAGTTTTTTTCAACAAAACTACCATTAACTCTATAGTTTTGAATATAAGTGTCTTTACAACAACCATCACTATCTAATGAGACAAAATCATTGATGATATGAGACGTTGAGTCATTTAAAAATACTCTCCATTCAAAGTTTATGTCTAACGCTTTGTTTGAAGATAAAAGATAATCCAAGCTGTCGCTATAAACTGAAGATTCTGGGACAGATAAAGGAATGCTATCAACTTTATTTGTTCCATTAAAATACAAAATATGTGGAGTTTTTACGTTACTTAAATGATAGTTAGAAATTCTAATCGAGTTGATGTTAGTTGATTCTTGCGGGCACTTGCAACATGAAAACACAATAAATAATAAAGGTATAATCATCACATAAACAAGCCCATTTGTAATTTTTTTCTTTTTCATAATTTTTCATAATTTTTTATATGTTGTTGTTGTTGTTGTTGTTGTTGTTGTTGTTGTTGTTGTTGTTGTTGTTGTTGTTGTTGTTGTTGTTGTTGTTGTTGTTGTTGTTGTTGTTGTTGTTGTTGTTGTTTGGCAATAAAAAAATGAATTCAACTTCTCTAAGAAACAACAAACGGTTTGCCTATTAAAAACATTGTAGGACGTTTACTTAAATCGAATGCTTTTTTGCGCCATTCTACAACGGTCATTGTTTGCACCCTTTCTGAAGGAAGCGTTAAATTACAAGCCACACACAATAATGTATCATCAGAACATTCATTTAATATGTCTTCTAAAACATGATTGTTGCGGAAAGGAGTGTCCATAAAGATTTGTGTTTGCCCAGATTTATTCGCCTCATACTCATATTTTTTCAAAGTTGATATTCTTTCTTTTCTATCTTTAGAAATATAGCCATGAAAACAGAAAGATTGACCATTAAATCCGCTCGCCATTAATCCTAAAAGTATAGAAGATGGACCAGTTAGCGGACTCACAAAATATCCTTTTTGATGTGCTACTGCAACCAAATCTGAACCTGGGTCTGCAATGCCTGGACACCCTGCCTCTGATATAATACACACATCATTTCCTTCATCTAAAGGCTGTAACATCTTATGTAATTCATTTGGATTTGTCTTTTTATTTAACACAAAAAAAGTAGAATCATCAATGGGAAAAGTTCTGTCTAATTTACGTAAATATCGGCGTGTAGTTTTGATGTTTTCAACGACGAAAAACCTGGCTTTTTTAGCTATTTCAGCAACTTCAAGAGGAATTACATGTTCCCAATTTTCTGAACCCAATAAAGTTGGCATTAAATATAGTTTACCTTTTTTCATCATCAATTATTTGTTGAATTAGAACATCTGTCGCTTCATCAAGAAGGTTAAAAACATGTTGAAATCCTTCTTCTCCACCAAAATATGGGTCTGGAACAGTTAAATCTTCTCCAGGGTAACTTATATTTAGAATTAAATCTACTTTTTGCATGTCTTCCGCACTACGGGCTAACTTTGAAACATCTTCGTAGTTGCTAGAATCCATTACAAATATCTTGTCAAACTCTTGAAAATCTGACGATTTGAATTGTCTTGCACGTAAATTCTCAATAGAAATTCCATTCTTATGGGCTGTTTTTTGCATTCTTTTATCAGGAGATTGACCAACATGCGTACTGCTTGTCCCTGCCGAATCAACCGTAAAATTCAAATTATTTTCTGCAAATTTATGACGTAACAGTCCGTCTGCCATTGGAGAACGACAAATATTACCTAAGCAAACCATTAGAATTTTCATGATTTATCTTTTTAAACAAAGATACAAATCAATTCAATACACTTCAAAAAAAATATACACAAAAAAGGTTGTAAGTATAATTCAATTGGACATTCAGAAATTTTTAAATGAAAATGAATGGAAAATTAGTCGTGACCTTAACAACAATTATAAAATATTTTTCAATCTTTGTCTTATGATAAGACTTTTAATTACATTTATACTTCTTACCTTAAGTTTTTCTTATGTGGTGAGCCAAGAAAGTTATTTTCTAACCCCAAAGAACAAGGCTTACCTTTACCATACAGTCAGAAAAAGCCCAATTCTGGAAAGTAATATTGGTAGATATATCGATTTTCAAGGTGAAGAGGTTCGTTTTCCTAATGGAGAAATCAATTTTGATTCAACTGAATTAATTATCATTAATAATCCTGAAATATTAAAGATATATACAGATGAAATTCGTCGTTCTCCCAAGGGAATTATAGCTGAATTATCAAATAAAATGGCAATTTGGGAATTGAACAAAACACTCATGTCTTTCCGAAACAATTCTCTCGAAAAAGATGCCAATGAATCAAACTATCAATTGTTTATCTCCTTGGTGAGTCAAAAACTACCCGATAAAGCATTCAAAAGAACCAAAAATGAAGTGTATATTCATCCAAAAATTGAAAAATTATCAAATCCTACGCTGACTTTTAACGACAAAGTTGCGATGTTGGATGGCTTTTCAAAATGGTCGGAAGAAGAGAAAAAAATGACCATTGTAGCCTTTAATTTTGCAGTCGTAGAATGGGTTCAAATGCGGTCTCAAGAAATTTTTAGCATTTTGGGAGGAGAATCAAATCTTTTTCAAAATATTTTGACTGCAGCTGGAGATGGTTCCTCAACTTCTGGTTTGTTTGAAGAACGAGAAAAAGACGAGAGAGGCCGTTTTAATAGAGGTTTACCAAGAGCAATAGGATTGTTTCCGTATCAACCGTATATCGGAATAAAACCGAATAGTAAAAAACAAACACAAGAAGTTTTACCAATGGGTTACACGATTCACGAATTTAAAACCGTTGGAAATGGAAGGGAAACAAATATTCAACTCGATGTTTGGGGATATAATTCTGAAAAACAAACGACTGTCGTTATTCAGAAAGGTAGGTATTCTTATCCTTTATTTGGCTCTGAAACAACTCGTTTTTTATCACCAGACTCTACGTATGGAGGTGGGATGACATATTACACGATGATTAATAGGGTGCAAAATGAAATTGATGAACTGCATGAAAAAATTTTCGGAAAAAAGGGAATCGATTATCAAATTAAATATTATGAAGACCTGAGAGATGGAAAGAAACTTAAAATTGATAAAACGTCTAAGGAAATTGGTGATATACGCACATCGCAGATTACAACTAAAACTACAAAGAAGGGACTCAAACCCAGTTCTCAAAGAAAAAAAAGAAAAACGAAGCAAGAAACAGTCATTAATTTATATAATGAGTTAAAAAGAATTGATCAAAAAATCAAAAGTTTAAAAGAAGAAAAAGAAATTATCCTTCTTAAAAAACAAGAAATTGAGAAAAGGTTTAACCACATGCGTAGCTTGATTGGTGAGCAATGGGTAAGTTTCACAGAACAAGATGGTCTGTATATTTTTGAAGATTCTGCTCGTTTCGACCTTTATACACAAGAGTTTACATTTCCCGCTTCCGAATTATCTCAGGATGCAGAAGTTAAATTGATTGCAATGCCTAAATCTCATCTGAGTAATAATTATGATGAAGTAATGCTTCATTTCTCAATTACAGATGCAATACCTGACTATACAACTCAAGTTAATCTTAGGCTGACCGACCAATTTGATGTTGATAAATATGATTTGAAAATGGAAAAGTTGTTTTCAAAAAAAGATTCACTATCAATTGTAGAGTTTTTTGAGGCATTGCAAGATAAGAACAAAAAACTTGAAGTTATTTCTCGTGGCGGTGTAGGCAAAATAAAATACGAGAAATTAACAATTGACTATCACCCGAATGAATTAAACCATTACCCAGGAAGTTCTGCAGAAGAACAAAATAGTTCAAAAGAAAGTAAAGAGTTTAAGGAATTGAGAACAACAGAAGTACTGATTCAATTCAATCGAAAGATAACTCTTCAAGTAAATAGTTATACCGATCCTGTGAAAAGTAATTTTAAAACAACGAATAAAAAAATCCAAAGTTTAGCCGATAAAAATGGATGGAGCGGAAACCAACTGTTGAGTGCATACAGGTCTTATTCAACACTTAAAAAAGTCAAAGATGAACTAACCGTTTTGGCAAGCGAATACTTATCTAGAGAATCTTCTGCAATTGTTATTGATAGGTTGAATAAAGCTATAGAAAATGCAAGGATTACGGTTGGGAAAAGTTCAATTAAATACAAAGCTTTTTAAATTTGACCAAATTCAAATAATTTCGTTAGACTTTAACCAGCTTTTTGATGGTATAATAAGAAAAATATTTTATTTTTGGAATCAATGAGTTTTGTTCAAATAATTCTATATCCTTTTTCACTGCTTTATGGGATGATGATGTCCTTAAGAAATGGATTGTTTGATGCGAACATTAAGAAAGTCGAATCGGTTGATGCCAAAGTGATTTCAATCGGAAATTTATCGGTCGGAGGTACAGGAAAAACGCCTCATGTAGAGTTTTTTGCAGAGAAATTTTATCAAGAATTTAAAGTTGCCATACTCCTGCGTGGATACGGTAGAAAAACTAAAGGATTTTTTTTGGTAAATGAAAATTCTACCTTTTTAGAAGTCGGCGATGAAGCCTTGACATATTATCGAAAATTTAATGATTCTGTTGTGGTAGCTGTTTGTGAAAAACGTGTCGATGGCGCCAAAAACATCTTAAAATTATTTCCAGACGTTCAGCTCATTATTCTCGATGATGCGCTTCAACATAGATACATTCATCGAGACATAAATGTTGTGTTGACGGAATATAACAATCCCTATTTCAAGGATTTTATACTTCCCGCAGGTCGATTGAGGGAATTTAAGTTGGGGATAAAACGTGCGGATATTTGTATCGTTACAAAAACAATCGATGACATAAATTCATCTGATTATCAAAGTTTTAAAGACAAAATCCATTTGAACGATGAAAGGATTTTTTTCTCAAAAATAGAATATGGTCAACTGATTGATATGAAGCTGAATGAAGTAGTAAAAATTCCAGAAAACATTCTTCTACTTACAGGCATTGCAAACCCAACACCACTATATAATTATTTGAGTAAATCATCAAAAGTGATTCATAAGCAATTTAAAGATCATCATGAGTTTACAGCTGAAGATTTAGTCAAAATTCATAAAATTATTGATACATTTGTAGGTGATATTAAAATTGTAACGACAGAAAAAGATGCTATGCGTATCTTAAACTCAGATTTGAATGATGTCATTAATGAATACCCTTGGTGTTATCAGGAAATGAAAATTAATATAAGAGAAGAAAATAAATTATTAGATTACGTATATGGAGTTATTAAAAATGATGAATGAAACGGCTGACTTTTTAAAAAGTGAAGTTAAAAATATGCCAGTTGTTGGAATTATTTTAGGAACAGGACTTGGTGGATTAGCACAAGATATTGAAGTAGAAAAAGCAATACCGTATGAAAAAATCCCAAATTTTCCTGTTTCGACAGTTAAAGGCCATAGCGGAAAATTGGTATTTGGAAAGTTGGGCGGAAAAAATGTTGTTGCGATGCAAGGTCGTTTCCATTTTTATGAAGGATATACACTTCAACAAGTTACATTTCCTGTTCGTGTAATGAAAGCTTTGGGAATTCAAAGACTGATAGTAAGTAACGCATCTGGTGGAGTAAATCCTGAATATGAAATTGGTGAAATTATGCTAATTTCAGACCATATCAATTTCTTTCCAGGTAATCCGTTGATTGGAAAAAACGTAGATGAATTAGGACCAAGGTTTCCAGATATGAGCGATGTGTATGATGCTGAAATGTTGGATTTGGCTGAAAAGATTGCTAATAAACACGGAATTCAAGTAAAAAGAGGTGTTTATCTTGGATTAACTGGACCAACACTTGAAACACCTGCAGAATATAAAATGGTAAGAATTTTAGGTGCTGACGCAGTTGGAATGTCAACAGTACCCGAAGTTATTGTGGCACGACACATGGACATTCCTTGCTTTGCAGTTTCAATTGTTACTGATTTGGGTGTAGAAGGAAAAATCGTTAAAGTTTCTGGGCAGGATGTGATTGATGTTGCAAACAAACAGGAAGCAAAAATGACGAAAATCATTGAAGAATTGATAGAAACAATATAGGATTTCGTTAAGAAAAGTTATAAAACATTAAAATGGCAACACTCTATAGGGTTGAAACGTTTGTTCAATTAAGAAAAAATTAAAGATTAATATGTTTAAAAAGATATTTTTGTTTGTGTTGTTGGGGGCATTTTTACAATCATGTAATAATGACGAAGTAGTTGTAAAAGAGAAAAATACAGAAACTCAAAAAAACACGAGTGAAGTTGCGGAAGATAATACGCCAAACGTGAAAATTAAAGGAATTGTTAACGGTGGTGAACATTCTAACCTTGTGTTAGAAGCAAATACGAATCAAGGAACAGTTTTCATTAGTGAAACGATGACCAATGAGGCTGGAGAATTTGATTTTGATGGAAAAATCAAAGGAATTGGTCTGTATCAATTGCGATTAAATGATGGCAATAGCCAAAACCCAAAAGCGATACCGCTTACACTTATTCCAGGCGATGAGGTTACCATAGAGGTTGATTTCAATGATTTTATGTCACCAAAATATTCTGGTACTGAATGGGCAGAAGCGGTTACTAAATATATGGAATACACAGGAGGTTTTGTAAAATGGCAACAAAAAGTAATTGCTGAAGGAAATAAATCACAAGATGAATTGCTAAAGTTGGCAATGAAAGAATATCGACCTTTCGAAAAATATACGCAAGAACGAATTCGAGAAAACCCTTCGAGTGCATCAAGTATTTTGTTGATGACCAACCTTTTTCCGATTTTTGGATATGAAAATTATGATTTAGATAACATCGAAATCATAAAAAGCATTCACGCTGCATACAAACAAAATTATCCAGAAAGTCCAATAACAACGAATATTGGAGAACAAATCGTTTCCGTAGAAAGAGGATTGAATGATTTCCAAAATCAAAAAATTAGAATCGGAGGACTTGCTCCAGAAATTGAATTGCCAAATCCTGATGGTAAGATGACAAAACTTTCTTCTTTAAGAGGAAATTATGTACTGATTGATTTTTGGGCTTCTTGGTGCAAACCTTGTCGCATGGAGAACCCAAATGTTGTTAACCTTTACAATAAATATAAAGACAAAAACTTTGAAATATTTAGTGTTTCACTCGACAAAGACAAAGAGCAATGGCTTAGAGCAATTAAAGACGATAATTTAACGTGGTCAGGACATGTCAGCGATTTAAAATTTTGGAACACACCCATGGTGCAGTTATACGAATTTAACGCAATTCCATATACTGTTTTCTTAGACCCAGAAGGTAGAATTATCGAAGAAAATCTAAGAGGACCAAGTTTGGAAAGAAAATTGCAAGAGATATTCGGAAGTTAAAAAAACATTATGCTAAAACAACTCATTTTTATTACAAGTTTACTAATTCCTTTTACAGGGTTTTCTCAGGAAAAAACATCCCTAAAATTTAAAGGACAAATCTTTAACGCTGAAGGAAAAGAACTTCAACTCTTTCAACAGAATACTAACGACGCTGGAAACTCAGTCCTTAATTTGGATTTAGATAATGAAGGGGAATTTGAAGTTGATTTAAAGGATATTGTCAAAGATTATTACTATTTAAAAGTCGGAACACAGGTATTGCCAATTATCATCAAAGATGAAGCAGAAATTTCAGTGTTTGGCGACGGAAAGAATCTGCTGTATAACTCAAACGTGATAAATTCAGATGCCTCTACAAAGATGATTGAGTTTCTGAGGATTAACAATGTGTATAAATATAAAGAAGATTCAGCTCAAAAACATCTTGAGGCAAATCCTCAAAATCAAAGGGCAATTCAGCAGGCTTTTACACCGATTTTTCAGACTTATCAACAGCAAAGAGAGACATTTATTAAACAAAACCTTAATTCTCCCGCTTTATTCGCTGTTATCAGTACATTAAACTTTGAAAATGACTTTGAGACATTTCAAATGATCGTTGGAAACTTAGAAAAAAGTTTTGGCGCAAGTCCTACCATTCAAAAGCTGTCTAGCGAATTTAATGCTGCAAAAGAACAGTATCGAAAAAATGACCCATTGGCTTATGGAAATATTCCACCAGAAATTGAATTACCAAATCCAGATGGCAAAATCATGAAACTATCTGATTACAGGGGGAAAGTCGTTTTACTAGATTTTTGGGCTGCATGGTGTGGACCTTGTAGAAGAGAAAACCCTAACGTTGTGAATTTATACAAACAATACCACGACCAAGGATTTGACGTTTTTTCAGTTTCTTTGGATAGAACAAAAGAACAATGGTTAAAAGCGATTGAACAAGACGGATTAGTGTGGGAAGGACATGTTTCTGATTTAAAGTATTGGCAGTCTGAACCTGCTAAAGAATACGGAGTGCGTTCGATTCCTTTTACTATTTTGTTAGATAGAGAAGGCAAAATCATTGGAAAAAACCTACGGGGACAACAATTAGCAGACACACTAAGATCTATTTTTGAATAATTTCCTTTGCTCAAATGTCAAACGTAAACGACAAAATATATTTCGCATCTGATTTTCATTTGGGCGTACCTTCTGAGGAAGAAAGCATAAAAAGAGAAAAGTTGATTGTTCAATGGTTAGATGAAATCAGTAAAGATGCCAAAGAAATCTATTTAGTTGGTGATTTATTTGATTTTTGGTTTGAATATAAACATGCCATTCCTAAAGGATTTGTTCGGTTTCAAGGAAAAATTGCAGAGCTTACAGACAAAGGAATTTCTGTACATTTCTTTACGGGAAATCACGATATGTGGATGTTTGGATATCATGAAAAAGAATTGGGAGTTACTTTGCATCGTGAATCAATTATTTTGCAGAAACAAGGAAAAAAAATAATGGTTGGACATGGGGATGGATTGGGACCAGGAGATAAAGGCTATAAATTTATTAAAAAAGTATTTAATAACCGATTTTTTCAATGGTGCTTTGCGCGTTTACATCCAAACTTCGGAATCGGAATTGCAAATTATTTCTCTCATACAAGTCGAGCGGCCACAGGAACTACAGATGAGAAGTTTTTAGGCGAAGAAAATGAATGGTTGGCGATTTATTCTAAAGAATACCTACAAAAGGAACACATCGATTATTTTGTTTTTGGACATCGACATTTACCAATTATTATGCCAGTTGGAAAAAATAGCACCTATTATAATTTAGGCGAATGGATAAACTACAATACTTATGGCGTGTTATCTGATGGAGCGTTTCGTTTAAAGGTTTATCCTTCAAATGAGGATTTTCTATTTAATTATTAAAATTATGTTGTCATAAATTATGAATTCCTTTATTGAGAAAGATACAATTTGTGCACTTTCTACTGCAAATGGAGTAGGAGCAATTGCTGTAATTCGTGTTTCAGGGGAAGATGCCTTGCGTTATACGTCTAATATTTTTTCGAAAGATTTAAGCCAAGTGGCATCACATACTGCCCATTTTGGAACCATCAGAGATGCAGAAAACAACATCATTGACGAAGTGCTGGTCACTGTATTGCATAAAGGAAAAAGCTTTACAGGTGAAGATACTACAGAAATAGCTTGTCATGGCTCTTCTTATATCAAGCAACAAATTTTAAACCTTTTACTTCAAGAAGGTTGTCGAATGGCTAAGCCAGGTGAATTTACCATGCGCGCCTATTTTAATGGTCGAATGGACTTGTCTCAAGCTGAAGCTATAGCAGATTTAATCTCGGCAGATTCTAAAAAAAGCCATGAAATCGCAATGAATCAAATGCGTGGTGGGTATTCTGATAAAATTCAAGACTTGCGCCAACGACTGATGGATTTTGCATCGCTAATTGAATTGGAACTTGACTTCTCTGAGGAAGATGTGGAATTTGCAAACCGTGAAGAACTCCATGCTTTGGTGAATGAACTTAAAGAAAGACTCAGACTTTTGACAGAATCATTTGCTTATGGAAATGCCATTAAAAACGGAATTAATACAGTTATTGCAGGTCGACCTAATGCTGGAAAATCAACCTTATTAAACGCTCTGTTAAATGAAGAACGTGCTATTGTATCCAATATCCCAGGAACGACAAGAGATACCATTGAAGAGCGATTAAATATTCAAGGATTTTTGTATAATTTCATTGACACAGCAGGAATCCGTGAAGCAACGGATGAAATTGAAAAGTTAGGTGTTGAACGTACCTTTTCAGAAGTGAAAAAGTCAAGTATTTTACTTTATGTTTTCGATGTGAATGAACTTTCTCCAGAAGAGGTACAAACAGATTTAGATAAACTCAAAAGAGAAGGACTTTCTATCTTGGTTTTAGCGAATAAAACAGAAAATAGTTCTGATAAAAACTTTCATGAATACACGAATCAGTTTCCTGTCATTCCAATTTCAGCAAAAGAAAAACAAGGCATAGAGTTAATCGAAAATGAATTGATAAAAATCGCCGATTCCTTATCCTCAGAAAGCGACACCATTGTCATCAATGCCCGACATCATGAAGCGTTTAAAAATGCTTTGCAAGATATGTATAAAGTAGAAGAAGCCTTAGAAATGGAAGTGTCAGGCGATTTCTTAGCCATGGACATCCGAAGTGCAATCAGACACCTAGCAAGCATCACTGGAGAAATCACAAACGATGATTTATTGGGCAATATTTTTGCGAACTTTTGTATTGGGAAGTAGTTATCCTTCTTTTATTTGCTAACTGCCTACTATTGTTAGGGTTATAAGTTCACTTTCTTCTCTTTTTTGTTGCCCAATTGCATTTTATTGCTTATTTTTGTTGCCCAGTTGTTGCTCGAACAACAAATTTGTTGCCCAAAGGCACAAATTGAAAGGTACTGGTGAAATGATGCACCAATCAGCACCATCGAGCAACATCAGGCACTAATAAGCAACATATGAGTAGTACAATTAAAATTCCGAAATTCTGCCAGCATTGTGGTCAAGCATTTGTTGCCCAAAAAACCACAACACGCTTTTGTAGTCACAAATGTGCCAGTAGAGCATACAAACAAAGAAAGCGAGAAGAAAAAGTTGGTTCTACTTTAAAAGAGCAAATCCAAACCGTTACTTCTGCAAATTCCGAAAAATTGCAAAGTCTGCAAAGCCTGCCAATTCAAACAGGCAATTTTATCAATCTTAGAGATAAAGAGTTTTTAAGCGTTCAAGAAGCTGCCATTTTATTAGGTGCAAGCAGATGGACAATTCAACGAATGATTCAAAGAGAAGAATTAAAAGCAGGTAAGCTGGGCAGAAGAACCATTATACCACGTTCCGAAATTGATAATCTTTTTAACTGATGAGCAATGAAAATAACATTAAGACAACGCAAAAAGGGTAACAA
>Ga0265293_10004077_pt1 | contig 26240 bp, 15 predicted proteins | sample Munlanlewell138R_FD_192505 | JGI IMG/M metagenome (GOLD analysis project Ga0265293, IMG submission 192505) | Leachate microbial communities from a municipal landfill in Southern Ontario, Canada - Leachate well 138R | ecosystem: Engineered > Solid waste > Landfill > Unclassified | place: Canada...
GGCAGCACAGGGAAACTATTATGATGCGGTGCTGAACCTCTCCGGCAATGACCTTTTGTTTGGCTTGCGCTCCCTCATCAGCAGCAATACCAATAGCAACTACACCGGCGCCCGCGCCTACCTCTTTCAAGACCTTGATAATACCGCCGGCACGGTTACCTGCATCTACACGGGCTATGTGTTTGATGTGGGCTATGATTATAACGGCACCACAGACCCCAATACGGAGCATACCTATGCCCAAAGCTGGTTCAGCAGCCCCCAATCCAGCATCAAAAAGGCAGACCTCCACCATCTATTTACCTGCGATGCGCTGGTGAATAACTATCGTGGCAACTACCCCTTGTATCCCGTTGCCAATCAAAACACTGCCACAATGTATTATAGCTATACGCCGTGGCAAAGCTATCGCGGAGCCTCCACCTTGGGTCCCACAGTGTTTGAAGCGGCGGATGAAGCCAAAGGCAGAGTGGCGCGTGCACTCTTATATTTTTATGTGCGCTACAATGATTCTTTGATCCAGCAGAATGTGGATATGCTGCCGGAGCTGATTAATTGGCATGAAAACGACCCTCCCACAGCCCTGGAGGTGCAGCGCAATCAGCAGGTACAAAACTATCAGGGCAATCGCAATCCCTTTGTGGACCATCCGGAATTTGCCGGCAGAATCTGGCGTCCCACAGCCAATGACGATTATACACAAGCTCCGGGGCTCACTCTGCAATTTACCGGCGTTTATCCCAATCCCTTTGGCAGCGTCACCCGGATTGGCATTAGTAGCAAAGAAAGCGCCCCGGCACAGCTTGCCATCTATGATATCAAAGGTAGAAAGGTGAAACAGCACAGCTTGAACCTAAGTGCTGGAGACAATGAGATTGTCTTTGATGGCAAAGACAAGGCTGGCGATCCCTTGGCGGCAGGCGTCTATCTGGCGCATCTGAGCAGCAGAGGAAACAGTGTAAGCTGTAGAATTGTACGCTATTAAAGGAAGATATACATGTGGCAATCCCGGCTTTTTAGCGCTTTTTTGCTGGCTCTTGTCCTCCTGATGCTGGTGGCATGTGCCAGCACCGGCAGCAATGTGTTTCCCCTGGAGCGTGGATATCAAAGGGAGGAACTGCTCTATGGCAATCTGAAGGCCATTGCCGCCATCAATCCGGGATTGGTGAAGGTGAGGCTGATTGGCTTTGGCAGCAGTAGTGAAACCCCGATTTATGCCCTGGAAATAGGCGATCCCAAAGCCAAAGGCAGGGTGTTGATAATAGGGCAGCATCATGGGGAAGAGGTGTTGGGCATAGAGCTGAGTGTGGCTTTGGCACACACTTTAGCACAAGAATGGAAGCGCAACAAATACTGGAGCAAGATACTGGAAGAATACCAAATCTGGATAGTGCCCACCATCAATCCGGAAGGCTGGCGCGTGGTGAGCAACGGAGAGCTTGCCCGCAAGCGGAAGAACAACCGTGTCACAAACAAAAACAAGACCTTCGATATCCGCACGGATGGCGTGGATCTAAACCGGAATTATCCCGTTTTTTGGGCAGACCAGGTTCCCGTGCCACACACGCATCCCAATTATAAGGGGGAGCGCCCTGCCACGGAGTCTGAGGTGCAGGCGATTATCAGCCTTGCCGAAAAGCAGGATTTTGAGCTGGCATTCTTTTATCACAGTTCGGCATCCGGTAACTATAGCGAAACCATCTACCTGCCGGCATGGGTGCAATCTGATGCTGTGCAGGAGGCACGGATCAATAGGTTGATGGACTTTGCCAAAAGCTATGCCAAGCTGGTGAAAAGAGACTATCAAGATGGATACTATCATGTGGCAGAAGGCAATAGCTCCCGCGTGGGCAATGCCCGCAACTACTTTTTCCACACCCACGATACCGATGCTCTGCTGATTGAGATTGGCGGCATCAACAAGGAGGGAATCAGTGTGATCCACCCTCCGGTGAAGATGATGCGCAAGATTGTGGACAAGAATATCAATGCCCTGCGCAGCGTGCTTTATGAGCGCGCCTTGGAAAGAGGCAGGGAGTAATGGGCGTCCACCATCTCTGAACTTTATTTCTTAATATATAAGAACAAAGCCCGGAAGATCTCCGGGCTTTGATTGTTTAATGATGGTTCTGCCAATGTGGGCAGGGTTATTTTACCACTACCAGTTTGCGGCTCAGGGTGTAGGAGGGGGTGGTAAGCTTGTAATAGTAGATGCCGCTGGCTACATTGCGTCCGGAAGCGTCGCGTCCATCCCAATCAATCAGGTGGATACCCGCAGGCAGGGTGTAGGATTTTACCTTTTGGCCTGTGATGTTATAGATTTCCAAGGTGCCGGTCTCGTTTTGTTTGATCTCGGCATTGATATTGGTTCTGGAACCGGTCTTGAAGGGGTTGGGATAAGCTGTGCCCAAGATGCTGCGGTCTGGTAGCGGGGGTACCGGCTCTTCACTGGTCAGGATTACGGATACAGGACCGTAGAAGGTGCTGTGTCCATCAATGGAGATAGCTTCCAGCCAGAAGTAGTAAGTGGCGGGGCCCTCCAATTCATTGGCGGTAAAGCTGTAATCTGCGCCGTCTGTGGTGTTGTGGGCAGGGATTACTACGGGAGTGAGAATCAGGGCATTGGCAAGCTGGATGGTATCGTTTGCATACACCTTAAAGCCATTCATATCGCTCTCGGAGGCGGTACTCCATTTGAGGACTGCCATATGATCTGAATTGACGTATGCACTCATGCTGCTCAACACTACGGGCACGGTTTCCTTGTAGGGGGATGCCACTGCAAAAAAGTAGAAATCTGTAACGTTGTATGCCACGATGGTGTCGTTACCGGAGAGGGCCTGATTTGGCCATATTTCCCAATCCAAGACGGGGTAGCGGCGATAGATGATCTGCCAATCCATGGGTCCTTTGGCAAAATCGGCACTATCCAAGCCAAAACGGATGTTCACGTTGAATGTTTCCAGGGTTCCGCCCAATTCCCAATGTTTGTTGGTGGTATATGCCAATCCAGCAGGCATATTGCCGGTGGGAGGAGTACCAATCTCAGAGAGATAGAGGGTCTTCATATCATCTGCCAATCCACCGGGGGTTCCTTCAATAACTTCAATGGTTGCCTTTGTTTCGGGAACGGCTATTTCACCGGGCAGATCGTCCAAATCCACTTCCACTTCCCCGCCGCTGTAAGGCACGGTGGCAGGCAGGATGTTAAAAAGAAAATCAAAATAGCCCACGCTGGGGGTGACGGTGGAGACGATATCCACGAGCTGCATTTCCACCTTATAGCCAGAATCTGCAAAAAGAGCCAGCCAGGCGGGATCGGAGAGAGTCTCGTCCAAATCTCCAAAGCCATAACCTGTCTGAGGGGCACCGGTGCCAATATCGCCAGTCCAATAGCTGAAGATAGGGTTCAGGGCACGTACCTGCGCTTGGTTCGGATAGGGGGTGGTGATCACGAACTTGGCTTTTTGGAGGTACAGAACGGGGATGCCATTATGGGTGATGTGGCCGCCATTGCTCACATACACGCGCTCGTCACCGGATTGACCGGGAGTATCCCAGGGCATCAGGGGATCGACGGTGTTGATGCGCTTGAAGGAAACAAGGGAGAAGGGATCAAAGTGCATCACCACTTCTGAAGCATCATCGGTGAAAGGCAGGTTTACATCCACACATTCGATGACGGTGGGTGTGCCTTGGTGGATATACTTTTCGGCAAAATAATGAAACATATAGGAGGGGCTGGGGCTTTTGGTAAACCAATCCCCGTCGTGGGTGGGAAAGCCCGGGCTATCGGCATCATAGGTCCAATTGCCACTGCGGTCATAGGCTTCCAGATGATATACATCAAAGCTGAAAATGGGTAGTGCAAATACGGTGCTTGCCCCCGACCAAATAAGCAAAATAAGCAAAAAGGCGAGACCGTTCATGGGTTTTGTTAAACGTTTTAGGGTTTTCATATTGTCTCCTTTAATATGGCGTTTCTATATAATATTATAATTGCATTGCCAAAGTATGCAACATAATAATATAACCTGAAACCATGGTGGACGCAAGGAAGAAATGAGGGGGGGGGGCGGCTTTGCCGCAGGGAACAGTGAACGGGGGGCTCGCTTCGCGAGCGTTGAGAGGCGCCAAGGCGCCAGTTGAGTGCTCGCTTTGCTCGCGGTTGAGATTCGCTTCGCTCAGTTGAGCGTGCTTTGCACTGTTTGGAAGCGACGGAACGCCGCTTTCTCTGAAACCTGTAACCTTGTATCTGAACCCTTCCTTATCAGATACCGTTGCGATGCCATTGCCTCTCCTTGCAAATTGCTGGATATCGCAACGGCATCACAAGCGCATCCAATAGGAAAGGAAGCAGAATCGGATAAAAAAACGTCCATTGACCCATCATTCATCGCGAGCGTTTAGCGAGCTCCCTAAGAGAGTCTCGGAGAGACGTTATTTTAGGTCAACTCACGCTCTAAGTATAAGTTACGAGTCTCGGAGAGACAGCATTTTTGCTAACCGTGAAAGGGTTTTAACCACTAATTACCCTAATTATAAGGATTTCACCAATTCAAAATAGACTTGGCAAAAGCGAAGCCCCTATCCCCTGTTCCCTGCGGCGCAGCCGCCTCCCCCTGGCCTCTGGCCTCTGGTCTCTGGCCTCTCAAACATTTTTGGGTTGACATATATTGCCTTTATAAAATCCTGTCTCATAATCTGGAAACAGATAACATACTCTCTTGGAGACAGATGATGGAGATAAGTAAAACATACGAAGCAAAACAGATAGAACAAAAATGGTATCGTTGGTGGGAAGAGCGCGGCTTTTTCGCTCCCAGTGAAGATACCCAGCATGAGCCTTTCACGATTCTGATCCCTCCGCCCAATGTGACGGGCATCCTGCACGTGGGGCACGTCCTCAATAACACTTTGCAGGATATAGCGGTGCGCTTTCACCGCATGCAGGGGCGTCCCACTTTGTGGCTGCCGGGAGTGGATCATGCCGGCATCGCCACCCAAAACATGGTGGAAAAAGAATTGGCAAAGGAAGGTCTCACCCGCCACGATATCGGCAGGGAAAAGCTGTTGGAACGCATCTGGGCATGGAAACACGAGAAGGGAGACACCATCGTGGACCAGCTGAAGCTCCTGGGCGCATCCTGCGATTGGCAGCGTCTGCGCTTTACCATGGATGACATGCTTTCCCGCGCGGTGAAGGAAGTGTTTGTTTCGCTGTATGAAGATGGTCTCATTTATAAAGGTAAATACATCATCAACTGGTGTCCGCGCTGCGTTACCGCCCTTGCCAATGACGAGGTGGAGCACAGCGATGAATCCGGCAATCTGTGGTATATCCGCTATCCTTATGCCCAGGGCGATGGCTATGTGGTGGTTGCCACCACGCGTCCCGAAACGATGTTGGGGGATACCGCCGTGGCGGTGAACCCCAAGGATGAGCGCTTTTCCCATCTGATTGGCAAAGAGCTGCTCTTGCCCCTCACAGAGCGCAAAATACCGGTGATTGCCGATGAATATGTGGATCTGGAATTTGGCACCGGCTGTGTGAAAGTGACGCCGGCGCATGATCCCAACGACTTTGAGATTGGCCTAAGGCACGACCTGCCTCAGCTGTTGGTGATGGACGAGCATGGCATCATGAACGAGGATGCCGGGGCGGATTTTGCCGGCATGGAACGCTATGCCGCCCGCAAGAAAGCACTGACCATGCTGGAAGAGCAAGGCCTCTTGGAGAAAACAGAGACCCACGAACACGCTGTGGGGCATTGCTATCGCTGTGATACGGTGATAGAGCCTTACCTCTCAGATCAATGGTTTGTGAAGATGAAACCCCTGGCAGAAGAAGCCATCAAGGTGGTAAATGAGGGGCAAATCCGCTTCCAGCCCCAGCGTTGGACCAAGGTGTATATGCATTGGATGAATAACATCCGGGATTGGTGTATCTCCCGTCAGATCTGGTGGGGTCACCGCATCCCTGCCTATTACTGTCAGGATTGTGCCCAGATGGTGGTTTCTGCCACAGAACCCTCCGCCTGCCCCGCCTGTAAAGGCACGAACTGGCAGCAGGATGAAGATGTGTTGGATACCTGGTTCAGCAGTTGGCTGTGGCCCTTCTCCACCATGGGCTGGCCGGATGATACCCCGGATCAAAAGCGCTTTCTGCCCACACAGGTGTTGATTACCGCTCCAGAGATCATCTATCTGTGGGTGGCGCGCATGATTATGAGCACGCTGCATTTTAAGGGGATGATACCCTTCGATACCGTGCTGCTGCATGGCACCGTGCGCGATGATATCGGGCGCAAGATGAGCAAATCCTTGGGCAATTCCCCCGATCCCATCGATATCATAGACAAGGTGGGCGCCGATGCCCTGCGCTTTTCCATGGTCTTCAACACCCCCAAGGGTGCAGACGTGGTTTATAGCGATAAAATTCTGGAAACAGGGCGCAACTTTGCCAATAAATTGTGGAACGCCTACCGCTTTATCATGATGAATATGAGCCCGGGGCAAGAGCTGCCCGCCAGGGAGGAGCTGCAGCTGGAATTGGCGGATCATTGGATCTATTCCAGGCTGGCAGAGGTGAGCATCCAAGTGACGGAATACTATGAGGAGCTGAAGTTTAACGATGCCGGGCAGATGCTGTTCCAATTCCTGTGGGATGAATTTTGCTCCTGGTATATCGAGCTAAGCAAAGACAGGCTCACCGATGCGGATATAGACGTCCAAAACACTGCCCGCTACATACTTTTGGATGTGATGCAACAGGGCATGCGCCTCCTGCATCCCCTGATGCCCTTTATCACCGAGGAGATCTGGCAGGGGATCAAACAGGTATTCCCCATGCCGGAGGAAGCCCTCATCATCGCCAGCTTCCCCAAAGGGGATGCCAGCCTCATCAAACCTGCCATTGCCGATGAAATGAGCTTTATCCAGGAGAGCATCTCCGCCATCCGCAACCTGCGTAAACAGGTGAATCTGCCGCCCTCCGTCACCGCTGATATCCACGTGCGCGTGGCTGAGGATGCCCAGGCACAGCTCTTTGACCAATATCTGGCATACCTCCAAAAGCTGGCAAGGGTGCAGGATGCCACCATCGGCATCGATATCCCCAAGCCGCCTGCCTCCCTGGCCTCTGTGGTGAGGAATATCGAGATCTTCCTGCCTTTGGAAGGCATTGTAGATTTACAGGCAGAGCGGGAGCGCATCGGCAAGCAACTGGAAAAACTGGAAAAAGAATACACCTCCGTGGCTGGCAAGCTCAACAATCCCAACTTTGTAAACAACGCCAAGCCGGAAATCGTGGAGGCAGAGCGCCTGCGCCTGGAAGGAATCCAGCAAAAACTTTCCTTGACAAAAGAGCTGTTTGCAGATTTGGGGTAATATAATTCAGTGACATTTAAGCGCAGTGGATTTCACGCCAATACACGCCTGATCCGCTGTAATGATACATATCCCGGGGCTATAGCTCAGCTGGGAGAGCGGTTGGTTCGCAATCAACAGGTCAGGGGTTCGATCCCCCTTAGCTCCACCATTTTTATCCAGGAAGCGGCGTTTGCCGCTTTTTTTGTACCCCCCTCCCCACCCTTATATTCATAAAAAGATAGTATCCCCTTATGGTTGGAATGATTTATGCATAAATATAATGTTATAGACAAGTTTAATACAACGTAATAATAAATCACAAGGAGACTCCATGTCTTTGACACACCTTGGCAAAGCGGCACTCATTGCTTTAATGCTGCTATTTGTTTTCCAGGCTCTACCTGCTCAGGACCGGCAGATAGAACTATCCAGCCAGGGGTCCCAGATGCGGCTGTTACAAAACAGCGATTTGGGATTCACCGCAAACTACCGCATCGGCAAGCTTTCCATCAAGGAAAGCCAGACCCGCGGCGGGGTTTTTGATCAGCTTAATATCGAAAACTATGGGCATACCACCGAGATAGGCGAGCCCCAGCTTCCCATGCAGAGGCAATTTATTGCCGTGCCCGTGGGAGCTCAGGTTCAGCTTGACGTAACCCATCTTTCCCAACGCAATTTGGATGCTTCCCAGAGCCTTCTGCAGAATAGAGTTATTCCCGCTCAGGCTCCCGTATCCAAATCCGCAGACCCCTCCACCATCACCTTTGAACTGAAGGAAGAGGCATACAGTGCGGCAGGCTTCCGCAGCCGCGAACTCTTTAGCGTGGTGGATATGGGCTACCTGCGTGGCGTGCGTATGTTTGCCCTTGATTTTTATCCTGTTACTTACGATCCAGTGGCAAACACCCTGGTGGTGACAGAAGAAGCCAGCGTGGAAGTGCGCTTTAGCGGTGCCAACCTCGCTGCCACGGCTGATCTGCTTGCCAGAACCGCTTCCGTGGAGTATGACGCCTTGTACAACAAGGTCTTCTTCAACTGGGATGCCGATACACGTGGCAACTTTATGCGCCATCCCACCAAGTATGTGATCCTCTGCCCTCCCGCTCAAGCCGCTCAAATGCAGGAATTTGCGGATTGGAAAACCCAACAGGGCTATCAGGTGATCCTCACCACCGTGGGCACAGGCGGCACCATCGCCAACACCTCTACTGCCATCAAAAACTATATGCAAGGCTTGTGGAACGCAGCCACGCCATCCGATCCCGCACCCACCTATCTCCTCATCGTGGGCGATGAATCCGGTAGCATTGCCATTGCCCCAAACAGTGCCACACTAACTCCGAGCGGGCATATCACAGACCAGTTTTATGTGCGCCTGAATGGCAGTGATTATTTACCGGATATGTACTGGGGACGCTTCTCCGTTTCCAGCAATACAGAACTGCAAAACATCATCAATAAGACCATCACCTTTGAAAAGACGGCGATGACAGACCTCAGCTATTTGGGCAAGACCGTCCTCATCGCTGGAGTGGATGGCAGCTGGGCGCCCACCCATGGCAATGGCGCCATCAACTATGCCACCAGTCAATACTTCAATACTGCCCATGGCATCAACTCTGACAACTACCTCTATCCGGCTTCCGGACAGAGCGCAACCACCATCAGAACCAAAGCCAATGAAGGCAGAGGCTATATCAATTACACCGCCCACGGCAGCGAGACAAGCTGGCATGACCCTTCATTTACCACCTCTCACGTGAATGCCATGACCAACTATGGTAAATATGGCGTGATGATCGGCAATTGCTGTATTACCAACTGGTTCAATTATGGCTCACCCTGTTTTGGCGAATCCATCATCCGTAAGCAAAATGCCGGCGGCGTGGTTTATATCGGTGGTATCAACAGCACCTATTGGGATGAAGACTACTACTGGGCTGTGGGTTACAAACGTCCCATCAATGGCAGTGCACCTGCTTATGATGCCAATAAGCTTGGCGCCTACGATGCCATGGCTCATAGCCATGGTGAGGCTTATGAAGACTGGGCAATGACAGTGGGTGACCAGATCTATATGGGTAACCTCGCCGTGCAACAAAGCGGCAGCTCCCGCACCAACTACTATTGGGAAATCTACCACATCATGGGTGATCCCTCCCTGATGCCTTATATGGGTGTGCCCAGCGTGAATACCGCCACCTTCCCCAATACCATCCTCATCGGCGCTCCCTCCATCAATATCACCGCTGCACCCCACTCCCGGGTAGCACTCACCAAAGACGGTGTGATTCATGCCTCGGCAATGGTACCAGCTAATGGCACCCTCACCCTGCCCATCATTCCTTTTACAACTGTGGGCAATGCCAGACTGGTGATTACCGCTCAGAACAAGATTACCCGCATCGAGGATATCACCGTGGCTCCCAACGCCGGTCCCTTTGTGACCGTGGATGCCCTCAGCTATGCGGATAATAACAACAACACACCGGAATACAACGAAGCCGGACGCCTCAACGTCACCTTCAAGAACGTGGGCAATCAAACTGCTTCCAACGTAACCGCCACCCTCACCTGCAGCACCACTGGCATCACCATTACCGATAATAGCGAAACCCTCGCCTCCATCGGTGCCGGCGCCAGCATTGTACGCAACAACGCCTTTGCCTTCAATATCGCCAGTAATATCCCCTACGGCACCGTGGCAATGTTCACCATCACCATGGTGAGTGGCAGCCAGACTTGGGAACACAGCTTTACCCTGGAAATTAATGTTCCTTTAATATCATTTGGTGATTACACCATTTCCGACCCCAGTGGCAACAACAATGGTAACCTGGACCCCGGCGAAACCGCCACATTCTCCATCATTATAAAAAACACTGGCAATGCAGAAAGCCGCCAGGGATATATTTGGCTCAGTACTCTCTTCCCTCAGCTTAGCATTAGCCCTTCTCAGATGAGTTTCCCCGCCATTCCTGCGTTGGGCGAGACATCTGTGGACTTTACCCTGACTGCCGACAGCTCCATCAATGCGGGCACTCTGGTAACCATCATTATGGAAGCTGGTGCAGGTGCCTATGGCTTGACCCGTCAAGTGCAGCTGGAAATAGGCGCTCCTGATGTGGTAATCATTGGCAGCGGCACTTCCACCCAGCCCCATCCTTTGAATAGATATTATACCTACAGCGGCCATGAGGCAATCTACCTGGCTTCAGAGCTCGTGGCACCCGGCAGCATCAAGAGCCTTGCCTATTACAAGGCAAGCGGTGCAGATCAAAACCCCATCGAAGCTGTAAAGATTTACATGAAAAATACCACTGATGCCACCCTTGCCACCGGTAACTACAGCACAAATGGCTATACATTGGTTTTTAATGGCAACTTTACCAACGATAACACAAGCGGCTGGATGGAAGTGGATTTGGATACCAGATTCAACTATGATGGCACAAACCTCGCCATCTTGATCGAGAAAGGATATCAATACTGGACTTCCAGCTATCCAAACTGGACTTATACCACCAGCTCCACCAATCGCGCCCGCCAAAACCAAAACGACAGCGCCCAACCCACTTCCCTCACTTCAACGCGCAACCTGCCCAATATGCGGCTCAGGGTGTTCCCCGTGCAGGGCTTTTTGTATCCCCCCAGCGATCTCACCGCCATCGCCAGCAACAGCAGAATAACACTGAATTGGCTGGCTCCCATCAGTGGCAACCCCACAGGATATAAAATCTATAGAAACAACAGCCTGCTCACCACCGTCACCACCCTCACTTACACAGACACGGCAGTGACCAACGGCACTACTTACAGCTATTATGTAAAGGCAGCATACAGCAATGGTGATTCCAATGCCACCGAGACAGTCACCGTCACCGCATCAAACCTCGCAATTATTGGAACTGGAAACGAATCCACCGGCAGCACCCTGGCTTGCCCCATCAACGTCTGGTACCAGAGTCTGCACGGGCAATCCGTATATACCGCAGCAGAATTGACCGCAGCAGGAATTGCGGGCGGCACAATCATTACCCATCTCGGCTTCAACGTCACCGACGAACCTCAGAGAGCAATGCCAAACTACGTTATCCGCATGGGTCACACCTCCGCCACCAACTCCTCCGCATTCGTTTCCACCGGTCTTACTACCGTCTGGTCTGCCACCAGCTACCAGCCCAGCTCTTTGGGATGGGATATGCTGGAGCTGAGCACCCCCTTTGTTTGGAACGGGACAGATAACATTGTGGTGGATACAGCCTTTGGCTTGATTGGCAACTATAACTCCAGCGGTACCGTACAGTCAACCAGTATGAATTACGGCTATATCTATGCCCGCAGTGATACTCAGGATCAAACAAATGTCTTTACTGGCAGCACCCACAACCTGCGCCCCAACCTCCAGATAATGTTTACCCCCTCTGAAGACCTTCCCATCATAGTGGTACAACCCACTTCCTTGCATTATGAAGAAGTGGCAGCGGGCACCACAGAGGTAAAACAACTCACCATCAGAAACGTGGGTACCCAAAACCTCACCGGCACCATCACCTCTCCCCCGGGATATACCTTGACAGTGGCAAATAGAGCGGATGCGACACTTAACAAACAGGACGGGTCAGAGCGTAACACCCTTTTCTTCGGTATCCCTGCGGGTCAGGAGAAGGAGTACAACCTCACCTTTGCCCCCACCCAAGCCACCACATACAACGGCAACGTGGTGATCAGCTCCAATGCAGATAACAGCCCCACGACAAATATCGCCGTCACAGGCAGCGGTTTCATACCTCCCACCATCAGCCTCAGCAGCAGTAGCATCTCCTGCACCCTGGATCCGGATAATGAAGCCATTCGCACCCTCACCATCAGCAATACCGGCTCCCGCGCCCTGGAATATTCCATAGCGATGGAAGAGCTGGTAGCCGCCGCCAGAGGCAACCAGCTGATGCAAGCAGATACAGACCGCAGCATTGCCGGCAGCACCTTGGTGGTTGACGCCACAAGCTTCATGCCCGGCACCACTGTGGATTGGACCTTTACCGTCACCAACGGCAGCACCGATACCGAATGGCTCAAATATGTGTACATCACCGTCCCCACGGGCGTCATCGTGAATAGCGCCACCAACTTTGTGGGCGGCAGCGGCGGCGAGATGAGCCCCAATGTCACCTCTGGAAATGGTATCACCATTGAGTGGTTTGGACAAAGCGGCAACTGGGGTGTCATCCAGGGAGGTCAATCAGCCACAGCCACGGTGAATGTAACCATTAGCTCCTTTTTAAGTGGCTCTTTCAATCTGATGTACACCATCGATGGAGATATCTATGGTGCCGAACCTCACACTATTGACGGTTCCATCACCCTGATTCAGGATAGCTTCCCCATCGATTGGGTGAATGCTCTGCCCATAAACGGCAGCATCGCCGGAGGCTCCAGCGAGCAGATCACCCTCTCCTTCTCTTCCCACGGCATGGCGGCAGGGGTTTATGAAGCACTCTTGACAGTGTCTTCCAACGATCCCTTCAATCCCAGCCTGGATGTGGATGTGAGCATGACCGTGACCGGGCATATCAACCAAGCCCCCGTCTTCACCCCTCCCGATCATCTCAGTTTCGATAAAAACAGCAGCCTGATCTCAAACTTTGGGCTGTGGGCAAGCGATCCTGACGGTGATCCCCTCACCCTTACCTGCAGTGGCAATAGCGATATCAGCGTGGATATCAACGGCATGATGGTCACCTTCAGCGCACCTCAAAACTGGGTGGGACAAGAGCTGATGACCTTTGGCGTGAGCGATGGCACACTTACCACCTACGGCGATATCCTGGTGATTGTGGACCCCGTGGCTGGTCCCGGCTGGACCCCCACAGTGTATCCCAACAACCCCGCCACCGTATTTGGCGTGGTCACCCTGGATTGGGTGCCTGCCAATCTGAACGACGTGGTTGGTGCCTTTGTGGGCGCCGAGTGCCGCGGCGTGGCAGACGTCACTGTGAGTGACGGCCAAGCCTATGTGACTCTCTTGGTGAATCTGGCAGCCCAAAACGAAACCGTCAGCTTCATGCTCTATAACTATGCGGATGGAAACAGCTATCCCATCACGGGAACCCTCAGCCTTGGCTTTGGAAGCGTGGTTGGCACAAGCGCACCGCTGCCCTTGAACGCTTCCACCCTCATCAGCCTGGATGCACCCATCATCAACGGCTATGAAATGACCGCCACCGGCATGAAACTGCAGTGGGATGCCGTGCCCAACGCCGATCAATACCAGATTTGGCGCAGCACAGATCCTTATAGTGGCTTTACCCTCATCAACACTGTCTCCACCACCAGCTTCACAGATAACTACCTGGGTGACAGGATGTTCTACCATGTGAAAGCCATCACCGGTGACATTGCCAAATAAATGTAATGACAAGAAGCATATATATCATTATCCTGATTCTGCTCTCCCTGCCCCTCGTGGCAGGGGAGTGGAATCAGTACTACTTCCGCTTTCAGCTTGCCGATAAAGCCCAGCTGCAGGAGCTTACCCATCATATTTCCATCGATAAAGTGAAAGGACATTGGGTGTATGCCTATGCCAACGATTGGGAATGGGAAGACTTTAGTCAAATGGGATATAGTTATGAGATTCTGCCGGCTCCCTCCTCAGAATTCCCTGTGGTGATGGCAGCCAACAAGAGCCAGATGCGCTCTTGGGATGCGTATCCCACCTATGATGCCTATGTATCCATGATGAATGATTTTGCCGCCAATTATCCCCATCTTTGCAAAATCTACAACGTGGGTACCACGGTGAATGGACGCAGCATCCTAATAGCCAAGATATCTGATAATGTAAATATCCACGAAGATGAGCCGGAAGTGCTCTTCACCAGTACCATGCATGGGGATGAACTCACCGGTAAGATGCTGATGCTGAGGCTGATAGACACCCTGCTCAGCCAATACGGCGGCGATCCGCGCATCACCAATATCGTCAATAGCATGCAACTGTATATAGGACCCAATACCAACCCCGACGGCACCTATTATGGTGGCAATCACACCGTTGGCAGCGCCCGCCGTGCCAATCATAACGGATATGACCTCAACCGTAACTATCCTCAACCCGATGGCAGTACAAACACGGGCCCCATCCAGCCGGAAACCCAGGCGATGATGGATTTTGCCAATGCCCACCACTTTGTCTTTGGTGCCAATTTCCATGGCGGAGAAGAGGTGGTGAATTACCCTTGGGATTATCTCTCCTCCTACCATCCGGATAGTGATTGGTTTATCACCTCCAGCCTCGTATATGCATCCAATGCTCAAACCAACGGTTCTTCAGGTTATTTTGCCACCCTCACCTCAAACGGTATCGTGAGAGGCTCGGAGTGGTATATGATCTCCGGAGGCAGGCAGGACTGGATGAATTATACCCGCAATGGACGCGAGGTGACCATCGAATGTTCCCGCATCAAGATGCCTGTTGCTTACACCTTACACTATTATTGGGACTACAACTATGAGGCGATGCTCAGCTATCTGGAGCAATCCCTGTATGGCATTCACGGCGTGGTGAAAGACGTCTGGGGCAATCCCCTGGATGCCACCATCACCGTGCTGGGTCATGATAATAACGATTCCATAGTGGATACAGACCCGCTGAACGGCTGTTTCTACCGCTATCTGAACCCGGGAACCTATAGCCTCTTAATAGAGACAAACGGCTATGAATCACAAGTGGTGCCCGTCACCGTCTATGCCAATCGGAAGACGCCCTTATCCATCACCTTTGGGGAGATTCCCCACGTCCAGACCATCGAGCTGGTAAATGGCTGGAACTACATTAGCCTGAACGTGATACCTGCCAATCCGGAATTTGCAGATGCCTTTGCTGGTCGCAGCAACATTCAACAGATCAAAACCCAAACCCATAGCTATATGGGCTCCGTGGATGCAGCATTCAACACCATCACAGCTTTCGAGCCCGGCAAGGGGTATTGGCTCAATTCCATTGGCAGTGGCAGTCTGGAAATCATCGGCGAGCCCATCTTGTGCTCTGCCAATCCCATAGATCTGAAAGCAGGCTGGAACCTGGTGGCTTATTTACCGCAGGAGCAGATGAGCGTTTCCGCAGCTTTAACCAGCATCTCTTCCCGCTTGTTGGAAGTGCGTAGTATGGACGGCTTTTGGAGTGCTGGCGGTTTTCAAAACCTCAACACTCTGCAGCCGGGCAAAGCATACTGGGTTAATGTGCAACAGGACTGCACCCTGATTTATCCCTAAGGCTTGCGAGCAGGTTACAGGTTTCAGGTTTCAAGTTTCAGGGGCTCGCTTTGCTCGTAAGGAAGGCGGGCCGCGCCCGATTGTTTGAAGTGAAATGCCGTCTCTCCGAGACTCGTAACTTATACTTATAGTTGGAGTTGACCTAAAATAACGTGTCTCCGACACTCTTTAGGGAGCTCGCTGTGCTCGTAAGGAAGGCGGGCTGCGCCCGATTGTTTGAAGTGAAATGCCGTCTCTCCGAGACTCGTAACTTATACTTATAGTTGGAGTTGACCTAAAATAACGTGTCTCCGACACTCTTTAGGGAGCTCGCTGTGCTCGCGATTGATAATTAATGAGGAATGGGAATACAAAGCCTGTTCCTCTTTTTTTGTCTCCATCCCTTCTTCCTTATTAGCCACCTTTGTCTCACCCTTGCTTTGGCAAAGGAGGGGCAAAGGAGGGGCAAAGGTGGCTTATGGGGAAGAATGAGGGATAAATTGAGCACCTCAAATAGAGCCTCTGAGAGACTCTATTTAAGGTCGGCTTTGGGGTTGGATTATTTGAAGCTCATATTGAAGGTATAGACGGTCTTGTCTTTCACTTTGCCAAAATCCCAGGTGTGGATGTTTGCCTTGATGGTTTCCAAGAATTCTGGATTCAGGTTTCCGGAGGTTTGTGTGGCGTCCACAGATGCCAATTTGCCAGGGTTTGCATAAATGGTGATTTTCACGGTTCCACTGCTCTGTTGATGTGCAGCCACATTGCGGTATTTGGATTCCAATTGACCCCTGTGTCTGGTTACCACTTCTTTCATGATTCTCAGCTGTTCTTCTTTGGAATCTACCTGGGGAGTGGGAGAAGTGCCGGGGGCAGGGGTGCCGGGGGCAGGGGTGCCGGGGGTGGGGCGCACAGAAGCACTTGGTGTGGGTGGAGTGGTATCATCCGTTGGAGCAATATCATCATTATCCTGTGTGATGTCATCATCTTCCATAAGGGTGATATCTTCTTGGCTTGGCTGTGCTTGTGCCACTTTATTCTTTTGTGTTTTCAGGATGATATATCCCAAAATGAGCAGCACAATGAGGGCAATCAACACATAAGTTAAAATTGGTTTTTTTTGTTTATTGGTACTCATTTTAACCTCTCAAATAAGTTTGTATGGGGGCTTGGGGAATGCCTTTGGGGCATTGGCACAGCCTGCGAGCAACCCTTTACCCACGTTCAAGAGACAACATACCCAAGTTTGATTATCGGTCAAGACAATTTTATTGTTATAGGTTGGGCTTAGTTTGAGGAATCTATCAAGATCATGTAAAGGCTTGTAGGTACTTGTAATAAATCTTGGGCTAAAACGTAAATTTAGCTTGACACATAATCCTGTTTTTAGAAACTGGCTTTATAAATCATTATATATAGGCGGCTGTATAGTCGTCATGCAGAGAATAGTTTGCTGCTTTGCAGCGCCGGATAGCTACATTTGGTTAGCTATTTTTTTTGATATAAAACGCTTATGAAATAAAGGGAAGCACACAATGCAATATTATCGGGTTCAGATCGAAGAGATTGCCAAGCGCATCTGCTCAGTCCAGCAATTGGCGCTCTATGACATCGACGAGAAGATGAGCGGCAAGGGTCGCATCATCACGGTGTATCTCACCAAGATTGGAGGTGTCACTTTGGACGATTGTGCCCAGTTTAGCCGTGCTTTGGGCGCTGAATTGGAATCTTTGGATTTTATTCCAGAGCGCTATTATCTGGAAGTATCCTCTCCCGGAGTTCAGCGTCCTTTGAAGCTTAAAAGCCATTATGTGAGCGCCATCAACGAGAAGGTGGCGATCCAATTTACCTCTGATGGAGAAAAGAAAAGTGTGATGGGCACGCTCACAGAAGTGGATCAGGATGAGATCACTTTGGACGATCGGGGTACCTCGCACGTGATCCCATTCAAGGCGATCAGCCGTGCCAAGACAGTATATATCCCGGATTGGAGAGAAAAAGATGAGCGCTAATATTATGGATGCGGTACTCAAGCTTGCCGCCATCAAACAGCTTGATAAGGATCGGATACAAGTTATCATCGAGGAAGCCATTTTTAGCACATTGGAAAAGCGCCTGGGTCCGGAAAACGAGCTGGAAGTATATTCAGACGATGAGCGCGGCACTTTTAAGGTGAAATATCTGTGCAAAGTGGTGGAAGTGGAGGAAAATCTGGGCGAGATCGCTCTTGCCAGTGCCCGTGCCATCGATGCCGATGCCCAGCTGGATGATATGCTCCCGCGGGAAATGTCCTTGCAGGAGTTTGAACCGAAACTGGTGAAAAACGCCCAGCGCATCATCCAGGAAAAGATCAAAGCCCTGGAAGATGAGAAAATACAAAATGACTATAACAAGCTGAAAGACACGGTGGTGATGGGACGCATCAGAAGCGTGGATGAAAACATGGGCTATCGCATCGATATCAGCCGCACGGATGCCCTGTTGCCACGTGAAGAACAGATTGAAAACGAATTTTATCGCGTGGGTGAGAATATCCGCGCTTACGTGGTGAATATCCGCAGTCACCAATCCCACATCACCATCATCCTTTCCCGCACCAATCCAGAATTTGTGAAAAAGCTCTTTGAAGCTGAAATCCCCGAGATTGCAGAGGGCAAGATTCAGATTCGGAAGATAGTGAGGGACCCCGGCACACGCACCAAGATAGAGCTGGGAGTAATGGACCCCAAGGTGGATCCCATTGGCGCCTGCATTGGTCCCAAAGGTACCCGGATCGACGGCATCCGTCGTGAATTGCATAACGAGCAGATAGACATTGTGGTGCATAACGACGATGTGGAGCAGATGGTGCAAAACGCTTTGGGCGTGGAAGAGGTGTATAACGTGATAGTGGATAGGGGGCGTGCCGCCACCGTTATCATGAGCGAAGAGAACAAGGTGATAGCCATCGGCAAACAGGGTAAGAACGTGAAATTGGCTGCCAAATTGATTGGCATGAAGATAGATATTTTTACCAAACACGAATACGAAGAGAAAATGGCAAAAGACCGCCGTACCATCAGCCATGTGGACGAGCTGGACGGCGTTACACCCAAGATAGCTGAATCCCTCAAGAATGCCGGCTATACCTCGGTTCAGGATATATATTCTGCCACTTTGGACGAGCTGCAGGGCTTGGACGGCGTGGGATTGAAAACAGCCGAAAGGCTAAAGGAAGCGGCGAAACATTTCTGATGCCAAACAAGAATAGCAAAGCGGGACATCAAGCCATTCGCACCTGTGTGGTGTGTAAGAAGAAAAGCGTCCAAACCACGCTGATGAGCTTCTTTTTGCTGGATGGCGGGGTGGTGTTTGATCTGGCAAGAAAGTGCCAGACCCGCAAGCATTATCTTTGCCCCCAACAAGAGTGTGTGGAGCTGTTTCCCAAATGGCTGAGGCGTCAGCGCAGGAAGGCCTTTTTGGCTATGGGGGCAGCGCAATGACCACAGCTGTGCCCAATCTGCAAAAGATGACCACACTCTTGCAATTTGCCCGCAAGGCAGGCAAGCTGGTACATGGCTATGATGCCTGTTTGCGGTCGCTAAATCATCGCAAGCTGTATTTGATGCTGATTGCGGAAGATACATCCCCGCGCACACGCCGGGGCGTGGAAAACGCCTTGGCACAAAGTCCCCTGACGATACCGCTCATCACAGCCGGCAATCAGGCAGAGCTTAGCCAAGCTTTGGGCTTGCCCATCAGCGGGATATTTGGCATCGAAGATAAACAATTTGCCACAGCCATCAACGCCTGTGTGGCAACGAGTGAGAAAGGAGAGGAACCTTGCAAATAAGAGCACACGAACTGGCAAAGGAACTCAAGATAAGTAATATAGCGCTCAAAAAGCACCTCCAAGACTTAGGGGTGAATATCAGAAGCCATATGAGCATCATTGAAGCTGAAGTGGCGGATATGATTCGTCAGAAATACAAAGAGCAGATGGATGCGGAAAAGCTTGCCGAGCGCGAACGCAGGAAAATCATGGAGATGCGTCAGGCTGCAAAGCACAAGAAAACTGAAGCTGAAACACCTGAGGCAGCACCCGAAGAAAAGCCCAAGCGCAAAACCAGAGCCAAAGCCAAAGAAGAGGCACCAGTGGAAGCAACCCCTGCTAAAACAGAGGAACAAGCTGATGCCAAGGCAGCTCCTGCCCCCGCCCCTGATCCTGAACCTGAATCCAAGACCACACCGGAACCTGAATCCGCTCCAGCTCCGGAAGCACCCAAACATCGCATCATCGTTCCCTATACCCAAGCCACGCCGGAACAGCCCCGCAGAAGAAGAGAACGCAGCAAGCCCAAATCTTATGTGGAAAGCCAAAAAGACAAGGCGCCGGCTGCAGGACGTGGCAGGGCAAAGCCGGAACCCCGCAAACCTGTTTCCCAAGACCCCAAGCCACTGCCCGAGACACCCATGCCCGTCAAAGAGGTGGATGGCAAGAAATTTGGCAAAACAAAGGTGACCCGAGACGAACTGGGTGAGAAGAGCAAACACAAAAAGGCGATGCTCACAGGCTCTCGCAAAACCAAACAAAAGCTGATGGAACCAACCGAGATGGATGAGGCCATCATCTCCCGTAATATCAAAAAGACCCTGCAAAAGAGCAGTAAACGCAAAAAATACCATCGTGAAGCACAATCCGTAGATAACGTCGTGGATGAGATCGTAATCAGAGAATTCACCTCCGTGAGCGAACTCGCCAAGATCATGAGCGTGGCACCTGCGGAGATTATCTCAAAATTCCTGATGATGGGACAGCTGGTGACGATGAACCAGCGCCTGGACAGGGATTCGCTGGAGATGATCTGTGATGAATTCAAGGTAGATTTTCGTTTTGAAGATGAATATGGCACTGATATCATCGATCGTGAACGCGAACAATATCATGATATAGAAGCCGAGCCCCGCCCGCCGGTGGTTACCATCATGGGACACGTGGACCATGGCAAGACCTCCATCCTGGATTATATCCGCAACGCCAATATCGTGGCGGGAGAATCCGGCGGCATCACCCAGCATATTGGTGCTTATCAGATAGAAGTAAACAAACATAAAATCACGTTTTTGGATACCCCCGGTCACGAAGCCTTTGCCGCCATGAGAGCGCGCGGGGCAAACGTGACGGATATTGCCGTGATCGTGGTGGCAGCCACGGAAGGGATGAAACCCCAAACCAAAGAAGCCATAGACCACGCCAAAGCAGCAGGCGTATCCATGATAGTGGCAATCAACAAGGTGGACCTACCGGAAGCCAATGTGAATATGGCAGTGGCACAGCTCTTGGAGTATGGCGTGTATCTGGAACAATATGGGGGAGACGTGCCCTGGTGTAAGACCTCAACAGTGACCGGTGAAGGCATCCTCAACCTCATTGAGCTCATCCTCCTCCAGGCTGAAATGATGGAGCTGAAGGCTCCCGCCGCCGTTCCTGCAGAGGCTATTGTGATTGAATCCCAAAAAGATGCCCACATGGGCGTGGCAGCCACCATCCTCCTCAGAGAGGGTACGCTTGAGCGCGGAGACATCGTGGTTTGCGGCGCCACACATGGACGCATCAGACGCATGGAAAACGAGCGCGGGAAAGAGCTCAAAAAGCTGGATCCTTCTGATGTGGCACGTATCTATGGTCTCAACGATACCCCCAAGGCGGGAGACGTGCTGAACGAGGTGGATAGCGATAGAACCGCCCGCTCCATTAGCACCGAACGTCAACAAATCAGGCTGGAACGTGAGAAGTTCCAAAACAAGGCATCGCTCCAGAATATCTTTGCCCGCATCAAGGAAGAGCAAATCAGCGAGCTGAACGTAATCATCAAGACAGATACGGATGGCTCTGCGGAGGCTCTTGCCGATTCATTCCAAAAGATATCCAACCCCGAAGTGCAGGTGAATATTATCCACAAAAGCGTGGGTGGCATCAACGAAACAGACGTGAGCCTGGCATCGGCATCGGATGCCATCATCATCGGGTTCCACGTTCGTGCCAGCCATCAAGCACGCAGATTGGCAGAGGAAGAAGGGGTGGAGATCAAGCTCTATCAGGTGATCTATGACGCCATAGAAGATGTGAAGGCATCCCTGGAAGGAATGTTGGCGCCGGATTATGAAGAGCAGGTGATTGGAGCTGCCACCGTGAAACAGGTGTTCAGAATCAAGAAAGTAGGCATCATCGCAGGTTGCCAGGTGGATCGCGGAGTTATCCGCAAGAAAAGCAAGGTTCGCCTCTATCGCAACGATGTGTTGATTGCCGAAGACGACCTCGCCTCATTGCAACACTATGCAGACGAGGTGGAAGAAGTGCGTGCCGGCACGGATTGTGGCCTTTCTCTCAAATCCTATAACGATATCAAGGAAGGTGACGTGCTGGAATGCTTTGTAATCAATGAAATCATTAAGAAACTATGAGAAAGTCATATCGTATCCCACGTCTTGAAGAAGAGCTGAAAAAGCTGTTCAATGTGACGCTCAGCCAAAAGCTCAACGACCCGGGCTTGAGCTGGGTAACCGTAACCGAGGTGGTCCTTTCCAAGGACCTCCGTTATGCCAAAGTATATTTTTCGCATTACAACAACCCCGCAAACCATCAAGAAATACGGGAAATGCTCTATAAAACATCAGGATTTCTAAAAAAACAAATTGCAGGAGCAAGACTTATGAGAACCATACCAGAGCTCTCATTCTATTACGATGATACCGAAGACCGTGCCGCCAAAGTGGATGCCCTGTTGACGCGCATCAGGGGCGACTTTGACGATGATGAAGAAGACGATTACGATCCAGATATCGATATCGAAGATTACCTCGACGATGACGATTATTTCGACTTTGAAGAGGACGAGTACGAAGATGAATTTGACGATGAAGATGAGGACGAGGATTAAACAAAGGCATACAATCCACCCAATTCAAAGTCATTAACCTTGGAACACACTAATCTGGAAATCGTCGGCATACGGCGATTTCTTTTTGGAGCATGAGAATGGATAGCTTGCGCAAAGCACTGAAGGAGCTCACACAGAGCGCCTCACCAGTGGGCATCCTCACCCATATAAATCCTGATGGTGATGGCTTTTGTGCCGCTCTTTTTATGGCAAAGTGGCTGAGTCTGCACAAAGTGGATTCACTGATAGTGACAGATGGGGATGATCTGGGCCTTTTTGAACACCTGCTGGCTGATGCCCAGGTGCAGCCCCATCACCCCGAGATGAGCTTTGCCACGCTATTGATCCTGGACTGTAACAATATCGCCAGATTGGGGGAGAGAAAGGACCTGCTGGATAAAGCCAGCCAAGTGTATCTGATAGACCACCACGAGGTGGAGGTGGGGCTGATTCCCGCTCAGTATAGCTTTATAGAGCAATCCTTTGTGAGCGTGGGCGCCATCCTCTTTGAGGCATTGGAAGACCAGCTGCAAGGCTTGCCGCAGGATGTGCTCACCTATCTGGCGTCCTGCCTCTATACCACCATCCTCAATGATACCAATACCTTCACCAATGGCAATACCACCGCCATAGTGCTGGATCAGGCTGCACGCATGGCGGCATTGGGAGCCAATCCCTCCCTCCTGCATCGCCAGTATTTCCAAAACCAAAGCTGGCAGGAGATACGCTATACCGGAGAAGTATTGGGCACCACTCAGGTGTATGAGGGTGGCAAAGTGTTGCTAATATATTCCACCCTGCAGATGGCAGAGGATAACGGCATCAACCCTGCGGATGTGCTCAACGTGACCCGCTGGGTGCAGGGAGTGCGTGGCATCGAGGCGGTGATCTTTATCCGTGAGGAATCGCCCGGCTATTTCAAGCTCAGCTTCCGCTCCAAAAAGGTGGATGTGAGCAGGTTTGCCGCCCGTTATGGAGGAGGGGGCCACAGCAACGCTTCCGGCTGTCACCTACAGGGCGAGCTGAACCAGATTAAACAGATGATTTTGGATGATTTTATCCAAGTATATAGGGAAATAGATGCCCAGCAAGCCCAGTAGAGGCTTTTTGCTAATCGATAAACCGGCAGGCAAGAGCTCCTTTGCCGTGATCCACGCCCTGCGCAAGATTACTGGCATCAAACGCATCGGCCATTGCGGCACCCTGGATCCCTTTGCCACCGGTCTTCTGATATGTTCCCTGGGTGCTTACACCCGGCTGAATAGTTATTTGGAACTGCGCGATAAAAGCTATGCGGCAGAGCTGGTTTTGGGGAGTGGCAGCAGCACCGGCGATACCGAGGGCGAGCTGAGCGCTGCCCCGGCACCGGATTGGAGCCTGTGGGATGCCCGGCGCCTCAAAGCCGCCGCTTTGGCTCTCACCCAGCTGCCCACACCCATCTATTCCGCCGTGTGGATAAACGGCAAGAGGTCTTATGCCTTGGCACGCGCCGGAAATGCCATCCAACCGCCCGACCGTCCCTGTCGCATCCTCGATTTTGAATTTACCCGGCTGCCGCAGCAAGACGAGCCCAACCCGGTGATTGGCTACCGTTGCCGCGTCTCCAAGGGCACCTATATCCGCAGCCTCAGCCAATGGCTTGCTTTGCAGCTAAATACCGAGGGCTATACCCAAAGCCTCCAGCGCACCGCCATCGGGGATTTGGAGCTCTCCTCCGCGATCCCGCTTGACCAGCTTACGCCAGACAACTGGCAGGATTATATCTTCCCTGCCCGCCGGATATTCACCTCCTATCCTTGGCAGGAAATCAGCACCGCCAGCCTGGACCTGATGTATGAAGGGCAAAGCCTTCCCTCAGAGGGGGAAGACGCCCCCATCCTGATGGTATACAGCCCTCATCGTGAGCTGGCAGCAGTAGCCAGACGCAGCCAAGGCAGGCTTTACCCCATAGTGAATCTAAAATGAAACATATCATCACCATCGGCAATTTTGACGGCTTGCACTTGGGACACCGCAAGCTGCTGGAGAGCGTCATCTCTCTGGCGCACGCCCACGACCTCCCCTCCGCCGTCATCACCTTCAGCATCCACCCGGCATTCCTTTTGGACAAAAACGCCAACTTTCAGATACTTATCCCTCCTGTACACAAAGAAGAGCGATTGCGGGAGCTGGGCATAGACAGGGTGCAAAGCCTCGCCTTCACCAAGGAACTCTCCCAAACCAGCGCCCACGACTTTCTGGTACACTACCTCATCCCCACCTTCAATCCCCACACCATCGTGATGGGCTATGACAGCCATTTTGGTCACGGCCGCGAGGGGAATCTGGAGTTTTTGAAGCAACATGCCGGCAACCATGAATACCGCTGCCAGTATGTGCCACCCTATTCTGATGAGGAAGGCACGGTGAGCAGCAGCAGGATTCGCAACCTCCTGTCACAAGGGGATATCACCTTGGCAAACCATCTTTTGGGAGCGCCCTATCGGCTTTATGGAAAGGTGGTCTCCGGTCATGGATTGGGCAGGAAGCTGGGCTTTCCCACCGCCAACCTGCAGCTTGAGGATGCCCAGCAGCTTGTTCCCGCCCATGGAGTGTATCTTTCCCGTGCCTGCTTTGATGGCACTTGGTTTTTTGGCTTGACAAATATAGGCAGCAGCCCCACTGTGAAATCCACCCCAGAAACGGTGGTGGAGACTTATATGCTGGATTTTGATCAAAACATCTACGATGCTCCCCTTCAGGTGGAGCTTTTGCAACGCTTGCGAGAGGAGATATCCTTTCCCAATCGGGAAGCCCTGATAGCCGCCATGCATGCCGATGAGGCGCGTGCCCGGGGTTTGATAAGGAATCTACCATGAAGAAGATGCTGGTATTGATTGCGATAGTATTGATAGCAGCCCATCTTGGCGCCATCCAATACCTGCCGGGAAGCGGACAAAGTATCGAGCCTTCCCAGCGGGATTTCCATCTGAAATACCACACCGGAAGCGATGATCTGCATTTTTATGGCAGCAATAGCTGGGCGGTTTGTTTTGATTTTGCCAATTACTATCACCCCAATCACATCAATCTCAGCTTCACCATCAATTCCCTCGTCTTATGGTTCCCTCAGGTGGGGGATTCCGTGCAGGTACGCTTGATGACGGATGTGGAGGGCACCCCCGGATTGCCCCAATTGGCAAGCTTTGGTGCCTTTACAGATGCAAATTTGCTCCAGATTCAAATGCCGGAACCCATCACCAGCGAAAAGCTCTGGATGTTAGTGGATTATCCCACCAATTTCTCCTCCAAGTTTGTGTCTGCATCCAGCGGCGGCGGCACCCAAAGCTATTTCCTCAATACCACCATGACCACCCCTTATTATCAAAGCTTTGCCAATGCCGGCTTCAATGCGGAGCTGCTGTTTGGCGTGATGGGCAACTTTGAGGATCTGAACCTTTTCCAGCTCACCCAGCTTGATCTGGATGGTATTATCATGCCGGGAGCCGAGGTATTCCCCCGCTTTCGCATCTACAACCACAGCAATACCACCCTCCAAGACGTGAGGCTCAATCTAACGCTCTCGGCACAATCTGCCAGCCACAATGTCAACCGCAATATCAGCCTGCCACAGCCCATTCCGCCCCACAGCGAGTTTGTATGGAATTCCAACCATCCGGATTACCACACTCAAGGCATCACCCTGCCGGAGGT